>JGI24158J21664_10008663_pt1 | contig 13551 bp, 15 predicted proteins | sample Ectturendosymbi3_FD_21664 | JGI IMG/M metagenome (IMG submission 21664) | reverse complement strand
TGCAATCTACTAGACTGGCCGATCCGTTTGAGCCGTTGAACAGCTCTCTAGCGCAATCGGCGGAGGAGCTAGGGTGTTGGTAATGCAACCGAAAACTGCTGTTTTTTTTGCAAAAATTGCCAAAACCAGCCAGACGCCAAAGTGTTAATGTTGCATAAAATTTTTCAAGAAAAATTTTGTAGTAAATGCTACAGAAGTAATCCATGTATCCTCACATTTATGTTATCACGCTGCATTTAACAGAAATACCTGTGGTACAGTGCAACAAAAGTTAAAAATTATAAATAATTCAAGCCACAACACCTCACTGATATTGTTTATATTTCTTCTTGAATATACTAAATTACATTGTATAAGCAAAGAAACTCTAGTGTTTTCAGCATTTTTGGATGTGTCTTAACATATTTAGAATTGCAAAGGACAATCTGCTGCCTAAATAAATGGTTAGTGCAATGTACTTATGTGCATAGTAGGAATGGTGGTGAGTGTATAAGAACCAAGCCAGGCTATGCAAGTGAAATGGGGCACTTGTCTTTGAAACTCTTTTCACATACAAGGTTTAGATACTGTGCAATCATGCTTAAAAGACTCGGTTTCTAGCCTAGTTTCCAATAAAAACTTGAGTCAAAAAATTCCATCTAGTGGTTGGGAACCTTGGCCAGGTAACCTGATCCAAAATGGCCAAAAACCTACCCCACTTATGATGTTACATACAAAAAACCCAAAACCAATTTTTTTTCATTGCAAACTTGAAGACTTGCTGCATCTTTTGAGGGTTTGAATAGCTCTCTAGCACAATCACGTGGCAAGTTATGGAGTTGCAAAATGGTGTGAAAATAGTGGCTAATGCGAGAACTCAAAGTACGAGTATCTTGTACACTGGCAGTGAATGTGTTAAAGTTGAGTACATAAAACTTATCAGTGAGGTCTTCGTCATACAGGCTTTGACAAATTTAGAAATACTCTAATTTTGGTCAAATTAAAAACTTTTTTTGCATTCCATATATACATTTTAAGCTCTTTGCTCTTGCTTACACATCTTCTACCACACATAAATGCTGCTTCATTTTCTGCTTTCAAAAACATTCAAAGTAAAAATATGCTAATTTGGTCTAACTAATTAGGACAAACCACAGTTTGTGGGTTTTCTGCCACAGGTACACAATTTTTTAGTTTCAATGTTAACTACATAATTAAAGATCACTTTGAAAGTTGCGGCATGTAGACAACAAAACCTATTGCCTTTGTGGTATTTCATTTGACCCAATGTTTTTGTTGGCCATTATTGCTAGGTGCTTTGCCATCTTTGCTTCACAGTCATAGTTTGTCAGTTCTGTGACATGTAATTTAGAAATCTTGCAAGATGATTTTGTTACATGTTAGGATAACATTAGAGAAATCTGGAGACCACTGAATTGGATCACGTTTTGTTCAAAAGATTTGAAGGGGTTGTTTCACAAGAAAATCTCTTGCATATTTTGACTATATTGAGATAATTTTTTTATGTAACTGTTTTCTTGTTACACATGTACTTATTATGTTATCAAAGATTTTGTTGTAAATGTTACTGTCCAGTCTGAATGTTGGTGGTATCCTTTATCTATTGAGAGTTTGAATCAGGTATGTAGTCAATTAAAAATTGGCCACTGTTCATCAACATCTTTATGCTATCATTCTCCAATGTAATTTTGCTTGTTAAAAAATTGGTAGCTTAAAATTATGTGTGGTTTTCATTTATGATTTGATTTGCAGTGTTTGCTGATTTTTGGATTGCCATTTTAATCTTGGGTGATAAGTCTCTTGGCATGTTGCATCTAAAATTTGGCTGTCACCAACTCTTTAGTGATTTTGAAACCTGGTTCACTTCTTATGTGTAAACTTGTGACAGCTGTTAAAAGTGAATAATTCATATATTTTATTTCCTGCCATGAGCATTTTGTGTGTGCACTTTTCATGGAAGAGTGGCACGTTTACATGATAACAAAATATTTTTATATTATTTATCAGCACATGATAGCTGACATGTGCTTTTAATAACAAACTGTATTTGTACTGGATTCAATGGAAATTTCAAAATTGCTATGTTTTGGATTTTAAGCTTCTGTTGATGGTGTTGTTCAAAACATCTGCTTTATTGAAGCAAAGGTAAAAGTATATATTTGAAATTTGAAAGCACTTTTATTATGAAGTAGCTTAGATCTAATTAAGTTTATTTGCAATTGGTTTAGATGTGAGGGGTGCTGTTTGGAAATCTGTGTGATATGTTTAATGGTATATCTTTAGTTTATGTTGTGAAATTTAATGGAGATTTATTTGTCAATTGTTGCAGGTTCATGATCAGGTTTTCACATTTTAGTTTATGGTTTGGTTTGGAAGTTAGCTTGTCAAAAAGTGATGCAAACCCATGTCCTCTTTTTAGTTTAAAAACATTGCTTTTCTTTCATTACAGTCAATAATGAAATCGTTTCAAGATATTCATCGCTCATCTGAGCTTGCCCTTTCATCTGACAGTGATGGAGAAGGACACGATGGTTTGAAATCATTGTTACGGAAGGTTTCTACTCAAAGGCAGCTCAATCATGGTGTAAGTGCTACTTCCATTACAGCTCTGTTGAAAAGTGAGACTATATATGTATTTACACAAGGCATGCAAATTCAAATGTGCTTCCAATATATTCTGCGTTTTTTGTTGTTTGATAATTCCTAAACCATCAGCTAATTTTGAGGAAACCAGCGAAAGACTGTTGTCAAAAATTAATTTTGTTTATTCAAAGCAGAGACTAATTTTGTTCAATGGAAAAAAAAAGATTGAAATTTTGGTGGGAAAATTGCATATATCGAAAGCACAATTTTCTTCCTTGACGGTCGGTATTCAAGGAATGCTTAAACATTATTTATGAAGCAGAACGTGTGACGTCATTATGCATTGGCTGAGCCATGAGTCATCGTACTTTTTCTATTTTAAGTCAGCGCCGATTGCTTTCACTGTAATGTAATCGGTTTCATTTATATGTTACCATGGTTTCGTATAGGAAGTAACTTGCCTGGAACGGCGCCATGCTTGTGGTACACCGACGAAAAATATGTCATCCATTTCGATTATTCAAAATTAGTGTTCACGGTTATTGGAAAGCAGCATATTTTCTCGCCTAAAACGTTGGACAACTGATCAGTGAGACACGCAACATGTAGTTGCAAGGCGATCTGAATATGCGACTCGGCAAAACATGTCACATAAAAGACGAAAGTTCAACCTGTTCTTTATCGTCAGTGTTACGAATGCGTTTTGGTTCAAGTAACTTATAAGAACAAATTATGGTCCGCGCTTCATCACACACTGCATATGCCTTGTGCTTCAACATACACTGCTATCTGCAGGCCATTGTAGAGAAAAACAGGAACCTTACAAACCGTACGCCTTGGAACGGCCTGAACTGAACATTTCTTTTTTCAAACATGTCAGTTGCGTTATTTCCAATTGAATGTGTGTCAGTTAATATCACAGTGTCCATGTTTTAAAGGAAAGATCAGATAAGTGAAATGCATTATTAAGCATCTTTTTGATATCTGCAGCTATTAAAACCCTGGAGATTTTAGGGCTTGTTACCAGCGTTTCTCTTTCTCTGTTTTTCTTTTGTTTTTCGTTGTAAGATGTTCATTCTTCATGTTGTCCGATATCTATGCATCTGCTGTCTTCTTTATTCGTCAACCATGTGCAGAATTTCCACAAAACTTGTGTGAAAGCATGTCGACCGCAACATTTGTTGAGCTCACTGATCGAGATTGTCAAAGACTTTTTTCCTGCGTTTTACAAGACGATCTTGCTGATTATGATGGGATGATTGTTTTCTTGCTTTTTTAAACTTGTAAAATGATTTCCTTCGCGCTCCTAATTGCGATCCTGATTTACTTTGTCGACCGTGATTATGTTTGGTGCTTTCCACCTAGGTGTTCACTTCTGCGTATAGATCAACACCCAAAGAGTGCTTTTCAGTACAGATTTTATCGCTATTTAGAAGCGACAGCAAATACTGTGGTTTCCAGTGTTGGCGCTGTGGTCTTGTTTATTTTTTTAAAAATGTATTTCTGTAAAGTGACACTTGAATGGTAAGAGTGGAGGAGCTACCGCCACCACCACTAACTTGTGTTGTCATTTGTCACTCAGCCTCCTTCCTGGAGCAAAATCATCGAATTTCCTCTGTGCACGACTCCGGAAGGGAAGTGCGCACTGCCGTGCTATAAATACCCCAGCTTGTCGGTCGCTTTGATTGACTGTGCTGTCTTTCGCTTGGCGGTTTTTTGTTGCTCATCAAGTTCAAATACTTGACGCTTTAACGGCACACTATATGAGATGGTGGTATCGCGGTTGGTTTTAGAACTTTGTGTTGGTCCCTGATCTTGACGGGTTTTCTTTTGGCCAAAGGAGCCACTTGCCAATTGTTGCTGGTACAGAATGTTAGATAACAAACTCTTATGGTACACACCGATCCTCGCCAGACTTCTGCCTGCCTCAGTTTGATTTATGGAAACGGCCCTTTACAAACACAGACTGCTACATTTATATGGAAGTTCTGAAAAGATACCCATTTTGTAAAAAGTTGTTTGAAGCTGCTTGGAAACAGATGAAATGGAGTTGCGTAGCGGTTGATATCATCGTTCAGAACTTTTAAAAGCGTGTTACAGGATACGCTTTCCACACTTTGAATATTTGTCACGGTGAACAAATCGTAGCCTGCGGCACGTATGTTGGAAACCTCTTCATAGCCTGTTGTCGTATGGGGTCATTGCTATCTGTCGCAACTACTTCTGGCGGTACACGAATATTTGTCATGCGCACATCACACCACTCTTCTTTAAATATCCCGTTTTGTGGATCCAAACCGTGTTTAACGCATGTCATCCAGCAAGTGTGATGTGCTATGCTAGTGCTACTAGTGTTGTTTAATGTGTTGTGCTTTCTTGCTGGCGCAACACCCACAGATGTCGACTTCATACTATTTTGACGCAACGTGCTTTTATGTTCTTGCATTCAGACTTGTATCAAGGAAGGAGTTCTGTTAAAACAAACTTCATCGTCGTTTCAGGTGAGCTTTCTAGCGATGAACTATTGTGTTGCTTGTCATCCTACATAATTATTCGTCACTTTTGTTCAAGTAGTCGTTTGAAGTTCTGTCTTTGGTAGGTTGCGTTGTTAGTCGTATTTTAACCTGTTTGTCCACGGTATCTTTAGAAGTAACACTGGCACATTATATGCAAACATGGTCTTCCTACGTAAAACAAAGAGAAAACAACATGTTTTGATGTTCAAATGCTTTGCTTGGTTTTCTAGTTTGCATTGAAAGTGTGAAAGGCGTGCTTCCTGACAGGGTATTTACTCACTGCACCTCTCCGGCAGAAGGTTTGCATTGATGTTGCTAATTTCGTTTTAATCCTGAAAGGAGGAAGTGGCGTAATGTCATATGTTGCTGCCTGAAGGTTTTCACCAAATAGCTGCTTGCTCATTCTATTTATAACCTTTTTTTTCAGCGGTGGCACTCTCGGTATTTCAAGCTGCGGTCTCGAAGACTGTTCTACGCCAAAAGAGCGGATGTAAGGAAGAGAGGCGCTGTGGTGTGACTCTGTCTTTGAATGCAGTCCACGCACTAACTTAACCTCATCGGCTGGGGTGACCTCGCTAGACCTTTTTTGAAACGTACATGACCACGAAGGTGTTGACGAAAGCTAGCAAGCTTTCCTGATGACAAAAAATTCGCATCGGGAAATGTCCAATATTATTTCATTTAAATCAGTTTGGGAATAAATTTGCCGCATGAATTGTGGAACATTATGGACGGGCCGCAGAAAATTCATAATTATATCGTGCGATGAAAAGTACAAAAAAGTACACCTGGGTGTTTTTGCTCTACTTCGCAAATTGAACATAATTTGGGCAAGAAAAATCCTGACGTGGAGCGCAGTGAATGAGCGCAGAATCCCCAACCCTCATTTAAATTATAGGCTTCGCTTTGTTCATGCTTGCAACACGACTTTGTAATACTTGTGAATTTGAATCTGTTCCGTGTTGGTGCTCATTCGTGTGTGAAACATGTCAATGGCAAACTTCCGCTCTCTTTTGTGAAGCATTGATGCAAAGTTGCTTAAACGTCATTCCTTCTAACTGCAGTCTGAAATATTCAACGAGGTGGACCTTGCCAACTCAAGCGTTGCGGAACGAAGCACGAAAAATGTCAACTGCAGCTTTTCGGTAAGAAAGCGAACTTACCCCGCGATCACGTGACCACGCAGCAAACTGTTGGTCGCGCGCAGCCTTTGACGTCACAAACGCCGTTGTTTTTCTCCCCAGTGTCATTGATTGTGTGCGCATCACTGCAATGCTGGTGTTTACCGGATGCCGCTCTTGCATTTCGTGCATTGTATCACCATGCGAAGGAAATTTTCTTTTCGTCTCTTCTTCAGCTCGTGCACCTTCACATCATCATCAGACCATATTTTGCTTTGATAACACCTCCGAGCCCCTGAATCAATGAGTTAATTGCAAATCAAAAGCTTCTTGCTGCGTATGTGTGAAAACATCGATTGGCATTTGGGCTGCATAAACAGTTTGAGAAGTACGGTTAGATTTAGTGTTAATCGAGAATGCCCGCAAAACCAGTTGACTGCCATCTGTAGATAGTCGTGTGGTTTTTGTCGTGCAACTCAGTTTCGAGCGAATTACTTAAAATAGTATTATGTTTATTGCTTTTCGGCGATATTTTTTCATTTCTCTTTAAATACAATTGGAAGTGAATGCGAAGATAACCGGTTTTATTTTTCCAACTTTGTTAATATATTTGTGTCGATGTTTTGTGGATGATACGCTTGTGTCGATGTTTTGCCAGATCATCGGTCCTTCTTACCGACTTATCCTCTGCGCTGAGTCACGCAAAGACATGGATGAGTGGATATCAGCCATAAAGGCTGTGCAGGCCGGGGAGTTCTTCTCGGTGAGATGAGAGTGTGCTCATGCTTGACGCTCTGCTTGGCGTTGATTTGAATCTTGCTGCGATGCTTGCCCAAACCCCTGCCTTCGCCTTTTCTAAAACTTCAGTGTTCAGTTTCGTTTATACTCTGCTTTTGTCCTCCCTTCGGAATGTCACGAGTGGTCTGCGGCGCCCATCTCCATTTACTCTGCGCCGTGGGCCACGAGGCTACTTTCGCAGTGAATGCTGCACTGGTGGCGAATCAGTGGCACAACCGCGTGTGAACTCTTCCCTTTGCCTTCCAATAATGCCCAGTACGAGGCTGGACAGGTCGCAAGTAACGTTCCCTCTAAGCTGCGCATGCGCAGTACTACAAGACCATTTGCGCAGTGAAATCTCATTCTCGCGCACTTGCAACATTCTAAATTTAATACGGTATATATATCGCATAGCTCTTTTAACGTTGTTAACACTTCATTGTTTGTGTTTCTGCATGGTTACGCAGTTGCATGCGCTTCGTGCGCGACAAAGGAAGCATTTGCTCAGTGTAGAATTATCTTAGAGGGAACACTAGTCGCAAGTATCTTTTTCAAGTCTTCTGTGTGACCCGATCGGGAATCGAACCCAGCATAGCAGCTTTGGTGGCGCAGTTAAGCAAATACCGTGTTTATTTGATTGTAAGCCGCACGAAATGATGTTAAAAAATTAATGTGACCCACCCTTGATTGTAGCCGCACTTGAACGTAGTTTACCTGAGCCTCTGAGATACTTTCGTGTAATAGAACGTTTCGCGTTTTTGACAACCCGGTAATGATATTTACATCACTATGACTACCTTCTGTTCATCATAATCCCTCCTGTGACACGTGTACACGTTAAGGAAGAGAATAGAATGTGAAAGTGAGTTTGTTCAACAAAACGTAGCCAAGGAAAGAATGAGCGTCATCTCTAGCTTTCGATAAGGTAAGGAAATAAACAGTGTAAGCCGCCCTTGATTATAAGCCGCACGAAATGATGGAAAAAGCTGTATAAGCCGCAGCTTGCAATCGAATAAATACGGTATAGCAAAGTAGCGTCCAAGGTTGTACGAGCCTCTGAAATTGCGAGTATTTTTTGTTTATAAATTAAAGATACTTTTTTTCTTGTCACTATCATTCAGACTCTCATTTCCTCCAGCCCACTTATCGTAACTCTCGTAGTTCAGATTAATGCTTCATATTTTTCCGCATCCTTCCAAGAAATTTATGCTGTTTGATTTTTAACAAGGCACTTGGTATTCCTGCCGGAGGAGTGATGACCTCATTTGTTAAACTCAAGCCCCACATAGGGTGCGACTCAAACAGGCTGATATTTCTTGTGCAGTGGAAATCAAGACCTGACAAGCTACGTATTATCTCTTCGTTGACTGTCGATAAAATCAACTGGACTTTGGTTGTTTCGTGTTGCCTACCTCTCGCGTGCATGTTACGCATGAGTGAGTAAATCACGTTGGGGGTGACCTGGAAGGATGACTAAACACGTTCAACTTGTTTTTCTTTTTCATTTTAAAACTTAAGACATTTTCGAATCGCATCGAAATCGCAGAGAATATTTGCTAGGTTTTCTTAAGAAACCGACATTTGTAATAGGGAATTTCAATGGTGCGAACCTACGAATTGTGTTTACTATCCAGAGGCCCATCGGGTGACAAAATGCTAGGTTTTCTTGCATCCCATCTCCTCTTTGCTGTTTGTCATTACACAATTAATTACGTTTGCGACTCATTGGGAGATGTCAGCATTTCACTTGCTAAAGCACTTTGCTAACATAATTGCTGTTAATCTTTCGATTTTGAAAGCGAAAACAGACAGGTTGAAACCAAAATAAGACTTGGATTGATCTTCAACACCGGAGTTATTTTCGCCGGTGCCGAACCACTTCGCAACCAACCCTCGTTTGAGGAATGATCAGCCAATTATTGATCGTCGCGCTCTTCATTTGTTTTTCTACGTGACAGCCGCGACAACTGTACGTGGAAAACTTCTCTGAAGGCCATAACTGGTACGCTTGTACTCACAACCGACCTACTTATTGCAACGTATGCCGTGACATCCTGCCTGGAGTGATGAACCATGGACTTTCTTGCGACGGTGAGTTGGTTTGGAGCTGTTTCAGTTGCGGCGGCATCGCCCAGACCGTTTCGTGCACCATCAAATCCATTGTTTTCAGTTTCCGCTTCCCACCAGTCGAACATAGCTGCTCACCGAGTTGAAAGCTGTATTCCCATGTGTTTGTGACGTAAGAATGATGCTGCTTAAGGGGGGTTAACGAAGACTACCTTGTTCGTGCATCACCTTTGTTTACGTTCAAACGTGACTAATGATTGTTTCAGTTTGCAAGTTCAAAGCCCACAAGCGCTGTGCTGCCAAAGCCACTAGTAATTGCAAGTGGGCAACACTGTCCGCAGTGGGGAAGAACATCATAGAAGATGAAGATGGAGTAAGTGCTTGAGCGGACTCCGCGATGATTTTCTAGTGTTTCAAACCACGAGCTCATTTTCAAGAAATGCATTTTATTTGTGTAGTTATGGGCTCCACACCAGTGGCTGGAGGGCAACCTCGCAGTGAGTGCGAAGTGTTCCGTGTGTGATAAGACCTGCGGGAGTGTGTTGCGTCTGCAAGATTGGAAGTGTCTGTGGTGTCGTAGCGTGGTAAGTTAAGACTTCGTTTTTTACTTGTTAGAGGCGTTGTTCTGAATCTTGCTGCTCCCACGATCCTCCATAACAGCTGCTTTTGCGTGAGTTTAATTTTCTCTTCAAAATAAATAAAGTTGCGACGTGCTTGCAATGACCTCCTCGCCCCGTCTGTGATTGTTTCTTGTCACAACAAACGAGACGTCCATGATGGCGACTAGCAACCGTCGCCAGTCTGACAGCAGTGAAACCACTTCCTGTTGTCAATCAGTGTGAGAAAAGCAGTGAAAATATAATAGCGGTGACGTGATATACGGGACGCGTGGGTGGTCTGGTGTTTTCTATGAACTTGCGGTAAAATAAGCAACAATCCATTAATTTGAAACCAGCAACACTGATAGGGGTGTTTGTTGGCAGCCGTACGACACGTTGAACGAAGCGTAGGCATTGATTGTTTTTTCAGCTCGCAACCCAAATGAACCATTGATCACCATCGTTATCGTTCATAACAAGGTCTTTTCAAGAAATTAGAATGCCGTTTAAAGTAAAATCAATGTAATGTAACGGCAGAAATACTGATTTGAAATGGGAACGTCAACGCTATGTTATTTATTGGAGACCAAATGAAAAACTAAAACAGTCTACTTGAAGTGAATCGAATATTTCCACTAGCGTTTTCTGTTTGTAGACACTATTGGTAAATATGCGTAAGTTCCACCATCACCAAGTCACATGCTCAGTTGCAACGGTGCGTTGGGTCCGTCACCGTGTACATTACGCTTCAGGCGCTTCTGCCAGGTGGACTGCCATTATGTAAAAACACTTGCCGAAGCATCATGTACATGACTATGCAAAACATTTCAGTTTGTATTTTTATTTGAAAGGCTGCTCAATTGTTCGTCGTATCCGGTCTTTATCCTTAACATGCGTATATGTCACAGCACCGTTGCAAAGCATTGCTACTTTTATACTTGTGGATGTCGTCGCATCGTTATGGGTTAGACTGAGGAAGCCAACCGTAGCCCCACCACCAGTTGTTTTCCCGTAAATGTTGCAACATCTGGCTTCGCGCGTAATATCTTTAAAATAGAATGAAATTTGAAACGGGTTGTTTCGGTCACGCCTCAGTTGCGTTTACTGTGTGCGGTGCTTTCCGCTGTCAAGCGAAATTTCTGTCCTAGTTTTGTTTGTCAGTTATTTGGCTTCTCGGAGTGAAGGATTGAATTTTGACGATTACTTTTTTGATGTCTCTTGTGTAAATTAAAACTTTTTGGTAAGATGTCAGATAGCCACAACAAGCTACAGTACGGAAATAACTATAACCACTGAAAAATATTGGACTTAGTCTTAGACTTAAATTGTTTTCTTTTTCAAACCCTAACCCGAAACACTTACCTAAACACCAAACCCTGAGCCCAAACCATCAGTTTTCTCAGCGTATTTGATATGTAGAATGTTGCTCTGTGCCTGCGCATATGGCGTGAAGTCAGAAATTTCGCTTGACAGCGCAACTCGTGACGTTTGACCAAGCGCTATCACGTGATTTCATGCTCTGCTTATTCCAGGTGCACACCGCTTGCAAGGCCCACATGCCCACGAAGTGTTCCATGGGGCCATGCCGGCTCTCAATCGTCCCCCCAACTGCTATCCACTCGCAGGACACGGAAGGTTGGTACTTTGTTGAAAGCATCGATGCAGAAGGCCAAGTCACTTCGCAACTGACCATCGGGGCTTTCGCAGTTTTCAGGACTGGGAATGCGCAAATTACGTGAAATCAATTTTTTGTTAAGTTGAAGCAATTCACTGATTGATCGGACTGCGTCGCCTATTTGTGGTGACTTGCGGGTGGATATCACGACATGTCAATGTGACCGGCTACAGCTGTCGCAGCAAGACATCATGACCTGTCGAACTGCAGTCTTGTCGGTGCTTCCTTGACTGATTAACGTGCTTCCCATGAATCAAAGACATTATGTTTGGTGCGAACGTTGGCTATGAGCGACAGAAGCCCCCCATTGAATCGCGTGTCATGGCAAACATTTTTCCCGCTATACTTGCCCGGATGGTGTCGGGTTAGGTGTCTTGCTAGGACTTGTCTGAAGCTAGGGGCGGTATGTTTGTGACTATCTGTGTGGATTGCGAAGAAGCATAACAGATAAAACGTTCACATCTGGGTTTCTTTTTGCGCTGAGACATTTCGGTCGTTTGTCCCGTACCTGCGTTAAACTCGCCGCAACAATATGCACTAGCTTACATTTTCAGAAATTATGACCGAACAATTGACTTAATTCGTTTCGGTTATTTAAAAAAAAATTCAGTCTATGCCAGAAAAAATAAACCCAGTTTCACAATGGGCAAAAAATGCTCCCCACCATTGAGTTGACATGGTGTGGTTGTGGAACCTTTCTTGCTCGCGCCAACATTCTAATCGGATTCGGACGAGGAGGAAATCAGCAGTGCGTGTAGTTTCGGTATGCCTGGGGAGGAACCTGACAGCAAAAGTGTTTTTACTGATGACTGCATTGTGAAGTCCTTGTTTCTTGCTGCTGGTTTCACTAAAATAGCGCTAAAATATTAGAATGTTGACTGACAGACGCCTGTTCCTCATTTGAAAGGCTCAGTTCATCTTCTGGACGTGATTTGCCGTCCCTGGTGTCATTTGTGTGACCCAGTTCGATATATACCTTTTTAAAGATGTAATCCATAGAGCGGACACAATGCTATCATCACAAGGACTTTCATGGCGATATTTCTCCCTGCTTGGAACTTAAAGTTAACAATATGCACACATAGGGTACGATTCAATTCCTGGTTGTTTCTCACTTCCACTTTGTGCATTCAGGTTTTATTACCTTCGTTTTTTCTAAAGGTTTGCCAAAGATAACATCAGTCACTGGCGCACCCGAGAAGTTTCTGAATAATCTCTAACTAAAGTTTTGTCAATGATCGAAGTATCGCGTTCCTTGTTACTGATAGTTTTGAACATAAGTAGTAAATGTGTTTGGCTAGCTACCTGTAACTTCATAATTTCGTAAACTTCTTTGTTAAATCGAGTTCTTAACAATTTTTCTGCTTCAGCACACGAAGCTTAATGTACCAGCGCTGTCATTCTGAAACATTTGGCGTGTTAACATAGTCATTTGCCCGTCACGCACTGTGCATGCTTGCTCATGCGTGTAGTCACGTGACAGGTTATTGGCAAGCAGTCCCATCAGCCCAGTGCACCAGCCCTCTGCTGGTCTTCGTGAATTCAAAAAGTGGAGACAACCAGGGAGTCAAGTTCCTTCGGAGGTTCCGACAGTTCCTCAACCCGGCCCAGGTCTTCGACCTGATGTGCTCCGGACCCAAAGTCGGGTAATATCACTTAAGTACCACGTTATGTGGTAATATCACTTAAGTACCACATTGTGTGGTAATATCACTTAAGTACCACATTATGTGGTAATATCACTTAAGTACCACATTATGTGGTAATATCACTTAAGTACCACGTTATGTGGTAATATCACTTAAGTACCACGTTGTGTGGTAATATCACTTAAGTACCACATTATGTGGTAATATCACTTAAGTACCACNTTGTGTGGTAATATCACTTAAGTACCACATTATGTGGTAATATCACTTAAGTACCACATTATGTGGTAATATCACTTAAGTACCACGTTATGTGGTAATATCACTGAAGTACCACATTGTGTGGTAATATCACTNAAGTACCACATTATGTGGTAATATCACTGAAGTACCACATTATGTGGTAATATCACTTAAGTACCACATCATGTGGTAATATCACTTAAGTACCACATTGTGTGGTAATGTCACTGAAGTACCACGTTATGTGGTAATATCACTTAAGTACCACGTTATGTGGTAATATCACTTAAGTACCACGTTGTGTGGTAATATCACTTAAGT
>JGI24158J21664_10008662_pt1 | contig 13551 bp, 5 predicted proteins | sample Ectturendosymbi3_FD_21664 | JGI IMG/M metagenome (IMG submission 21664) | reverse complement strand
CAGCTGAATCATGACAAACTTGGAAATCACCCGTTTCTTTTGCATATTATCTACCAATTGACCAACCATACGGTGCACAGTCAGCAGATCCAGTTGCATAGTTTGCAAGTATTTGGAGAGTAGCGTAGTACAGGAAAATATTTGCAAGTATGCCTGGGCAGTGAGAGTCGTTTCAAACTTCAGGAGAACCTCAATATATCCAAGCACCCTGCGTCTAATGGTCTGCATGGATGTCTTCATTGTTGACTATGGCATTGAGAGTAGTGATAACGTCCGTGACAAGCGTTCCAATTGGGTGTTGAATGAACCAAAAATCTTTTTCAAGGCAACATCCCTTGACCACCACCTGGTTTGTCCGATAGTTCCAATGCGTTTAACAGTAGTAGAATGTCGACGCCAGATGTTCATTCGCTGATAAAATTCTCGAAAGAATGCACCTACAGTATGTCATTCAACAGTGGGAATAGTGCTGCTCCACCCACCACAACACTCGTAGCTTCAGCCATGACCGGGTTTTACTCTTATTTGTCTCTTTAAAAAACTATTCCGCTTTACAAGCCTCCTCTTAAAGACCTATTCGCCCAAACGGAATGTAGCCTGAAGTAGAAACGAGGCCTTATCGTGCAGCATACTTTTTCTAAATGCAACCAAACCCTTGCTTCGTAGCGTCTCATACGTTATGAGGTTGCTAGTCTAAGCCGCAGTTTCAAATCCATTTCGTTTTGCTCACGGCCCATATCCGATATTTTATGTTAAAAATACTGCAAACAAATTTACTGTAGGGCTTTTGAATGTAAAATAGTTCAATTTTCAATCAGTGACTCCGGACCATTTTTGACTCAGCCACTGCGGCCCATCGGGCATTGCCGGAATGGCCAGTCCGCCCCTGTGCCCATTATGTATTTCGCCAGCACCGAAACTGGACTGTGGACTAAGAAACCTGTTCATATTGTGTATTAGAAGAAAGCATTGATGTGCAGCTGAACCCATTCTTTCGCTACAGTGTTTCGCTTTCTTAACGCAAGTACATAAACGCAAATTTGTAGGAATCTTTTCCACAGGAATTTTATGGCATAGCCTGCGCAGCTCTATTCTTTGTTTCTTGTCACACGGCATCGTCGACAACTAAATAGACAATGCTTTTTCTCCATGGGCTTGTGCCCACTATAGACACTAATTTTGTAGAAAATGTGAGATTTCGCTCAGGCCTATATTGAATAACATTACAGTAGATGTTCTGAGTAGATGCATGCCTTCTTGCGTATCAAACTGTGATTTCAAGAAGCAGTTTGATGGTGAAGAAGATTCATTGAAAAAACTCAAAACTTATTATTCAGTGTAATTCGGGTATGGAGGAGGCAAATCGTTCTACTGTAATGAATTTTTGTTAGCATCACTTACGGCAGCGAAACACGCAAGAGTTATACAACGAACCAGTGCATCGCGAAATTACTAGAGACAGTAAAGGCGAATTTTCTCTTCTACAAAACCTTAGGTGTTTCCGTTTCAGTGAGATGTCTTTAGACATATTTCGAGTTTCTCCCAGTGTAATCAATTCAACCAGTACTGAAACTTGCAATAGCCATAAAACTCAGTATAAAGGTGCCTCTTCAAGTCGACCAATACTGCAGCTTGCTTTGAATATAGGATGAGGTTTGTGCACGTAATAATGAATTACAATATCTGACTGCTCTTTAACTGGATGTTTGTTGATTGGAGACTGTTTTTCTTCCTAGTTCACCAGGCACATGGGGTGAAAATCTATTTAAAGCACACTGGAAAATGAGTGCTATAAGTATTAAGAAGAAAAACGATGTAAAACATTTCTTGTGCAGTTCATCACCAGGATATACGTATCTTTGATCAGAACGTAAACATTTGGACTAACCTTTAAGAGGACAAGGAGAGTTCATTGAACATTCACCTTCCGAAAAGTCCACGAGGCATGCAAGCACTGTTGCAAATAACAGACTCCACCAGACATTGCACATTGTTGCGCTTAATATTGGAAAACGCACGTATAGCAGTTGTAAACTGAAAGACTCCTGGTTGCTGAAAAGCAGACGTCAATTTTTCTCTGCCGTGTGGAAATCGCTTATTTTTTCTGATGGTGGAAGGAACGAAACAGTAAAACACTCGTGCCTTAGGGCGCATAAAACACACTCGATGACATATGTATATAAAAATAACAGTAAACAGCCATTCATCGACATGATGTTGTCGCGAAACCGTGGCCCGAAAGAAAAAAAAATTAACCATCCACACGCACCTGAAGAAACGTAGAAACCTGCGACATAATTAACCTGATCACCTCCATTTCTTATGTTTCCTTGGTGAACATACTTTTGTAAATAAAACTAAGTATGACGACTACATGTTTTCATGATATTTCATAACAGGGGAGACAGGTAACTAACCAGTATTTTGTGTGTTTTTCGAATGCACAAATGTACTGTAGTTCTTGGAGTAACGTTGAAAAAACAGTTATTCCAGACAACTCCAAATTTCCCCTCAATATTTGCACATAAACTGATTTTGGGCAAGGTCGTTGAATAATAGAGAAAGCAAAGAGACGAATCGACAATTTAATGCTTTTATTATTGGTAGCAGCCTCAAAAAAAAATGACACCACTACTGTATTCCATGTGTTTAGAAGTAGGGATAATATAAGAAATGGCCAACTGAACCTGTATGTGGTCCATAACCTACAAAGTAAACTCACACGTTATTTGCTAATTTATCTCGCCTAAATCATAACAGGGAAACGATGAATGAACAATGGAGGAAACATAAGGGAACGATGATAAACTGTTGAAGCCTGCTTATTCAAAATATTTTTGTCAGAAATATTTGCGTCATCTGTCATTACTGAAGACGGACTGGAATGAATAGTTTCAACAACGGGCTGCATGAGCAAATCAATTACCAAAAGCATCTAACACTACAAACTGCATGTAATTACGTCAAAATTTCACCGTTTTCCAATGATAATCTCAATCATTTCTTACTCACACGCAGACGTTTCATTACTGTTTTCTGAAAATACAACCTCTTTTCTTACATGTTCTGGGAATTGCAGGGATTGCGCAAATCTTTTCGCGTAACTCACAGCACAATAGAACATTATTCTTTGCATTGTAATCATAAAGTCTTCTAATCAAAAAAATGTTTTTATAGGCTTCCAACGCAGGGAAATGAAGAATTCCCAAATTCTACCCTACTCTGTGTGACCTGCATTAGACAATGTTACAAAAACTAACCAGTAAGCAATGAAAATTGGTAAAAACTAAACACGAAACGGTAGAAGCGAGGCAAAGCTTAAGATTTTCTGCCTTTCTCAATCATTCATGCAATGATAAATTCGAAAATACAACAAAAAAGTACAACGTCATCTTTGAGATGATGTTATGTGGCTGCTTTCAAGTAAATAGTCAAGCAAGAAACCTTTTTCGCTCAAAAACGTAGACGATAAAAAACAGAAGTGTGATTTGAAAGCACGTGATAAGATCAGAAAACATAATTCTAATGCAGCAGGCAAGCCCGTCGAAAACATAATTAGGCGTGATATCATTCCAACAAAGGCGTAACTTGCTATGTGTTGTTTGTTGCAGGATGTTTCTCGGACGCAAATTGGCGATGTTCAAAGGAAAGGCTGTTTTGGCGCGAGCAATCAAAGCATCTGCATAAAAGCAGCCTAACTTTTTAAAAAAGGTAACTGCTGAACGTAAATCAAATGTTTGTTTGGTAAAAAGCAAGATTTAGTAGAACTACGAATAGAGTCCGGCCAACGTAGAAGCCATATTAAAAAGATATATTTCAATAAATCTCAACTCTTCTGCCTGTACAGAAACCACACAAAACAGGTTTCGACGGGAAAGAAATGTGAGTTTTTTCAAAGGAAAGCTTTGCCTCTCTTAACCTTTCCGAACAGCTATAGTGGTTGGCTGTTCCGGCAAACCGAGTCAGTCTGCTTCTAATCATTTTTCACACGAAATATACTTTCAAAAACACAAATGCACCGTGAATTCTATTCCATGGACGGCGTAGTACACTGCTTAGCTCTGTGCGGTGAATTCGGGTGCAAACTTTGTAGTGGATATACCGAGAGTCCTAGATTTGCTTCCAGGTGAAGTTTTCAGTTTTAACGTGGATCAGTGCCGTAGACAAGTACCCAGTCGGGCCGTCAGTTGCTGTTTGGTTCAATGGATATTGATGTTCTGTGGTTTCAATGAACGATTTAGTGTAATCGTAACCTAAAAATTTTGTTCAGCTCAAGTAGCAGATTATGTTTGTTCACATTTGTATTAGAAGTTGACGCAAATGCATGGTTAATACGAGGGCACTTGGGCACAAACAAATTCCTTAGTCCAGAGTTGGATCAATTACATCAAATCAGTTCCATTATAATTGCAATTACAATTACTCCTTCAAAATTTTCAATTATATTACAATTATTCTGTGCTAAAAATCTCAAATTATAATTATAATTACAAGTATTCTTTGAAGTTGTTATTACAAATCGAATTACAAATACATTATAAGAATGTGAAAGCAACACATACAGATATGGGGATATTTCTCGAAGTGGTGTAAAGACAGGTTTCACGTTACATATCTCTCACAGTTTGAACGTTTTAGTTTTTGCATTAAACAGCAACTACCTGAAGAGTACATGTAAAAATAACAAATAGAAAAGACGCGTAATCGTGATAACACAATACAGCACAAGAGGTACAGAAAATGTGAAATGCTGCAGCCATAGACGTAGCATTATCTGACGCACCTTTTGTTACTTTTCGTGTTTATTTGAAATGTTCGATAACACTGTCATAAGACTTGGCAATGTTACAATTGGGGTTGATAAAAATTGTGATTTTTTCAAATAAAAAAAATTGGATTGTTTGAGTTAAAACAGATTTTATTGATTTGAATTAAATTTTATTGATTTTCACGCTTTTTTTAATTTGTAGGGGATAGCTATCTACACTTTGTAAGTTTTAAGACTATATTTTAATGAAACGTTTTTGTGCTTTGTTAACTAAAGTACATCAACCACAGACACTTGAAGTTTCATTCAACCTATCTTTGCGCTTATGCAATATCCCTTCATGCAAATCTTTTCATAACAGTGGTACATGCATACAAACTAAGATATTTATTGAAATGAGAATACTGAAACCATCCGTTTAGCAAATTCATTGACACTCACAGCATGTTACAGAGCTTGTACATACTGTACAAGCTTGCCAGCTTTTTCGGTGCACAGTCCATTGCTAAAATTAATTATTGTAACGCAGCTTTCGTTAGTTCGGATTCTGCAAAAATGTACCTTACATGCATAAAACAGCGAAAACCTATAATATATTTGTGATTGTGAATCAAAAATATGTTCTATATCTGCTGTGCTTACAGTCAACAATATTTATGTTTGATGGAAGTTAAATGCAACGCTCCCTATTTGCTAGTTTAAACTTTCAAATTTACCGCATTCGAAACGTTCTGAGACTGCAAGGGTTAGTGAATTCAGTCCACATGTCATCTTTGCAGTTAGTTGACACACATTCTGTGGCCTCACAGCAGATCTGATAAATAAAACTTTAATTGCTTTGAACTTACAGTATGTCACTACACAATTTTCTTGCGTTCTTTACTAATTTCAATGAAAACGTACTAGAATGCTAAATAATTATTAAATATGTCATAGAAATCACGCAAAACTTTAAAACTGCATCTATTTTGCTCAATTTTTTCATTTTTATTGCTTGATTTAAATCCTGATTTAAATGAAAAGATTAAATTAATCAACCATGGTTACAAGCTCTGTGCTTGTCTAAAACGAGTCTGTTGCCAGGACAAAGATGCTACAGTAAGCTTCCATTTTGCATTAATGAAGTAAATAGTGATGGCCAAAAAACTTGCCATAATTCAGTTTGTCCAGAGATCTAATGATAAATAAGTATTTGGCAAACATGCAAGTTCGCATCGCACAAATTCTTTCATTTGATGAATAACTGTTGGTATAAGAGAATATTTAATTGAAGAACTAATTGTATCCAATTGCCTCGGATTGACAAATTCCAAGGCAATTCACAAAGTTTTGAATGTTTGGCTGTCAACAATATTTAGTGGCAACTGGTCACATGCAATTGATTTTAGTACAGCTTGAAAAAAAGCGAAAAATTGGTATGTGCATTGCACACAGCACATTCAGGACACAACACTTTGCTGCCTTGTCTTAACCTTGCGTACAGAACGGTAGATATTTCTACTTTGCTGTGGTTTTAAATCTTTGAATGTTGCCAGTTGTTAGCTCTCGTTGACTTATCCACATTTAATGTTTTGTTAGTGGCCACGGAACACTATAACGATGCTGCGGTTTTAAATCTTTTGATGTTGCAACCAATACCTCTCTTTGACTAACAACGTTAACGTTTTGTTAGTGCACTAATCATGGCCACAGAACACTGCGACTAACGCTCACTCACTGTTTTGTGGCTCTCTGATATCGCAAGCATTCTGGTTGACTCATGAATTAACTGTCAAATCAGCACGTCATTGTACGAGCACCGCACCCTGACGTTGCTCTTTGCCTGGATATCGTGCATGCACTTGTGCTGCGTACTGGACAAGCTCTGCGCAGTACCAAGCATCTATCTTCCGATAAAAACTGCAGCAGGTCATACGGCAAGTGTAACAGTGATTTTATGCGTGTGATTTTTCGAACTTTGTGAAATTGTTAAAAGCACAGGTAATTGCAATTTGGTCACATTCTTTTATAAATTACACTTATAATTTCAATTACATGTAAATATGTATTTAAATACCTTTAATTACAATCGATCCAACTCTTACTTAGTCGTAGCACACAACGTTCATAGCTGGTACATGCAGGCAACGCTAAATCAGACCAAAGGATGACAATCATTAGGTTTCATCTTTTCTCCCCTTTGCAACGCTTCTGTAACCTTCATTTGATACCAGTGCTTTAATGCCGCATTCCAAATCTTTGTTTGGAACGACTAAATCCAGAACAGTTACGTTGAAAAATGGGTAAATCCAATTTTTTAGACAGTTAAGCGTTTGGCGCTCGCTGGATCACTCAGGTTGACCTCGCAGTTTATTTGACAGTAATTGGTTACTCCCATGCGCACGAAATAGTTTGATACATCTATTACCTTGCGTTTTAAACAACTATAACGTTAAAGTTTTGTAGCTACTGTAATATTCCAGTTGCAATCTGAAAATTATGGACACAGAAAAAATTTTGTGTCCGGTAGTTTAACTCTGGACTCTTGTATTTACTCAAGTGATTTCATTCAGCTGGATTCTATTTTGAGGACTCGCTCTGTAATGCAATCACGAAAAACTAGCAAAAACTACTGAGGTTTATCATTCCGGTAAAATAGTGAAACATTGTTCATCGCGCAATGATTCTTTCATCATAAGATTTACCTGTGACGGTAAACACAAATGGCGATTTCACTGAATCTCTTCATCAGCGCTCAATCTCCTGCGCCCTGATCTTTGTTTTCATGTTATACCACGTGCAGTCAATTTCATTTCCCTGCTTGCCAGACAGGAAGGCTGCAGATTTACGTAATAATGAAACGTTTGCAGTTTGCCCCGCCCATAATCATGCACTGCTCGGAAAGCATGCATTCCTTCCGCCTCTACCCGAAGTCACTTCCGTATTCACTTCTTCACCAAACGTAAGTTTTGTTTCAAGGTTTAAAACAACAATTTCTTTAGAAAATTGAATGAGGGTAGTACGTAATAAAACCTCGATTATTCCATCAACGAATGGTGCAACTGATACGTCAGTGGGGTCACATATTTTTTACATAAGAAAATTAGAAGGTTGTCATGTTTTACATACGTATCGCTAAGGCTAGCAACAGCCAAAGGGAGCATATTCACCAAAGGTAGATAAAGGTCTCATTAGTTACAAAAACATCGACACGTTATACTTGCAGGGAGAGATACATGTATGGACGACTGCATAGAAAATCGGCTCACATAGCCTGCACAGTAACATGATGTTGCTGCTAAACTATTAGGCATAATATATAAGAAAAATGTAAAAAATGAAGGCATAAAGTTGTCCAAACTATTTTCATGACTATTTTCTTCCACAGCTCAATTCATTCTTACTCCACAAGATTCTTGCACCACACCTTATGAGGAGCCACATTTTGTACTCTTATTATAACAAATTGCTTCCATATGATTTTGAGGGCTGATTTATTCCTATCGGACTACTTTATTCCAATTCATTCCTACTCAGCAAGACTATCCACTTCTAACAACTTGTTTTCACCTAGGGCTAACTCCTCTTCAGGAAAATGTTCGCTTGCAGTTCTTGGCCTGAAAGCGTGGTCTTCAATACCTGACTGTATTAGGACTTCTGCCCCTTTCACCGTCAAATGGAAACTTAAGAAACACCTCTTACACGAAAAAGACATATAATCATGCAATTTAGCAACTTTTCACTAATCACGAACTATTGTAAACGCTGAGAGTTGTATCTTCTACTTTTTTGTTTCACGTTCCTTCCTGTGCACGTCCTATTTCTTCGGTATGAAATTACACACCATAGTTTTGTTGTTTTTTGTTTTGTTTTTCTTTTGAAAGTTATGAATTACTTTCTTATTTTTTTCTTCTTCGTACTTTGTTTGCATTTTTCTTGACCATACGAAATTTCCTCAGATTCGATCCACTCCTTTGCGTTCATAGGCAAGCTCTCTTCATCTGTAAATTTACTTCGCCGTGTTCTATGTTTGTAGGTTTGTTTTTCCAATTGTGCTTATTTGATTTCCAACTGTTGCTTTCAAGCACCTTTCAAAAAGTGATAAACGGGTTGGTTGTCTAGTCTAGATGACCGCCATGGTCCTTCACCAATCCTATGTGACACAGTGACACACTTTGCTTAAATTGATCAGTTATTGTGCCATTGTGTTTTCATTTATTCTAATGTTCACTAAAAAGAGGCTTCCTCATAGCGATGGCTCTTTGTATTGTTTCTGTTTATTACCTGAGTCATATGAAACAATGAATCAATCAATCATTATCAAACGCTGCATGAACGGATCGCTTGGCTGCTGTGGTGATCACCGCTAACCAGACATAGGGCGATTACAGCACAAATGTAATCAAGTACGATTAAATGTAATCAAGTACGATTATTATTTCGATTACAATTACGAATAAACAAATCACAATGTAATCGATTACACTTACGATCACACTGAAATTAATTACGATTACAATCGCGATAGCATTTGCCTTGAGACATCCTCAGAAAGAAAACAAAACCCATTTGCATGGTCTGATGTAAGCATTTTTCAGGCAATGTAAGATATTAACGAATGCAACAAACGAAATTACGTATCACGAAGGTGTGTGAACTGAAAAAAAGAAAAATCACACCAAAGAAAAACAAAATCAATGTAAAATGTGATTGTTACAGTTGACAAACATCAACATTTCATATCTTTTATCAGTGCTACGACATCTATAAGGCTTGAACACTCGTTTAGCAACGCTGAAAAGCAGTTTGTTAGTAATTTGAAAATTGATGACTCTCTCGTTAAACTGGGTTATGATGTTTTCAGCTTTGGGGTAACTTTTGGTTCATCTGCAAGGCAGAATAGCATTGCGTAACTTTTAATTTGAAGTGAAATGAACAGTGATGCCAATACATTGCGCCCTGTCTGTTGGCGTAAACGTCAACGGTCAATAAAAGCTCACTGGTTTCGTTGTGTTTTTTTTACCAGTATCTCATGGATGATCTCTGTTGACATGCTAGTCATCAGCATTGTGGAAAGATGCTTTCGACCTGGGTTAAATTACTCTGAAAAGGTCAAAGTATTGGACTAATTATTAGGGCAATCGAAACTACATATGCCTTTTTCAACGTTTATGAAACGTCCACAAACCAAATTTCATGCTGATGCCGTGAGCCACTCCAAAGTTATTAGGTCAAAATGCCAACTTTTTTCGTTAATTTCAAATTTTCTTGCAGCAGATGTTTTCTCTTTATCGATATTTTATTAAAGCTAGAACAATACAACTTCGTTGATGTGCTTTATCAAGTTTAGCTGCTTTTCTGAAATATAATGCTTTTTTACGACTTCTGACATAATAATGTTGTTTGTCCCACTGCTAGAGGATTGAATATTGAGTAGACTAGGCGTGGTAAGGCACGAAACATGGTCTTACAGTACTTGGTTTGGTAAATGCTCAACCCATTATGTATACAGACACTTTGAAGGCAATAATGTTATGCATTCCTTGATGCTTAAGAATAACAGTGTAGAACCTTCTCTGTGACTTCAAGATATTTATTGACATTGGATATTTTTCATGCGCTTTGGGATTAATTTTCGCCCATGATCTGTTACCTCTAGTTTCGTTGGGTATTCCACACTTTGATTTTGATTTTTGTTTCATTTCAACAGAATACATATTTTTTAACTTACCACTTTGGTTTCTATTAAATGCTTTGTATTCTGCGTTTCACTTGCAAACGCAGGAAATTGACAGATCAAACAAAATCAAATTTTGTAAATTGTAAGGCTAAATTATTCCGCTCTTGCTGATTATTCCCAGTTACAGTTCGTGCTTTTCTACAATTGTTTCAATGTCAACATTCGCTAGCGCGTTTTATATTGGCTCAGTTTTATATCCGCAGGACTAAAGATGTGTTCATATACGCGAAACCGGTCTACCTGTGCAAACAAATTGTGATGGATTCACTTGCGTACGTCACTTATACTGTGACTTTAACAATTATAACCGATGATAAATGAGGAAATCCAGCCTCCAAAGCCGCGGTTCATCGTGCATTGACGAAGCGCGAAGAATTCCAAGTTTAATCGCAAAAGTAATCGTCGATTACGATTAAATTGGTAATGTAATCGATTACGATTGCATGTCATTTTTGGTCGGTTTAATCGATTACGATTACTCAAAAACCTGTTATCGATTACTATCGACGATTACGATCACCCCATATCTGCCACCAACTACAGTTGAAAAAGTTTGTTGTTTTCGTTTTGTTGTGCTCACTCCAATTCTTTGATTTCTCATTACAAAGCCTTCGGTAGCGCTATCTGCTTGTGCTTCTTTGAGTACATGCTGCCTATGTTATACCTTCTTGAGTCACTGAGAGAAAAGCGGATTGTCAAAGTCTGGTACTGGTAAAGTTATTCATAAATCTGGTTTCCATTATCTATATGAAAAATGGTCATCACAGCAAAAAGGTCCCTTGACTCTTATCATGCGAGACTTGATTTTGCCACCTGGTTTATCTCCATGTTGGTCCAGCAATTTGTGAACCATAACTACGACGGCGTAATTGCAGCCAGTCAGCAACAAAATCAGTAACTTCCACGTTGAAAATCATGTTCAGCAACCATTGTTGGAAACAATTTGTTTGGGCTGGCGAAAAGACTTGTTCAAAGTGTTGTTTACAGGCTTTTTCACTGGTCAGTTGATGAGCTGTAGCCTCGATATGCCCTACAAGGTAAAGCATTGGTTCCGAGTTGCTATGAATGCTATTCAATGCTTTCAAACACTGACACAGATGTACAACAGCTTAAACATAGTGCTCAGGGCTGTGGAAATGACACAGCTCCGGATACAGAGCTCTTCTTTTCATGAAGATTGCTTGGCTCCAGCTCCGGAGCTCTTGGTTTTCGTGAGTGTAGCTCCTGCTCCGGAGCTCTTTTCTTTCATAACATAGCGTCAGTTCCGGCTTCTGTTCGTTTTTCCACATTAATATTTGTAATTGTTTTGTGTGCCCAAAGTTGAATAGGAAATAAAATGTATCAATTACACAAAACCAAAAAAATGTACCAAACTTATTTGAACAGGTAAGCTGGTAGTTTTTTTACCATCAGCGCTCTTATCATGAGCAAATCAGAAAAAAAATACAATCACAGGTTAAGAGGAATCAGAGAACAGATACAAGCAGAAACGCAACACAAGATAACCGTAATACAAACAAATTCTGGAACGGCAGTCGCTGGATTTGCTGTGCCTGGTGACCTTCTGTTATTTCTTACGACTGGAATCAAGAAAACGGCTGTTTGAAAATTACATTTGTGCCCGAGCATTGAGACACAGTCCAATCCCAATCGACCAAGTGTTTTGCACTGGTTGCATGTTTTGCTTGTTGGAAACGTGGCGATTCTAGCTTACAGCTTTACCCGGGAAAACCATGCAAAGAGCGCAAAACACGTAGTCGATTACCCCTCTCACTTGCTCTTTCTAACATGCACACATTCGCGTTAACACAAATGCCAAGATGTGTTTAAAATTCTTTATTCGAAGAAATAGTATGGCTTCTAGAGAGAAATTCACCTTTGGATATTTTAAAACATTTGAAAGCTTCTGGCTTCTTATCTTTTGCACTCATAATAAGCAGTGATGAATCACACAGTAAAGCACAGTGCAACCTGCAAGCTCAGGAGAAAATAAGACTGATTACCGTGCTGAAAACATAAAATTGGTTTCCACAGGTGAAAACCTCAAGAAAAGTCCACATTTATTTACAGTGCATTTTTGTACACTTCTGAAAATGTACTGCCACGCAAAGCAATGCTAGGTCGTCACCAATCAGTTGTCACTTACATGTAATGCGACTGCTTGTAAATGTACTGGTTCCTAGTGAACTTTGCCAGTAATCTAGTAAACCTTGCTGGTAAGCCTATAGGTTTCTAATAAAAAAACAACTACTTCACAATGGCGTGCTGTGCATATCACGCTTAGGTCTGCAGTGATCTCACATCGGAATCAAACTTGCTCCTAACATCATGATTGCATAGCTACAAAAGCTATTGATATTATTTGACTACCGATCACAGCATGGTTCTTTTTAGATCGCTTCACCACCACTGGCCCAGTTTGATCGTTCTGACTAGTACGTAAGATGCGGTGGTAGTCGGTGGTGCAGGCGGCGGGTGTGCAAGGTGTGCAAGCGCACCCCCAAAGGATTTGATTTGTCGAATATCCGGGCAAAATATTTAAAAATGGGGAAAATCCGTGAAAATCTGGGCAACATTTATGAAAATGTTTGCAAAATGTCTGAAATATCTGGGCAAACTATCTACATATACAGATAATGATGGCGCGGGAACGTGGGGAAACCAGTATCGTAACCTCACAACAAACATTGACCGATAAGCCACCGCTTTAATTCGGCTTTAATTAACTGAAACACAACATCTCAAGAAACAAGAACAAAAATAAACCGATATGAAGCAAACATGCTCAAACCAACTGACAGACGAACTGGTCACTGCCACAGAGAAGACGACTACTATTCAGCTCGTACGCAGCAATCAATTACGAACACGTGCAACGCAAACAGCCGCCAGCTTTGCACCAAATCACACGACATTTTACCCCTCAAAATGAAACGACCTCGCCTTATCTTGTGGGAGGTATACCGCGAGTCAGTGCCGTGGCAAGGGTAAGTGAGGCCCCCCCCGAAATTTCACGTGGGGCCCCCCATACGCTATTGGCCTATTATTATGAATTGCAGTAAAA
>JGI24158J21664_10008661_pt1 | contig 13552 bp, 9 predicted proteins | sample Ectturendosymbi3_FD_21664 | JGI IMG/M metagenome (IMG submission 21664) | reverse complement strand
TGAAACCAACTTTTTTAGTTCAATCCGAATTGGGCCTGAAACTTGTAAATCTGTTCTACATAGTTGAATTCGTTTATAACCGCTTCGTATGCAACGTCAATTCACTTATAACGTTTTATTTTATTCGGTCCCGATGGCATCTTCTACATGCATTTCAATCCGTTCATAACTTCAATTCGGCAATAACGTTCCTTATATAATCCCCTGGAAGTGCCGTTGTAGGCAAATAGTTACCTTGCTTGTTAACTCCTGTAGTTACCTTGCTTGTTGACTCAAGGCGGTGAAGTTCCTTGCGTGTAGTGTTCTCTCTGAAAAGAAACATTAGGGTAATTGCCTTTACTGGCTGAATGTACTGCATCAAAAATATTTTCACCTTGCCCTGAAAAACAGAGTTCGCCGTGAAAATTTCCAATGCACTGAATATATTTTTTAGCATTCAGGATTTTTGAACATTTTGCGCTTGTCCTGAAAAACAGAGTTTGCCCAGGAATTTTTCACTNTAGGGCCTATTGAGTAGGCTATACTTTNACATTCAGGATATTTGAGCAACTTGGTCTTGCCCTGAAAAACAGTGTGCCCTGAATTAACGTATTGAATATATATTTTTTACCATTCAGGATTTTTAAGCAACTTGCGCTTGCCCTGGAAAATAGAGTTGCCCTGAAATCTTTCGCTGTATTGAAATTTTTTTTATCAATCAGTATTTTTGAGCAACTTGCGCTTGCCCTGAAAACAGAGTTTGCCCTGAATTAACTGCATTGAATATACATTTTTTTATCATTCAGGATGTTTTAGCAACTTGCGCTTGCCCTGAAAACAGAGTTTGCCCTGAATTAACTGCATTGAATATACATTTTTTTATCATTCAGGACTTTTTAGCAACTTGCGCTTGCCCTGAAAACAGAGTTTGCCCTGAAATGTTTCAAGACGGGGGGGTGGGCGGCCGCCCTCCCCGACCCCCGCCTCGTACGCCTATGACCACATTTAGCTATATGCCTTTTGTATGGTAGCATCTGTCTTCTCCAGGAGTGTAATTCTTTCGTTTGCTCGTGTTTTTCTTTTTTGTGAATTGTGTGCTTGGTACATTGTTTTTTTGCGTTGCGGCACTGTGTTTGTTTCGACAAATTTATTGGGATGCCTCGACTGGACAACTTAGTTTTTTTCGGCGTCCTAGTTGCGAGTAGAATCTAGCAGTGTTTGCTTCCACCTTGCTATGCTGTATAGTAACAAATTAACTTACTTTCAACAGCGCTCAGGCCACAGGAAGAGTAATTGCGTTTTGCGCCTGTAGGCTGCTTCGATTTTTGAAAAGGAAAGTTTTCAATTGTGCATAGTGGTCCCAAACGTTTATAGAAAATGAAAATGTAAACTACATGTCACCGCGTGCTTCCTGTGGCTGCACACCAGGTATGTGTAGCTTGTGTACGTGAAAATATGAGTTTATAGTTTCTATGCTGGGATAATGTCAGCCTTATACAGGTTTGTTTTTGTTCCACTTGTTGCTTCGGTTGTATAGCACAGTTCAAGCCTCTCCGTTGGAGACACTTTGCCTGCCCTGCCTCACAAAGTCCATCAAGTTTTGATATTCACTGCGGACCGATACACATTTCGCGTAAAACATGTTATCTTAGGGCGTTGTCTGTGATGTTTTAACGCATTTATGAAAGATGTCCGACCAAAAGTTCATTCCATCCGTGACAAAAATTCCGCAAGATTGCAGCTAAACCACTTCAGTGGAGTTCGCGTCATGAACTTAAGCTGCAGCAGACACCGCAGCGTTAGCGTTAAGTTGCTGGTATTCACTTGGGAGGCTGGCCACGCACGCATCGAAACAATTAACGGCGTAAGAACTGGATGCGACAAACACATCGGAATGCAATGCAGTCAACGCGAGCGCCAGTGACAGAAGCGCTGCTACGGCCAAGTTGTTCACGCTTCTTGTTACAGCAGCTGAGCCTGAAGACAATGATTCCTCGACAGAACTGATGGCGCGGCATAGTTTGTTCAAAAAATATTTACAAAGCCATACACAGTTTCATCAGCATCCATATCTCAAAGGTTTTCACTTACAAAAATATTTTTGGCAAACGTTTACTGGTTTTGAAGCAGCATAATAAAAATGGATAAAATTAATTTCCAAAATCGCTCAGTTTGTTTCCACTCGAAGATTAAAGCAGGAAAGAAGAAAATTATTTGCCCTGATCTTCAAGTTGTCAACATCGAGCTTAAACGCAGGTTTCAGATTCTTGAGTTAAGATATAAAATTTTGTATTTCATGTTATAACCAGATGGGGCAACAGTGCTCACCAAAAACAACAAGTCCAATTTACCTTCGCACCGTGTCAACTGTGGATTGGCTTGGTAACCAGCAACGCAGTGGCATGCCCCGGTTCGAATTTTCCATTGCCCGTTGCCTGTGCAGTAGAACCGAGGACCTGTTAAAAGAATATATGTGGAGATACGGAGAGGTACAAGAAAATCTGCATGCGCTCAGGAAAAGATTGAGCTCCCAAAACAATGGTCTCTTAAAAAAGAAAAGTGAACTTTTTATAGATTCATGCAAATAGATTTCATTACCAAAACCAGCAGATTGCTTTCGGTTGAGTGTTAGTCAATTAAGTATTATTACGACTTAAATGCCGAAAAACGTAGGTGAAAAGAATCTTTGAAAGGGTGTTTTCTTGTATGTACACATTTTTAGATCGATTAGAGGTTTTGCTGAATCAACAGCGAATAATACAAAAAAATCATTGGATCTACTCATCCGTGATGGAGTTCTTAAAGCAGCATTAGAGTCACTGTTCAGACTTATAATGTAAATGTAACCTTGTTCACAAAACGTATTAATTCGGTTTGATCTCCAACCTGTTCTTGAAAAAATGNTTAACACCAAAAAGCAGGCGTAGTGAAAGCGTTATTGCTGCAGTGTACAACGATGGATTCGTTGTTGTACAAGGAATCTGTTNAAGAAAAATTGTTTTAGAAATAAAAAATGGATTTTTGTCATTTGGAGGGAGTTCAAAAATCAAAACAACTTCTACTCTAGCATCAATTTGAAAACGTTTGTGGTCAAGTTTCAAAATATTTTGATCTCGACTATCCCATTGTTGCCACAAACTATCCCATTGTTGCCACACACCGTTCTCATCTGTCGAATTTGCATTTGTGACACAGTTTCCAGCAACTTCAACCAATGAAGTTTGTTCATCTCCAGAAGAAGTCTGAGGAAAGTTTGCCATGCTGTTGGTTACCGGAGGACAGTAGTAGAAATATACCCTCAAACTGAGCAGCGACATGCAAGCCCCTTTGTCCTGGGCTGCGATGTAAAAGCCATTCCTGTGTAACACAAGTAACTGTCGAAATGTGGACAAAATCGCTGGACAGAAAAATGATTTTCCATATCAGGAAAAAAATATGACATTTTCAATGAATTTATCTGTATTTCACAACAGCTTTACACTCCGTCGGATTGGGGTAGCAAATAATAAGCAATAATGACATTCTTTAATATTAAGAAATAGTTGAACAATACCTTTCTTTCGTTGAAATAGTCATTCAAGTTAATCACTGCGCTCAAAGGAATAAAACATTATTTGCCAACTTGCATTTGTTTGAGAACTTCGGCTCAGAAGGTTTAACGGCAAAGTGTGTAACTTGCGTTTAATATTTTCCAACAAAGCTGTTGCAGTCTGAAGTAAAATACAACACTCGCAAATAGTCTTCTAGGCCTGGAAATACACTATTAATAAAAAGTAGCAGCAAATGTCAAGCACGTCCTAATTACTTGTTGCTGGGTTTGCTGTCAGGGTTAAAATTGTCACAAAACAGCTTTGGCAGAAACAAGCAGCCTGTTTAGCATATCTTAAATTTTAGCTTCAGGCTATCAAACGCATCTTTTTGCAAAAATATGCAATCGGAACATTCCAGCTCGAAGCAAATTTCACCAACACTGGATTTTTAACAGGTTATATGAATTTTCAGAGAAACAAACATACAGTGAGCGTTTCGCACCGTTTCTCACAGCAGATATCATCCCAAGTATGAATTGCTGCAAGAGGTTCGGAACAAACCTCCGCCCTCTCAAAAATGTTAGTTTACAGAGGTGAGGCTACTCTGAAATGTGTTGCACTCCAACGAGGTGAATGATCCAACTATAACTGCATGTTTTTCCACATGTTTAACGAACGTATTGTAAAATATGACCTTAGTTTTGTGGCATATATTGATGGTGTCCATCCAGTAAGACATTTGAACAAATAATTGCCTAAGAATTTACTGCAAAGCTGGAGGACCATGGCTAGGGTGAGGCTTGCCAGATAAACGCAGCTAAGGAGTTTTGAAGATGCCGTTTCCAGATTCCCAGACAGAGTTATTTTCTTAACGCTCGGAAGGTATGGAAGTTGCCAGTTGCTACATTAGTTTAAGAAGTTCTGACAGCAACTTTTACAATCACTTCACGTTAAACTTGAGGGTATCTGAGAAATATTGAAGATGTCTTGAAACATCTACGTTTTATCCAAAAATATTGATTATGCCCAACGATTTTTACCCCCCCTCCTCCTCAGAACCCAGGCAAGTTTTGAGGTCAAAATGGTGGAAGACCTATAAGACAATGTTCACCTGCAAGGTCCACTGTCCCGGTTTTGACGAGCACCACGTGCGCAAAGGTTGAAAAGGATTTTGACCGGAGTCATGTTAATTACATCTCAAAAAGCATTACTCTATTCAACATCGAACGATTCGTGAGTCAGTGCTTATGGCAGAATTCAAGGAAAGTCAGGCCAGAAAGACAAGTTCTGAAATTTGTTAAGGAAAATAAACAGCTGTGTAAAAAACACGGTCACAAACTTCGAGAGTGGTCCAAGTGTCCATGTTTTTTTATTAATACCGTCTTTTCGACCAGGGCTCGAAACACTGAACCTCTCTCCCGCAGCAATCGTATCAATTTTAACGTAAGGTTTTTCTCGCCACGGTGGAAACGTGCTCGATGCGTCATCGCTGTCCGCTTCGTAATAATATAAGTTGAAAGTCTCACTGCAACTTGTGTCGAGCTCATCGCATTTCATCATCGAAAATTCAACATCAATGTACGCTCGTCTGGCGCCTCTGCGCAAAGATGGATTAAGTCATAGCTGGAGAAGGGACTGACATAAGATTAACAAACTGCTGAGATAATTACTAACTTTGATGAAATGTACGGGGTTCTAACCCAATTGTTACATTCCGGGTTGAGATAACGGCAAACTTGATAATATCGGATCGTCTTCCCATCAAGGTCCAACCCACTGACCTCCTCCCACTGGAGAAACAGTAAAGTCAGATTATTATCATCACAGCTTATTGCTGCAATAATTTTGTTTCATTTGCCCGAAACTATCTTCCTCTCTCAAATCAGCGCGGAAGCACGTCACATATCAAAAGTATACGGAGGATGTGCAAACTGCATAATTAATGATAGTCACAGATGGAAGTACGTGGTTGACTGTGGGTAAAATATTACAGCATAGGTCAGATTGCTTTGTGCTGCACAAGTTTTGCCTTTAACAAACTTTTTACGCAAATCTCATTCTCCAAATTATACCAATACGTCTGTTTTCTGTGTCTTTTGCCTAAACTGGAAATATTAATTTAACTCGATATTAGCCATTAACCTTTAACAAGCGATTAATGAAACCATGCGCATTTGAAGAAATACGAACCTGCAAATTTCAGAAATACAAATGCGTAAGATGACAATTCAAAGCTCATTTTGAAAATCCTCGTCAAAACAAAAATTAACTTGTTTGCTTGCGGTGGGATTAACAAACCGGTCAACCATTCGAATCCAACCAAGCGGTACATCCGGACGATAATAGAAAGGGGCATTATTTGATTCAAGTACGTCACAATATCGTGGGGCGGCGTTGAATGCACCGAGTTAACCAGGGCTAGTGTTTCAAAGCAGCTAATGGGTTTTCATGAAATGCCACCGAAAAAATTCTGATCAAAACTTCAACGTAACCTGTGGTAAACTTATAATTGTATTTCGAGTGTTAGCATGAAACAGAAAATAAACCATGTTCTGAAAGAACCAATATCAAACACAAATCAGCTGCGGCTTTACGCCAAAGAAAATGCTTTAATGTGCCTGGAATAAACAATCTAAACTTTTTCTTTCGAGGCTTAATTTCTTTGAATGTGATACGAAACAACCTGCTGATTGCTTCATCTCGGTTCAGCAATTGCATAAAAACAACGAGAATTCAATACTTACTCCATCAGTGTCAGGGTAGGCTGTCCAAAGCAAATCACTGGTTGCGCTTTTCGTATTGTATAAATCATCTAAAAAAAAGTTTTACTTTTTCAGAAAACTTTCCATTCGTTTGCGATATCATGGTTTAGGTTTCAGTTGAAAACAGAAAAGCAGTTAAAAAAGAGAACTAGGATTTTAACAAATAGAAAGGAACGAGTTGAAAGCATAATCTTGTAGTAAACCTGCTGTGTGCGAGAAAAACAGGATCAGTTGCCCGGTGAGGTAAAAAAACTGCAAAAGATCTTTTTAGCTGTTAGTTTTAAAACTTTGCTACCGCGCGAGTTTGTGAAACAAGTTTAAATTATTTTTTATGGAATAATTTATTTTGACTGTGAAACGTATGACTGGTTTTAACTACAATAGGTTTAATGAATTTTGCTGCCAGCAGTGCGCAACTTACCACTTTCACAGTTGATGGCTATAATCATGAGAGCCAATCCAACCAAGAAAAACAACATTTCTTGATTCTGTTGAAGGACAAATTCCCTATCTTGCTAAAAACACTTCAAAAGTATAAAAAGAACTTTTGCAGATATTTTCTTGCAAATCCACCATCTATAAAAACTGGCTAGGATCTTGATAAATCTGCAGTCTTGTTTACCTTGTGGAAAACTGTTTATCTTATATACAGACAGCTAAAACCAGACCGAGTACGTCTATCTGAACTAGATATAAGAGTAGACATGGCATGTGCAGCAACTAACTACCCAAGTAACACATCCACATCGAGTTTGAAATGGTTTGTTGCACAGAAGTTATTTTTTGTAGAAAAAATTGAACTTCATCATTGTTATTATAACAGAGCAAAAATTATGTTTTGACTTGGCAGTAGAAAGGTTATTTTTTCCGAAAAAAATGTGTGCACCTCTTCACAACAACAATCGTTTCCCTGACAACAATAATCCTTTTGGAGATTTTGAAATCTTGAAATCATTTTAAAGGTGTTTATATTACAAACCACCAAAGTAATTAACCTTCAAAGTAACTTTGTTTCCAAGTAGACTTCCTCTCAAGTATAACGACAGCTCAACACTACTCGTGCATAAATAACGTGTGCACGAATTTTGATAAAATATGAATTGTAATATTCTTGTCAATTTGTACATTCCTAACACATTAAGCCTCGAAATTGTGTTCTTCATACATTTAAATAGCTTGAATAAAAATCTCATTTATTGGAACAGCTATGCCTTACACGGACGATGGGCTAGATGAAAAAGGTAGACTTTGTCTTTTTATTTACACGTTCCACATTTTGCCAAAGTCGGCGGCATTTTTTCGTGTCGAGATTTTCGCACCACCAAAGCACAATTAAATGAAACTGGTTTTGCGATCCACTTATTTTGAAGAACTGCTGTTGACAGTATGCTTGCTTGACCTACGATTTGGGTTTTTGGGCGATAAGAGACCGAAACCAAACTTTCACGAAGTGCACAGGACAAAAAGACCGGTTGAAAATTGCAATGATGAGCATAAGATCAGCTCCGCAATGCATACCAGCAACGTTCACGTTTGGTTGCAAAGATATCAACGTTCGACCTGTTTTACTTTTGAAACCATTCATGAGCTGAAAAAGGGTCAGCACCTAATAACATATTATAAGTCAGTTCAACATTTTAAAACAAGATCTATATATATGCTAGATGTGCTATAGCATGAAAAAGATTGTTCTAAAGCTTTTTATGTCATGATGCTCGACAAAAAACACTTTAAAACCTTGATTGTGGAATTTCAGTAGGACTCTAATCGACTTTTCTAAATGCACTGTGATGATCAGGTAACCCACAGATTATGAACAAATTTAAATGAAAATACTGAGCAAAAAACAATTATATTTTTGCTCCAAACCGATCAAAACTAATGCGTCTTCTCTATTATGAACAAACTCATTATTATGTTTACCAAACTAATGAGTTACTCGTATTTCATAGTAATATTCGTTGATGCGGTCAGTGAATAAAATGCGTGTTTGTTAAACTGTGTACTCGGTGCAAACGTTAAGCCCTGGCCAAGTCCTGAAAAGTTGGAATATTGATGTTCAATCAACTTTGATCAATATAACTACACCTGACATCTGACCTAACCTACAATTGGACGCATCTGTTTTCCTGTGAACACTCATGGGCCATAGGTAGAAAACATCTTGACTCTCAGTCATTGTCTTCACTCGTTCAAATTACTTTTTCATTCACAAACATAAATCGCAGCTAGTGAAGCTTGCTCCTATACAATAGAATTGAAAATATCAGGAAACACAGCACGTAACAGTAACACATTCCGCTTCCATATCAAGAGTTCTGCCACTTGGAAGACACAGTCAGTACAGTAGGTGCACAACTCCATCGCCGTTTTCACCTTTCTCAAGTGCCGAGCGCTTGACAATCAATCGCTGCTGAAAGCGCTCATTTTTTCGCGCGCAGAAAATCCTGACAAGACTGAACACGTCTCGTCATCTGTTCGGGCTGGAACGGCGAAGACCTGATCCGCGCACTTTGCCTGCACCAGCCCGCGAGCGGCAGCGAGTGTAAGCAGTCATCAGTGGCGTAACTAGAGGTTTGAACCAGAAGGGGCAAAGCTTAGCTGAAGGGGGCCCATCGGTCACCATAGGAGGCCCACTGACCAAAACTCAAGAAAAAGGTTAAGAAATGATAGTGAATCTCTGGATGTCGTGGATGTCTAGACTAGCTAAAAAAAGAAAACACCCCGAAAAACGCAAAAAAACAACAACCTCAACAATATTAAATATCAAAATGTCAACTAAAGGGGCCCAGTTTTTACATTTATCTTGCCAGGGGGGACGGATCGCCCCCTTGCTCCCTGTCAGTTACGCCACTGGCAGTCATTCTTCGTCTGACTCCATAAAACACACTGCGCAATATGTACCACACGCAGGTTTTTTTAAAGGTTTGACCTTGCTAACCGCAAAGGCATTTTGAGAGACCGCAACTATTTAATCTTAATACCGAGATGACCGTAAAGCAAGATTTTAGAGTATTTTGATAGTGCTCTTAAGTCGTATGATTGCGTCTGTGATATGGTCCACGAGTCTGTAATAAAAATCATTATTATAGTGGTAATAAAGCGAGTTTCTACTGTATTTTGAGAGACCTTTGGAAAAATTTGAGAGACCGTTTTGGTCCTTCAAAACACCTTAAAAAACACTGACCATACGCGCAGCAAATGTGCTGTAATATATCCTGTTCCCATCGATAGTTGAGTTGAGTTTGCAGAGCAAAGCAAACTGATCATTTACGGTCAACAGAACAGTGATGTGCGCCTGAATCATATTTGTCGAGTCAGAGTCACAAGCCCTTCGAGTCAGAGTCATATAAAAAGTTTTCGAGCCATGACTTGGTCGAGTAGAGTCAGAGTCGAGTCACAAGGAGTGTCGAGTCACTTCGAGTGATTGTTTAGCACGTTCGAGTCAATGTCGAGTCAAATGAAATTTAACATTTTTCCTGTGTCTTTTTTTACTACAAAATGGCGCCCAATGAGCTAAAAAATGGCGCTTATTGAAAATGGTACCTAATGTTGTTTCTGTAATTTCGTTACCAGGTTATTTAGATTTAAGATTTTGATGAAAGTAGTTTCCATTTTACTTCTCTCCTTGATTCTTAGTCATTTACACGAGTACAGCCCAATCTTGATGCATGATATGTACCTCCTTGTCCTTGATACAGTGATAGCGGGACTCGAGTCAGTGACTCGACTCACGATTTTTGGTGACTCGACTAGACTCCAGTCACGTTGAGAAACAATGGTGACTCGACTCGACTCCGAGTCAGGCTTTTTATCGAATGAGTCAACTCGACTCGAGTCACAATAAATGACTCGAGACAGAGCCATTTTACAAAATCTCCGAACATATGATGGACAAACCCAGTTCGTTCGCACACAAAAAAAATGAGTTGTTTTGCTTCAGTGATGATCATTATTGGCGCAAAGTTTCTGTTTTTACTGTGTTTCCTGGTGGTGTTATGATACATTTTAAACATCAAGTGTTCTACCTTACACGGAGATAGAGCTGAGATTGTGCTTTTCACTGAAGGGCCAGCAGGGCACAATACATTAAACACATTATCGTGGTAAAGGAATGGGCTTTTTTTACTTCAGTGATGAGATGACTAACATTGGCGCAAATTCTATTTTGACTGTGTCTCCTAGTGGTGTGATGCATGAGCGCAATTAGGTGGGTGACACGGGGGACGTGTACCCCACTTTTTCAGATGGTGGGGACATAATATGCCATGTCCCCTCAAATTTTTCTGTTGAGGTTTTGTATTTGGTGAGGTTTCAAAAATGAATGTGGTGTTTGTCATGTTTTGTGTGAAGAGCTTTTCATGTTTGATACGACACGTAGCCAAGTTGATGTTGAAACAGAGTTTGATGCAGTGTCACTGATTCTGATATTTCTATAAATTTTAGGTTCAATGAAATGATTTTTAGCATTTTGCGAGTTTCCAGAGACCGCGAAAGATTGTTTACTGCTTCTGCCCGACATTTTACCTTGTGTGGTATAACCTTCGCTCCACCATCGGTTGACAACATCATGACAATTGAGACTGCAGCGACTTCAAAATATTCACTGTTAGCAGCAATGCAATGAGAAGCTCTGTTAAGCTCAGCAATATCGTGTAAGATTTCAAAGCAGAAGACTAACAGTTATACAACACATACGACTCATTAGAAGTGGGCTACACATATAAACAATGATGAACTGTGCCGAGTGTTATGAGGTATAAGTAGTACGGTATGCATAGCAATGATGAGTCAAGAAAAAGGTCTGGATCAATGAGAGTCTGACTACTTTTGTAGCTTTGATGACATGATACATAAAAGAGCATACTTTTTTCGCTGGTCATAGACAAGGCTCAATATTGTTGTGTTAACCTGTTTCGTTTGTTGTATTTGCTGCGGCATCTATGTGGTTATGTAGGAAATTGTTATAATTCCTACATGAGCATGCGCCGAACAAAATCGGAAACGAACATTTATGAGAATATTGGACTAACAAATATGTGTGAAATGTGTTGAAGTGAAGTTACCTGAAATGTCTGCGATTGGGTATTGAAAAAAATATTTGTGTTCTTAATCGATAAGCACAAGCTGCACAAGTCTTAGAAATGCACCACCGTAATGTATCTGTGTATCAGTGTGTTGTATATTAAGCAGTGCTGGGCAGTAGCGAGCTACTAAAATAGCGAGCTACTGTAGCGAGCTAATTTTCCAGTAGCGTTAGCTATAGCGCCGCTCTTTTTTGAAAGAAATAACGGATGCGGTAGCGAGCTATCACCATTTTACCGCTACCGCTGTTCGCTACTTTGGCGCGAGTGGTGGCAAAGGAAAAAGTTCGCAAGAGCTCTTCCGTCAGCACACGTTGATAGTATCTGCTCTTCTCTCTATTTTGAGCTGATTTTGGATGATATGTTTGTGGTAAGTTAGCAGCATTAGGAAAGATTTAGCTCAGGTTGCTTTTGACCTGATCGATAGGTTCCACGTTAGTTTGGTAAAAAATCAGCATCAGCGACAAACTTAAAGCAGTTGGGGCTTCGAAGCATTGGCTACTGCTACCGGTAAAGTTGCGTATGAATGAATTAAATGCTTGTAAAAATATGTCACTGGGTTCAACATTTCGCTGCATGTGCGACTACAGTTTTTGTGTTGAAGTATATGTCAGTATAACAGTTGTTGTAGCTTGGTTCGACTTTAGTATATTTGGCTGTATGCATAACTTGAAGCAAACTTATAATTCTGTCTTGAAGACAGTGGCGTAGCCGGGGGGAAGGGGAGACATCTGTCCCCGGGCGCAGCATTTTCAGGGCGTGAATTGGGGTTGGAATGTCACGTAACAATTACAAAATGTCAAATGTTAGCGGATGATAGTAATTACGATTTACAAAATGTCGAATGCAAGTCGCTGATACCCAGTTGCAAAATCTCATCAAAGTCACCAAGGTTCGCAAAGAGAACAATTATGAACTTTAGTGACGTTTTAAATCGTCGCTTGTGTCTTCAGCAACCAGCTCCCGCGTGTGGTTTAACTCACGGTTGCGTCACAATGCTTTCAGATAGCCAGGGTTGCGAACTTTTCCATTTCGTTCTCATTCTGTAGTTGCGTCACAATGGACGGGAATCCAGCATTCACAGTGCATACAACTGCGCATGCTTTTAGCGGAGCGATAAACCTTAAGAGAATGTTGTTCTTGTTACGACATCAGATCTGATGTTTAGGAAATCATTTGATATTTGATGGTTTGACAAACTTCATGTTGAAATGGATTTGATGTGGTTCTGACGGTAATTATGATGATTTTTATTTGTAGGATGTTTAAATAAATCCTGACTACTTTTGCAAACTTCTAATTGCAAATGGACAGCAGCGTTGAGTATATTAGTTAGCTTATATTTGTGTAGGCTACTTTTCAGTTACTCTCAGGGACACGCCGAGAGCGGGGGCTTTGCTTCCCCTGTTCTTTCAAAAGGGAGGCAACGGGGCGGAGCTAACTTGTCCTCACAGTATCATCGGGAATTTCATGGTTAACAAGATCTAGTTGAAACAAATTTATTGCAGCTATTGACGCACCCACAACGCTCAGAATGGTTTTCTACACCCTCTGTCATTATTTTTGAGGTCAACATTGTTGCTGAACAGAGACAAACATATTGGTGAAGAATGTTTTGTTTTTTATAAGTTTCAATTCCACCTGTAAGCTGATCATCTCCACAGACATGATTATCGAAATTCAGATCACAATATTGCTAGCAAAACTTCTCACAGAGTCACTGGCGTTAGATATTTTCTAGGTTAAAATATGTGGCACATTTGAATCATATCAGCTTTTTGATAAAATAATCGATACATTTTCAGCAGCAAAAACAAGAAAACGTTGTCCTTGGAATTAGATAATTGCAAGTAAAGCATCAGATTGCAGTGTTTCTTTTATTTTATGCTGCCACGAACAGGCTGAGTGGGAACCCTAAACTGAGTTTGTCCCCAGGCGCGGGAAACCGAGGTTCGCCACTGCTTCAAGTGTCGTTTGCTTTTTGCGAAGTGCTTTAATGTCTGTTGCTGCAACATGATACTGTAGATAGAAATGCTGTTTGGAATCTACGTAGTCGTATTTAATTTCGTACAAACCAGCACGAAAAAATTATTGTAACTTTAACTTACCTTGTAATGAAATGTCGCTTTTCTGCTACATCGCACGTTCTTTTTCTAACAGGCGTCACTGCATTTCTTTCACATTACAGTTAATTTGG
>JGI24158J21664_10008658_pt1 | contig 13555 bp, 11 predicted proteins | sample Ectturendosymbi3_FD_21664 | JGI IMG/M metagenome (IMG submission 21664) | reverse complement strand
GGCGTTCTTAGCTGGTTGAGAGTCAATGTTGGGGAACCTACCAACAAAGACATTAAATGCCTTCATCCTGGTCGGTATTCCGCAGAAGAGCTGCAAAGCGAAGCAAATACCACTGTTTTGGTAAAAAAGAATAAACAAATTTTCAAAACAGTTTTCAGCAACTACTGCGTCCAATCCGATGGTCCGATGGTCGAATGCGCAGCTCGCTGTCGCTGGTCATGCGCCACTGCATCCTTCCTAATCATACAGCAACAACAGAACAGTCTTTCCCGTAGAAGCATTCAGGAATAAACACTAATTTTAGTAATTACTGTCAAGCATTGTAATTGGTTGCGCTAATCGAAACCAGACTGGCGTCACAGGCAACCGAGGCAGATTCCAGGGTAGCTGAGTCAGGTTGCGAATGCAGTAACACTACGAGTCATCTGCTCGTGTGCGACCGCCAGTTCAGGTGGTGGTGTAATGCTCGCACACCATCGAACGGCGATTGTCGCTCGACAAAATGCTGGGAAACTCGCGAAAAAATCAAACTTGGTTGCCGAAGTTGAACGACTGAAAACCAAACAAAAGACGAACCTGACTGCCGAGATCATGGCTTTTGAAATCTATTCAAAGTGCTTGCAGCTGCGTGAAATAGATTTCCTTTAAAAAAATTGCTGACTGACTCGACTGCGTCACCTTTTGCGGAGACCAATTACTTGAATATAGATACGTGCGTGTCCGAATCATCGCAAAGTTATGTAAGCCGAGCCCAGCCTGTTGTTTCCTCGAAAGCTTCCAGCAAACCTAGAGCTTTTAATTGTTGTTGATTCAAAAGTGTTTGCTTCTCTTTTTGTACTTTTCGCTTATAAAGCTATGAGATCAATAGCTTTGCGCCTTCGTTTACTCATTATCTTGAACAATGCCATCGAACACACCGGTAATTATTTATTGTTATTATTATTGTAGGTTTAGTGGCACTGTCAACTGCACGGTTTTGTTGAGCCACGACTTATTTTTGTGGTTCTTTACAATAGTGCTCGTCCTGTTTGCACCGATAATGACTGATACGTAGTTGGTTTGCATCAACTCGATCAATCTGTCCCGTTACAGGTATGCCAGAATGTCATGCCAACGGCAATCGCTAATTGCTATGCCTACATCTCTTACTGCTCGCAGGTAATTCGCCTGCTAACAAGACGCATCACTCTAGGACAGTGGTTTTCAACCTGGGAATCGAGACCACTGTGGGGGTCGTTTGCTTGTTTTCTGGGGACTCAAGAGCTTCTGATAAAAATATTCATAACTACTTCTAGATTTTATATTTCCTATATGGAAACCCTTTTTTGTCGTAGCCAAAATAATAGGATCACCTGGTAAAAATGATAGCCTACTTTACCATTCAAAATCGTTTTAAGTGTGATTATGACCATTACAAAGTTTTGAGTGTGATTATGACCATTACAGTACTGTTGCGTTTGGCAACGCACGAATAACTTTGTGATGTAAGAATGTGCTGTGTTTGTAAATTAGATATCTGATTGCGGTAGCTAACTTGGGAGTTATTCTAGTTTGCAATGAGTTGTGCTGTGGAGTGATTTGTATACGGCATGGATCTCTCTCACTCATGCTGCCAATGTGCATGGATTTAATAAATGAGTCTTGTTCAACATAGTGATATAGTACGTTATTTTTTAGTCATTGTAATTTTCTATTTTGCAAACACAACTGCATTTCATATGCCTGACTGGAGATTTTCGGAAGGGGGTCGTTAGGTTAAATTGGGTTGCAAAATGGGTTGCTGCATGAAAAAGGTTGAAAACCACTGCTCCAGGATCTTTTAGCTCAAGCGTGGGTTCCGGTAAACGTCTTCTCGGCAGAGAGAAGCACTGGCTTCAGCGTTGTGCTGCAGACGAATTTCTTGAGACCACTGTTTCGAGTTCGCATATGGCTGAACAAAAAACTATGAGTGCAAATCGTACCAGTGGATGCGCAAACGAGAAACAGACTACCATCATAATACTGGCACGACTTTAGCATCGCGAATAAGACGGAACTATGTTTGACAAATATTCACCAATGTGTTATTGGTTGAACCTTACGATCGCACAGCGCAACAAAATGGAATATCATCTAAAATCAGTTGCGAGCCACATCTTTGAAATAAGATGAAGGTGTACAAATCTAAATACATCAAATAACTATGTCGCTTTGGTGCCTCTGACAAGGCTGAAAATACAAGAAAGCTTTCAGTATGAGTTTGTCGATACCATGGTAAAAAAAACACTTCGTCGAAAACTGGTGAATTCCATGGCGAAGCCTACGCCACACAAGCAGATGCATTGCAGACGAACTCAAAACAACCAATTCCTATATCGCCTCGCAAATCTCGTTAATGATTCCTGGTACACGGCACAGCTTGCTTGATGACGAGATTATTTTGCTGCTAGTGTCGTCCCTGAAGGTGGCATAGCGATAGCGATCAACGATAGGCAAGCAAATAAACAGACACGCGACAGCCTGGGTCAGCGCTGATGGTATCCTTTTCAAAAGCACGAGGGCGCGACCTTTTCGTTTGTCAGACATACGAGGTCGGCGCACCATCGTGCATGCATTCTGCTGCATAGCATCGATGCCCACTGTAAGCAAAATGTTGTTCAGGCGCGCACAGCAAAAGCGCGAGGCAGTGTAGCATCTAACGCCATTTTGAGAATAATAAAACAGCAGTCGCTTGTACGCACATGAAAACGTAAGCAATCAACGACCTGGCGTTCGTTTACGGCAGATGACAAGAAATGGGCGTCAGAATATGGCGTTCTGCCAAACAACCTTCTTGAACACCAAACTCTCGGTCAAACTTTCTGCAACTAGCCTATGTTGGCTTGAATTGCTTCGCATGAGTATGAAGCGAATCGCGAACTGATATTTGGAATGTTTGCAATAATAAAACGATTCGCGATCGGAAGTACCACAGTGTTGGGGTCCGAAACGCAAAATTCAGTGAATTGATAATAACTGCACAAACAGTTAAACGCAGACAAGCATGTACAAGTGTATAAAGAGCAGTCATGCAATCCATGAAACTTATGTTGATAAAAGCTTGCCAACATCCGCTGATCACTCTTATCAACACCATCAGCATGCGCGACAGAGCAGTTATAAACTTTTCAGTGACGAACACACAACGCAGGTGAGGTATAATTAGCAATAGCGCAAAACCGCCGAATGTCGCTGCGAACACCGATGCCACACCCAATTTCTCAGCCAATACCGATACATTCCTGTACTGACAAAAGTGTCCAATTTGTGCATTGCTCGCCAACGAAAACCCATTATCTGTTAGCCGTTGGTTTGCTAATGTGCAGTACATGGCAGATGTCGTTGCGGCGTATCAGACAATACAATGCAATCAGTTGCCGACCTGTGGGGTATTGGTCCCATAATATCTCGGAAAACTTCTTCATTAAGCTCATATCTCGCGCATTGCAGCGCAAAAAAAGCGTTGGAAACGACCGCAGTTTTTCAAAATTGCTTGGTTAGAATTTAGAGTTTCAGTAATACCGAGATATGTTGCAGATGATGAACCACGACTAAATGTTACTGAACAGTAAACTGCAATGTAAGCAAAACTAATGTTGCGTCTACAGCGGAACTATACCCAGGATTAAATAAACATCGATAATTCGATGCACCTTATTGACACACAGAGTAGTCAAAATAAGATGATGTTACTTGAAGGGAAGTGGGCTCCAGAAAGTTAACGCGAAAGTTTCGGGTCTAAAAGCTTTAAAATTTGAGGCTTGAATCATTTTGGAACTGTTTCCAACAAAGTTCACAACCAGGCTTGTGCAAAGTTGAAAACATGTTTACTGATCGAATACAAGTCTCTCCTGAAGTGAATGGATACTTGTTTATGTTTAAAAACAAAATTGCGTTGTGCTGCGCACCCTACGTCAACCAAACTGCTCCAAAACCCGATTTTTTTAAATGTGTTCAACAGTCAAATTTGTCTCAGATAACACGGTACGTCCATATGCATTTCCGAAAAAGCTGTATTGGTGGTAAAGCGATTATCCACGGTAAACCGTTAACTTATTTACGTACTACTTCACAATTTTTCTCCAGGGTGTATACAATGAGATATAACCAGTCATCAGTATCAGAAGCAAGGTCACAACGATTTAATAGTAATATTATACCACAACCGTAAGGTAACGAAAAAATTTTGTGCTGACAGTTTCGTACATTTTACAGTGTTATAAATTTTGTACCGCACCCTCGCGTGTACATTCCCACTTGATTTCTACCTGCCATTTTCAAGTTATTTGCATGTAAAATTTGCAGAAAGATTTCATTTCACGCGGATCAGCGCTCCAGGCACAATTTCATTAGCACTTCAATTAGTAGTTCAGCATAGCATTTCGTGGAACACCTTCACAGGTGCGACTTGGGATCAGTGTCCAATATCCTACGTCAACAAACTGAACGTTCTGAATAGTGACATTGATAAAAATTGGCTCCGCAACAAAATAAACAACAAAATCCAAGCATTGCTATATTTTAATGATACACTTCTCTGCTGCTCAGAAGACCCTTTTGAATTCTAACAATGCTTCTTCTTTAGTTGAAAGCAAACACAACCTGAAACACAATAGTGCTACAAAACAAATTCAAAAGTCAGGGTCAAATAACGTAACTGAAGAAAGTACAACAACATGCTCGTGGACAAACCTGCGCTGGATTAGCTGGTCTCTGCACAAGGTCATAAAATAAAACTGCAAGAGAAGTTAAGCATCTGTGCAAAACTGCTCCACAGCAGTTGCGAATATCATGCTTGCCTTTCTTTGTTTTGAACCCAAAAGTTAACACACAATTTCTTGTTGTCTGGAACAAAACTACCGGTTGAACTGTTTCACAACAATAAACCGTTAGTTTAGAATCTCCCAATGCTTTAAAATTTACAATGGTTGAATAAAAACAATGCTACCATGACCGAATGAAAAAAAATTCAGTGATGGTGAAGTATTCAGTCACACTTAACCACATAATTAATGTTTCGTTAATTGCAATACTTTTCTCAAATTTTGTGGCTAACGTCAGTATGATAGTTTGCAGAAAATCTTTCATGTGCTTCTATCTCGTTAATTTGTAGCAACCTTCAACGATACGATCTGCATTAATGGTGTTATAACGGTCGATGACTTATGCCATGACGGCATTGTCCGTTTTGGAAATACCTGCACAGCACCTGATTTTGGTTTTCAGACTACTGACCCGGCGGCTCCGCTTTCAAAAAGCAGCATTCCTGTCACCCACCCTTTAACAGTCTCATGCCAATCACTAGCATAAAATCCGCGCGAGTTCCCATGCGCCATTCAACACCAAAAATAACATTTACACCAGCGCCTGTCGCATTTCTCTCGTCCAACTTTCAGTGCTCAAACTTTGGCATTGCTTCAGTTTTGCTTTTAAACCAAATGTGCGTTAAATGCAGCGCTGAACCTCACTACCAACTCAACGATGTACTTTGTTGTCTGAAGCAAATTTGAACCGCACCGTTGCGGTACCAATTCAATTGGACGAGGCAAAATCAGGTAAACAAGGTGCAAACCGAGTCTTCAACCATCGAACTGTATCGAAACACAAATTCTTCGACGCCCTCCGCTTCCCTGAAAGGACTTTCGCAAACTACGGCCGCTTGACTGCGCTACGGCAAAGTGCGGAGTTACCAAAATAAGGGAAGGATTCCATTGTGGTTGTACTCGAGCCCTTAGCGTACAAAGAGTCGCGGCGGTCGCTTAACCATGACGTCAAACTCAGACACATTCCGTAAAACGGCGTCGGTCCTCGTCTGATTCTGACGTCATTCGGCTACGCGATGCTTGGCGTTGGATGAACGATTTAAGCGAGATGAGAGAACAACCCCTGTCTCACAATTTCCAACCGTTCCGATTCCAGGCGGTGCAACGTAACAAGCGCCGTCATCTTCCACCTCCATGTTCACAGCGTAAGTAGTTACTGGCTTTATCGAGGTATGAGTTGACAAAACTCGGCAAAGGTTTTCCGAACAACCACGAATAGAAAAAGCATGTAAACGAAATCTTACTGGAAGTTGCGAAAAAACATTCTTTTCATGGTCATCAAAAACCTAATCGAAACGTCCAATACGATTTCCATTAAATTACTGGTTTTTGCGTAGTTGTTTGCTATACAATTTGGAACAGCTTCCTAGTCGTACGCTCTTCCAAAGTATTCCAACGGTATAACAAAAAAAACTCACAACCTGAAACATGAGTTCGAGAGTTGCAAGATAAGACCCCCACACGTACAAGAGTCAGTCAAGCGCTCAATGACAATCTTGGCTAACTGAAAACTGATCGCTTCCTGGATTGCCGAAATTGACAGTTGGTGCGCGACGCACGCGACGGAAACCAACTGCCTCTGTAAAAACGAGCGCAAACGTGCAGCTCAGACGATATAGTCTGGTGGTGCGCTGTCACTCTGTACAGTAGCTATTTAGTGCACCAGCGCGTATTTTTGCGCTGCTCGCCCTTTCCTGATTCGAGCACGGTTTGGGATTGCCACTTTCTCAGCCATAAAATGATCCAAATTGATGCCGTCTTAAATAAAACTAAACGAACACCCACAATGTACTCTGCTTCTTCGCATTTCTTTCACAAATGCAATTTGTCCTTCCACACCGCCTAAATAAATTTCAGGCACTGCTTGGGCTTGAGCTAATAGCGCTTTGCCGTCACTGTTATAACTTGACTTACCACTATCACCATGTTACTTGCCATCGCAACCTCATTCAAGAAGAGCTTATTACCACCAATGCGTCTGCATTTGATTATTTAGGAAGTAATACACGATGTCACTCCCTAGTCCTAGGATGCTAGTTCGCCAGAAAACTCCACAAAAAAAGCAAATGTCAATTTTCCAGCCACAACCGATGAGCTTTGAATAATTTATCAATAAAACCACTATGTTTCCATTTGTACAGTTGCAAACGTTTCAAACTATACGGTCTGACACCCCGTTATCTCTGTTTGACAGTTGAGCATTAGCGTTTTGCCAACACAGCACATGCAACACATCTTTCGCAAAACGCTATTGACGCAAATGATAGAAACAGTCGAGCTAATTTTTCAGCGCATTGCAGACACACCCGAGATCGGTTTCAAATGACGCATTTTAGCAAAAAGCAACTGCCGATCAGATGGGCAGCGAAGACGCATGGAAAAAATACCTGAACGGTTAAGACATCGAGATCAAGTGCGACGGCACAACCCCAGGGCATCGAACAAACACGTTACGATGTTTGTTTAGCGAAATTTAAGTTGGTCCATGACGTAGGGTTTCAACGTATTGTTGATCGAGCACCGCCTCTCCAACAAAACGCTGAAGTGCTTTCCAGTCGAGTGGTTTCATATGGTCCCACCACGTAAGAGAAGATTCCATAGCGACATCAGACGCCGCTCATACCTAGTGACTTCGAACACTGCATCGACTGGGCCAAAATAATCATGTGGGGCACTAGTGACAATAGCAACTGATGGAATAGTTTCTTTGAAACTGAGTACATCAATGGCCGTTTGCAAATTCCGAAGGTCACGCATAACTTAGACCACATTAGAGCACACAGATCCGAAATGCACCAATCACCAATGCATCAAGCTAATTAATCTACAAACCACTATTGCCTAATTCTACTCCATTGCAATAGTCATTGTTCCAGCAGAGAAGAAAAGCATCAGTGACTAAGATTAGGTGATATTTCCGCTTAACATTTTGATCGTGATTCCTTGCAGCACATAACCTGAAGACATCCTTGTAGCGCAATAATCCATAATTTCTTTGGTGTAGAAATTGGTTTAAAAAAGTAAATGTATGTAACTGTTTACCTGCCTGTTTTTTCACTTCAAATTCTTGTCAGGTTTCTTCAAACATTTATTAATGCTACTTGGTTCTGGGTTTGCTATCTTTCTATGTTAACTGTATAAAGTTGTAAAGCATAACTACCAAAATATCAACAGGAAGCTGAACTGCTAAAAAATTCTGTTTTTTTCTTATCAAGTGAGAATATGAAAAGCACTCATGCAATGAGGCAAACTTACACCACATGAATACAGAACAGCATACAGGCTTCTTAGTATGACATCACCAGGCTGTAACTAGTGTCATTTAATGTCAGTAACACTCACAACAGGTGGAGGCATTACTATTTTGGTGTTTGTAAAATCAAAAGATCTTGGATGGAGAAAACTCTCTGCTTTAGAACATTTATTGCTCAAAGAATGAGCATGCCAACACAAATTTAAAAATAAATTATCATGTTTACTAGTAAAGGTATCACAGCAGAATTCTAGTCTACAACAAGCCCACCTAATGTCCCATCTTGCATCATAAACAACATCTTAAACACAAACTGACACTTCCTGAATACCAATGCAATATCAATGAAAAATTCATCTGAATTTTTTTATGAACTAACTTTTTCGTACAACTGTTCAATGATTTGAGTAATAGACCAACCTGCTCTTCATCAGATTAATATCTAGGATGAATTTTAAAGGGGCAGACTGAGCATCATGTACACAGCATCGTCATCATTGGCAATGTCTCCACAAGAAATGTTTAATCTTCCAAAATGTTTTCCACGCTAACTGTACAAAGTTGTAATAGCTGAAAACATGAAAAAGTTACTAGACAAGCAAAAACTTAATAACTTCCTGTACAAACAACTTCCAATAAGTAAAGATGAATTTTCAACAACACTTGAACATAATCTTCAAAAAGCTGCAAAAGACTTCTTTCAGAAAATAATTTTTATGTTTTTTTGTGTTTTGTTCTGTTTTGGTACATGTTGAAATACACATGACTTTTGTCCTTCGTATACATTGCATTGAGTCAAAACCAAGTTACATCATACTTGCTAAATACTGAAACTGTCAACATTTTACAGAAACGCTGTTTCTATGATGGCAATTAAAAGCTCGTTTGCTGTAAGCTGTCAAGGAATCAGTTGACTGACTCTGCTTTCATAATTTTGCACTGATTCAAACTTGCACATGTCAATATTCAAGTAATTACTGTAGTCTCCTCAAGATGATGCAGTCAAAAACTTACCATTTTTACCTGATTGACTTGACTGTGTCATCTTCACAGAGACAAAATACTGAATTCTTTATTATTAACATTAGACATGTAAGCCAAAGTACCCTGGATGACACTTGCTTATTTTCACTAAGAAAAACACTCAGACCGATAGAGCTCGACTGATGTATTGGCACACCGATATATATTGGCCAATATGACAAGTTGCCGATGTATCGTATCAGCAAAAATCCGTCGATATATATCAGCAATACTTGCTCATAGAAGTGTTGCGCTGTTGCTCTGCATGGAGTGTTCGGAAACCCAAGTTGCTACTTCGTCTCTGACCCTGACTGATTAACACAAATGCTCTGTCCTGTTCCTAGCGCACAGAGCCTACACGCATACAGACCGGTATGCAACAGTCCCGACAAAACGACTGTTCTGTGACGCAACATTCGCTCATGGGTTTTGGCACGGTAAGCAGATGATTGTGTGCGAACAAACTAGGTCATGTGCATTTGTGTTGGCTGTTTTATCAAAGTCTTTTTTGGTTAGACAATCTTGCGTTCAGCGTGTATCAAAAAAGTGCCCACGTCACAGCGAGCAGGACCCAGGTTTGCGCAGAATTCCATGCACGGGTTCTTCATCGCAGTGAAGTGATGGTTTTAATGCGTCACGCATTTTTTTTTACTTATGACACCTGAGCGTAGGCACAGATGTCTACACAAGGAACAAGCCCACTTGTACGCAACACAGGTTTGCTGTTTGTGCATTTTTTGATTTAGAGTTAGACTACTGTGAGTCCTAGAAATTGCAATGGAATACAGTAGGCACAACGGATTAAACCATCCTTTAGTCAAACACAGTTGGTTGAAATGGTCACGTGACAAGTACAATACGTGAAGAAACAAGGGTTTAGGTTTAGCCTACAGTTCACACAATGCGAGAAAGAAGCTGCTAACAACTTGCCAGCACTGAAAGCATAACATTACTTGTCTATCAGACTGACCCATTCACAGATGTCGCAGTCAACTGAGACCATCACGCTGTCCAAACTTGTCATGTGACCAGTTCAGCCAAACATGTTCAACTGGCGGAAAAATAGCTCCAGGAGTGTATATTTTGCCTCACAAGGCAAAACAGGCGTGTATATCTTGCCTCATAAAATAATTGCAACTTGTGAAATTATTTTCTTTGTTTATGTGGCCTGAAGAAAAATATGCACTGTAACGTCTTCCAGCTATAGTTTGAAAATGTTTTGCTGAAGGCAAAATAGCTCCAGGAGTGTTTATTTAGCCTCATGAGGCAAAATAGATACTGCCTGAGTAATACAAAAATATCGTTATCGGCATCGGATATCAGCAATGAAAACTGAAAAACATCAGCATCGGCCAAAAAAAACTTATCAGTCGAGCTCTACAGACCGATGGATATTTGCACTTTTGTACTATAATTTGTGTTGTGCTATTGTTAAGTATATTTGTTAGTTACACAGTTAAGTTCATAACAGCTTTATTTTATTGTGAACACCATCTTAACAAAACAGAATACTCACAGATGACGTCAATTTTTGCTTGATAAATTTTCTTTCACATGATCATTTTTATAGTTGCACTGATGATGCTGAGAGTTATGCATAGCAACCACAATTCATCCATGTAACAACCACATTTCCGAATGTTCAGTGAAGAAGTCTTAAAGTGAGCTTCAATTTTGTGGATGCTATTGCTGGCAACAGTTAGGAAAGCAAGTGATGTATATGACGTAACTCTTGCAACTGCATTTTAGGAAAACAAATGGTAACTGAACAACATATATATGACTCAACTCATGCAACAACATCTTACAATGAAATCATGAATTCAATGAACAATGCTAACAAACTCAAATCATATTCAACGGAAAAACAAGGTCAGACTTATGTAGAAGGCAGAGAAAATCAAGATACAAACTGATAATTTTTCCATGGGCAAGACTGCTGATAACAGCTCTTTTGATGGCTGCATGGTGTTTATTATACATCTTACTATTTTTAATTGTTTTCTCTGGATTGATTCTAGTGAACATTTCATTTACTACAATATCAAAGCAGAAGACAAGCTAAGTTTTAACAAGTCGGTTAATTGTCTGAAAAAGAATTGGCATAAAAATCAGTTAACTTTAAAGCAATGGTCATGTTCAAGCAACCAGCCAGTTGGACTTTTTTCTGGTAAAGTTCATTAACTGTAGGCAGATGTGATCTGAAATTAATTGTTTGACAGTACAGTAAGTAATGACTTGCCAATCACAAGCTCTTGAAAAAATATGCACAGCAATGAACCTTTGTATAAAGCTCAAATGTGTGCATCAACNATTTCTGTTCAACAATGATTTTGTCTCTCTGAAATGAACTCCACATTTCAGTATAAAACAGTATTGACTTCACTTAGCTTTGGAAGCAAGNGATGCTAATCCCTATTAGAAGTTTCTTGTTATCAATACACAATCTTTAGGTTAGACAGTTTTGCACAAGAGTTGTTTAATTATAGCATGGCACTAATCATTTTGCAGCAGCCATTAGAAGTTGGTGCAACAAAATATCACCAATGCCCTTCTACCCACTACAAAAACAGTTTCATACACCACAGAACTTCATGAGACCAATTTATTAAAATCACATAAAACTTCATTGATCGATCAACTTCAGTGACTCCCAACATTTTTTCTTTTATAGTTTTTCTAGGATAATTTTTATCTTGCAAACAAAATTCTAGGACTCACGAATTCAAAATATTTTTCTATGAATCTTCCATGACTTCTAATGACGACTAAATTTTCCATGATTTTTGATGAACGTGGAAGTCTTGTCAGGTGAGTAAAACAACTTGTATGTGATCTCCAAGTCAAGAGTATCTAATTTTAATATTAGCAGATCATATGAACGTAATTGGAAGTACTTGCTTCCACTAATGGTTTACATATGACAAACAAATCTTTTCTGGGTGGAGATAGCTAAAACTATGAATAAACTGATGTGTTTTGTTAGGAATTGTCTAAATTGGTTTATTAATTGTAACTAAAAATCCCGTATGTCATATAGCACAACAGGCATAACATTCACTATGTGCACATTCAACTGAAAATCTCACACAAGCATCAGCTTTATTGCTCAAAATGGCTTAGGGGTATCCAGACAACAGACACCTAGGCAACAACCACCCGGACATCTGTCACCTTGAACAACTGCTACCTTGGACAATCACCACCCACACAACTGCCACCTAGGACAACAGCCACCCAAGGCAACTGCCACCCCAGGGATGTAGTGGGACAGGAACAGCATTTCCAGACTTTTTAGAGGTTTGGGCATGCATACCACACTTTTTTCGTGTTTTCGTTTGTAGCGCAAGGAAAGCGAATACTTTGTTAAATATTGATTTTAAAATGAGTTTGAAGTGGTGTTGAAAACGGCTTGATTTTTGGTGTGTTCCCACACTTCTTTTCCACTGCAACCCAATGCCACCCAGACAAATGCCAACTAGCATTATGCATTTCATATATCTCATGCAGGCTGTAAAAGTCAGTTTGGAATATCAAGTTGCAGCCAATGTTCCCTCCCATTTTTAATAATGCTGCATGGAAAAACAAGCGGGTGTGCTGAATCACAATTTTACTCAGCAGAAGTTACTGAATCTATTACACAGTAAGATGTATTACAGATAAACACTAAAAATAAAACAAATTTTATTGCGCTAAGCATTGTTGCAACTGCACAGAGGGATCTTAGCAGCTGCGTGGCCACGCAGCTTAGAGGGAACATTGGTTGCAGCATATACAGAAGTTCTCATGGCACAGCGGTTGAGAACCTCTGCGTTGCAGTATTATTGCTTCAACATAATGCAGCAAAAGTGAGTTACAACATTGCATTTGCTGTCACTCATAAATCAGAAGGTCAAAGAAATGCACAGAAATTACAGTGACCAGAAGATGAAGAAACTTTTGTTGTACACCAGAACCTTGTGAAGTTCAAAGGGCTTTAACCCTTCAACGACCGCGATTGACCAGCCTTTTTTGACCAAAAATCGCCAGCCGCTAGAGCTAGAGAGCTGTTCAAACCCTCTACGGATTCAGCAAGTCTTCTAGTTGAGATCGAAAAAAAACGTTTTTTTGTTTTCGGTTTGGTGTTTTCGGGAGGTGACGTCACAATGAGGGCATGTTTTCAAATTTTTGGCCACTTTTACCTGGCCCCGGGCCCTAACCCACTGACCCATTCTTTTGAATCAAAGTTTTCTTGAAACCTAGGCCAAAATCCACGTCTATAGAGCCATTGATTGACCTGCTAGCATATCTGTAGGCAAAATTATGGGTTAAAAACCCAGTTTTTGGCAAAATTCAAAAGATTTCAAAAAAAGCATATTTTTCCCTTTCAGGGAAAACTTTGGCCAGCTATAACTGGGAAGCAGATTGAGCTAGAGAGCTGTTCAAACCCTGTAATGAC
>JGI24158J21664_10008656_pt1 | contig 13556 bp, 12 predicted proteins | sample Ectturendosymbi3_FD_21664 | JGI IMG/M metagenome (IMG submission 21664) | reverse complement strand
AACCAGAAACGCTAGAAAGTTGATCAATGGCTCAAAAGACTTGGACTCGAGGCTAGTTTCCAATGAAAACTTCAGCGAAACATTTTGGCCTAGCGGTTGGGCCCTAGGCCAGGCAACATGAGCCAAAATGACCCTAAAACTACTTCACTTATGACGTCAGTCGCAAAAAATCCGCCCCGCGCAACCAAAAATTTTTTTCTCGAGTGCAATCTACTAGACTGTCCAATCCGTTTGAGCTCTTGAACAGCTCTCTAGTGCAATCAGTGGAGGATCTAGGGCGTTGGTAAAGCAACCGAAAACTGCTGTTTTATAGGCCGAAATCCAAGTACGCATCTACCGTAGACCGGCTCTCAAGGAGTTAAGAGTTCTTGACGGACTCATGTTTAGTAGCTTCTTTCTTGCTTGATCTTGTTGAGGTTATGTCAAAGGAAGGACTCTAGGGATCTTTACTTATGTTGTTAGTTATTGTTAATTATAGCTTTCTTCCTGACTGAAAGTTCCTCTTGTTTGACTTTCTTGTTTGTTCTTTTTAATTGATTGGTCACGGTTTCACTTTGTGGTTTGCTTCCAGTCCTTAGGTTTTAGCTTTTAAACATCATTTTTACTTTATATTTATACTTTGCAAAGTAAAGCTTGTTTTGTGATGTAAGGCTTGATGTGATGTTGTTTGTTTAACACCGTGTTGGAGAGCATTTCAGGTTTGGAGATTTTCTTGCATGCTTCTGCTCACCCCTGTGTTAATATATTACATCATTCTTACAATTTTCGAATGCTTCGTACATGGTACAACATCTTTTTAATAATGTTTCTATGATTTGTTAATCACTTTTGATTGGTGTGGCATTGTTTGTGCTCTGCACCACAAACGGGATGTTTGCTTAGATAGATACCTATGTAAAGTGGTGCAAATAATCAGTAACGAAAGAGAGATCTGCTCAGACCCTTGGGTCACAACAACAGTAGTAGCATGGTCTTTCAAATTAGCAAATGTTGAAAACCACATGTATAAATTCATGTGATTTTTTTGGCATCACCAATGTTTTATGGGTGTTGGCATGTTGGTGGTTACCTATTATTGTTTCTGCTTCATCTTGTTTAACATCATTTCATCTTTGCCCCTTTTTCTGACTGTGATCTTAGCTCTCACTGTGAAGCTGTGCAAATGTTAATGATGATTGTTGTATTTTTCAGGTGTGATGAGACAACTCATGAGGGTCCCTGTTGTATTTAATATGGGTGCTGCCATCCTGGGATTTGGTGACACTCAGTTTCAGTCCATGTCTAAAGAGGTTTTTAGTCAGGCACTTCCACTATTGGGAAATTTCCACCAATGGTCTTCAAGTCAATTGGTCTCTATAAAGGAGCAAACAATAAAACATGTAATTGCTTTTGTTACTTTTCAGATACGGTAATGCATCAAGTGAAATTTAAGGAACCATTTTCTTGCTCATATGCAAGATATGTTGTGTTTCTAGAGTGTTTTAGATGTTTTTAAAGATGCTGTCTGCATTAAGGCCCATCTACATTGATGACAAGCCTTGCTCATCAATGAGCAATTAGACACGCTTGTCTACTTTATTGTTGTAATGTCATTGTTGTCTGCACTGGTTTGTCTGTAATCTTTTCCAACAAGCAACACATATGAGGTAACATTATACATGTATCGTTGCAGTTTGTGTGATTTTGCTTGTACTAAACAATGTGGAAACACATTACCAATGCCTAAAAAATTTCTGATGATTACTGCACTATGTGACTTCATAAGTGAAGTAGTTTTTAGGCCATTTTGGCTCATGTTATCTGGCCTAGGGCCCAACCGCTAGGCCAAAGTGTTTTGTAGAAGTTTTTATTGGACACTAGGCTTGAGTCTTGAGTCTTTTGAGCCTTTGATCGACTTTCTAGCGTTTCTGGATCAAAAGTTATGATCTAAAGCAAACAAATTAATTAATTAGCTAATTAGTCAAATATTTTTATTACTTTAGATCATAACTTCGGAACCTGAAACCCCAGCAGGTCAGCCAAAGTATCAAAAGACTTGGATTGTAGCCTAATTTCCAATAAAAACTTCAGTGAAATAGTACCATCTATCAGTTTGGGTCCAGGGCCAGGTGAACTGGCCAAAGTGGCCTAAAAGCCCTCCACTTATGATGTCACTCACAAAAAAAATCCGCACCCCCCAACCAAAAATGCTTTATTTCGAGTGTAGACTAGAAGACTTGCCCCATCTTTTGAGCCTTTGAACAGCTCAGTACCACTTTCGGCACCCGAGTTATGTGCGCACAAAGCCACCAAGGCATACTATGGGATGGAATGGAATATAAATCTTCCAATTTCCATAGCAGGAAAAATCTTCCATACAATTCCATTCCGTACCTGAAATCTTCCATACCATGCCAAAAATCTTCCATTCTATCTTACATACTTTTCCATACCCAGTTTTGAACCAATGCCCTATGCTAACACCTCTGATAAAAAAATGAAATGAGGCTAATCCACGCTAAAGAGGTTCATTACGTAAGAACAACTTAAGAAGAGATGCATTTAATGAACGGAAAATAACTCAACTGGTGAATGCTGAATACGAACAATGAATTGATATGCTCACACATTAGTGCGTTGCAAGATAGTTGCTTGCAAAGTGTCTTCTACTAATGAATTACACAAACCACTTCATATGAATTTTACGCCACTGAAGAGTCTTTCAACTGACATTTGTGTCATTGTAACAGCAAAAACAATCCATGCCAGTTGTGAAAGCACCTTGCTATTTTGTTCAGCCCAGTAATGAAATGCAGAATCTGCTTTTTTATAATTCTTCAAGTCAATAAAGTTGATTAGGGATGTGATAAAAGAAGAGCAATCAACCTGACTCAAATTTGTCTCCTTTCCTTTGGACATAATCGTCAGCTGCATAGGTGCAAGTTCATGGTATTTGTCACTAGTAGTCCAGTAGGCACTTCTCCACTGCACAAACTGTCCTCTTGGTGTTTCAGTAGCAGAAGTCTTTCATGAGCAAGGCTTGGAGCTCAAGTTTGCCTGAGTTTTGCTGTTCTTCAGTCAAAAGCACTTGGTACTCGGGATCTAGGAAAGTTGCAGCCAACACTGGAACATTGTTGGAACATTGTAGGAACATTGCAGCCAACATTGTTGCTAGAGGAGTAGAACTGTGCTTTTACAATAGCACGGTTAGTTGCCAATGACCTAATGTCTTACCTGGGGTTAGCGCACTCTCTTGAGGTTTTGTAGTGAATGCACGTACTGGGGTCAAAGACTCCACAGCTGTTCCATCAACTTGGCTTCAGAGTGCTTTTATTCAAATTCCCAAATGTAGTACAAATATCGGTGAAGCTTCACCAGCAAGCATAAAAATTATAATCTTTGACATACTTTTTCTTTCCATTATATTTTTGCTAAATGCAATGTTGGCAAATTGTCAGCATTTTTAAGCTTATAATTCTAACGTTTTCACGTACAGCAGAAAACAGGTGTGAGCTTATGAAGTAAGTGAACAAAAGCTGTACAAAGCTATCTACTTAGTGAGCAGGTGAAGCTGAGCGTCACAATGAAACATTTTACTGCCCTGGTGCGCAAAGCTAAATCCGCTTTCAGCAAGACACTTCACATCACGTTTGAAGTGCGACCTCAAAATCTGTCGTACGTTACTAAACCTACTTAGCGTACGGTATTGACAGTGGCAACAGAATTTGGTTTAATCAATCTGAGTATGGCAAACTTCAACATACATAAATGTGATGAAACAGATCTGAAGGAATATCTGCCTAACATTACACAAGCTATCTCAAACAAAACTGGTCTTCTAGATGCCACGGCCAGTGAGCATGCCTTAATGGCTCACTTACAAAGAGCAATGATAGTTTCTCTTTCAGTTATTGCACCTCAAAATAATGCACATTATTTTGTCACAGGATGCCAGGTCAAGTCTTCGATCACAATGCAATTTTGCTGGCAATGCTTGCGAGGTAACTATCTCGTCTTACACAATGGCAGGCTGGCAGCACAGAAGTAAACATGCAGAAGTCTTGCGACAATGTCCCCTGTCCCCATGAGAACAGAATCAGAAGAAGTGACCTCCTTTTTGCATTGACGTTGTTACTGTTTGTGACGGAGATGACGAAGAACGCACTCAGTTTACGAATTACTGTTCTAGTTGAACTCAGATTCTGTTTGCTAATATGTTCAACTGAATGAAAATCTTTGGCAACCCATGTCAAAATGTGCAAGTATGGAATTTGTATGAAATATGGAAGATTTGTTCCGTTCCATAGATCAAATCTTCCATTCCATACTTGAGCCATTCCATATTCCATAGCAATTTTTTCCTTCCATTCCACTTCATAGTAGGCCCTGAAAGCCATGTGCGATCCGGTTGTTTTGGTGAGAAAATCCTCGTACAGTACGAGACGTCAAAGTGTCAAAAATGCTTGTAGCAATCCCAAAAAATGTACTAAAGCAACCAAATTCGTTGTGAAATATTCTGCTCTGCCCTGCAATGCTACAACTCTTCTGCACAAACGATTTAGAACAGGTGCAAAGATTGGTATGATTAATTATTGTGACAACATTATGGTGGTGATTCAAAATCGACTGCATTATAAGCAATTGCACAAGGGAATTTCAACAATAATTTTCCACATACTTCTGGTGACTTGAGAAATCTTTCCAAAAAGCAACGTAAAAAATTGCTTGTCCCAATTAATTCCCACAGTACTGTACATTCCAGAACATACTTGTGTGTCATTACAAGGTTAGCATGTAATAAGCACAAATCAGTGTTTATATTTAACAGAGCAGTGAGCAGCGGTGCCTCTAAGCTTGTTTGCTTCATAATAAAGTGATTTCAGTTACTTCTGCATGTCATTATCATTTCTTAGTCAGTAATGAAGTAATATATACCATTTGGGTGGTTCACCAAACTTAACACTTAATGCCTTTCTGGGAAGTATGGGTGTGGAAAACTTATGAAACATTTTGGGAAAAGCTATGCTGTTTGTCTTGTCACTGTTAAATACAGTTTTATATTCAGCAGCATTTTCCCACTTATATGAAGACAACCGAAAACTATGCTGGCTTGTGAACTCAACAAGACAAATAGCAAATAGATATGGAATCATAATTCGTGCCTGTCTTCCTGCTTTGTTCTCTGCAATGGGGTTTGATGAACAAGTGACCCAGTTATTTTGCTCTGATTATGGTACCAACCCACCAGTATCTTGCTATGCGCATATGTACATTGTGCTAAATTATTTTTGTAAACAACAGGTTGTGGTTAATCCTGTTGAACACCTTTATTTTATCTGAAAATGCTGATGAGACTAATTTGCTTTTCATCATATAAAATAACACAATCCATCAGACCTGAATGCAAATGTCTCTTGAATTTGCGAATTACAGCGAAACTGGCTGTCCAGGGCAGCAAATGAATGCATACAAAATTAAATGTTCCAATTGTTTGGAGATAGTCTTTGTGAATGAATTAGGTAAAATTTTTTATGGAATTACTCATAACACTATTCTTTTTTTTTCAGATAAATCAGTAACAGTTTTCATGCATTCTTGTGTGATTATGCCATGCATTTAAGACATGTCGAATAACTTACTGAGAAAAACACTGTAAACAACTAAGGTGATAAGCTCAGCAGCAATTTTTTCCGAAAGCACATTTTTTCTAGAGTTTGTGAATTAGGATCCAAGGAGCAACACTGTTTTTCCCCAAAGCGTCACTTGATTAACTCCACTATTGTTACCTTGGAGACAGACAGGCCCATATTTCATTGTGAGGATCACCCCTAGGCACATTCTTCAGATCTGTCTCCTTAGGCTCTATTCTACCAATCCCCAAACTGTTGATGGACTCAAAAGTAACATTTGAATGGAAATCAGGAAAATTCCCCATTAAACGTTACACAGGGTCATTACATCACAATGATTCAGTGCCAAGAGATCAAGCAAAATTGCAATGTTTATGGAAACAAACTTGCACCACACAAATGTTGCGCATGTGTAAAAGAGGCCATAAAAAATGCAAGATATTCACTTCAAGACAGAATTCCTCCTTATCAAAACTAATTATGCTACATCTTCTTTGACCAGCCATTACTTGAAAGTGGAGGTTAAGCAATGAAGTACACAAATGTTTCTGTACAATTAATAGTCTTTTGGCATAAATCAAAACATTTTCATATTTCTGAAATGTGATTCCATGTGGGTATTTATCAAATTGATCTGAACATCTGAAGTGTGTTTCTGTCAGCCCTTTGTCAAAAAAATAATTTTCCTTCGATGTGTTCACAGGTGTTCTTCTATCCTTTCGATGTTTAACGTTTAAATTCACTTTTTTTAGTATGGAGCTGTGAGCAGCTGGTCGAACAAGTTGTTGCAAGATCTTGGTCACCTTAGCATTTTTCTTGATGTTGCTGATATCAACCAGTTGCCGAATATTACATTGGATACAGTGAGTGTATACTCAGAGGTTAACTGGAGCGATGATAGCCAGGTTGGTGTTTCAAAAAATGTTTTTTCCTTGTTTTACTGCAGTAACATGTGTTCCACCTTTTGACACAATCAACCCTTGTTTCTTTTGAAGGAAAGTTAAGCATTTTTTGCATAAGAATAACAACCAAACAAAAACTACTAAAAACAATTTTTTATTGGTTTATTATGATTTGTTTTGTTTAGGAAGTCACGGCAAGTTTAGTTTAGACAGGACATTTTCCTGATTTGTGAGAGTGTGGTGTCGTCTTAGCTGATTTGTGATAGTATTGATACAATTGCTGTACTTTACTTTGATAAAGTTGAGTGGCACTGCATTCTTTGTAAGGAAAGTTACTATTTTTTGCACGAAATTTATATGAAATGAACACAACTCATTTGTTAAAGCAGCAAGCTGGCACTGACGCTGGTCACATTAATCTTAAAGCTGAGTTAATTTTCCTTAGTACCAATTACCTATTGGCACTTCTATCAAAGTACAAAAATAATGAAGCTTGTAGAATTCTAGATCGGTCCCTTAACTCTTTCAGTCCTGGGTGCGCCACTTTATTTTGGCCATTTTTGAAAAGTTTGAAACTCAAATAACTCGCCCGGCTATTGAGCTAGAGAACTGTTCAAACCCTCTGAAGATTCAGAAAGTCTTAAACTACAGCTTAAAAAATACGTGCTGACAAATATTGACTTATTGCATTCATTCTGATGCAAAGGCATGCTTGTATTTCGAGCTTTTCTAGGGGCTAGGCTAATCGTTTGAGAGCACACTGAGTTATTTGAGACCAAAGTTAAAAGCTTTCACGCACAATTTCAGAAGTACTTTGGAATTTGATTAACACTTTGTTGTCTGGCTGGTTTTGGCGATTTTCGCAAAAAAAACAGCAGTTTACGGTTGCCTTACCAACGCCCTAGCTCCTCCACCCATTGCGCTAGAGAGCTGTTCAATGGCTCAAACGGATCGGCCAGTCTAGCAGATTGCAATCGAAAAAAAATTTTTGTGCTGACAAATATTGAGTTTCCAATAAAAACTTTAGCGAAATACTACCACCTAACAAATGGCGCCCAGGGCCAGGTTAAGTGGGCCAATGTGGCCAAAAGTCCTCCACTTATGACGTCACTCACAAAAATCTGCACCCCCCAACCAAAAAATTTTTTCGAGTGCAGACTACAAGACTTGCCGCGTCTTTTGACACTTCAACCAGGTCCGTAACCTGTACAGGAGCGAGAGATATTCCCGCACAAAGCCACGTGAGATCCATCTTTTTTTTGCGAACCGCTTGTATTAACCCAGGCGTCAAAGTGTTAATTATTCCGTGGTGGATACTAAACAAAAACAAAAATCTCAATTAATTTGGTTTTGGTCTTTTTTTGTTATTTTAATGTATATTCTTCTGAAGAAGAAACTAAGATTCGATCAAATTAGTTGTTCTGGAAGAAGTGGTACGCGCTGACAATACGAAGTGTGTCAAAGTGTTACGACGTCATGAAAAGGTTGGGAACTCCTGCTTTAGATCATAAATTTCGAACCCAAAACCCCAGCAGGTCATCCAAACTTCTAAAAAGGCTTGGATTGTTGCCTGGTTTCCAATGAAATCTTCAGTGAAATACGAACATCTAACCGTTTGGTGCACCCAGAGCCAGGTGATGCGAGCCAAGGTGGCCTGAAAGTCCTCCACTTGTGACGTCACTCCCAAAAAATCGACACCCCGCACGGAAAAAAATGTTTTTTCGAGTGCAAACTTCAAGACTTGCCGAGTTTTTTGAGCTTTTGACTGGATTTGTAGCGTTTACTGGACCGGAGAACTTCCCATGCGAAGCCACGTGCGATCTGGCTGTTTTTGCATGAACCGCTTGAAATAACGTGGGAGCTTTATTCTGTCAATTCGAGTGTTTTTCTGTGCTTGTAGATATTGCTGTACTGTGTTCATCTGACTAATTACACAGTAGGCTAGGAAAAGGATAACCTATACTCAATGGTGTAGTGTGGTAGGAACGCGTGGGAATGGCGTTCTCACACCTTTGGCTTTAAAATGAGTTTAAAGCTTCTTTAAAATCTTTTTTTATGCTTTCCCACATATTTTTTGTTGGCACTACATCCCTGCTTATGCTTGCAAGTTAGTCCAACCACCCCTGTCTTGGCTGAACTTATAATTCCAAAAAATTTTTTGCACCACCTGTGGTTTGAGGTTTGTAAAGAAATCTTTCTGTTGTGGAAATAATGCCAAAAGTTGGATTGCGGAACCAGAGAAAGTGACTGGGTGAAGTGTTTTGCCAGTTAACTAACATAAGTCAATGCGATTCCATATCCAGAAACTTTTCATCGATTACCAAAACGATGATGAAGCCTCTGCCATGTTTTCTTTTTACGGATGGTCAGACATTTGGATCAAGTGCAGTGAGCGTTTTCCGGAAGTTTTTGAGGAAAGTTAAGCTAATATTACTACTTAAGTCTCCCAAGAAATGCGTTGCTAACAAGTTTCAACCAAGCACTGCACAAGCGTAATAAATACCGTAGTCGTCTTGACATGATCAAGACCAGTGGAAACGCCATATGATTTAAGCTGACCAACTTGCAACCTGGTTTAAAAAACCTGCAGATAAAAGCCAGGGCAAGGTTTGCAGTTGTTGGAACCAGGATTGTGAAGCTGAAACTTAATTTCAAGCTCTGGCTCCAAGCATCTAAAATTTTTCGCCCCGGCTGCAGAATGATTTAGTCGATTAAAAACAAAAAAGCATTGCATTATTTGTACAATTGGCTTCCTGCACAAAATATATCTGTTGAATAGGAACTCAAATTTCAGGCTCCAGCTCCACCATTCAAATTTTTTTGGCAATTCAATTCGTTTTTTGTTCGTTTTTTGTGCTGACTAAACTGCCCCTTCATTTCTTTAGTGTTTGAATATTTTCAGATTGAAACAATATTTTCGCCAACACTGAAATAATGAGTGAGGAACAATTTTGAAGCAAAATTCTTGCAGGGGTTGATTGAACAAAAAATGTTGAAGTCCACTGATCTAGTGTTTGGGCCCAGGGCCAGGTAAGGTTTGCCAAAAAGGCCATACATCCACTCCACTTATGATGTGACTCACAAAAAATGCAAAACCAAAATTGTTTCTTTCATTTCAAAGACTTGCCAAGTCTTTTGAGGGTTTGAACAGGTCTCTCGTACAATCGACTGGCGAGTTGTGGAGTTGCAAAGTGATAGCCTTTCAGATGTCCCACGCTGTATATTAAGGTGAAACCAGGCATGCTCCAAAGGTGTTAAGATTAAAGATTAGGAAGGTTTTCCACTACTCAAGTATATGAAACTGTAAGACAGAGCCTTAACTCTCTGCCAAATATTAAAAATGTGTTGAAATTTACTGCAAACACAAACAGCCATTTTGTTAAAGAAACATTAAGGTGTTTATGACTGAAATCTCTGCAAAAAGAGGTTCCAGATCATGTATTGCACATGTCAATAGCACTTGTGAATATTGAGTTGTTAGTGTTGAAAAGTTTTAGTCTCATATTATTGGTTATGAAAACCTTCTTTTGATTGTCTACGGACCCAAAATGGTTGGGAGCTGCTGGTTTTGAGCATGATTTCATTGCAAACTCAACAAGTGTGTTGCTTCTTACTAGCGAAAAGCAGTTGTGGAAAAGTACCTTTCAACCTATCAGAAGACTCTTGCCCAAGTGCAAGGATATGAGTTGTCAGCATTTGGAAATCTTTTGTGTGGGGTGGCAGAAAGTGACATCAGGTTGATACCATTGAATGCTATAAGGTTGGTTGTTTTCTTGTTCAATGAAACAAGCTCCAGCTTCATCGCCAGCTGGTTGAGGAATCTTCTGCCTGGTCCTTCCCTCTTCTTGCAATGATTCAACCTTGTACCCATCACTTTGCAATAATACTAAAATCACAGCAGTGACCCACACCAAGCTAATCAATCACATTTTGTTTACACAAGGAAACGAGTTTTGTGAGTTTAGTCCTGCAACTAGCAAATGTTGACATTGAAATAAAAATTAGAAAAACTATGTCCTGTTGCCTAGAACAATTAGCAAGATCAAATTAATAAAGCCAAATGAGATCTCCTCTGCTAGACCGCACTTTGTAAATGATTTAGTGGAAGAGTTCTCATTTGGCTTTATTAAATTGATCTTGCTAATTGTTCTTGGGAATAGTACCTTGTTTTTCTAAATGTGTTTCAATGTCAACATTCGTTAGTGACCCTTTTACTGGCTTGCATGGGACTGAAGATGTGAAACTAAAGAAACTAGTTCCCTGTGCAAAAAAATTGCGATTGATTTGCTTGGTGTGGGTAGCTGCTGTGATTTTACTTTTATTGCTTTTTTTATTTTTGTTACTGAAATCGGTTGCATTCAAATCTTTTCGTTTCAGTCATGTTTGCCTGACCTTTGAGACTATTATTGTGTTGGAGGCATTCCTGCTTCCTTGTTTGTTATATGTACACCCTTTTTGCTATTTGTAAACTGATGTTACATGATCATGTCTTCATGAGAAAATAACATTTTGTCCACTTTATAATGTAAGGTGTTTTTTTATGTTTCACATTGCAGGTTTGCTTTATCAGCCATTGGAAGAGTTAACTGTTTTCAAGAGAACAAGGTTTCATGGTGGAAAAACAAAGCAATTGAAACTTTAGGAAATGATTATGTGAAACCATCTGCTTTGAGAGAGTTGGGAGTTTTGGCAGGTATGAATTGTTGAATATTCATTCGTGTTTGTTGAAAAGATAGCTTCATTTAATTTTGTCTCAATTTTGTTTCGCAGCACAGTTCATTTATGCTTTTCTTGATGTTGAAATTTCTTCCCAAATATGTTGTGCATTTTGCTACTTCTTGCAGTTGATTTGTGCTTTGAAGAATGAAGCTTGATATTGTTTTGCAAGTTTTTTGAGGGTGATGTTAGGCTATTTTTATCGTAAATGTGGTTTACAGCTCATTTTATTAGATATATCCACTAATCTCATAGCAAGTCTAAAGTATGTTTTTTGCTTTTGTATGCTTAAATATTATGGTTATCATCAACTGTTTCTTTATTAAAAACTGATTGAAAAACATTCTTGTTAAATGATTGGATAGCATGTTTGTGGGCTGTTCAAAAATTGTGAAACCAAGTTTTGTTGTAAGGAACGAAATTAAACTTACAGTCAACTAAATTTGTTATGCTAAGAACTGTAGTTTGCGATCACTAAAAAGCATGTAGTTAATGTATCCTGAATGCAATTAAAGGACTCTGTTTTTAGGAACATTGAATAATGACTATTAGTGTGATGGTTTTATTAATTTATGTAATTAATAGGCAGTTATATAATTCATTCAAGGTCAAGCAAAGCAGAGAAAAGATACAGATTATGACACTGTGTTAAGACAACACTTTTATGGTTGTTACTATTGTTTTGGTTCAAATTTGTGTCTTTTTTTCATCTCTTATCCAATTTCATGACAGCTGCTGTGTAAGTATCAAAGGTCAGTTGAGAACAGAATTGTTTCACTGAATAACCTAAAACAGGTGCCATGATAAATCAGTGTTTCCCTTTCGAACTTGATGTTCATAAGCTTGTCAGGTGCAAATGCAATGCTAGCAATAAGTCCCTGACTGTAACTTACATTATTTAAAAGCCTGTGCCAAGTGGTGTTCACCTTATAACGAAACACAGTCCACTTAACACCTTTGACACCAGTGTATGATATACTCAAACCGTCTTTTATGGATTATGAGGCGAATTTTTGAATGCTAACTGGTCTTTTTCATACATCAGGTGCACCAGATCATAAGACGCAAAATGGCAAATTACATATGAGTGAGTTCAATCTACCACACAAGCATAATCCGCGAGAAACACAGAATAAACCAAAATCTGTGCACGTGTTTGATTCGGTGTGTGCCAATGCGGACAGAAGCCTTGCACAGTCATACATGTAGTTCTGTGCACTGTGTGCAGTAACCTCATGGAGTAATACAATCTGTACATCAAAATTAAGGTGTGTACTAGCTACTCACGGAACCACAGGCAGTGCTCATTGCAATTGTTGGTTTATTATGTACTAGATGGTGTGTTGGCAAAAAATACATAGCTCGCAATTAACCAAATAGCACTGTTTCATGCATAAAATTGGTCCTAGCTCAGGAAAGCACAACCAAATTAGATTTATTCATACATTACGTGCATTGCATCATAAGGTGCAATTTCAATTATTGAGAAAATAAAATATTGTTAGTGAGCCTTATGGTCCAAAGAATACGCTACTTTGAAATCTCACATTGAGCATGTGCATTTGTGTCTATTTTTCTGCTACTCAGCAAGTCTGTAAGTCCCCATTCGATTGTGCTGGAGCAGGGGTCAGGAACCTTTTTGGCTAAGGGAGCCATGAAACCTACATTTTTGTAATTGTACTTCCGTGAGAGCCATACAATATTTTTCAACACTTAATGCAGTTGACTTACTAATGTGTGCATTTTCAAGTAACAGTCAGCAATTTTCTGAATTATCTCTTTTATAATATGCTTCTTACTGTTTATGCGATTTCTTGGTGCTCCATGGTATTGCTGATGATTTTGTAGTCTGGTAGATGAAAAATTACAGAAGTTTCCTTCATAACAATCATGCTAAGAAGATTTCAAGCGAGCCAGATCAAAAGTCATCATCAAAACAGCCCCATCTGGCTCTTGAGCCATAGATTCTCGATTCCTGTGCTAGAGAGCTGTTCAATATTCGTACTTCAATTTCGACCTAAAAAACAGCAGTTTTTGATTGCTTTACCAACGCCCTAGCTCCGCAGCCAATTGCGCTAGAGAGCTGTTCAAGGGCTCAAACGGATCGGCCAGCCTAGTAGATTGCACCCGAAAAAAATTTTTCGGTTGTGGGGGTGCGGATTTTTTGTGACTGACGTAATAAAGTAGTTTTTTGGCCATTTTGACTCATATTGCCTGCCCTAGGGCCCAACCTCTCGGCCAAAGTGTTTCGCTGAAGTTTTCATTGGAAACTAGACTCGAGTCCGAGTCTTTTGAGTCTTTGATCGACTTTCTAGCGTTTCTGGTTCAA
>JGI24158J21664_10008655_pt1 | contig 13557 bp, 11 predicted proteins | sample Ectturendosymbi3_FD_21664 | JGI IMG/M metagenome (IMG submission 21664) | reverse complement strand
TACTTTTGAACAAAATTAATTAAAAGTGAAATGTGAAAGTTTACTTTGAGTTTTTGCATTCTTTTGCGCACAGTGAGCTACGCAATTATCCTGTGTGTAGAAAAGCAACTCCATTTTTGTTCGTTTAGAACACAGGATCACAGTACACGCGAAGTGTTTAGATCAGTGATTTTCAACCTTTTTCGTACCTCGACCCATTATAGCAACACAGTATAACCCAACGACACCCAACTCAAACTCAAAGCAAATTTATTACAGCTGTCTACGTACAATGAAATATCTACTCGCGACCCCTCAAAAATGGTTCACAACCCCTCTGGGGTCGTGCACCCCAAGTTGAAAATCACTGGCTGAGGGCAACGTAGTTCTCACATGTTTCGTTTTCAATATCTTTTGCAACGACCCCACCAACTGCTTTTCACTAGGCGGTGACGCAATGTAGACGTCACCGATGCTGATGTGGAGCAACTGATTGACTTCCTCAACTTTTTCCGCGATTGCTCTGGCCACATGATCAGGTTTCAAGGCCAATATTTCATGACAACGTTCAATTCGCTGCTCCGCATTTTTCAGATTGGCTGTTTGGCAGCTGTAAAAGTGAAAGCATTAATTAGAAAGGAGGCAAGAACAGACGCCATTTAGACTGAAAAGCATGCGCAACAGCTGAAATTTTCAGAAAGGAAAAATTCCATATACTTTTGAGTTCGAAAGAAACAATCTGGTCATGCAACAGTTTTGGAGAATTTTGAAGTTTGTATCTCACGAGTTTATTTTACTTCCTCAAAAGTTAGAATGGTTTGCGCTGAAATTTTCAAAGTTGAAAGATCTTAGAACAGTGGTTCTCAAAGTGGTCGATATCGATCCCAGGGGTCAATTGGACCATCCAAGGGGTCGATAAATAGTCACGGGGTCGAATGGGGGTCACTGAATGGCCAGGGGTCAATGAATAACTGCTGGGATCTACTGGAGCAATGAAGCCTCCAATTCAAAATTATTATTAATCGGGCAAGGAATGCAAACGGCGTTTTGCAACAAATCAAACAAAATTAAAAGAGGGTTGATCAAACCTCAGCTACAGTAGTTTAAAAGCACATTTAATTCGAATAGGTTTTTAATAAATCATCCATTGTGATGACATTATGAAGACTGTTCTGTTTGTTACGTCACCAACAATATTGCAGTGCATGTGTCGCCGTTCTGCAGCTGTTAGACTGGTAGTACAGCAGTAGGCTACGCAGTAAAACGGAGAACAATTGTTGTAAACCCGAGTGATAGCCACAGTAAATACTTTTGCAAAGCTAGCGACAGTTAATCAATATGCCTCGTAAGGAAATAGCTATTAGCAACTGTTGGGCTAGGCCACGGGATCTACAGAAAATTGTATACTTTAATTGGGGGTCAACGTGCAGAAAATTTTGCGAACCACTGTCTTAGAACTTTAGAAAAAAATAAAAACGTCATATTTCAAAACCTAAATTCTACCGCAAAAAGTGACCATCATTCCTGTTGAAATAGTTTTAAGTAGATTACCACAAAGTTGAACTCCACAAAATTGAATTTATTTGTGAATAACAAACAGGAAGCGTAGAAAAGACAACTAACTGCACGTTATTGCACCGAATGTCTGCTTTTTTATTGTTGAGTTAGTATAGCGCCTTCGAAACAGCAATCACGATTATGTGCATTAGCAGGAAAAACAAAATTTCACAACCTCCTCATCCAGTCTGACTTGTCGTATCTCCAGTGAACACTAAGGTACATTTTTCCCTTCATCACAAACTTGAAAAACTCCGACGCCAGGTTTTTCACATGAAGCGGTGCTCTTGTGTGACGTATTATTTCCGAATAAAGTTCAACGTCAGAGAGTGACGTCAAATCTAAAAATATGGTGTTAATAAAAGAAGTTACTTTGTTGTTTTGACAAAACACCATTTCCTTCGCATTTACAATACCAGGGGTGGCCACAGATTGGTTTACAAGGATTTCTTTTCATGAAAAGCTTCAGGGTAAAATACATCACAAAACTGTATTATGGCGTCAGATTTCACATCAAAAGTTTCTCGACATCGCACCAGAGTTTGAAGGTTCCTCCCCTTTCGGCGTCTTCTCCGGGATCTTTAAATTTTTGAACGGAAAAGGGTGGATGGCGCACGAGAGCTGCAAAATTGCAGACGTCATCAGAGTGTTTTATGACGGTTCAATAACGAATCATCATCTAGGTCACGAGTCCCGAAGTGCGAGGAAAGTTTTAACAACGTCAGCCCGAACAAAATCTCCAAACATTATATTTCGTACAATCGATTTATTATTTTTTGGATACAAAAAGCAGATATTCTATCTATAAGCATAAGCCAATTGTCGAGTGGGAATCTCTTATTGCTTAAGCTACTGAAACATCACAATCCCTGCATTCTGAGTTCGCTTCTCCAAAAGAGACCGTTGCACGTAACAGACAAAAAAACTCGGTTGACGCAAACTCAACAATAGTTTTCTGCCGTTTTTGCAATTCTTCCACTTACCTCAGAGTGGTAAAGCTCGTTCAAAGCTTGACGTTCAGGAGGAATGACGAAATCTTTAGATGTTCGATTCATTTGGTAATGTAAGGGATACTCCTTTATAAAGCTGAATCTATTAGCCTGCAACAATCAGAGAATAAACAATTGTTATCGCACAAAAAATAAAACAGTTATAAAGAAATCTGCTGCCACTGAGGTAATCTGTTGTTTGCGACGGAGTTATAGGAGGTTTGCTTTAAGTTCTACTTTATTTTATTTTGCAATCCTATACAAAACATGACTAATCCATATGAAAAGCCAACGTTCGCAAAACAGCTACTCAGCTATGGCATTATTTCTTCAAACGACTAGAAAGTTTGCTGTTAACTGTTCAACTGGAAAAATTCTGAAACGCTGTTGACAAGTTACAAAAGTGACACAAACGTTTAATGTTCAAAGTAGAACTGAAACAACTAACTTTGTTGTGGCGGTCAATGAGATTCATCTGAAGCAAATTTTCCACTCTCTGATAAAGTTTCGTCATTTGCCGAACTCGCAACACTGCTTGAACGTTTCCCTGGCAACTGGTCCGAAACTGCTGAAGCGAAACAACAGGGACAAGACGCTGAAGATACTGGAGGTCAAGTCGGTGCCCGGCGTCAATGTATTTGCCCTTTGTTGATTGCCTGTTGGGTGAAAAAAGATAGTGACGTGAAGATTGAGTCATTATCAGCACGATCTGCAAAGTCTTTCAACTATAAAGACATTTGTGATCATACTTTTGTGGTATTCAAGCATTCGTGAAGAAAATTTGCTCAAGTTTGCTGCCGCTCATAGATATCAAACAAAATTGTGAGAAAACTATCTGAAAAATTTGAAAATGAACCTACGTAAATCCTGCAAAATTCAAGTGAAGGGTTTGTTTTTTCAGCAAAAATTATGTTAAAAACGCAAACGTCGGTCTTCAAGCAAGCGAAAGTTAAAAGATGCTTCCTATTTTTGTTGTCAAGCTAAAGAAAAATTTATAACAAAGAGGAAAGTTTTACAAAAATATATGCCCATAAAGCTTCAAGGTTTTCACCTGCATGTTCAAGTAATAAAAAGCTGATTGTTAATTTGTTTAACATTTGCACCTAAATTTGTATTTCCATTTCTAATATAACCTTGTTGTTCGAGATTCCAGTAAAAATACAAAAAAACTTTTCCAAAAGAAAAAATGTTTCACGACAAACGACGAACTTACTTGTCCGTTCTATGCTTGAAAAACTGCGGAAGTACAAGAGTTCTGTTCAGTCGAATGGCGATATAAATGGAATCTCTCAGCTCGCTGAGCTGGTTGTTTGGCCCGTTTTTTAAAATAGGCAGCAAGAATCGTTTGGGGTCAAGTTTTATTTTTGACACGATATCTTTTCCCAATGCTTGACCGCTACGTATCCAACTAATCGAGCATTTTTTCTTTTCAACAACTTCCAATTTCCATCCTGCATCTTTTCCTGCATATATTGATGTGTTTTCCACTTCATATTGTGCAGATGTGACTTTCATGTTACTATTAGGACTAACTTCGAGCAGTTGTTCTTGAGGCTTTTCAGTTGAAACGATGACATTTTGTGCCGTGAGGTCCTCATGCTTGAAAGGCAAAATTGAATATCTCCCCTGCGTGCTTTTGCTCAAATGCGACTCCATCTTTCGGAGTCTTGTTGGATTACCTCTTTCTTTCCCTCTCCTCACACTTCGCATGTCATCAGTTGATGAAAGGTCATTCCCAATATTTTGCTTCTTAATTGACATTTTCGTGACTGTGCTTGCATTGAACTCGTTCGTAATTTTCCATGTATTTTCATTTCTTCCTATGTTTTTCAAAATGCTTCTATCCTTCTGCTTTTTTGTTTCCAGGTGGTTGCTTCCAGACACGTGATCAGATTCTGGCCAATCAGCGAGTGTCACTATATAAGTTGTGGTTCGGTGACGCATATTTGACCGTTGATGAAACCAAAGCAAGGCTCCAACTAGACCCATGGAAGTAATTAAGAAAATCAGTTTTCGAATATATTTCTTTGTGGCAATAACGCAAGTCGCCTGAATGTTTTCTTTCGAATAAACCATTCTGACATGCAGCTTTGCTAAACACGAAGCCAAAAACTTGCCAACGGGCAAATATCGCTGATTCCCCTTCGTTCTGCCGCAGATTCTCTCGAAACCGCCAAACGTATATTCTTACAGTGATTTTTCAAAGTTCTGTGTCAGCTGTGAAGATTTGTGTCATTAACGGACTAAACACCACGGGCTTACTCCAAACTTTACTGAGGCGACTAAGTACACTTCCGAATAAGACTTTGCAAAATGCTGAATGTCCATTTCTCATTCATAGACTGTAACACACAAAAAAAGGGATGTTGAGTGAAAAGTCTTTAAAGTCCATCGTAGTGTTTGTCAACCTTTTTGCTTAGGTGGCCCAGATAACTGTTCGTGCAATTTGCGTGGCGCACTACCTTGTTGCATAGGCTATGCCTTTGTACGCATAAAAAAACGCACATTATTCTAAAGTAGCGAACATATTCCTGCATGCAATTCAGTGTTTTTGCTGCTGAACACAATAAATATGTTCCCACGCTGTGGTGATTAGATGTCCAGAAAACTGTCTTCTAACATAGTTTTTTCCTAATTCAGCGGCCTACTCGAAAATTGCGCTTTGGCCCACCAAAGGCCCATGGCCCACAGATTGAGAAGCACTGGTCTGTCGGGTGATTCAAACTGAATAAACATATGTATAACGACAGAAACAGAAACTTGCCGAAAATCTCAAATGCGACAACAGCGCTAAAAATTTCAATTATCAGGCAATCTCTCCACCAATATGTTAAATGTTTGTTAATTTCAACAAAGAGAAATCCTTCGGTTTGGCCTTCTGCTTTTCTGGTTGAGACTCCGACAACAAACCCATCAAGCAAGTATAACCACATTTAAAATGCAAAGCCATGGAGCCCTGCAATACTGAAAATTTGGTGAAATAACTCCTGCTTTGAGCAAAGGAATAACGCAACCAACCTATTTCACCGAACTTACTCTTACAAAGCACAATGAAAGCGGTGATGATTACTGTGGATTAAACAGTTGTTGTTCGCTGAACTTGCTTTACGTTCTTATGTTTACAAATGTTTTGTCTCGCGGGGACACACTGCAGTATTGCGACCATCTTCCAACTGTAAATGAAGTCTTCGACATGCTGATTTCGAGAATTTGAAAAATGTTAAAACAGTCGCAATTTGAGAGAGCTCTTCGTCCACCAACAAAACGTTGTCACATGTTTCACGTTATATCGATGGAAGATGTCATAGCAAGCGTTGTCAATTTTTTCTAAACCTGTAGGCACAGTCTCCAAGCCTTCGGAATTTGCGAAATTCCTCAAAGGGGCAAGTTTATTGGCGAGAACATTCTACAATTACTTCATTAATGAAAATCAACGCAGGCTTTTCTATTCATAAGCGAACACAAAGTTGTAGTTGTTCGTCTCAGCATGTTTGATTGTTTGCAATTCTAGAAACTTAAAGGAGTCTTTATTCTTTGTGTTGACAACTCAACTTTTTCCCAAGAATTACAACTCACTACAAAAACATTGTGTCGCAACAACATCTGAAAGTAAGAGCTCCAGAAAAGAAGTAATGCGATCTTCGGAGTCGGACACGGCATTAACAATGCCCTGGAGGCATGGTCCTACCATTGACACATCAACGTAGCAGCAATTAAATCACCTGATGTTACTTCGTTTTTCGCACAAATGACAGAGCATAGAAAATAAAGATGTCACTTGTGACTGTAAACTGGCATCACAATGAGGTTGTAAAGATCTCGTAAAGTTGTCTTTGCTGCACTTACGGCAGCCATGTTGCACTGCTTCTGATGTGCTAAGACTGACCTTGCTAACAGTTGCGTCTGTCGCGTTTGTTTGACAATAATTTGTTTGTTTATGTAGCATTGTTTAACTTTAAACTTTCACGCGTCAGTGAGCAGTAGTGTCAGGAAAGAGAAAAGCAGTGCGAATGAAACATTCAGGACTATATTTAGAAAAGAGAAAAAATTGTCTTGGTTTTGATAATAAACGCTCAAGATTTCATACAAATGAGATAATTTATTCCTTTTGGTTTGTTTGGTTTGCATTGCTCTATCAGCGATAAGTTAATTTCTATCACAGCCTCCGTGACTTTCAATGGTTCTTTCACAAAACGTTAGTTGCGTCAGATGTCCCACAAGAAGTTCTGGAATTGTTTATGTCGTCACCAGGGCAACCAAAAATCACTAAAGTCAAAAATTTTCTGCCTTTTCTAATGCCTATGAAATGCCCACAAACCAAATTTCACGCTGATACCATGAGGGAATCCCAAGTTATTAGGTCAAAAAAGTCAAAATTTATCATTAGGTCAAAACTTATCGTTAGGTCAACTTTTCTTGCAGCACAGTTTTTTTTCTCTTTATCGTAATTTTATTGAAACTACAATAACAATAACTTATATGCTTTTGCAAGTTTAGTTTTAAATCTGTAATAATAACGGGCTTGTTGCGGTTTTTGGTGTAACAGTGTTGTTTTGCGCTCTACTGGACGATTGAATATTATGTAGGACAGGCGTGGTAAAGCAAGAAACGTGATCTTAAGTACTTGCTTTGGTAAATGCTCAACCCATAATGCATGTAATGTTTCAACGTTATGGTGTTCTCAGGTTTGACTCTACTGGAGTTATTATGTACTTATCAATATATCATCCCCAAAGTTAAACTACCAAATTTTTTAAAATTTCGAAGCACAGAGTGCATGAATATGCTTCTGGGTTAACCTCAACACCTATGGCTGAATTATTTTGCAATTGTATATGCAGAAATTTTATAGGTCAAAAATTTTTTAATTATAAAGTCAAAATTTTAAGTAAGTGAAAAAACTGGTTGCCCTGGTGATCAAGCTGAATATTCTATATGCATGTTACGAGAGTAATAAAAAAGTGTTTCGTATCTCAGAAAAAGTCGGAAAACATTGATCTGGGCTGCAGAAGAAATACTCTTTCCACTCCACGATACAACTGATGTCAATAACTGTGGCAAACCTTCTATTTAATGTTTGTCCGACTGTAACCTCTCAGAGACTGAAAACACCAAACAAATTCCACCGTTCCATCACATTACGTTCACATTCTCCCCTAAACTACAGCTTATGCTAGAATTTTGAAACTTCAATAAGTTGCAAGTGAAAGCCTAATTTTTTTATTGTGACGTGCACCATTCATGAAATGCAGGATTTGCTGGATATTTTAAAACACTTGATCTAAGTCTTAGATTTAGATTATCTTAAGAGTCTAAGATTATAAATTTACAAATATTTGGAAATTCGCCTTCAACTCTGTAGGTACTCGACTTCATAACAAAACATTGCAACACAAAACCTTCATATATTGTTGCTGATCTGTAGAAAGTTCCAGCAAACAACAGCTCAACCTTTGTTGACGTTCACATGCATTTGGTGAAGAGGGTGATCGAACAAAGTCGATGACAACCCTGGTGACGTGTACTCGAGGCGGGCTGAAATTGCATGTTGTTACAAAACCTGAAAGCAGCAAGCGAAAGGCCAACTCCTTTCGTTTCGGCATATAACTGATTGCTGTTTCGGATAAACTGGGTTGTGGAAAACACAAGAAAACATTTTTGATATATTGGCAAAAAAAAACTGCTACCCCAAGTGTTCCATAGTTTTTCAATAAATATAGTTCATTATAAAAACAAAAGTAATGAAAGCATTTTTTGTGATTCAAATAAAGTTTGTACGATATATATTTACAGAACAAATGGTTGGCAATAGCTATAAGCAGGCGAAGAAATGTGGTTTGGCTGTTTTTGCGTTAGTTGTTATTTGGTCGTTTTGTAGATTGCAGCCCGGAGCAAATGTTAAGAAGTGGGTTGACTGTTGTCAATTAAACAATGAACGCACTTCTTGGAACGACTTCGGATCAAGAGCAAGCGCTGGAGCAGCCCCGGGCGATGAGTCGAAACAGTCGGCCTTGTACATAACTAAAGATAATTGCAGCAAACATAATGAGATCACTACTGATCCACTGAATGCACTCAACCGTGGCGTTACGTTAATAAGACTTATCCATTCAGAATCTTCATTTGGATTTGCTTCATGCCAGAAGTGTCCTGTACTTTTCTCAGGCAAAAACAACTTTGCAGGCGCTAAACCTCTTATCAAACTGAATAAGTCAAAGTACCTTTTGCCGATTCTGAGGAACGGTCCCAACAATCAGCTGGTCGGATTACGAGCTTCAATTTACGTCGCAATTCGCTTGAATCGAACAATGGTTTTGCCAAAATTTTTCAAACACCGATCTGACAGGTCAGTTGAGCTGCAATCGAATGTTCTCAACATCACGTTGATGATTCTCGGATTTAGACATAAACTGCGTCTAGGGACAATTTTCAATCTTTGTGTAAAAGGAGTTACAGCCATTTGCTTAATTCTTTTGCCTGTTGACAGCTTCTAAAATTACACAGATTACACAGCTGCAAAATGAGATGAAACCATTGATACCATTCCTGTGTGTAAAGCCCGCTTTTATTGCACAATTTCATCGCGTTAGATATTAAAGGTATTTTTCGACTAAACACACGGGTTTAGTTACTTTGCTTCAAAAGGAATGGCCCCACCTGATTTTCGGACTGAAGCTGTGTCATAAATCAACCTTTGTGTTAAATAAAGTTTTGTTTCAATGAATGCTGCAACGTCTGAGTTGCCTGAAAATCCCTTCGCCATCAATAAACCAGCAGGAAGAAAGATCTGTACTGAAAGAAAAAGGGCGGCGTTTCTGCCAATCACCTTCGTGGTCATGTTGCAGTTATTCGTGAAGCTGCTAATGCAAAAATGACTAAAGGTTACTGCCTTAAGTCGCCATGCAAGTACATGTTTTGGAGAATTTTGATAAAAGCAAAGCTAATTTCATGACTTTCTGTCCCCATTCTACGTAACCAATCTTTGCGTTAGTTAACGCAGTTACAGTATTCGAAAATGCACCTTGTAGCATCTTGAAAAGATTTTTGCATAGTTTCAAATAAAAAATTGGAAGACTAGGCGTGACAAGAACGCGAGAGAAGTAAAATTGCAAGTTAATTTAAATTTTTGGAAGTTGCATTGCTTNGTCATTCCACTCAGCACAATCTACATTTTAGGCAAGCAGGAATCAATTCANGTATCAACGCTGCTCATCGACTGGACATTGACTTACTAAAAAAACTTGTACCTTTCATTACTTTTGACCAATTCAAACAACGGTGTTCTGGAAAAGAACTTGCAATTCTTCGTCTGAAGAAAATGGATCAAAGAACATACAGCAGGTTGGAAGAGAAACTACAAATGAAACTCCCCATTGGCAAGTCTTTACATGAACTTCCTTATAACCTCAAGCCAAACTCTGACAGCTTCTTTGTTTTTAATGCATCAAGATCAAGTATTGTTGCTTTCTATGCCAGTGAGGTAAGCGTCTGATGGAAAGAAACTGGTTAGTTTTCGCAAAACGTTTTGTTGATCTTTTCATCAGCTTGTCCTGTTGCTTGTATAAAGCATGACTTGAGATTTTGTCACGTGCGTTACTTGCGTCATAAGCTTACTTTTGTTGCTATGCATTTTTCAAAATAATAAAATTTATATAGCTTTTATGTTTTACAAGGTTTACATGAATTGAGCAAAACGATCTTCTGCGACGAATTCACTTGAATCACAAAAAAACTAACTGTGAAGCGATCTTAGTTTTGGAGAGATCTCGTAGATCATCTAATTTTTTCTACTGATTAGTGAAAGAGAACTAATCGTGTTTCAGCATGCAGATGACAATTAAAGCAAAAAGTTTTTCCGTGGTTACACAATCGTCTACTTACTTTCAGATACATTGTGCCTTGCATCCTTACCCTTACAAAAACTTAAAACTACGAGAAAGGATACCTGAAGGGAAGCGTCCACACTCGATTGGTGAGAAGTTGGGAAGAATTTTTGCGATTGTGTTTGAAAAATGTTTTTGGTGCGTGAAAGCCAATATGGTGGCTCTGAGACAATTTTGTTCATAACTCGCCGACCGATCGCGCTAAAGAATTAAGGAAGACGTCATGCGATGCAGAATGTCTTGTACGTTCTGATTAAATTAAACAAAGGCACCTTTGCATTTACTTTTTTGCGGCAGTGTGATGTCACGAAGACCTTCTTGTGTCGTCACTGGGTCCTGTGAAAAACAATTTAATGCAAATTTGCTCCATCGTTGGTTATGAGCTCAATCATCCGTGTCTAATAAGTTTATTTTTGACATTGTCAAACTGATCATAAAAGTAGATTACCGATTACCTTTTTGTTTTTCAATCAGATCTTGACAACATGGAGGACGTTTCACTTTACTCTGAAATTGTCAGGTTCACTCGGAGGCCTCGACATATTCAACGAATTGCGCAACATTTTTTTTCAACTGTTATGAAAAAGCGTGCATACCTCAGCGTGCACTGGAGATTTGATAAAGTGGACTGGATGAAAAGGTATTTTAACAAACACGTGGCCATCGTTAAAAATCCTCTGAACTGAAATGAAAAACAGAATCCTTAAAAAGGCTTGAAATACATACAACAGTCAATGCCACTGACGTTAGAAATATGATCCGGGTGTTTTGCAAATAACTATTACCAATTACTATCATAATCAATGACTATTACTATCACAATCAAAAAGAGTCGTCTTTATGAAAATGATGTACTAATGACGAGATGTTGATTTAGTCTCGTGGCCACGGGGGGCTTTTGGGGGTTTATCCCCCCCAAACTGAAACATGAAACACTATTAATCAGTTGAGATTTTGTCAATGTTTAAAGTGCCAAGACCTCCCGCAGAAACGCAAAGCCCCCCTATTGAAAACTTTCGGGCGACTGTTCTGTGTTGATTAAACAATACTGAGTAAGAGATCGTAAAAGTGAGATACAATTTAGTTGAATGAGAGATACTCATCATGTTTACAGTAAAATGCGAAAAAAAGTTATTTTTAAGCAAATAGACTACAAACTCATTTAGCACTGGCTGATGAATAGTCGATCAACATATTGTTGCATTGAATGGAGGATTGATTTGTTTCTCCACAATCCTTATATTTTGTCTGGTTCAGGTTCGTTTTCATTAAAATTACTTTGCACTCCTTCTGCAGCGTCACGAATGGTCTGCGGCGGCCATTTCTGCTTGCTCCGAGGTCAGGCAGCTACTTTCTACATTCGTAATGCATTGCTGCATTGGTGGCGTGTCATTAAAAGCACCGCGCGCGTCAAACATTCCTTTTGCACCCACCCATCAACGCCGAGCACGAGGCTGGACATGCTGCAACTACCGTTTTTCAAGTCTTCGGTATATGACTCGGCCGGGAATCGAACTCCGTCTGCCAGTTTTAGTGGCTTGCTGTGCTCAGCCCATAGTAACACTTACTCAGCAAATGCAAAAATATTCACATAAAAAGTCACGTCTAGAAACTCACATACACAATTGTGGGAAGTGAACTTATTTCGGGGCAAAACTAGGTTGGCGTAATATTTTTTCAGATGTTTGGATCCGAAGCAACCAACCGTCACGAAGCGTCAGGAAAAATGTAACACAGTCAAGCTTTTCAAACCTATTCACGTGGCAAAAGCCATTGTGGCGAAGTTGGAAGAACTACGTGATGTCACAACCGATGTTTACCTCGCAGCGCCATATCCAGAAGAGGGTTTCGTTTTACAACTTGGTCAACTACTGCGAAGTAAAAATGTAAGTTTCAATCGAGGATAATAGTCAGGAAATGATTTGGCCTCCTGGAAGATACTAGCATATCACGAAGTTGTGAGTACAACCTCTGTTAAATGAAGATACAGCTAGTCTCAAGTTCTCTGAATCTGTAAAAGGCATGTGCTTGTTGCAAATATGTTGTGTTCTTCGTTAAGTGATTTTCTGAAAATTAAGTTAAGCGTTTTCACGGCATATAGTCTGCCAATTGCAGTCAGTAAATTTAAAAAAAAAACTAGTTTTGCTCTAATAAAGGTCAACAAAAAGGTTCTCATTTTTATAAAATTTTGATTCCAGGTGCAGTTATTTTCTTCGACCAATCTTACCAGGTTCTTAAGGGGAGAGTATTGTAAATGCGAATGGCTGTGGCCAAACTTGGATGATATCATTTCAACCACAGAAATGGAGCTTTGTTCGAGAGGAACTGTGTTTCTCAGGTAGGTACGAAACGCACGCACGGGTATCATAGGAGAGCCGGTGTCCACAAAAACAAGTCTCACTTGTGGGGTTTCACCGACCGCTATTTTTTCAACTCTGGCGGAAAATATGAATTATCATTTTATGCTGCGACACACGGAAACGGTGAGCAATTATTACACGATAGCTAGAAATTAAAATGGATGACAAAGAAGTTATCTCGGACTACTCACAAAGTAAAGCGTGATCAACAGTCGATTGCGCCAATCGCTATGGCCTAAAAACAACAAAATAATTAATAAATCCACTAGGGAATTAATTAATTATCGATTTTTGGCCATCTTGCCAACCACAAACGCTAGAAAGTCAATCAAGGGCTCTGAAGACGCGGATTTTCGCCTAGTTTCTTTTAAAAGAAAAACAAAGAAATTGTCTCTTGACTTTTTTCAAGCCCTGGTCCTCGCAGCCATCCAACCAGTTGAACTTCGTCGCAATGGAGTAACACCGTCTCTAGCATGCCATGCCAAGGAGCCTGGGCACCTGCTCCAATCAGTGCTCACCTGTCCACCGAGTGCGAATGCATGGCGTCTCAAATGGAGACACCAATTTGTACCCAGGGGCCCGACTAGGGGGGCCGGGGGGGAGCAATGCCTCGGGGGCGGCACTTTTGCTGAAAAGAAGGAATAGCAAATGGTCTTTCACGAATGAATCTGAAGTTAGATTTAGGTTTTAGATTTTGGTTGAGGTTGGACCTACCATACGTCTCGCCGGGACTGTTCCGGCTTAAACGTCTGTCCGGTGTCCTGCCCCGGTTAGCAAAATGTCCCGGAA
>JGI24158J21664_10008654_pt1 | contig 13558 bp, 9 predicted proteins | sample Ectturendosymbi3_FD_21664 | JGI IMG/M metagenome (IMG submission 21664) | reverse complement strand
TGGGGGAGCTTGCCCCCACTGGATTTTGAAAATTTCAGCAAAAAAGGGTTGTTTTCTTAGTTTCGAGTGGGAAATACCAAATTTCACCACTTTTGGCCCTCCCCTCTGGAAAAAATCCTTCCGACGACCATGCCAACAACCACAAAAAAGGCTAGTTTCGGTTGGTCACTAACATTGCACACCCAACCTTACACTACTGTAAACCACGTAAATGCAGAGGCGTATCAAGGGTTGTGAACGATTTTCTGAAATTTAAACAGTCAGACGCAATAAGGTTGGCTGCAACTAATCACTAAGCAATTAGAAATATTCTTTTTTTGCTCTTTCAAGTTACCGCTTCTCCATTTCGACAGAAGCGGACAACCACTGCTGCATGCATAGGCGTACGGGAAGGCATTTTACTGGGGAGGGCGGAAAATATTTGCCCTGAAAATAACAATTTGCCCTGAAACTAACTAAGATCAAAGTCATTATAACCAGTCACGATTTTGGTCCAGATTACACACTACACTAGCCCAAATTACACGGATCACCCCCAAGTGAATATACACTGAATATTGAAAAATTTTCACCGTTTAGGATTTGATCACTTTGCGCTTGCCCTAAGAAACAGAGCGTGCCCTGAATTCACTTGACTGTATTGAATAGATATTTTTTATCATTCAGGATTTTTGAACAGCTTCCGCTTGCCCTGAAATTTTTCACTGTATTGAACATACTTTTTATATTCAGGGTTTTTGAGCAACTTGCGCTCACCCTGAATTCACTGCATTTAATATATGTTTTTATCGTTCAGGATTTTTGAGCAACTTGCGCTTGCCATGAAATTTTTCAAGCCAGGGGGAGTGGCGTCCCCCCGCCTCGCACGCCTATGACTGTTGGCGGGGCACAAGACGTACCTCGTCTTGACACTCGGCTTCACCAAACTTGACCTTTCATTACCCTTGAGTGTAGTTCTTTTGCATACTGACCGTGGCAGTGCAGTCGCCGCGCTAGCCACCCATGCATATCTGCATGCCCCCCAAATTGAAATATGAAGCACTGCAATTCCGTGGAGTTGATCAATTTTTAGAATGTCAAGTGTGGCGGCGCGATTACGCCATATAAAAGGCTGAGTTCGCAACAGCAATAGCAGAGTGAACCTCGTCGAACAGGGAATCTCTATTGTTGTTATGCCGTGGTGGCGACGGTTTAACTCTCTTTGGTTGGCTCAGGGCGAAGCAGCATTGGGGCTGCAACGCAAGGCTCCCTGCACAAACGTAAATGCCTCCTATTGAAGACTTTCCGCCGACGGTTCTGGACCGTGGTAAGGCGTTTTTTTCTTGGTTAGCAGTTCGAAAATCTATTTGCACACTTTTCCCCTGAATAACGTACGGAATATCTATTCTTTCGGCGAGACGATTGTTTGCGCCACAAGCCGTAGACAGTCGGAGTCAAAATTCACAGATATCATGGGCGTAGAAATAGAAGTTTCAAGATATAATGATGGCCAACATTTTCTTCAGTCTGAAACACTGATGCGAAAAACAAATATCTTAAATAAGAGTGTCAATCAGTGATATGCCCGTTGTCAGATTCTGCTGCGAGACGGTTCTTCTTTTCTCGACTCAGGATCCGACCCCAACAACAAAATCCCACAGTTATTACTAAAAACAAATGCACGTTTGCTTAGAGGTCAAGTGTAGCACTTTTTCAATACATCAACATGTTAAAGCATCTGACTGATATTCACCTTAAATTTGTGTTTTGTTAACACAGAACAATTTCATTGTCTCTTCCACATGTTGGTTTACGTGATGGTAACCTGGTTTCAAAGCCATTATTTTTTTGCTAACACTTAATTTGTCATGAAGTAACGCAGAGAATTATTTGTCAAAATCTGTCTTACAATTTTTAGAGAAACGAATTCCTGATTTTTTTTTGGCGAAAAGTGTGAATTGTCGAATTGCCCTGGTTGTCACTTATTGTAACGCCTAAAGACGTTAAATCGTGCAATGTATTGGAGGAAATCAGATAAGAACACTGCGCTAAAATCAAAAATGACGTCAATGCAAGAGACCTTTTACCATTTCATTCACCTCACGATTGACCTTTGTCGCAAGCAGCTAACATTTCGCGTGCTTCTTACAAGCGCCCTGAAGAAAGGTTCGCATTCCTGCGAAACACCAGACCCTGGAAGAACGATCTCAACCACTGTTTTAATCACATGACGAAGTGGCGACATCTGGCGGCCGCACTACGAACGAACGATCAGACAAAGAGTTTCACACAGAAGCACAAGCCATTGAAGCAAACGTTGCGCGCGGCCAGCAAAACGACTGGACCGTGCAACGGCGTCCGAGATCACGTGATCGAAGGACAAGTCACGCGCGTGATCTGAAATCTTGGGCGCCGGTTGTTGAACAACAATATTCGTTTGTTCTTTAAGAACCGAGACTTCTCGTCGAGCGCAAACAGGTTCGCCAGAGTTCAGATCCCGTGCCATTACGAACTTTCAAGCGAAAATCTTGGCGAGCACGAATTGCGGGCGCAAAATTGCAATCTGTGTGCTCGCATTGTCACGTGCTCGCAACGTCACGGCAGCAACAGTTCACGCTTCTTAGCGGCGGTCATTATATGGACGGATAGAAGCATTCGTAAGTGCGTAGAGGATCCGGTCAGACAAAGAGGGAAGCAAAATTCCAGCACCGATATGTTACAACTCATGCAAATGGTGATGATTTCAAACGATCAAGGTTTATTTAATTTGCGAAGAAGTTGGTATTTTGAACGGCAACCCGTCAGACCCGTAACAAAACTTCTTCGTTTCATCTTCCGTGTCGTGCTTTTCAATCCACGAGGTAGCAGCAACGAGAAGACGAAAACTTTTCCCAACTGCAACCAGCGAATGGTTGGCATAGCAACCAGCCGCGTGCACGTTTCAAAAGAGGACAATCGCAGGAGAGCGACGCGCGAGAAAACCGACTGGCTTTCAGTGGAAATAAGGTACACGTACGCGCGAGGTCGCGAAAGCGAGGGTGCTCCATCGAGGCCAGAGGTGTCAAATTGCAGGCTGCAAGCACCAAGCAACGCCTTTCCAATTTATCAAGCGCCCTCCCGCCGCAGGATGCATTAGAAACAAATGAGGGGGGCTTCGTTCTCGCCGGCGAACAAACGACACCTTCATTATCAGGTCGGACGCGCGAACGAAATACGCCAACAACGACAAAAGCGCGAACAACGCGCTAGACTGTAGCAGCTGGACACAAGCAAGAAGCAACTCTCAGCAAAAGCGAGAATGCCCGCGTCCGTATATCTCGGCCAATGAGCGGAGAAATTGATGTACAGAGCGGAAAATATAAAGAAAAAAAGCTTTGTTCGGTCAATTAACTCGGTCAACTACGCCGAGATCTGTGGATAGCATGAGTTGCGTGACGTCATTCGTGAGTCTCGAGACGAAGGAAAATATTTTAAACGAAAGCAACCAAAAACGCACGACCCGATTACGTATTCTAACAAGTTGCCATGCCGACGTTCGCCTGACAATAATGAGCGCTCTGGAAGTTGGGGATTTTTTTGCTCTGCCTTAATTGAAAGACGGATATCCGTTCAAAACTCCTGCTCCGAGGAGAAACAAATAAGAAGCGAAATACAAACAAACGACGACGCACCTATCTGATATAGGTCTAGAAAAAAAACAAAACAAACGAACAACAGATCACGATGCAGTGGTAATTCCGCTACTTAGTCTTGTTGTATATATATATAGATCTATATATGAAACTCAATAGGGCGAAAGGGCGAGTTTTAGAAGTCTAGCATGCGCTTGGAAACACAGAAAGGATACGAAAAAGCGCGCATGCCGTTTACATCATCTCACTTGAAAGTCCCACCGAAACTGAGCGTCGAGCGTCCGTCCTGAAAGCTTGATTGGTTGGTTGGTTGCTTAACCGATCACGTGACGTTAATCTAGTAAGCACCAAACCTCGTCCAAAGGTAACCCGAGGTCAAATCAACAAGCGGAAAAGTATGTATGCGCAAAGTGGCGATAATTCCAAACAGAAGGACATTTTAATTGGGAACGACGATGAACGCGCATCGCACAAGACAAGGTACGACGCGCGCACGCAAATAATAGTAGACCCAATAACGAACGCGAACCGTCAGCCAGCTTTCCAGTGATATTCACCGGCAAGAACAATTGCAAAATTACATCTGGGCGTAACTTTGGCTTGATACGAACAGGAAGCGGAAACGAAAGCGTGGAAACCAGGAGGTTGGCGATTCCAGTACGATATGTTTCGCAAAGCACACAGGCAGGCGTTACAAGAAGCGTCCGGAACGTCTATTGCCAAAGCAAACACAAGCCCGACATGGACACAGTCAGCAGCGCTACCTAAGTGTTCACGGCTTTCACCTCACTTTCCTATTACACAATGAAGGTGCGGGAAACAGAAACAAGGAAAAAACACAACGAAGTCGCAGGAGCTGACCGTTACCGACGCAATCGAGTCACGTGACTATTCGGAACGGCCACGATTTTAAAAGACGCAGAAATGCTGGACATCCAACACAGGCTTCGACTAGTTGCAACGCTCAAGGATGGGTCCGTCGGCTAAAAGCTGATTGGAAAAATTTTTTTTTATGAAGACATATCGGATGTGCGATCCATGTAAAGGTAACTTACAAGCTCGAGGGTCAAATGCAAGTGCGATCGAAGCGCTGGAGGAAAAGCACGGAATTCGAATCAAGCGCCAGATCGATCACTGACGCAGCTGCGGTTCCTAATGGGGGGGGCAGTTTTGATATTTCGCGACGGGGCCCTGCCGGCCCCGGGCCACGACATCGCCGTCTGTCGCAACAGCGAACATCCGCTCGCGTTGAACAGCTCGTCAATCGAAGCCACGTCACAGCTTGTATATCTTGGCCGATGAAGTGTCGCCCGGCTTGCCGCCGCCGGCCATCGAGGCCGCGTCGCCGTCAAAGGCCTCAACCGAGCCCCCGTAGAACTGACGATGCTCGTCCAAGGTCTTGCTGAAGGAGTCCTCGAGTCGCTGTAACAAAAAGAAACGAAGGTTGCCTAGTTACGGGTTGCAAAGATGGCTGCGAATAAACGCTTCGGCGGCGGCGCCATTGTCGGCCGCACCAGCGCACTGATTCGAAAAATGCACGTTCGTATTTTCTCCAGGCAACGGCCCAGCGCTGCTCTCGTGCTGCTTTTACCCGAAGACATGGGCGTCGGTAAGTGGGGCGCAGAGGGGGGGCCTTGACCCTCTGGAATTTTGAAACGTGGTATTTTCCTATATTGAGTTTTTAGTAGGAAAATGTTTTTCTCTTAGTTTCGAGTTGGTAAAATGAAATTTTCCAACTGCTGCTCCTCCAGGAAAAAAATCCTTGGACCACCCCCTGGAAAAATCCCCTATTAGCCCCGCCCTGGAAGAAATCCCTCCGACGCTTATTGCCCGAAGCCGGCACAAGGCACAATCGCTATCAATGGGAAATATGCTTTTCACTTTAACAAGAACAGCGTCACATTCACGCCCTGGTTCGAAACCGAACTCCGACTTCAATCGCGAAGATTCGAAATCGCATTTTGAGCTGCGCCTCAACGAATCAGTGCAAACAAGATGGCGACCCAGTAACCGGACCGTCCTTTCGTGCGGCGGCCTGCGCTAATGAATGGCATCTGAAGGAAAAACTCGACGTGAGCAACGAACGAGAACAATCAATTCCCTTATGTCGTCACAGGGTGATCGCATCACCGAATTGTAAAGGTTGCGCGCAGTGCACCCGTTGGGCGCGAAACGGACAGTGTGCAGCTCCTGGGTGCGACAGGTCGGGCTGACCGACAACTAATGTGAAGCAGTAGCTGGCAGCGTGCTGGGCGACGAATTAATCATCAACAATAACAACAGCATGCACTTGCTCGACTGATTCGTTTGCAACAACATAATCACGATGATGGCACGCTGAAGCCGAAGCAGAAAAAACGCAAATTTCTGCGTTCTCGATGCACCAGCCTCAGACCAGTGTTGAGCCGCCAGGCATAGGACCAGTCGGGCCCAGCTGCATTAGTAAACCACACATTCGTTGCAGTGTTGATCAAAATCAAAGAAATTTTCTGGATCGACGCGATGGTCCTCCGATACGGAACGACCGCGCGCTTCAGCAACGCAAAAACGAACAAATTTGAAAAAGCACAAACAATAACACCAGCCTGGTAGCAACAGGTAAAAAAATAACAAAAATAAAAACACCGCAAAACAAAAACTGCCACTGACGCAAAAAAAAACGGCCGCAAACATGAAGAATTAACAAACGCTTGGCAAATCGAACGCGTGCATGCCACGATTCGCCAACTACCGACAGTCTTCGAGCTGCTGACTACGATTGCAAAAATAAGGAAAGGTTAATGGTTAGCGCTCTTTTGCACAATCTTCAAATCCGTGCCATTCCCCGTGACGCAGTCACAAGCGCTAACAACCTGTGACGTAACGGGATCCGATTGCTGACGTCGGTGTGTAGCCTCGCGCGGTTTCGCGACGATGTCCAGAAGGTGGGGAGGAATGTCGCTGATCGACCTGATGTTGTCGCGCGCATGTCTCGGGCTCTTGGGAGGTTTCTCGCGCTCGTCCGCGCTCGCCAGCAGCTCGGACGAAGCGCAAGTCGACAGACTGGAGAGACTGGCGTCGTCTCCGTCCGAAGCGCCGCTCACGACGCCGACAGCGTCCACGGCCGCGCTCTTCTGCCACCCTGCGGAAGGCTCGAATTTGCGCGCGATCCGCTGGACGGAAGGCGAGTTCATATCGTCAACCTCTTTTTGCAGGTTTTCCTCCAGTTGCTGGCAGGTACACAAGTAACGGTAGGTGCACGCACAAAGATACGGCTGGATTTGACAGGGTAATAAAAACGAGCAAAAATTCGGACCAGACAAAACCTATTCATAGCGTGACCGGGGGGCGAGGAATGAAGGAAAATTTCACGATAGTCTCCCATTTGCCGCGCTAAAAATGATTGAACAGGAAATGGACATAACAATACATTTATAATACCAAGATTAGGAAAGCTGAGAGTTCGGCACAACATGATGAAGCAGTTAAATAGTTTATCGCATAACCTCCATTTGTGGTGACTGTAACGTATTCAATCCTTTAAACGTCAGAACTGTTGGAAAGAACAGCGACCAATTCCTGATACTTCAAAGAAGGCGGACAAGCTATTGTGACAAAGTAATATTGTTAAAGTTACGTTAAGCAAGTTAAAAAGACGATGAAATTCACCAAACGACAGGGTCGATTTAGCTTTTTTTCAGCTGATAAAACGTGCTTCAAAGAAAGCAGCGTGTTTGTCCAAGGCAAGACAAACACGATCTAATGCAATGATGCAGTGTTTAAAAACAAACAAACGAAGATGACAACCTCCGATCATAAAACTAAAACAGAAGGCAAAATAGAAAAACATCTTTCAGAATTTTCACGAAAAGTGGTAGCAAAAAGACAACAGTTTCGGCGTCCCTTTAAAAAATGGTGAGAATTTGATGATCCCCTCGGATACACCACTGATCTTAGGGCAGCTNGNCGGTTCAGTTCACTTCACCATCAAAGGTCTTTCTGCTTTAGATGTTATCGGACAGCTACATAAGGGGTTTGGTACTTTGGAAGTTCAGGGTGAATCGTCTGAAAAGGAATTGGGTGAAGAGGGAGGCCCCAGCTTTCGCAATTGTGCGATTTTTTTAACTAAGAAAAGTTTCGCGCTAANCGCCAAACCGAATCTAGCGACGGTCGACTGCGAGGTTTGAGTGGCGCAGTCTAACAACGACTGCGATGAGCAAAAGCAACAAGAGAAGACTATATGCTAGCATGGTGGTGGCACGCTGCTGGCGAAACGTATGGAACAGTTACTTCCGCATATTATGAACAACTGTCGGAAAGTGGGCCTAGCGCATCACATCCTACTGGTTGCTTTGACGTACACATGCGCGACGAGTGGGCGAACGTTTGTCCGATTCATAACTGTCCGTTAATCTCGAGCTAAGGCGATTAAACCGCGAGCGCTTGCTCGGCAGGGGGCGTTTCCTCCTGTGGTGGTTGTCTCTTATAACCCAATGACTTCGGCCAGGGTGAGGTTTGCGTTTCGGGCACCGGACTGCCAATAAGATTTGCGAAACAAAACAGGCGATAACAAAAATCGTCTTTCTTTCGACACGCAGGATCTTTTTGCCGGACAGGCTTGAAATTCACAGTCGGTTGCACGCCCACTTTTGTTCAACTGTCAAACTGTTCAACAAGTGACTGGATCATTTCTGATGTGTTTCTGACAATCGCCTTGATGATCTAACTTTCCAGCCAGCGCAACAATCAAGTGGATGTGCGTACAGAGCAAGTGTTTGCGCGCGACCACACCTCGAGTTTGTCAGGAACAACATTCGAGTGCCCCTCTAACAAAACTCCAGGACACAACGTGGAGTCGGATTTTTTTGTCCGACTCCGAATGTCTAATTGGATCATTTTTTATATCACATTCAAAAGTCGGGAATTCCGGTTGAAATGGTGCAATTTGTTTTGAAACTTTTGTTGAAACAGACATTTCTTGCCGTGCACCACGATTAGCATTGATTTTAACAGGCAAACTTCATTCCACTTATGTTAGGTAGTCGGGAGTCGTAAATCTTGGAAAGGTCGGAGTCGGATATTTTACCTCCGACTCCGCAACCCTGCTCCAAAGTAAATGTTCCCCTTGTGGTATTTTCGAATAGAAAAGCTTGACCTTTCTCGCAAAATTTGTGACAAAAGCAATTTAATTTTTACCATATCGGAAGAAATCACAATCTATTAAGATTCCTCGTCACGAACAAGGACGCTTTTTGAAACCGGTTGGTAGGAGTAGACTTACAGGAGTACATATTTGCAAAAATTTCTCAAATGTTACAACGTGCGCGCATGAAAAAAGACACTTGCCACGCACTGCATTGTTACGCCACTCATAACAAAACGAACACGAAGCCACGCACCTTCTTCCTCGGTTTCAACTGCTCCTTCCAGACGCGGTGCTCCTCTGAGTACTCGTCGTCGAGCGTCTTCAGCTTTTCCGACTCGCGCTCGACCAGCAGGCGGCGCTTCTCGTTCTGCAGCTGCGTCATCTCCTTCAGGTTAGCCTCGGAGCGCGCGTCCAGCTCCTTGAGCTGCGACTCGTGCTTCAGCTGCATCTTCAGCTTCTCCTGCTTCTGGCGCTTCGTTTCGGTGATCGTGAACTGCGTGAGGCCGAAACAGGGGACGGCGATAACGCGTGGGCGAAAGGATGCTACGAGCGCCTGTATATGATCATGCTTTTTTCGGTTGTGCCCAGTCTTTTTTTCCTACCCAACGTTTGCAGAGTGTCATGATCGCCTTGATTCCGCTCCGAAACGATCGAGACGTCCAGTTAACCGGGGGCTGTTTTTTTCGGTCAGAAACCGAAACGTTTTTGGAATGACCGGAAAAAATTGTCATTTCGGTCAGAATGTTTGAAAACAGAGGCTAAAAACACTTTTACGGCGAGTTTCAATACAACTGTGAGACAACTGACCGAAATGTTTCAGTGACCAAAATATCTCAGCTAAAAATGACCGAAATGTTTCAGCGAAAAAAAAGCGTACCGGGGAGCCGCTACTAAGATGCAAAGCCTCTCAAATCAACCAGCGGTAGAAAAGAAGCTGGTGCGAGAATTACCACCGCAAGTTCGAGGTGAGTGGGCGACTGTGTTTGCTGCCGAGGGTGTGTCCTGCCAGCAGTCCAGCCGCTGCAAGTTCACAATCGTGAAGCGATGACCAGACCTTTCGATCGGATTACCACCTAACATCCACTGCGTCCTGATACGCAGAACAACTAGCAGGAGTAAAGCCTGTGTGAGCTTTTACGGCCGCTAGTTGGACATCCGATACTTAGAAAAAGCCATTGCAAATGTGGATTTGGCACAAGCCATTGCAACGTATCTTCTGTGCGGCTATACTATACAAAGTCAGCCAAAGTTTTTTCAAACATCTTTGAACCTCAATATTTCAGGCGCTGTTTTGACATCTGCATTAAAGGAAGTGTCATTGAGAGTGGATGCAGCGGTAAAGGCGAGCGAGTACATGGCGTAACCTGTTTTCGGGTTTGCACTGCTTTGTGAGAGAAAAAAGATTAATATGCAAATCAGATCATGTGGTAGGGGCGCGTCTACAACAAACAAACATTCATTTTGTCTTTTTTGGTCTGCGCGGAAATGCGCTACAGATGCCAGTTTTTGGTTAGAAACCATTTTTTCCCAAGAAAACCGTTGTCACGGTGAAGGTGGCTGCAGTACAACATTTCCAAACGTTCAACGTTAATTACAATTGTTTGTTTTGGCGGATGTGCCGTGACGTCACCTCTATCAATCATGATAACAAACAGGAATCCGAAACGGTTAGATTAGGAAAAACGCGAAAGTATGCGTGGAAATAGCATTCGAGCTACTATCCGATCCTAACGTGTAGCTTGCGAGTGAATCACTTGCGTCAGAGAGAGTTGGTCGCGCTGACATTAGAAACGCAGCGTTTGATTTGCGCAGCTATCAAATGTACGGCCAGGTTCAAACGAAGCCGCGGGGACGGTTTCTTTTTTTCATCAGACGATTCGTTCGCGCAGCCAGCGTGTGCGTTGCAAAGTACGTCAACGCCCGCAAAATACTCTGCTGTGCAGAGCGCTACCTTTCGTGGCCGATTTCTGGGAAAGGTCTCGAAAAGAAATCGGGCTACCAGGAGCGTCTCGCATGTTTTTCATCCTGCCCAAGAACCAACGCCCGCGGCAGCGCCGCGCGAGAACGTCGTTTTGCTTACGAGACGTCAGCTTCATTCAACAGCAACTGATGATGACGATGATGTCAGCGGCATTTTTTGCCAGCTCAGGACGTGTTTTTATCGCTTGGCTCCTCGATGTAAGCAGAGGAAGCATTCACCGTGGCCTCTGCCAACCGAGAAAAGACCTGGCATTTATAAGAACGGAAGTGATGTCGATCTTGGTAGTTTTGCGCAAATCGTCATCTGCGGTCAAGACAGACGCAAATCAAAAGGTTACTAAAGGTCAGCTCGTCCGAATTCTGAACGAACGGCAGGTCGTTGCCCTCAAATGAGCAGCACAAAGTTGCGCGTTACATATGCCAAGCCACCACAAAGAAATGGGGTCTATAAAGCTGGCATTGTTTGGATTCTCGACCGCACAGTACAGCGCGTGAAACCAACTGTCAAGTTAAAACGTGCCACTGAAGGGAGGTTCGCCCTTGCTGCGTCAGCTGCCGCACCGATGTATTTTTTACTCGATGCACATCTTGCCTGCCAAGCAGTTTTTTTTTACTCGATGCACATTTTTTTACTCGATGCACATCTTGCCGGCCATGCATTTATTGCTTGTGCGACAAGACGCTCGTGACCTTTCACCTCTGTACCGCGCGCACTCGTTTATATCAAACAGCATGGCCCCACGCGTGATGTCGACACCTAAACCGATCGTGAGCAAGGGTGTGACGTAATAAAAATAACGAAGTCATCAAAAAATTTTACCCTTTGGGGGGTGGTTAAATGATGTCTTGACGAAGACCCAAAGATCTTGCGTTGATTTGAGAAATCGAAAAGTCGCACTTGCAACTTCTTCATACGAGTCAAATGAAACAAACTTTTGTGCAATCTGGTTCCGTTCGTAACATTTTTTTATTTGGTTAGAAAATGATTTTCAATTAATAGGGGGAGGGGGGCTTGCATCACTGTCATGCGCCCGAATGAGTCAGACTGACTTTTCCACGTCTTCGATCCAACAGAGATAATTGGCCAAAAAAATGAATAGAAACACAGAGCATTGTTTAAACTCTGTAGTTTATTCGGTCCACCACGAAGCTTCGCCTTAAAAAGCAACGATGGTTTTTTGATTCGGATTTTTAGTTCGTTTCTTACGAAGGCTACAATTACTGTCGATGTGTTGTTTTCACTGTCTCGCTTGTCCTGACGCATAAAGCGCATTTTAACATTTTTAAGCATATCACGCTATCTGGATAACTGCGGACGGAAAACTTTGGTGCTCGATGCAAAGTGCCACAGCGAGATCCTATCGGCCCCGACAGAAGGCGGACCCAGTTGTGGCCGACCATTTTTGCCAGATACACTCAACAAGCAATTTCTCGCGCAAACGCGCTCACGCAAAAAATCGGTTGACACGTCATAGTGGTACTCGAACAGCGGCGAAACCGACGAGTGAAAAACAACCGGAATACTGGGATAACTGTACGGGTTTCTCACTACATCTTAGTTAGCTTATCGCGCAAGGCAACAAAGTAGATCAGCTTTTAAATCGCCAAGCACACGAAGAAAAAAAGCCTGAAGACAAACTCCATCGGCAGCAACGACGATAAGATTGGAATCGTTGACTTTTCCGGTAAAAAATCCGGCAGCAACCCGGACACAAACCTGACGGACTTTCTCCTTCTCGTTGAACGCCTCCCCCTGCTGCGCCTGTATGCGCAGACTCTGCTTGAACATCGACATGCGCGCTTTGCCCTCGGTGCGCTGGATCTTCGGCAACCGAATCTTCTCCTGGCGTTGACGCGTGAGCAGCTCTTCCTCCAGGCGCTTATTGTGACGTATCAATTGCTCTTGCTCCTGCGCCGCACAAAGAGAGAGCAAGTGTGGCAGTCGTTATGGATCTGGCGTGAGTTGTTCGAAGCATCGAGTCGAGGGTTCTACCTCCCAAACTCGTAAGCGCATACAGCATAACGTCAATGCTAATTGCGTGAAGCAATGAACTATGAATATTGAAGGAAGCAACAAGGCGGGTCGCTGGTAACTCTCAGATAAGAGCGGGAATAGACGTTTTTGAGCATTTTATATTGAAATAGACATCCGTGAAGGTTTAGTTAGGAGGGGGGGGGCATTCATTAAAAAGGGGAGCAACTGCAATGAACGTGAAACTCATCTAAAGGTCACACTGCCCAAAAATTGTGCCGCGCGAGTCTGCCATCGACAACAAACGAGAAATCGCGAACCAAGGGCCCGAACCTAAAAATTCATCCAAATCATAACGATTGATGTTTACCTTGTCGTGACGTAACACGAGCTGATGCCGCTGCAGGTGGAATTGATCTTTGACCTGCTGTTTGCATGTTTGATATCTCTCTTGCAAATGCCGCTCCTCCAAAATCCATATCTCGCTTTCACGAGCTACAGAGGAAGATTATAAGCTTTAACGCTTCAAGTACGAAGGCGAAAACCCCGTGCGGTCGAGTTAATTTTTTCTTTTCTGGGGTGCATTGACTGGAGAGCTGGGAAAAACACTTCAAAAAGGCAGCAGCAGCAACAGAAATTTAGCAGCAGCAGCAACAGAAATAGCTTTGACGATGGCGCGACAGCAGAAACAGCAAACATGTATAGCATGCAAGGCACGAACGAAAACTCTCTCAAAACGTGGTCATCATTCACGCCGCATGACGAAAATGAGATCACTGCGCGTAGGCAGTCGAGCGCGCATTAAGCTTGGTACTGAATGAGCGCAAGTGTCACGTGAAATCGATTTCCTATTAAACGAAATCACTGCTT
>JGI24158J21664_10008653_pt1 | contig 13560 bp, 6 predicted proteins | sample Ectturendosymbi3_FD_21664 | JGI IMG/M metagenome (IMG submission 21664) | reverse complement strand
TGAATATATCATACACCACCTGTTAATTTGTGGTTTTTGGCTTTCAAACCACAAACATTAGAAGGCTTATCAAAGGCTTTATAGATGCATATTTTTGCCTATTTTTTTAAAAGGAACAAAAATTGCCTTTTGTGGTTGGGGCCTGGGCCTGATGATGTCATCCAAAAAAACTAAACTTATCCCAATTATGACATCACCCACAAAAAAACTCAAATCCAAATGTTTTCATCATTTTGTGTGGCTTCCAGTGTGCCTTATTGTAAAGTCTGAAAATGATGCTCATGCTCAGTCTTTCCTTAGTTGTGTTCTATGGGACAAACTCCCTTAATTTTCATTCTCTTTACTTCAGCATCACGAGCACACTCATCACAGGAGGGATTATGATGGCAGTTGTGGTGGTGTAAGCATCATTACCAGGGTTGCTAATTAAAAGCAAAACACTAATATGCAAAGGTATCTCAAAGGTTTAGGTAACCTTGTTCAAGGGCGGCTTACGTTAATTTTATAACACGATTTTTTGTGGCTGACATTCAAATGAATATGGTAGTATGAGATGTTATCAATGTAGTATATTACTAGCCTTATGAAAAATGTCACGTGAGCAACGGAAAAGTGATCAAGTTCATGCTGCAGAAGAATATTTGGAAGAGCAGCTCCTGTATCACTTTACTTATATTTCAACTATCATTTCAACTGGTGTAATTGCACCAATATGTCCTTTTGCGAAGAAACCTGTCTTTTTTTATGAGAAAATGTTTTTTTCATGTGCAGAATCATTGGGTTTATCAGAAACCAAATATGCTTGGATTTCTGAGCATGATACATTTGTATGCCAGCAGCAAACGTGTTAAATGAAAAATCATCATGCTGCTGAATTTTGACGGTTGAAATGGCAAACAAGAAGTGTGAGGCAGGTTATTTGCTTTCATGAAATTATGATGAAAATAAAATTTTTCTTGCAAAACTGCAATGGGTGATTTTTTAAATGCCATCACTCTTCCATCATGCGTACCAGATCATTCCAAAACCATTTTATTTTTGTTTGCTCATCTTTCGGGAATTTGTGAAATCTAGATTCCAACAAATTTTGGTAGTAAGCAGCTATGCACAGCTTAGTCCAAATCCTACATGCAAGCTTGTAAACCACTGCCTCCCAACCTTTTTGATCTCGTGACCCCATTCAAATATATTACATAAGCACTTAGCTCCAGCCATTACATACAACTCTAAAGGTGTTTAAATAACCACTGGCAAGATAAAAAAAATTCATTTCACATGTTCGATTCACTCTACATGCTAATCAGTAGGATGACTGAGGTTGCATCTGTGCAAATATTCTTGGGGGTGTGTTGGTGAGAACTAATCTCACGTCATTCTCAACATCCAGTCTATTCCTGAATTTTTGTTTTAATGTGGATAAGGGTTGAAAATCCAGCCTCACATATAGGAATGGATATTAGAATTTAGTGGCTTGGGCAAACTCTCAGAAGGTGCCCCAAGACAGTTGTTGAGGGACTCCTTTCAGCACATTTGCACATAATTGTTGCTTTTTTTGAAAAACATGTGACTTGTTTAAGATTTTATTAAATGTGGCTCTAGAGTAGTTCATAAGCTTTTCAACAGAACAATGCAAAAACCTGTTTTTTTTCGCTGAGATTGTTCGGCTATTTATCCTGTAATAGTATTAAAACTCACTGAAGCATTATTCATTAGCCTGTCTTTTTGGACATTTTGAACAAATTAACTAAAACTTTTTTGGTTATTAAAAAAATCAGTCAATGACTGAAAAATAATTGAAAAAAACAAGCAAAAAGGAAGTGCGGAACTCTCTAAAGGGTGCCTGTGGCCTAAAAAAAGGGAGGACAAGCTAATCGTTTATGGTTTGCCTTACCCTGTTATCCACCCCAGCTCACAGAGATAGGTGGAAACAAATGGAAGCAGACAACAAAAAGGGAGCATAGTTTGATGTAAGTGTTATTGCTGCATAGCACAACAGAACTGTGTAAGGGAATTTTCAAAAAACAAGTCACATGCTGAGGAATCATTTTGCTGTTGCAAATACACTTGTACATGAATAACATAACGATTTCATTCTGAAAGTAAATACATGATTGTTACATTAAAATTGGATTGTAGGAAATGCAAGAGCATTATCGTCTTTAGCATGAAAACTGTTTGTTTGCAGAACTTTCTGTGTTCTCAGTGGTTATGAGTCACCTCTTAATTTGACTTAAATAGCATGATGCTGCATTCACTGCTTTTATGATTGTTGTTGGTTATTGTTATGAGGTTTATGTAAATGAATGGCAACAGAGTTGTTTTTAATACCTTTTAAATGTGGTCATCATTTTGTCGTTATAGTATTAATCTCAAAAAATTATTTGTATTGTATAATGCATGTTTCATGTGGCTAGCACTTGTATTGAATGAATAACACACACAAACCAGGATTCAGATAAAGGCATCATTACCCAAGGAAACACATGCACCAAGCGCCTTAAATAATAATAATGCCTGCAAGCGCAGTGGCACATGTTATTCACATAACAACGTCTTCACTCACTCATGCATGCAATGCACAAGACTTAGCATGCATTGCAGTAACAAGGAACAGATAAGTACATGAAAGAACATGAGGACACATGTGGCTCTAGTAGAAAAGTATACGCTTCATGGTGCCAATACATATACTTTGATAAAGCACAAGCATGAAGGGCGCACACATGAATGACACCATCATGATTATTATAATGTAGTGCTGCGATGCGTTCAAAGTACACCAATTTATAAAATGCATGGGGGAGTGGGAGGTGAAGCACCAGAGGTAATTTAGACTGCAGACCTCCTTTGGATAAAGCTACTTATAGTGTAAAGGGAACAGTTTATAGCAGCAAATAGTATGTTACTCTGAGTATATGGTTTAACACTTGAGAACCAGTCTACGAAAATATCGTACCTAGATTTTGGCCTAAAACCAGCAGTTTTCGGTTGCCTTGCCAATGCCATAGCTCCTCTGCTGATCACGCCAGAGAGCTTTTCAGTCTGCACTCGAAAAAAAATTTTTTGGTTGGGGGTTGCGGATTTTTTGTGAGTGAGATCATAAGTGAAGTAGTTTTTGGCTCATGTTACCTGGCCTAAGGCTCAACCGCTAGGCCAAAGTATTTTGCTAAAGTTTTCATTGAAAATTAGGCTATAATCCGAGTCTTTTGATACTTTGGATGACCTGCTGGGGTTTCTGGTTCAAAAGGTATGATCTAAAATAAACAAATTAATTAATGATCTAATTAGCGAATTAGTCAAATATTTTTATTACTTCTGATCATGACTTTAGTTTTTACGTGTTAGTTTTTACACATTAATATTTTCAATTGTCTTGGATGTGCCTCAAGTTGAATGGAAAATGAAATATATCAAGTACACAAAACGAAAAGGATATACCAAACTTATTTGAGAAGGTTAATGTGGTATTTTTCTAAAATCAGCATTCTTAACATGAGGACATGAGTAAAAAAACAACAATCACAGGCTCAGACGGTTCAGAGAACAGTTACTAGTAGAAACATAACTCTAGATAACAGTAATATCAACAAATTCTGGAAANGTAGGTGCTGGTTTGCTGTTAATGCTGGTGACCTTTTTTANTTCTTAGGACCAGATTCAAGAAAACGTCTGTTTGGCAAACTACATTTGTATCTGAGCATTCAGACACAGTCCAATCCCATTCGACCAAGTGTTTTGCACTCATTGCATGCTTTGCCTGTTGTAGTCTTGGCGATTCCAGCTAATAGCTCTGCTTGCATAAACCATACAAAGAGCACAAACCACACAGTCAATTAACTCTGTTATGTGTTCTTTCTAACATGCACATGTTTGCATTAACACAAATGCCAGGATGTGTTTAAAAGCCCTTTGTTCAAAGAAATGGTATGACTTTAGCAAAAAATTAATCTTTCGCTCAAATAGCTGTAAACTTCTGATTTTTTACCTTTTGCACTCATAAGCAGTGATGTATCACAAAGTAAAGCACAATTTAACCTGCAAAGCTTAGGGCAAAATAAGACTGGTAACCATGCTAAAAACAAAATTTGTTTCCACAGATGAAAGCATTAATAAAAATCCACATTTGTTTACATTGCATTTTATACCCTCTTGAAATGTACTGTCATGGAAAGCAATGCTAGTTTGATACCAATTAGTTATCACTTTCATGTTATGTTGCTGCTATTGAACATTACGGTTCCTAGTGAACTTTTCCATTAATCTAGTGAACCTTGCTAGTAGTCTGAGGGTTTCTGATCAAAATTCCTACTTCACAATGGCGTCTCATGCATTTCACGCTTAGGTGTACAGTGGTATCATGTCTGAATCATGTTTGCTGCTAACAGCAAGATTACACAGCTACAAAAGCTATGGACATTATATACATACATGGCCCAAGCCATCACTTTTGCGACGATCAGAATGGTGAAGACACGAGAACATTTGCGAAAAGTTCTTATGGTAACAGACAATGTAACTCCACAACGCAAGAATTGTCCTTCGAGTGCCTTCGGCGACGCCCAGGCGGAGGAGATTTGTTTAGGGCAGTGGTTCCCAACCAGGGTGCCGCGGCACCCACATTGGAGAGTTTCCTTGCTACAGTCATTATGCCGAGCGCTTGGCCAGACTGAAGCAAGTTCCAATTTTTAAGGTCTTGGCACAACCCGGTCGAGATTCGCATCACGCCGAACAACGACCTACCAGAGATGGAGCGAGCACTCTAACCACTAGACCACACGTTTGGTGGACATTATATACCTACTCATTATAGCATAGTTCTTCTTAGATTGCAACACTACTACAGGCCCAGTTTGATCATTCTNACTAGAAAGTAAGATGTTACTGTTTTTCTTCTACAAGTAACACCACACCTGCCCAGATACAATGCCACAGTCTTAGCAATGTTTAAACCAAGGAAAGGTCAGAGACTCACAGATCCATTGTAGCAGTCTGGTGTCATAACAGTTGTGTTTAGTGTGCTCTAAAGAGCACTGTTTTGGGCGAAGTAAGTCTAGTTTTTAGTCAATTTGGCAAAACCATCATAGTATCTTGGAAGGAGCCTGGAAGCTGTGCTACCTCTTAACACGTTGGTGTCCAGTGTATGATATCTTCGTACAGGGAAATTGGCCTAAAACCAGCAGTTTTTGGTTGCCTTACCAACACCATAGCTCCTCCGCTGATTGCACTAGAGAGATGATCAAACCCTTAAAAGACTCGGCAAGTCTTCTGGTCTGCAATGAAAAAGTTTTTTTGGTTAGGGGTTGTGGATTTTTTGTGAGTGACGTCATAGGTGAAGTAGTTTTTGGGCCATTTTGGCTCATGTTACCTGGTTTAGGGCCAATCGCCAGAGCAAAGTATTTTGCTGAAGTTTTCATTGGAAAGTACTAGGCTCGAGTCCGAGTATTTTGAGCCTTCGATAGACTTTCTAGCGTTTCTGGTTCAAAAGTTATGGTATAAAATAAACATATTAATTAATTAACTAATTAATCAAACATTTTGTTCAATTTGGATCATTACTTTTGGACTCGAAACCCCAGCAGGTCATCCAAAGTATTAAAAGACTCAGATTGTAGCCTAGTTTCCAATAAAAACTTTTGTGAAATACTACCATCTAATGGTTTAGGCTCAGGCCCACGTGAAGTGGGCCAAGGTGGTGTAAAAGTCCTCTACTTATGACGTCACTCACAAAAAATCAGCACCCCCAACCAAAAATGTTTTTTNATTGCAAATTACAAGACTTGCCAAGTCTTTTGAGAGTTTGAACAGCTGTCTAGCGCTTTCGGCTCCGGAGTTATGCTCGCATCAAGCCACATATGCGATCTGGCTGTTTTGGCGTGAAAAAGCTTGAAACANCCCAGACTGGAAAGTGTTAAATGGCCATAGCTCCAGCTCCGGTCCTAAATTTTGAACTGAGCTCTGTCTCCTGATTTTTGTCTGAGCTGCGGCTCCACAGCCCTAGTTAAAAGTGGCTGGTGGCTGAGAGTTGGCATATTTGTACATGACTTGCTTATTTCAAGATTGTATAAATCTTTTAGTTGGATAATTTTCTGTGTTTTATAAATGGTATTAACTATGAGTCACAAGTTCATTAGTGTTTAATCATTTTATGGTGCAATTTAAAACAACCAATGTTGGCTGTAGATGACATGAAGCTGCTCTTTCCCAGCTGATATTTTCGTACCATGCTTGTGAATTTATTAAGTTTGCTAAGCTCTGACGCAAGGTATGTAATGCTTGGTTATTAACATAAGCTTTAACTTTATGCATTCCACCAACATATTTGGATACAGTACAATACAGCTGTTTCCAAGTCAATTTTTCAGCTATAAATAAAGCAAGGCACTTGTAAATCAAAGTTCTTTCAATATGAGTACTGTCTGCATTTATTGCAAAGGATTCTGTGCTTCCATGCTTATTTGTCAATTGTATGTACAATTGAGACCTATGAGACTAACTTACAAACTGTTTATGCAGTGAGTTTTGGTTAAAAACGTCCAACTTACAGAAAATTTTCTTATTGCATATTGCATGGACTTTTTATTTTCACATGCTGCATAGTTGCTTGAAGTACTAATTTCAGATCTGTGTTTGCACGTTCTTTGTTTCACTCAAAAATATTAGTTTTTCTATCGTCGTAAAAAAATAGTGAAACCTGTTTAATTATTCCAAGCATGGAATGCATTATGCTGCTTCAATAGAAATTTCAGCGTAACCATGTTTATTTTTTGTATATATATTTTAGATCCTGTGGATTAATTTCTAGGTGGCTTATTTTTGAATGAAGTACTTATATGGGTAGATTTACTCAAGACTAAGCCCAACAACTTTACTCCATTAATTCTGGTCACAGTGAGCAAATTTTGCTATTGCATCACTTAATGCACTGTTTTGACTAGAACCTTGAGAATTGCAGTTTCAAACAGCAGTGTATAATATGAGAAGAGCGAGACATCAGCTCAATGGTTCCGACAGTGTTCAGTCGTCTTCAGCAAATGCCAAGCACTTGCCACAAACAAATCAACTCACCGTTTCAGCTTTTCTAAGCGAGTGCGATCAGAAGATACAGAAGCTTCTAGAAGAACTACATAATACCATCATTGAAACTCAGGCAGAGCGACAAAGTGGTATCGTTAACCTAGAAGCAATTGGTAAAGCTCATGAAAAGATGCAGGCTGAGCACAAAGTGTCCAGCTATTATAAGCAGAAGCTGCGTCTGTTGTATACTACTGCTCTGAGTGATGCTGTTGCAGAATGTGACCTGTTGCGTAAAGGCTTGGATATTATTGCCCAAATTAAGTCACTGCAAGAAGAAAAACGCATTACTACCAAAAATTGCAATACCTACCTTCCAGATGAGCAACCAAGAAAAAATTTGAGGCGTGGTGTTCTTATGAGTATGCTTCAAAAATCAGCACAAACTTTACCTTTGTGGATTGGCAAACCCAATGAGAAAGCCCCTCCACTTTGTGGTGCTATAAGTGCAGGATCTGATTATGTTGCCAAGCCTGGTGACAAAGTAGCTGCACGTGTGAAGACCGAAGACATTGAAGAGCAATGGATCCTTGCAGAAGTTGTGTCATACAACCCTGCGACAACGAAGTATGAAGTAGATGATATTGATGAAGAAGGCAAAGCCTGCCATGTCTTAAGCAGAAGAAGAGTGATACCTCTGCCTCAGTGGAAAGCAAATCCTGAAACTGACCCTGAGGCTCTTTTCCCTAAAGGTACATTGGTAATGGCACTTTACCCACAGACAACTTGCTTTTATAGAGCTGTAGTCAGTGAACAACCTGTCACAGCGCATGATGATTATTTAGTGCTATTTGAAGACAACACATATGCAGATGGTTATTCTCCTGCATTACGTGTAGCACAGAAATATGCTGTTGTGGCTAAAGAAATGAAGGAGTCTAAGAAAAAATAATTTACTACTATACTGCAACTGATTTACTTGCTTGTTAGTGGGTCAATCCATTTTTAATCAGAAGGTTGTGTTTTCTGGTATCATTTGGCATGACAGGTTATTGCAGGTTGTCATATATCAGCTCAAAATTATTTTGAGCAAAATTTTATGATGAGCTCCAAAGTTTCATATAATAGATAACAGTTCATTGCTTATCTAAAAGTTCCAAATTAATTAAGTGTTTGTCTCTGTGAAGCTTCTATAAATTGCTAATTAGCTTCTACAGTAGTTTTCTAAAGTGGTGCAGTGTTTGTTGTATATATCACCTTCCACTTGCATTACAAAAACAGAACCAGGGGTTGGAAACTATGGTAAGAAACAGAAAGTTGTTATTTGCAGAGTAGTGCACAAGAACAATTACTGGTACTTTTTATTGGCAGAAAATTCAAAGTTATTAAAACTACGTTTACTTGTTGAAGCTTTGAACACGGAACGTTGCTGCTTAGGAAATTGTTGATTACTGACAGTGGAGGGGCTACAGTCAAGTATGTGTCAACTAAAGGAACATTTAGCAATGATCTTAAAGGGTTGTATTGCAGAATGTATCTCTCCCATCAAACAAAGTAAGCTGTCATTTTCTGGTGACAAACTGCTTCCTTATTTGTTAGCAAACAAATTTTCTAATCTTACCATGTTTTTCATCTCACCTAGTATGTAGCACTGCAAATTGGTTCAAACCTAACTGCAAACCACTTCAAGCATGTTATAATTTTAAAAAAGCTTACAAAGAAACATGTTTTTCAACTGCAGTTGGTCATAAGAGCAGTGAACTGTGTTGTAGTGTTGCATTTTAATGCAGCTGGTTTGTTTATACTCATTTGTTTTGCATAGCACTTTTCAGCAGTTCAATCAATTTATAAATTCTAATTTTCCTCCTGGGCAGAGTTTGTCCTTAAAATATTTGAACAATTCTACAGGTTGAGATTGTTTGCTGATAATACACAATGGGTTTTCAGTAGCAATGTTAAACTGGCTTTTGCAACAATGTTAAATGGCTAATGCATTTTCATGATAACAGCAATATTGTTTGCCTACTGCAATCATTTGATCTGTGGATGCTTTGAAATTAAGACTAAGTTCTAACTGGTTTTAGCTTGCTGCAGCAGCTGTCAACTAAGATACAACTGTTTTGAAAAAATGTTGCTTTTGCATCAAGTACCACATTTTTTGGACCAAAAGGCACACTTAAAATCCTTTTGAATTTCTCAAAAGTCGAAAGTGCACCTAATGTATGAATCTGGTTGTGCTTTCTCACCTAGGACCAATTTTATGTGGTAAAAGGTGCTATCTATTCAATTGCTAGTTAGTTTTTTTGTAAACACACCATCATTTTACGTAGTAAACCAACAATTGCAATGAGCAGCACATGTGGTTTCGCGAGTAGCTAGCACATACCTTAATGTTGAAGCACAGATTGTATTACTCTGTGAGGTTCCTGCACTGCGCACAGAGCTATTACTTCATGAGGCTCCTGAGTACATTGGTGCACACCGAACGATTAGGCATGTATGACAGATTAAACTCCCTTGTATGTACTCTGCCATTTTGTGCCCTATAATCTGGTGTGCCTTATGTATGAAAAAAGAAGAGTTAGAATTCAAATATGGAAAGTGCACCTTTTAATCCGGTATGCCTTTTAATCCGGTATGCCTTATGGGTCGGTTGCGGACCTGGTCGAAGTGTCAAAAGACGTGGCAAGTCTTCTAGTCTGCACTCGAAAATAATTTTTTTGTTGGGAGGTGCGGTTTGTTGTGAGTGATGTCATAAGTGGAGGACTTTTTGGCCACCTCGGCCCTGGACCCTTAGATGTTAGTATTTCGCTGAAGTTTTTATTGGAAACTAGGCTACAATCTGAGTCTGTTGATACTTTGGGTGACCTGCTGGGGTTTCGGGTTCAAAATTTATGATCTAAGTCAGTAAAAATTTTTGACTAATTAGTTAATTAGATAATTAATTAATTTGTTTATTTAAGATAATAACTTTTGAACCCGAAACGCTAGAAAGTCTATCAAAGGCTCAAAAGACTCGGGCTTGAGCCTAGTACTTTCCAATGAAAACTTCAGAAAAAATCTTTGGCCTAGCGGTTGGGCCCTAGGCCAGGTAACATGAGCCAAAATGGCCCAAGAACTACTTCACTTATGACGTCACTCACAAAAAATATGCAATCCCCAACTGAAAAATTTTTTTTCAAGTGTAATCTAGAAGACTGTCCGATTCGTTTGAGCCCTTGAACAGCTCTCTAGCGCAATCGGCGGAGGAGCTATGGCGTTGGTAAGGCAACTGACAACTGCTAGTTTTAGGCCGAAATCGAAGTATGAAAAAATCGTACCCTGGCTCTCAAAGTGTTAATTAATCAATACCTGATTTTATGTTGTTTTTAGGTCATAATTTTCGAACCAGAAATGCTATAAAGCCAATGAAGTGGTCAAAAGACTCGGATTATAGCCTAGTTTGCATTAAAAACTTGAGTCAAAAATTCCCTCTTGCGGTTGGTAGCCTGGGCCAAAATGGCCTGAAACTGACCCAATTATGACAACACTCACAAAAAAACCCATAATCGAAAACTTTACAATTAAAAAAAATCCAAACTAGAAGACTTGCATCTTTTGAGGTGTGAACAGCTGTCTTGCTCAATCACCTGGCAAGTTATGGAGCTGCAAAGTGATGGTAAAAAGTGGCTTACATGGGTCTTGGAGGTAAATCCACCTGGCACCGAAGGTGTTAAGAGCATATTTTTGTATTAAGATTGTTAAAGAGCATTGTAGTACGCTTCTTGTTTTTTCCATTACATATTTTGTCAAAGTTGGCTTTTTGCGACTGTGTACCTCAAGCCCAACATTGTTATAAGCATATAATTAGACTTACCAACATGGGTTAAGAATGAAAGCTGCTAGAAGATGGTAGGTACGTCAGGAATGGATTGACCCAACTATGGCTACTCAATTGTATGTTAAGTTTATCTCTCTGAACTCACTTTCTTTTGATTGTTTTAGGCCACATATTGCTTCACGTCACGGCCTGGTTTTTGCTTTTTATGAGATACTGCTTGATTTTGATTATTCAGCAAACTTTGTTAGTTATAACAAAATTTTGACTAACACTTGTTTCGATGCATTTAGTGACTTGCGTCCCTTTAAGTATTTTTTCTGACTTTGCTGTTTCATCAGTTGTGTTTCATTTGTCATTAAGGTGCTAATTCGTTTGACATTGAAATGCTGAAACAGAAGTGAAAAATCAGTGCAGTGAACTGCAAAAAAGTTATAGAAATTGAACATAAACTTTAAATTGCTAACCAAGGTGCCATGGATCAATGGCAGCTTTGTCTCTACTGCGTATTGAGTGCACTGACATACTGCCTTGCAAATTTTTGTGTTTTCTTTTGACTGTTTGGTTTTTACTTTTCTCAGTGCCCAAGTAAGTTCTTATTGTAGAAATTGCTAAGTGTGCATCAAAGATGTCAAAAACAGGATTTCGTCGGATAGATGTTGATCAGTATGATGAGGAAAAGTTTAAGGATGATCAACTTGACCAAGCTGACACTGGTCCTGATGAAGACAGTGTCAATCAATTGTTGCTTGGGTATCCTTTCATGAAAGCTATAGCTTTTTTAGCATTGTTAAGTTTAATGTTTCTTGTTTGTTTGCTTTTCTTGTGCAAAGAATTCAATAGACATTCCAGGACTTTGTCATTTTTCCATTCTGTCATTGAGGAGTCAGTAACCTCCAAAGATGCCAGAAATTCTTTACTTATGCCAGTGTGGTCCAACAACTTTGACCTACGGGCTGTTTTACAAAAACATGACAACTCGCAGGCCACTTCTCATAAAATGATGTATTGAAAACAGAGTGACAAGATAGAAAAAGGAAAATAGGTGAGTGAAGTCAGTGTGTCATTGAAATTATTACACAATAGCAATAAAAATGTATTACAAATCTCTATCAAATGCAACACCTGTGGTTGAGGCTTCTCTGACACTATCACTCCTATATCAATACCAATATGTTAGTGGTAGCAAGTCGGAGACTTGACTAGTGCTTCATCTGCCATTTGATTATGTTTTTGTATTTGTCTTGCTTCGTAGTAGAAAATGCAGTCCACTTTTACACATTTATATGCTTCTAAACGCGAGTGCACTTTTATATTGTGAAATCTTTCAGTTTGGTAAACCTCTTAATGCTGATTAATTTTAAGAAGCTCTCTATGATCTACCCCAGGGGTTTCCAAACTTTTTTGTCAGAGAGCAACATAACCTATAACACAACAGTTCGAGGGCCAGACATCTTGCGTAATAAGATTGTTTCAGGATGTTACATTCTACCAAATCAATAAATTTTTTATAAATACATTAATTTTTCCTTATTGACAAAATGTCTTCGCCAGCCGGATTTAGCCTGCAGGCTGTAGTTTGGAGACCCTGGTCTAGTCTAACTCTGGCAATATTGTACATTATTATTATTAAAAGATGTTATGCATGTTCCAGTCAAAATTGCCTACTGTAGCATCTACACAACAATCAATAGTGAAAAAGCTTGCAGGCCATAAATTCTGTTCGTGGGCCACATGTGACCCCACGGACCTGTAGTTGGACCACACTGACTTCTGCAGTTGGAGTTTTTGTGTACATAAAACCTTACAAAGTTGTTGTGGCAAAAAGGCTTGAAAAAGTAAGTGAACTCTAATTACAAATGCTATGTTTTCATGTCAGTGCAACATATTACCAGCAGTTGTGTTCATACAATAAAGAAATTTAGAAAACTTGATACGCAGCCCAAAAATCATTGAATAATTTCACTAACTTTTAAAATTTCTTGCACCAATATTGGAGTCAACTTTTTATAGTTGTTGTCATGTTCTTCATCAGGTCTTGCAGCTTAAGCAAAATAAAATCAACATTTTGATGTAACTGAGCCTCAAGTAAAAGTGACGTTTTCTTCCAGCTTTGGTCACTTTTATTGACTAATTATAGAATTTCCCTCCACTGTTCTGTATTCTCAAGTAAACTAGTTAACGACAATAAAACGATAATAATTAACCCTCTACTTTAGAATCAGATTCTGAAGTTGAAAAGGCATTTAGCTTGTGGGATGCTCAAAATGCAGTGAAATAATAAAGCAAATTCCTAATGTTAGTTGTACAAAGCTTTCTTCATTGATGTGGCATCAACTTACACAATGAAGGGATAGTGAAAGTGAAACACTAAAGAGCAATTCTAGCACCGCAAATAAAAATTCCGGGTCTGATTTTATTTAAAAATGCATCACTGTTTCTGCTGCGCATCTGACAATAGCAAATGTTTATAATGCGGTCTGTAAAGAACCAACGCCCCACTGTCACTAACATTTAAGATCCCGATCAATGCAGTCATATCGGCAGGTTTGTGTCAAATGTTGCATGCAAATTAGTGCTGGGTTCAAGTAAGTAAGTACTTAAGTAAAATTTTTGCTTATTAGTTACTTAAGTAATGATTGCGACTACTTGAGAATTTTAAGTAACTTTTTAATTGTGATAAAATAAAACCTATTGTATTAAAACGTATTGTGACAACACAGTTTCAAGAT
>JGI24158J21664_10008652_pt1 | contig 13560 bp, 9 predicted proteins | sample Ectturendosymbi3_FD_21664 | JGI IMG/M metagenome (IMG submission 21664) | reverse complement strand
GGGGGGGGGGGGGCGGGCTGGCGGCAAAAAGTAAAGTTATGGATGCATTTTTTGTACATACGGAAAAAGTTTGAAACCGTATTTTTGGAAATGTGCTAAAGACGTATTTTGGGAGTGAATATTTCTGTTTCCCATGAAATGCCTGAAAAACAAAGATTCTGTGTAGGGTGGAACGAACTTTGCAACTGTTTTTTTACGGGTGTGGACTGAAATTGTTTTTCTGTACACAAAGCCTCAGGTCGTCTTCTGGTATTTTTGTGGCATGGATCAGCTGTGTTCAATTCGGTTTCGCACTGCACTTAGCAACTCTTCTTGACATGTTTGTTCAGGTGTTTTCCAGCCTGGAGCAATTGGACCAAATTCGAATTTAGTTTTTAGTGGAAGGGGTCTACCGAGTGGTTTTCGTGCGTAGTGCTCACATCGGCATTCAGCCTAAGATTTTGAAAAAATGTAATTCAAGTGCAAACGTGTTTTGTAGGAGCATTTGTTATGTCTACAGGGCTTTGTCAGTTATTTTAAAGCAGAAAAGCCTATTTCATTTCTGCACTTTAACTCCATGCTGAACATATCGAAAGGGAATTGTTTTGTCCTAGTGGTGACAACATTGCATAACAAATCTGAGTAAAATGAGAATAGATTGAGACGTTAAAGTGCTGATCAGCTTTACGGCAATACATGTTGGCCACCCGTTGGGACGTACTATCAAGGATCAACGCACAGCACCATGGGCTGTCGCTCGCTGGAATAAATTTTAATAATAGAGTTATAAATCAGGATCATTCTAAAACTTGCGAATGAGCAATGATGTGCATCATGCAGGTTCGTAGGAACAACATGCAAATTTACGTTAATTTTTGATAAATGAAAAAATGATATTTTCTCACTGATGCAAAGCACTGAATTAAACTGGAGGAAAATTCAAGTACGCAGTTGTGTTTTACTTCAAATCTTTGTTGGCGTTTTTGCGGTAATTTTTGGTGTTTTTGCGGTAATTTTTGGTGTTTAAGCAGTAATTTGCGGTAATGCCAACTTTAACAATTGCTATTTGCCTTTTTGTTGCTTATAGGCTGATTGGTTCTACGTAGACTGGTAAGGCGATGGTGACCCTCAAGCTATTGATAGTTTGTAGCTGTGCAGTACTCATTACAGTGTAGTGCGTAACGTTTTGCAGAGTCCCGGGAAATGACACTTTTGTAGAATTGTCGAAAGTTGATGGAATGTTTAATTGTTCCACAAAGTCAAACACGAATGAAACGTCACCACCGACGCCAACGCCATCATCAGGAGGTGGCACAGCGGCGCCATCAGGTGGTGAAACCTCCACATCGGCTACAAACTCCTCAACAGCGCCACCAGTTGCAACTGTCTCAGCCGCACACCAAACCACAAATTCCTCAAATGCGTCGACGACATCTCATCCCACAGCTGCTGCGAACAAATCAACTGCAACAACGCCGACGCAAGCACCATCTAGACAAGAAGTAGTGAAAGGTAACCTGATTGGCTACAACAAGAAATGTTGCTTAGGAACAGCGTGTTGTGGGTCAGGCCTCACTGCGAGCTTTGGATAGCCTGTTTTTCTTCGTTGAGACATTTTGGTCAGTTTTTGTTGAGATATTTTGGTCATTTGTCTCACAATTGCGTTAAAACTCGCCGTGACAGTGTTCATTAGCCTATATTTTCAGACATTTTGACCGAAATGATTTAATTTTTTTCGGTCATTTCAAAAACATTTCGGTGTATGACCGAAAAATGACTGAAAAAAGCAGTGGATAGCTAGCATTCACAGAGTGTTCAACGCGTATCCACAAACTCGCCTACTCTGATACCTCACTAATTCCGCGCATCAACAGAACTGTAGTCTTTCTATTCTCTACAGCAATTGCAAACGGAGTGGGAGGCAGTCAGCGCAACGTTTGTTGTCACAAAATCAAACAGCCAACTTCAACAGCGATTGATCGTCAATAACGGTTTCTAAATCACAACAGAAGTGAACTAAGCGATTCTACCAGGCGCGGCTAAACTGCGCGAGCTGCTTAACTCTCGGTTAGCTGGGCTCGCGCCAAGTAATTAATAAATTAGAGAAGCACGTAGTTGCGGTTATTTATTACAGTATAGTTTGTACAAGATCAAAGGCACTACTGTCGAACAACTATTTCTACCCCGCTTGACAAAGACACGTTGTGCAGTCATCGCTGTGCTAATGGACGAAAAGGAATAACGAATCGTCGGGCCAGGAATCGCGCCAAAATCCGTCAATGTCAATTAAAGTCATGCTTTAAGACGTCACTAAAATTTAACAAACCCGTTTGACCCCAGAAAGAGCGTACATTAAATTCGGTGAGAGGTCAATTCGGTTCGTCGCTGTGCCTTTTACACAGGCTTCCTAGCAAATCCTTGTTTATCAAGGATGCCTTGCTACACAGCGGATTTTTGTTCAAGTGTTTTAACTATAAATGTGACCGGCTAAGTGGCCTAGGGAAGTGTGGTCCAACTGCCGGCCCGCGGGCCGCATGTGGCCCACCACACCGTTTTCAGTGTCCCGCATTCAGGAAAAATCTTAAAATCGGAAATTTGTTGAAAAGTGTGTGAGGTTACATTTGTCTCACAGAATTGCTTGCGCTGGGTAAAGTGCATTTGCACAAGTACAATCAATAATATCCTTCTGTGCGCTATTTTGTTTTGTTTTTTTATTTTTCGAACAAATTAGAAGGTGTGGCCCGCCGCTAACCCTCCGCTAAGGCACCTGTCTGGATAGCACCTGTGTTTTTTCGGTGTCCCGGTGTTCGTTTTCTTGAAGAGTACATCTGGCGAAGTGAACTCAGTACCGCCAAATAAATCTTCCTATCAAGTGGCGAAACCAGAGGTTTGAGCCAGGGAAGAGCGAAACTCAGCTGAATAGGAGGCCCACTGGCCATCGTAGGGGGGCACTAGTCAACACTCAGGAAAAAGGTAAGAAATTTTTTGAGAACCGGATGTCGTGGATGTCAAAATTAGCTTTAAAATCACCAAAACATCCAGAAAAAACGCAAAAAATCAGCAATCTACTGAAAACGAAAAGAATAACAAATATAAAATGCAAGCTATAGGGAGCCTGACTTTACATTTGACTTGCCAGCGGTCGGCTCATCCTCCCTGTCCCATGTCAGATACGCCACTGTGTCTATCTCTCCGCTAAACGCGGCCTTCTCCAAGTGGCCCTCAAGCCAAATTAATTACCCATCCATGCAATAGGTAATTTTAAGTAGAACAAGCATAACATCTTTTATTAAAAATGTACAATACTAACGGTGTTAGAGACTGCAGAGAGCTTCTGGAAATTAGTTAACAGGGATAGATTTCCCGAACTGAAAGATTTGGCACTGTAATGCACTCGATGTTTGGAAACACATACAGTGCGTGTGTGAGAGTACATTTTCTACGATGAAGCAAGTCTAATCTGAAAACAGAAATCGAATGGCAGGCGAAACACTGGACGACAGACTCCGACTTGCACCACTAACACAGATATTTATAAAGTAGGGGTCGGCAACCTCTCCCGAGCCACGGGCCAAAAACGAACTCTGCAAGTAATGGCTGGCCGTACTTATTTTCCACCTACAATTCCGTTTCCCCTTGCTATTGTAAAGTCTTGGGAATTTATGGAATTTTAATCAGAATAACTCATGATATTCATAGTTCATAACCAAGGCCCAAAATGCGACATACAGATGCATTTATAGCACAGCGTGGTTTCTTGTAAGTAGTTCCTCGTAAGTATTCAATACGAGAAGTTGCAAGGAAAACAACCACTAGGCGGGCCAACTGCAACTTAGTGAAGGGGCTGCCGGCCGGATGATTTTGCTTGGCCGGCCGGATTCAGCCCGCGGGCCGTAGGTTGCCGACCCCTGTTATGAAGGAACGATAGTGTCAGAGAAGCCTCGACCACAGGCGCCCCGCTGATAGAGATTTGTAATAAATTGCTAGTTGCTATTGTGTAAAAATTTCAATGACGCAGTCACGTACCTTCCCTATTGTAGTTTCAACTTTCAAATGTTGTGAATCTGTTGTTTCAGAAAACATTTTATTTGAAGTGGCCCGCGAATTGTCACGAGATTATAAAATGGCCCGTAAGTGAAAAGTAGTTGGACCACGCTGGCCTAGGGGACTGAGCGTGCGCCACAGATGTTGTTAGGTGGGATTCGAATCCCGGTCCAGTTGCACCGAATAATCGTAAACCGGTACTTGTGGCCTATTCAGCCTCGTGCTGTGTAATGGGTGGGTGCAATGTAATTGATGCCATTGGCCTGTCACCAGTGCAGCATTGACTGCAAAAGTAGCCGTGTGGCCCACGACTCAAGCAAGCGGAGATGGGCGCCGCAGACCACTCGTGGCACTCCAAAGAGGTTCAAAGCGAGTACAATGAATCTGGCTACTGATTTGACCAATTGTCATGTTGCAATGAAAGCGTGGGGTTTTGCATTGCTAATTTACAGCCCACAGACCTTGGAAAGCACTTTCAAAAGCAGTCAAAAGAATAGTTCATTTGCGGAAGTTTTGTAACTACAGGTGAAAATACACACTGATGGATAGCTTGCCACCTTTGAAGAACTCACATGTTTTGTAAAACAAGCAGTTCAGCGTAGTAGCACCTTTTTTACCAAAATAGTGGAGAACTCGATGGCTTAGGGCGGCGATAGCTCAGTGAAAGAGTGTCCGATCCACAGTTTCTGAGTGAACCGCCGTAGCGATCCTGGGGTAAAAGCGTTCACCCCAACCGCCCCGACAAGAAGCAAATTTCAGGCTTCGACCTGTCGCCACTTGCCGTCACTAAAATCAAATTAAAAAAACACTCTCAAGAATTTTTACTACTCAAGTTTCAGCAACCTGTGAAATTTCAAATGCTACCAAAGTCACGACACTCTCGCAAGTGTACAAATGAATCGCTGATCGTGGATCTCTTCCTGTGATTGTTTTCGGCGACCTTAAAATGAGTCTTAGTGCAAATGTACCGCACTGGGTTGGTACTCTATGAGTGGTTTGCGTGCTTTAACAGGTCAAAACAGCCGGCAGAGGATTATCTAAGTTTTGGTCTTTCGAAGTTTGAACTTTACACCTTAACATACGTTTGAGATGAGCAGGACTTGGTGTTTGTTCATTTTTCGAAATTATGACTGGGTCTCGGTGATCTGAAGCGTGATGTTGTGCCTGCAGTGGAGGTGCAGTTGTTCACAGTTGTTTTGGCAAAAGTTCAAATCCGGTTCCGAACTACATCATTCAACAAGAACTACGCATTTTTTAACGAACAGCATGAAACCGTGTGAATTTAACTCTCGTGATTCCTGATTGAAATGTTACGCAACCTATAAAAAGAACTTCAAACAGTGGATTCTGTTTTGTAAGATTTTTTGTTGCTGTTCCACGTTGATTGTTGTTTTTGACGTAACAGGCAAAAACTGCACCATGAGCTGCAACATATCAACCACCGATACTTCAATAACATGGACGAAAGATGACAGCAAGATTGATTCCAGCGCGAAACAATACGTCTTGGTTGAAAAAAATCTGACTGTCATAGGTAAGAACTTTGACCATCAGTACTCAACAAGAAGTGTTCTTTATTTGTTGGTGTAACTTGGTCCAAAAGATACTGTAGTGTGTTGCAACAAATAACCAAGAGACAGGCTTCCTTTTACTTTAAACAATTTTGATCAAGAGCAAATGGTTAATAGCTTGAATAAAATCCAGCTGCAAGAAATGCCTTCACATTTTAATTGATGTAACAGCAGCGCATGACAAAGCTCGGAAGTAGAATTGTTCAAACGTGTCGATTTACCTCTCTTCAAACTCTGCTGCTATTAAATTCATTACCAGCAGCCATCACTCAGCAGCTCTCAAAGCTGTCTGGCTTCAGTTGTTTCTTTACGCTTGATTCGCTCGAGGTCCAGCAAATCTCGATCAGCTTTTCATTAAAGTCTTTTTTTGTAACAGCCGTGGGGAAACCAGACGCTGGAAAGTACTGCTGCGCAACTGCAGGCAACAAGGCTTACTGCGTGATGCTTGTCGTGAAAATGCCACCTGCACCAGCGGCGAAGACATCGCCAGCAATCTATGTGGCAGTCGTTGTCTTGGTTGTATTCGTCGTGGCAGTCATTGGCTTCTGCGTGTACAAGAGATACAAGAGCAGAAGTACAGAGCGCTATGGGTTGCTAAATGACCCGGTAAGCTTGTGAAGCTCATTGATGGGTGGCACCCTTTGGGTGTGTTCTGTATTTCGACGCGAGTTCGAGTTTGGTTCAAGAATCCTCTTCATCGATTCAGACCGGGTAGTTGACCCAAGGCGAGTTGAACCCGTTTGTTGCGATAAAGCAGATTGATTAATTATTTTACCCAAACTGGGTTCTCGAAGCGTTTTTCAATCACAATTGTCAACTTTTGTTCAGAAGCAAAAGGTTTCTTGGCTTGGGAATTACCCATACACTTCATTGAGTCAAGTCAAGTCAAGTCACCTCAGTATATTTACGAGTTCATCGAGTCGGGTTGTAGATTGACGAGCAAAACACTTGGGTCTCCAATTGATTTCTTGACTGGATTTCTCGTTTCCGCAATTGTTTGTTTTTACCATCTGTTATCGCTTTCGTATATGGCTGCACAAGCTCTTCTGAACAAACATGTTATGAACACGAGTTGAAACTACTGAAACGCCATCTTGCGGCCCTTAACAGTGCGGAGTCGAACTTTTTGGGTGAAAAGAAATTGTTATTGTGTTTTTGATCAAATTTATGTTTTCCAATTATTACTCAAGATTTTTCCAAAATTTTATAACACTTACTGTAAATTTAAATGAGTGAACGACTGAAAAAATACTTTTCATCACATCAAGGTGAACGTTTTATTTGTCTGACGCAAAATTTTAGCTTCCAATAACATGTTGGCGCCAACACAAATCACATATTTGTCAACGGGAACTGGAATGAAAATGACGCGCAGTGTTTTCAAAAATTCTGCAAAGTATTCGTAATTTTTGTCCGATTTTAAAAAACTTCCTGCTTGTTCGATAACGACCACCCTCTTACCCAAGACTATACTGCGATCGTTTTACAACGTTGGGGTCACTTCAGTTCAACTCTTGCAATGAAATATTTGCAGCTTCTTGATTCGAATCTTACAATATGTGATTTTGTTTGCAGTGCCCTCATTATGGCACTGTGATGTTTACCGAGAGTATAAATTTTAACTACCGAGCAAGCATCTTCAGCCCTTACTCAAATAGCATGGATATTTGTTCACGTGTTGTCCAAATCGTGACAATTGAAAGGAAACAAACCAATTGTTGCGTAACAAATGACTGCAGGCAAGAAAGTCAACACAGCCGACTAAAGCACAGGAAAAAACAAGCCAATTACGACTAACCTAACATCGCACAGAACGGTTGATAAAAAGAACATGAGAGACAAGTTATTTGATTTGAAACACCATCGAGATGTGTTTGGTAATGCTAATGTTGACTTATTTGATCACTCATAATTCCCAATATCAAGGTGGTCGCATATCTGCTTTACATTAGAGCCGCATATGATAAATCTTAAGATTTGTCTGAGCTGCAAACGCAGCAAAAAAGTTGAACTTGTAATTGCACGCGCTAGGGTTGAAGGTTATTATCGAACAAGCGTTAAGTTCACGTGACGGCCTTGTGGGTTCCATTCTGGATTGTAAGAAGTGTGAAGTTTGACTGATAAGGTGTCTCAGCCGTTCGCAAGAGCTCCTCAGGTGTTACTTTGTAAGACTGCACGATGCACCGTCATTAGTAGCTTCAATTGTTGCATCAACTTTTCACTGAACAGTTTCAACAGTGTTTACTACCACCGAGCGACGATTTTAACTCAGCGAGTTTGTTCACTATTCACCCTCAAGTCTGATAATCATGGAAAAGTTGTTGTGATTTGTTTCATAGTGACGTTTTAAGTTCCTGATTTGGTAAAGCTTGTACGAAGCGCTGATGAAGGTTTACCCAACAAAAGTTTCACAGATACTCAACAAGATTTCTGTAGCGTAGCAACTAGATCCATACAGCTCAAACTCATTCTATTTGAACGTCTTTGTAGTACTGAAGCGGCTGCAACTTGTGTGCGAAATCTGTAGCTACTCTTCTTGTAGGTTTTGTAACTCCGCCTTCTGTACGCGCAACTGTTTTCTACATTTGATGCAGCAACATGAGGTTTGGAGTTGGTGAGGCGTTTGGCAAACAGAAAAACGATATTATCAAGCAAAGGCTTGAACAAAAACTATCCTCGGCTCCATTTTCTGAAACTTTTGCGTGGCTGGGTAAATATCATCAGCTGTGAAGAATGCAGGAACGCACCTTACGGAACAGTTGCCTCCTGTCTGACGTGTTCAAATTTCAAGAGCAAAGCCAATGCGAACGTTGTCAACTGAAAATCTTACTGATGAAGCAGATAAGTTGGCTCTTCTGGCGATTTTTATTATTAGCCGACGTTTCGCCCACCTATTCAAGTGGGCTTCCGAAAATTCATTGCCCTGAGGAAGTCCACTTGAATAGGTGGGCGAAACGTCGGCTAATAATAAAAATCGCCAGAAGATCTAACTTATCTGCTTGATTTGAAACCTGGTGGCAAACGCTACAAAATAACAACATGAGTAGCAAAAATAACAGCATCTTACTGATGGTTTTGAGCTTGTGCATGTCTTAAATGCCTATAGTCAGGCGCCTCGGCTGTGCAGTTTGTTGAAAGACGTCCGAGCGCAGTAGTTCTGCACAAATGATTGCACCAACCGTCGGAATATGGTTTCTTTTATTCAGTTCCTATTTGTCTTTTTTCAGCACGCTTACCGGTCAACAGATGACAGCGCTTTCCGCGCCTCCTCCGACGATTACCTGTGATGCGAACAATCCAAGTTCGTTGCCGGATTCACAACCCGGCGTCAACTTTTCAGTCTCTCGCAAAGGTTGTGTCGTCTGCTTCCAACGGAGGGACTCAATCCGAAACTGTTCGACCGCAGTTTTCAAAAACGGCGTATCGTTGCTTGGCAACCGCTGTATTGCGTTTTCAAGGTGGCAAAAATTTAAACTATTCCGTAACAGTCACACATTTCGATGACATTAAATTGCTTTATCGCGCAGTGGTCTTCGCTTTCACAACCAGCTCCTTCCAGCCTGTGCGCGAAGCTTTGAGCTCTGCTTTTGTTGCCAATCGCTTGAACTCGTTTTGTTATTTCGTCCAGCTGTTGAATCTGCATTCCGCTCTCACGCTGTTAATTGTGAGCTTCCCTCCTTGGTACGAACGGATCACAAGCACGCACGAGCAGCGCTGTTGTTCCGAATCCTAGCACGGTTTTGTGCAAGCAGGAGCTGTTCATACTGTAGATGTTGCTTGTGGCGGGGTTGTGCAAATGTTTTTACCAGACAAAACTGAGGATGAATGAAGTAAAAACATAGTTGGGCTTCGCTTCGTAATTTTTCAGAGGGGTAAGAGGTAAAAGCGATTTTAACGGAAAAAGTTTGGTAAAATCGGGGATTCGCACACCAATCGTACAGTGCAGTGCTTGTCTGCTGTTAACCTCGTGGGTGTGGTGTCGGTCGTTCGATCTAAGTCCCTACTGGGGCCCTTACTGTGTCCCATCATACCGGGGTCCACGGAGAGGTCTGCCGAGAAACGTCGAGCGCCTCATGTAACTGCTGTGAGTTCTGCAGCAATTTATGGACTGCTTCGGCGTCCATAAGCGAATCACTGCCACATGATCCAGCACACAGAGTTTTGCAGAAAAATGTATATCGTAAAAAGCACAAATGGAACATTTCCAGGTTTATAATAACCAGACGCAATGGCACATTTATGAAATAAACAGATGGTGACAAGGTTGGAAACCGCGTTGAAGTCATCAACTTTCTTGGTGGGATTGAAAACCTTTTTCTAAACGCGACATCGCCTGTCGCAAACTGACAAATGTTGTATACTTATTTATTTCACTTAAGTTCTGCAACAAATGTCTTCTTGCAAATACCGAGCTTTTCTGGCCTGGTAAAATCTCTTGACAAGCCATCAAGTTTGAAGTTACTTCACACTGGAGTTGAACAGTGGCAAAACAAAAAACGCTGGTGGTGCGAAAGATGTTTCGAGTCCAACGCTTCCCGACGATGGCGCGGCGAGATGGTACTTCGTATACTTTGCTGAACTGTGATCATGGGCGTCGGAAAGGGGTCTTAGGTCCCCTGGATTTTGAAATTTGATATTTTGCTGTTAAAGTCACAATTAAAAAATGTTTTTCTCTTAGTTTCGGAAAAGGTAAAGTGAAGTTTTTCGACTTATGGTTCCCCTGGAAAAAATCATTTTGGCCACCCCCTGAAAACATCCACATTTGCCCCCCCCTTGAAAAAATCCTTCCGATGCCCATGACATGTTATTGACCCTGTACCTAGTAAATTCTTTAAATTATCTCGTATGATGTGCGTGTATGATGGAGAAATTCATATCCTGCTTTTGAACTGTATCAAGGAGGCCGTTGTTACTGGCAACAGATGTCAAATTTTTTAACGTCGATCCAGGCAAAGGTATTTTTGGGTGAAAGGATCGTAGAACTCTTTCAGCACGTTGAGCGTTTTGCGTGAGTGCAAGCCTTATGAGATATCAAAGGGGCTCTTGATTCATGGGCGCAGTGGTGAAGCACTCGTTCAACTCATTTCTTCGATTTAGTCCCCTTTGAAAGTAAGCGTCAGAAAAAACTTGAACGCAGAGTTAATAATTGCGCCGCAGAAGTCTTTGAGAAAAGTTGGACGCAGGGCGAACGAATCGTGCGTAGTAACGTGCTTTCTTTCTGGAAAAGATCCTATAGAGAGGACTTTGTTGGTGGATTACAAGTGCGAAGGGATTTGTACAGTTTCCTTAAGTCTAGGAGGTAAAGGTCCTGAAATACAAAAATACTAATCAATCAAAGGTCAGGTCGATTTGCCCAGCAATTAAGACTCGATTCGAGTCAACATATCTTCACAAAATTTGACTCGAGTCAAATAATTTTATGACTCGAATCAAGTCATACTATTACAACTGAGGTTGTCCTTGTTAGCCGATGTTTCTTGAAATGTCTTGTAATTACATGAGTAAGTAAGAATGGCTCTAACTGACAACTTCGTGATCTATTTCGAAGCTACTTGCACCGAGGCATCAGAACATCTTGTGCAGGTGCCCGCATTTGTAACAGTAAGATAAGAAATTGTTTGTGCAACCCGCGTAGTTCGATAGTGTTCTTACATGCAAATGCCAATCTTCAGCAAGTTTTTGGAGTTCGCGAAATCGCGCGATATTTTTGCTTGGAAAGAAATAGTTACGACAATTTGAGGTTTGGAGCAAAGTAATTTGGGTGAAAACCGCACAAGCCTGTATTTAATTGAATAGAAGTCCTGATGCCTACTGTACGTAGTTTAATGCCGGGGAAAGAATTACTTCGATAGTTGGGATAATTATCCCAATTTTTGATCGACTGAAAGAACAGACTGTGATTGAATCGTTTGTCACGCGAGAATTGGTAAGTTGTGTTAAACTTTGATTTCAAGGTAGGTCTATTGCTCCACCTAACGGCCGACGAATAAGTGTTCCGACATTGTGCGCTGAGGTCATGTTAAATGCCGCAGGTTTGCAGTGGATTGGTGCTATATTGATTCAAATCGACGGATTTGAAAAGAAAAACAGATTTGTATCATTGTTTTAAGTTTCCTGTATCTTGGTTTTCACCAGAAAACTTGAAATTTAGATAACTACAAGTTGTAATACGTAAAGGCTAAAAATTCTTCATAAAAGTCATTGTTCTTCTGCAATCGCAAATACCAGCAAATTTCGAATTGTGCGTTTTATTGTTGATCTTACGAATTTACTTCTAACAAGCTAAATCACTTCAGTGATAGACACTCAAGGCTGTAGCCAGGAGGAAGGGGTCTTTTTCCCCCTGCCCCCCTTCAAACGCCCATGTTTCTGTCAATCAAACGTTTAATTGTCATCCATTCGAGTAACCTGCAGCTCTCTTCCTGTGTTTGGCTTCGATGATACTTTGGAAGTAGGATCTATAAGTTTTCCACAAACGATATTTCGGAAAATAATCAACTGTTGCGATCGGAAAGCCTGAGCGGCATGTGCGCAAAGCTTCGCACTGTGGCAGCAAGCAACAATAGAATTCACCCGACGAGATCACTCTATTATTGCTTGTTCGCGCCACGTATCCATGGTGTTGTTCTTCGCGCACATTCCGTTCGTGGTGAATCAACGCCAGCGGAGTGGTTGCAACACAACCAAAATATATACTTCGCAGTTTATGACTGACATTCTCAAAACAACGATGGCGTCGATTTCATGTCACTCGTGTCAAAGGAGGATAATACTGTAAAAAGGATACAGAGCACTGGATGTACAGTTTGCAAAATCAAAGAAAGGTTTTATACTGCAGAAGTAAGGAACACAGAAAACTGGTTGAGAAACTGCGTTTTTTGTAAGGTTAACTTTGACTTCCCACTGTTCGTATTATGGAAATTTGTTTCGTGAGTTGTGCGAATTTTGCAAATGTTTCACGGCAATATTTCGGAATTTTTTCATAAAAATATGTTTTCATCGGATTTATTTAAGTTTCAGTGCAAATTAGCTTATGTTTAATCGAAATGAATATGCTCTGTAGCTGTAGCCCATTTAACTGAATGGATAGAGTTGAAGTGTAAACTGCTCAAATAAATCTTTCTCTGTTCTGTACTCACCAGCAAACATCTCAGTGAATTGAACTCTACACACAAGCAAAACCTAACTCCAGCTTTATGTCAATGCTTTCCAACATTTATAAACTCATGGTCCACTTTTACAAGCAAATTTTGCAGTCGCACTGGAAGATACTGCGGAAAAATCAGCTATGAAAAACGTAAAGCATATCTAAGTAAAACAATTCAATAGGCTATAAGCAGCACACAATTTATTATTGCTGAAAAACCTTGAGCTTGGTTGTTCGATATGATAAGATCAATTAGTTATATGCTTGCTTAGCGGCAAACTTGAAATCGCTGCGCAGTCCACCGACAGAGAAGCGCTTCACTAAGATATTTGCTTAAATGGTTCCTATCAGTGGCGGCTCGTGGTGAAATTGGCCGGGAGGGCTGCGAAATTTCATCTCTGGTTGAAAACATATGGTATTGTCGCCCTGGCTGTTTTTATAATTAGTGGCGTTTCCAGTCACTCCAGCAGTCCTAATCTTATTAAACTCGTAATTTTCAGTTGTCCTTATTGATACATAGAAAACATTCACTACAGTTTAATGAAACTAAACCCTAAAGCGTAAACACAAACACAAAATAATTAAACCGGTCACATCAAAAGTATGATGCATATCCACTGCCTTCAAAGCTGCAAAGGCGAGAGTCGAACCCAGCACCACTCGCACACTAAGCTTGGAACATTTCGCTCGACTAATGAGGCGCTGTTGTTAGCACGACAAAGCTTAGGATTTTATTCAAACCGTGTCATGGCAGCAGACCTAGGCTAGAGCCACTTTCTTTGAGCTGGTACTTTAATCATGTTCCTTCAAATGAAGTTT
>JGI24158J21664_10008651_pt1 | contig 13561 bp, 10 predicted proteins | sample Ectturendosymbi3_FD_21664 | JGI IMG/M metagenome (IMG submission 21664) | reverse complement strand
AATAATGCTGAATGATAAGTACAAGCTGAATCATTGCAAGGAGATGGGAGCAGAACCAGGCAGGAGATTCCTCATACAGCCGGCTGCAAAGCTGGAGTCTGAATCGATGCTAGCACATGAATGTATCTTAGAGGTTTAGGTGACATATGTTCAAGTGTGGCTTTCATTATTTTTTAACACCATTTACGTGTGGCTTACATTCAAGGGTGGCTAACAATCGAGTAAATACACTACTGGAATATAGATAATATGTGCAAGTTTGAATCATCGCAAAAAGATAAAAGCAGAGCCCAGATTCAGAGCCCAGATTCTTCGGAAACTTACAGAAAACCTAGAACTTCTAATTCAACAGTTAAATCAGTAATTTTAACAGAAGTAGTTTAAAACAGGATTTTGAATTATGGTTGTAGCAGCTTTTCAGAATTACCGTAATTGAGATGTATTAAAGTGTTTCGCAGTGTTTTTTATGAAAAAGAACAGTAACTTCGTTTTTTGTTTTACTTTCATATTGCATCAATCAATTTTTTGCAGGTGTGGCTGCATTGTCATGGTATCCGTTGGGGACAAATGATGATGAAGGCAAATCTTTGGACTCCTTTATTTTCACTATTCTTGATATGGCTGATGAGTTTGGAGTCAAGGTATGTAAAAATGAACCATGACTTAAAAGAAGTCATACACTTGGAAGCATATGCATAACGTTTTTAATATATAGGAAACACATCGTGACATTAGCAGACTCTGTGTGTGATCAGAAACCAAATAGTTATCAAGTAAAAGACCCAAACCTGAGACATGTATTTTATTGCTTTTTTAAACTGACACAACAAGTGAAGCTAGTCGCACTGGGTGTGATGCATGAGGTACTTTTATTTACCTTGTCTTCCGAATTTGCAACATAAACTGGATAAATTTACAGAATCCTAGGACATTGTTGTAAAATTGGTTAATGCAAAACAAGTGGATGACACGCTATAAAAAAAAACAAACTTTGAAATAATTTGCTCGGCTAGTTAATGCATCAGTGAGCTGACGCGTTCGTTTGTAAGGTAAGCGACATTTCAGCTTTTGGCAGATATTGTACTTGTACTCAGTGGTGTGTTTAAAGGGAGGTGAGGGAGGCACTTGCCTCGGGCCTCCCCTTTTTGGGCCGCCCCCTTCAGGTGTTACGGGCATAAATATTCCTTATTTTTGATGAAAAACTTATTATTCATTCCTATAATGTGCTACAAAGCAGATCATTAGCAAGTAACTGTAATATGCAGGTACTTTGCTTTCAAAGGGGCTCCCAAAGCCACTGAAATGTGTAAGTACTCTGCTTTCAAACTTCATTGAAGGGGCACCTAAAAGAAACTGTAGTGTGTGAGTAGCCTACTCTGTTTTCAAAGGCCGCCAACGGCAATTGTAATGTGTAAGTACCATGTTTTCAAAGGGGCCCCAAACAGAAATTGAAATGTGTAAGTACCTTGCTTTCAAAGGGGCCCTAAACAGCAACTGTAATATAAAATTCCTTGCTTTCCAAGAGGCTGCCAACAGCTATTGTAATGTGGTAATACGTTGTTTTCAAAGGGGCCTCCAAAAGCAATTGTAATGTGTAAGTACCTTGCTTTCAAAGGGGCCCCAAACAGCAACTGCAATGTAAAATTCCTTGCTTTCCAAGAGGCTGCCAACAGCAAATGTAATGTGGTAATACGTTGCTTTCAAAGGGGCCTCCAAAAGCAATTGTAATGTGTAAGTACCTTGCTTTCAAAGGGGCCACCAACAGCAACTGTAATGTAAAATTCCTTGCTATCAAAGAGTCTGCCAATAGCGTTTGTAATGTGTAAGTGTCTTGCTTTCAAAGGGGCCACCAACAGGAATTGTAGTGTGTAAGTACTATTCTTTCAAAGGGGTTCCCAACATCAAGAGTAGTGTGTAAGTTCCTTGCTTTCAAAGGGGCCACCAACAGCAACTTTAATGTGCAAGTACCTTGCTTTTAACGAGCCCCACCACCATCTCCAATGTGCAAATAAAGAAAAGCTTCAAACCAACTTCTATACCTAAAAAATTATGGGTTGACATTTCTTCCAAAAGTTTCTGAAAAGGCTATCAAATAAGAGCAAATATTTATACCAAATGATAACTTTTAATACCAAATGAACATTTTTTACACCAAATGATGATTTTTAGAGATTGAAATGTTTGGTTTATTGATAATTTGATGAAAATGCCACATATGAACAGAAAGTGTCCAAGTGGAGCAGCAAGAAGAAGGATGAAATTTAAAGCAAATTTAGTGTTTTAAATCTTCTTGGTTGTTGTTTATGCTTTCATGCATTCCCATAAAGACATGAATGTAAGCAAATTCAATTTATCAACCACCAAGCATTTTATGAAAGTGGAAAGTGTGAAACTTTCAAAGGGGTAAATTCTGTAGTTTATTGATGGTGAATGCAGGGAAATGGGGCGTGAAAATAAAGAAGTGGAGGCGATGCCAACTTGCTATTGCCTAACTTTTGCCAGTCTTGTCTTCCCAGCTTTCAGTGTTTTCAAAGTTGTGTATCATGATCACCCTTTTGCATTTCTCCTTCTGCTGTGTCAGTCATGCCGTGTCTCAGGAACGTATGCTTCGGTGGCCGTATCTTAGGGTTGATCAAAAGTGCCAATCACGGTTGGCTGAGTATGATGACGCCATCAGAGGGGCCCCTGTTTGGTCTTGCCTCGGGCCCCCCCAACCTTAAACCCACCACTTCTTTTACTCAGTGTTTTTATGAATATGCGTCATTTGCTACCAAGTGTATTTTTACTCGTTCGAAGGAGGTGTATATTAACACCATTGTATGAAGGAGGTGTATATCAACAGCACATGCAGTACTAGATTCCTGCGTTGCTTCATGTTGCGATGCGAAGGAAAAAATGCTTAGTGTTGTTTTTCGAACCTTGTTGCCTTTGTCGCAACTTGCAACTGAAGCTGACATTCTGCGCGTCTATGTGTGATCTTTTGTCGTCGTTTGGTGTAAAATTTGAAGCGTCTTGGCGCAAATGCGGAAGTATACGATGATGCTGCGGCGAATGCGGAAGTATACGATGATGCTTTTCTGGTTGTTGCAGTGTCACTGCAGACTCCGCAAATGTGAACCTCATGTTATTTTACTTGCGCCAGATCTGCTTCCACATTGAGCCCTACAAAGGCAGAACAGCTCGCTCTGTAGCAACGGATTTGCAGCACATACACGAAAGGTATCAATTGCAATGTACGCTGATGTCTTATTCTACAAGTCCGCCAAAAGTGCTTGCTGTCATCGGGTCCCGACACACCTCTCGGTAAAAAACGTTCATGAAAGTAGAAGGTTTGCGAGCAATCAGTCACTGTCCACAACAGAACATAATAATATGCAGGTGCTAACCTTCCGTTGCGGACAGTGAGTGAACATATTATGTTCGCACCTGTGTTAACCCCTCATATGACAAGAACGTGGCGGCTTTCCCGCAATGCGGCGCTACCTATCGCACTTCAGCTTCGTTGCTGATGAGCGTCTAGCAACAGTTCACCAAAACAACGGGAAATATCTTTTTATTCTTCCGCACATTTCTCTGATCGAACAACCGCTGACGAAGTTGGTGTGGGGCCTTCTATGACGAAACAGAAGAAAAGTATTCGAGAATCAATAATAAACAAAGAAAAACAAACGAAGGAAACTGCTCATGTATTTCACACCGTGCAACACTTTTTGTAAATCTTCAGTCACTCGTAGTGAGTTGAACGTAGAACTGATCAACATGCAATGGTTGTTTAACGCTCCGTAATGCGTAGCGCGTTGATTGTCGTGTTAACCTTAAGTCAGGAGTGCACAACCTTTTCGCTATTGCCGGCCGCATTTCTTTTGTTTTTGTGAATTACGACCGCTAGTGAGTTCAAGACATTTTCATTTTTGTATTGCTACTGTTCTGCGTCCACACACTGAGCCTAGCCTGCTTTCACACGTCTGTTTGGCCGTCTTTCTGCTGTTGCGATCGGAAATCCCGAGCGGCATGTGCGCAAAGCTTCGCACCGTGGCAGCAAGCAACAACAGAGATCACCCAACGAGATCACTCTCGTCGTCACCGTTGCAAGCACAATCAACTGTTCACCAGGTTCACAAGCATTGTTAGAGGTCACTCACCAAGATCGCTACATCGGGATCACTCTATTATTGCTTGTTCGCGCCACATACATTTTTGTTCTTCGCGCACATCCCGTTCGTGGTGAATCACACAATCAACGCAACGCCACCGGAGAGGTTGCAACACTACTAAGTATTCTTATACAGCGGACAAAGAGTTTTTGTTAATGCACGACCGCTATAACTTATATTTTTGGTTACATGTGCAGTGTGCACGGTCGCGTAAATTTTTATCCAAGGCCGCATGCGGCCGCAGGTTGTGCACCCCTGCTTTGTGAACCCCTGCTTTGTGCACCCCTGCTTTGTGCACCCCTGCTTTGTGAACTCCTGTTTTGTGCACCCCTGCTTTGTGCACCCCTGCTTTGTGAACTCCTGCTTTGTGAACCCCTGCTTTGTGAACCCCTGCTTTGTGAACCCCTGCTTTGTGAACCCCTGCTTTGTGCACCCCTGCTTTGTGCACCCCTGCTTTGTGAACCCCTGCTTTGTGAACCCCTGCTTTGTGAACCCCTGCTTTGTGAACTCCTGCTTTGTGCACCCCTGCTTTGTGCACCCCTGCTTTGTGCACCCCTGCCTGAAATGAATGACAGCAACCTCGAAGCGAGAGGAATGTTCGCGAGGTATGCTTGCGCTGCAACGGCCTGTCAAGGCGATTACTCTAAACACGTCGCAAAACATGGGTTGCCCGCGGCGATAATTAGAATGGAATCTGAGGTGCGAGACACTCTCAAGTTACTATGTGTCGTTGTTTTCCTGCTTAAGGCCAACGACTCAAAACGATTGCTTAGCCATCAAAGCTTCTGTTTCCCTGACAACCGTGGAAATGAAGTGTATCATTGCAGTTACGGAAGCCATCCTGCTTTCTATTCTACAAACCACCCGTTGGAGCCTTCGAAAGCGTTACCCTTGGTTTACGTTTATGACTCGTACCTGATCCCGGCTTCTGATTGGAAGGAGGTCCTTGACGTCGATGGTTCGTCATCGATCCGTAACTCTGACCACGATGCAATTGTTATCGGGCTGTTAGTCGACTCCACGCACAGGTGAAGTAAGGCGACTTTCAAGAGATATTATGAATTGGCATTGTCGTTTGGAAAGTTTTCCATTTTTTTGTTTGTTTGTAAGAAAGTATAGGACTTTTTGTCAAAGTCAAGGACAGGCGTGAAGCAAATGAAACTAACAGGGTTGCAGCCGGGATTGTGCATGGGACACTTTTTTCTGTCCCATTTTACCCATGGGTGTTACTCGCACAACGAATGATACAAATTCATTGTCTCATATGCATGTCTATTGTCTATAGCCTCTACACAGAGCAGAGTTGTGAAAAGATCCGCCCATGTGGGTTTTTGAAATATCCATCGATTTTTTGGATTTTTTGCTCTGTTACAGTAACATGAATACAAAATGTTTTTTTAAAGTAAACATTGAGTTATGACATTCCATAGCATGCATAGAGTATGCAAATAATATAATCGAAGTTGGACTCTCTGAGTACAGTTATTCTGATTTTCCTTTTATTAAGATTGTCGTGTAGCTTGCTAAATAGTCGTATAATATTTATATAAAGGCTTACCTTAACTCTTTGTTGCAGATAATAATTTACCACCTGAAAAAATCAAGATTTTTCTGATTTGCAGCAACTGGAATGTTGTGCACGACATGTCAAAATGGGTTTACCCTTGGAAAAAAAGTGTGTAAATTGCTGACAGCGTGCTAAGACTGGGCATATTGCATATTTGCGATAATTGTTGTCTGGGCTTTCCAGATAATCAAACGAGAAACTAAGTATGAAGTCTTTTGGGGATTTAAAGTGGTTTGTGATCCAAGCAAGTACCTTTCACCAAAGGCTCGTGTCTTTCTATACGTTTCTTTATTCAGTGCTTATTTTGACCAAGGCCTACAACAGCAAACAATCAGATTAAGTGCCAAGATTACATGATTTCTATGGCTAAAACAGAAATTGACAATTGCACTATTTGGAGATAAACTCACTGCCATTGAGTGGGAGTAGATCATTCAACCATCTTTGCATCAGAATAGTCCGCAGTAGTTTTCACGATAAACAGACCTTCACCAAATTTAAAAGTACATTTTAAAAAAGCATTCAATGTGAAGCCTGTGTTAACTCAATACTACGTCTTACAACTTGAAATGACAAATACTGATGCACATCTATCTGTGGCATCTGTTGAGGCCGTCTTCAATGCTGTACAATTACGAATTTTTACTCACTCAGTTGACAAAAGCATGGTTAATATTTAATGTCATTATGGAAAACATGGTATTTGTTTTGAACTGTTTTATTTAACCCGGGCGTGGAGCTTCTGGGATGGTTAGAATTACATCAGCCTCTGACATCAAGAAAAGAATGAACCCCCTGGGCAATATCGCCCACATTGTGCTGATCTGAGCAAAGGAACACGCCGAGGTTAAATGTGCTATGGTCGGCTTGTGCGTTATAGCATCGGATTGCGTGAAATCGATTTCACTTAACACTGCGCATCCTCAGTCCTAAAATCTTATGCAAATAGATTGGCAACTTAGGATTTTCTTTGTGTTTTTTTGTTTACTTCTAATAATGTTTTTCCACCCCGATCACACTAAAAAAAGTGCACCACAATGCGTCCCGGTGATGGGTGCGTTGTGAGAAGATAAAAACAATCTAAAAAGAGCTTAACTACAGGTAGTAACCACTTTTTTCTTTTACTGGCAAATCATTTAACGTTTTAGTTGCTTGTGACTTATGTAGACGAAATGAATGTTTTCTAATTGGAAGGCACTTTTCCGTAGAATTAGTTACAAGACACGACCGTACATAAAGCTAGCATTGCTTGCCAGCAAGCAAACAACAGCAGCTGCAATAACAAGGAAACCAACATTAGTCGTGGGTCATTCTTCCAAATAAGGTTTTTCTTGAAAGCTTGTTCAAAAGGATTCCGCAAATAATTTCCAGAACAGCGTTGAACAAAACTGGAACCTTTTTTTGACCTCGTATCGTTCGATGTCTGTCTCACGTAAAAATCTAGTTCCAAAAATCTAGTTCGACCGCGTTTCAACTTGTTCCTTCCGTAATTCTAACTACTGAACCAGAGTTATGGGTCTTCCCGGTTGCAGGCCATTGGGTTGTTTGAAACATTATGACGATGGAGGTTTTCTTTTGCGCTGCACCACGTCAGACTCAGTCAGCAACTGCGACTTTGATAAGCTAAAAATTTTTTAGAAATGAAAAAATGCAAAGCATCAACAGCAGAGCAGGAGCTGTTGGAAGCGGTTGTTTTTGTATGTTCAAGCTTATTGAAATGTGCAAAATGAAAATATTACATATTATACCGCGTCTCTCGTTTGCCAACGTCTCTCTGCAAAACATTCCGTCATGGTGAACGAACGTATGACTGTGGCGCAACAAATTCTACTGTTTCACAGCGTTGCTAATTTTGTTTGACTCGGATACATTAAAAAATATCATTGAATTTCATCGTTTTGTTGTCAGCGTTGATTAGAATTTTGACTGCGCTGTCGCAAGACTATTAAAGTTTCCAACTTTTCCTAAAATGTCAGGAAACGAAATTATTTCGTGGTGGCCCTGGCAACAAACTGTGTATTAAATCTATGTGTTGAAAATGAAAAATGTTCTAAAAAACAGTCCAATGACTTAAATTAATTGCATACTCTCCAGAAAATGTTTATCTTTTGTTAAAAACATCATACTTCCAAAGATTTATATTTACAGATATTTGTTCTTCAAACTGGTATCACACTGTAAAGCGCAAGCCGCAACTGCCCCCCCCCTCAAGGCTAATCTGCATGTCAGTGTTTCCAAATCAACGTGTGTGTTAGTAGGTTCTTGTTTTAAAGATTGACTTGAATGCAAATAAAGCAACCATTTAAGTGATAACTTTTCTTCTTCGTGTAGCACCGACATCAATGTTTTTTTGACTGCGAGAAGTTCAAGTTAACAAGAGCATTTGCTCTGTTGAACTTTTTCACGAGTTAAAGTATTATTTTTTTTTATGCACGTGGACCCGTTGTTTTCGTTGGCGATGATGTATTTCAGTGATGCTATGCACCAGTCGCTTGATTTTCTATATTTTTGATTGTCCAGAATTACCAGGAACCTCGGTTAAAACTCAGTGTTTGTGACAAATTATACCTCATGCCCCGCCACAGCAGGCTGCTGTTCGCACAGCTGGTTTGCCGGTCTTAGAAGGCACAGATGATGTAAAGTATTGTTCAGCTGGTGATCATCAGCAGTAAGACAAGCGAAGCACTTATCACTTGTGTTTGCTGACGTTATGTAAACGTTTAAATCCTGAGTTCTTAACCTGGGCCACATTAAGGGCATCAGAAGTTCGTAAGCGAGGCGCAAGCATGGCAGCGACATATTGTTGAAAAGCAGGATAATGGCAAATAAATTGTTGTTTTTTGTGTTGGATTTTGAGTTTAGCTGAGGCGCGAGTATCAACGACTAACACCAAAGGGGGCGCGTCTGAAAAGTTTAAGAAACCTCTGGGCTCTAAACATTGTCGAAACGGTGACAGAAACTGCTTGAAAGGATTTCGTTACTTATTCTTGTTTTCTTCTCATCCAGAAACGACATACTGTCCGGAGGCTTTGACGGATTCTACACATACTTCGCATCGTCCGGTTTCAGTTTTGGGAGTGATTGTAGCCACTGGAGGGAGCTGTCTGCCTTTGCTCGGCAACACCACCTTGTGTTTATACCAAGTGTTGGTCCCGGTTACATTGACACGAATGTTCGGTACGTTGACACAGATGTTCGGTTACATTGACACAAATGTTCGGTATGTTGACACAGATGTTCGGTTACATTGACACAAATATTCGGTACGTTGACACAAATGTTCGGTTACATTGGCACAAATATTCGGTACGTTGTAGATGCTTTTGGTGACGTTTACGATATTTCATAAATGCCTGTGTTTTCGCTTCAGATTCATGTTCGTTGCATCGATTCCCCCCTCTTTGTGTTTCGCCAACATGGCACTGATGACAATTGCTGCGAAAAAGCGATCATTTACATCCCTTTCGTAGATCATAACGTTGACGCCGGGGTGTTCAGGATTTCTGAACAGGTTTCTTTCGTAGCAAAACTTCCTTTCAACACGAAATGTAACAAAGAATAATGACAGCTCAACCACTACCTTCGTACAGTATTCGTCGCTCAGGCTTTAAACTCTGCGCTTCACTGATGACGTCATAAAGTTCGAAACAGTGTCGTGCGAAGATGGGTGCCAAAAAATAATACCAATCCGCCCTAACAGCGCTATTTGTCCAAAGGAGCTTTTCTCAGCAAGGAATCAGTCACTTTTTATGTTAACAAGATGTTCATTCGTCTGCTCAAGGATCATCCTCAGCTACTATACCAGGAGTGGCCAACCAGTGAGAGGCCAAGAGCTACATTTCTTAAGCTGTGTTACCGCAAAGAGCCACATCATACACACGGGCACACATGAACATCACTCCATCTCCTCCTCACTCACATACCTTTGCTCAGATAGATTTACTGTAAAAACCACACACCAACATGACAATGGCAGAACTTTACAAGCCATTTATTCCTATGCATGTGACTTAATTGGCTTCTGGTAATGACGTGCGAGCCGCATGAAACCGGTCAAGAGCCGCATGCAGCTCGCAAGTCACGGGTTGCCAACCCCTGTACTATTAAAATAGAACCACCCTAACTTTCCATTGTGTTTTGTTATGAAAGACGTCGAGATATAGAAAGACTTGATTGCATGAGATACTTCTGAAAGATCTCTAGCAACGCTGTTTGAGATTAGACCCTTGCAGTGATGCTTCAAGAAGTTTCTTCTTTTGATTAGATTTGCTGCAACAAGCAGTACAGCACGAATTCAAACCACTCTTCAGACATGTGAATCAGTTTTATTCTTGTGTGTATTCTGTCGGTAAATTGCAGTGTTGTTTTATGTTTAAGGTCTGGAAACCTTTGCTTATGCGTCATGCTCAAGTGAATTTGATACGTTAGCGATTCCATAGCAAATTGTGGTCCACAACGGCGTGAACAAAGGTTTAAAATGTCAACATACTTGCCATGCGCATTGCTTTTATATACCCTGGCTTTGCGTGCGTCATTGTACTTTGCCTGTTACGTCACAATCTGCATTCAGGCCGTGGAATAGCAAGAACACGAAGGATCGATTGAACGGCGAATATTACGAGCGGGAGTGGAGGAGTGCGTTGGAGGAGGCCGGCGCCGAATTCGTGTCCATCACGTCATTCAATGAGTGGCACGAAGGAACGCAGATCGAACCCGCGGTCAGTTCAAAGTCGGTGGACGTTGATCATTTGCTGGGGAGGAAAGCGAAAGGCCGCTTCACGTACTTGAGCTACGGCGACGATCCGTTCCTGTATCTTGACCTGACCAGGAAATGGACGGAAAAGCTCAAATCTCGTTCGGAGCGGAATCCGGCCCTGACCTGATGGGGACAAGGATGTTGTTTTCGCCTCCCCCCCGCGGTAGAGGTTCTGTGGCCAAGCCCCTTGTTTCTGCAATCAGTGTTAAGGTTGCTAAAGTGCTATAGATCAAAGCACCGCCATAGATTGTGGTGGCGAGGCTGATCGCTGTGCACGAAGGGGGGTTGTGTTCAGGATATATATGTGCTCACCCCCCCAACTCGAAACCTGATTTTTTATTGTTTTAATGATATTCTACGTTGACGTCAGTCAAAGCGCTTTTTCAACCTTGATGCAGTTCACAGTGGATATTGTAGTGAAGCCTGATGATCAACATGCAGTCGCCCTTTTCTACATTCACGATTCCCGAATTCCGTTTATTTTCAACGCAAAATCTATACTCTGAGATATTTTTACTGTTGATTGGAAGAGATTGTTCAAAAATAGATGCTTTGAAATTTCATGAAATTGTTTTTATTTCAGTTTATAATGAAACTCTAACCCCGAGTAGAAAGTTCGAAATAATGTTTTACGTTCGCAGTATCGTTGTCAAGGATTAATTCTGCCCATAGCAACGTTGTTTTTTGGACAATTCTTTGTAGAAATTAGTATTGTGCTATTGCAGGAATGTAACCTGTACCTCAGACATTTAATCACGATGTGTTTATACTTTGCTGCGCGCGATTTCCGACATCCAGTTGATTGTCACGTGACACTTGCAGTTCAGCCACCCATTGAAGCTTTGCAGTTTCTCAGCCTTTAAGCCAGTTTTTAAGGAATTAAGAATAAATAAATGAGACTTAACTGGCTTCCGCGTTGTATCTTTGAAAGAAGAGCCTGGTCCTGCCTTGAACGGATCTGTCGGTCCGAATCTCCCTTTTGTTTTATCAGAGGTGGTTGCAATCGTGAAACCTCCATTCTTTCCGGACACCAGCTTTCTGTTACGAGAGTACAGGGACAATTGGGGAAGTAAGACTTGACGTAAAAGTGCTGAGGAAAGATTTCCTGGTGTTTTGCAAGTCTGTTGACAATCTACTACCCGCCACTTGTTGTAGCATGATCTGTGGTTTGCCTGGAACTGTCCTAAAGATAGCTGGCTGTTTGGCCGCACACTTGTCACAAGTCCCTGGCCTCACGCCATGTGATACTGATTTCCCCGGAACCGGTAAACCATAAGAAGATTAGGAAATCAGGTCTAATTTTAGAAATTCGGTGAAAAACACGTTGTGCTTGGAAGTAAAAAACAAAATGGGTTTTTGGAGGAGAAATTTTGCAGCATATGTGGCAAAGAGTCATCTGTGAATTGGCTAAGCTGGTGTGACTTACGTTTTTTGCCTAAAATGTTGCTAGGCAACTGTTGGCATACAGTGGCGTCATGAGACCGCTTTACCCGGGAAAGGGCGGCCTGATAATCCTGAAAAGGAAAAGGAAAGAAATAGAAAAACTCTGAACAGCAGTTAGATTCCAGCAATTTTGATCCAGAGTTCTGGAAAGCAGTGGTTGTTCTTCATCGTTTTGTTCAAATTGATGAAATAAGTTCGATGATTGACACCGAAACATCGAAAGTCATACGACTCGTTTACTCCCTTTTTATTTCTTTAAGTTTGTGTTTATCTTTACTTCAAAAGCTTCAGCATCGCAGACAAGCCGCATAAACGTTCAGGTCATTTTGATAGTGTTTTTTTTTCATCGGAGCCATCGGGTTGAAGTGGATGCTGACGAACGATGGACAACCACGAACCATTGTTGACTTTCGCGCACAACATGCGTTCTATCTGTGACGTCAAGCTTTTGCATTTTTGGCGCCGTACTCAAGATTCACCACCTCATGTTGAGTTTATTGGCGTAACTTATTTATGTATATCATTATCGTGACCAATAAACATGAATGCGGGGGCATCACAAAACTCATGGTTTGCCAATGCGAGTACCCCCCATGGAAGTTTTGTCAGCCTTGGAAGTTTTGCATTGAATCGCCACATATGAGTGTATTTGTGTGCGTGTGTTTATTTCAGACGGTGTGGTGGGATTGCTGACCGTCTCAGTCAAGTTCACTGTGTTGAGCGCAGTGACGTAGCCAGCCCAAAAATGGGGGGGGGCGAAATGTTTGATTTTAGGCGAATATTTTGTTTAGAAAAACGCCTCTCAAAGCACAAAATGACTATATTTTCTAAACATTTGGGGGGCATGGCTCCTTTGGTCCCCCTGGCTACGCCCATGGTTGAGCGCTTCTCCAGGTGCTGCCAACAAGGGCATGGGAAGCCCAGGTTTGGCGACAATGGACTTAAGTCGCCATTGGTCAGTGTGGAGATGATGGTAGAAAACGCCGAGGCGATGGAGCCGGAACTCAAATTTCAGGCTCCAGCTCCAGGCATCTAAATTTTTTGGCTCCGGCTGCGGAACAGTTTGGTCCACTGAGAACTGAACACCGAAAACTTCTTATTTGTACAATCGGCTTGCCCCACAAATTTTGTCTGTGGAACAGTAACCCAACTTTCCGGCTCTGGCTCCACCATCCAAATATTTTTGGCTCCGGTTCGGCGGTTCCATCCACCCAAAATTGCTTGGGCTCCGGTTCCATAGTCCTGGATAACGCGAAAAGCGCAGATCAAACACAATCAAGGCAAAACAAACAAGAAAAATGCAGTAAAGAGGAAAAGCCCAACAGAGATGCAGCAAAGCGTGTGTGCTACCCAACTCCGAGCCTCGGTTTGCGACCTCCAAGTAGGAACGTAAAGTTCTAGTAATTCATATCACGAACATATAATTTTCACAACTAAACTGTAAAGATTGCTTTGTTTACGGCACATATAGTTAAATTTGCTTCAATCGTTTGCAGAGTCCGGTAAAAATCGGAACCAGCTCCGCACACTTTAAAATATATAGCCTGGTCGGTATCTGATTCTATTTGAATAAGATGATAGGACTGACGATGTGTAGTGTTACGTGAAATCGATTTCCTATTAAAAATTTGTGATTGATTC
>JGI24158J21664_10008650_pt1 | contig 13561 bp, 4 predicted proteins | sample Ectturendosymbi3_FD_21664 | JGI IMG/M metagenome (IMG submission 21664) | reverse complement strand
CTAATTCTGTTTTGCAACCACTAGAAGTAATGCACAATAATATTCTACGAACTATTACATATAACAACTATAGATGTCATATTACACCTCTGTATAAATCTTTCAATATTCTGAAACTTCACGACATTTATAAATTAGAATTATCTAAACTGATGCATAAATTTCACCATGAAATGTTGCCAACATCATTTAAAGACTTATTTCTGAAAACGGCTGAAGTTCATTGTCATAATACAAGATATGCAACCAACCAAAACTATTTTATACCACAAGTTTCAACAAACGCTGGCAAAAAAACAATTTCTTAACGAGGAGCTACTCTTTGGGCAAATGTAGATCAACAATTCAAAGATAAATCCCATAACGCCTTTAGAAATCAATACCGATCATTTTTGTTGCTGCAATATGGATGAATGTCTGAAATAACTATACTACTGGATACATCTAGTTAAATTTTGAATAAAAATAATATCACTACATCTGTCTTATCGTTTACGCATAAGTTTGGCATGCGTTTCGGATTGCTCGTATGGTTTATAACGTGGTGCTTGGCATTTTGTTCAGGCAATTGAAATATTTCCATGATCCTTATCTCAGGTCCGTTTCACCGTTTTACGCAATTGTGTCTTCGTTTACACTTTTGGCAATCGCTGAGATGTTTCATTTTGCTGGGACGCTTCGACTCGATAACCGCAAGGTTTTTCGGTGTCCCGGATGCAAGGTTTCACTTGTTATCTTTTTTTGTTTTATGAATAAGTACGACTTTATATCGTTAAAATGCTTGTTTCTATCCACGTCACCGATAGCTTCGCCTCATGTGTGTTGGGGCGTGTATAATTGCCTCGAGTATGATAAATTCGCAAGTGTCTTTGTTTTATATGTGCGCTAGCCATGTCCTGTGGGCCTTGCGGCTGAAATCAATAAAACTGTCAAAACTGTCAAACTGCCAAAACTGCGCCCCCGCCCTGGTTACGGGCTGTGTGGAGCCAGCAGAACTAATTGAGATTGCTGTTGGAAATGACGTACTGTATTTTCCAGTTTGTAATTGTCGCAGCCGCAGCTTGTGTTCTAATATATTCATTTTAGTCTTGAGTTTGTTTGCTTTCTCTGCTCTTGTTTGTTTTTCTCTGCTCTTTGCTCTGCTTTCTCTGCCTTTCAAAGATTCACCCGAATGCACTGCTTGCAGATTTTAGGACTGAGGACGCGAAGTGTTGCGTGAAATCGATGTCCTATAAAAAAATTTGCCGAGTGATTCCGTTGTTTGTCACCTTTGTGGAGACAAGTTGCTTGAATTACTGTTGACCGTGAGGTATTCGCGGCCTCGTAGGGCTGCTGCTCCCGCGACACTCCCCAGAGGAAAAGCGGGTAGGAAAATGAATGAATGAATGTTTGTTTGCACATCATAAAATAATTTCCTTTTTGAGCTTCTTTATTGCTGACCGCATGTTCCACAGTAGGTAGTATCGCAAAGCATTTGGGACTAAAGCTTTGCACAACAAAATTGGATGGCAGTAATATCGCATTATAGCGTGGCATAACTGCATATTTACCTAAATATGATATTCCTCTTTATCTGTTTTATCAAAAACTTAGAAAACAACATGAACTTGCAAATAACGGTAAAACGTATACATTTGTGGTAATAGGTACAGCATTTTGCCTCACATGGCTAATTGAAATATGCAAAAATTCAAAATCTCTCGCACTTAAACATGGTCTCCTCGAATTGTGGGCAAACTGCACCTCACCGACATGTTTTGTGTGGCTCTACTAGCAGCTTAATGCAATATCTCAAATTAATAGCGAGTTGTTGCTTCATATTTATTGTTTGTTTCATTTATCAATGTGTTTACACGAAAAATGCTGTTTTTTTGCTGCTCATGTTGTTATTTCGCATCGTTTGCCACCAGGTTTCAAATCAAGGAGATAAATTAGTTCTTCTGGAGATTTTTATTATTAGCCGACGTTGTTTCGTCCATCTATTCAATAGGTTTGCCCTGAGGAAGCCCACTTGAATACGTGGGCGAAACGTCGGCTAATAATAAAAATCGCCAGAAGAACTAATTTATCTGCATGTTTACACGAGTTCGTAATGGTTGTTTACCAGGAAGTCTACACGATTTGATGACGAAAACAGTAAACCTGAAGCTCAAGTTAGTTTACTTAAGTTTCCAGAAAAAAATTAAAATTTTTCAAAGAGACATTTTGTCAAGAATATTCTGTCATTTTCCCAATGCAGAATGATAACGAATGCTTTTCGCGAAGAGGCAATTTTGGACCACAAAGTGGCAGAATACAAACATACATTGTAAGAGAACTGGCGGAGTTCCAAGCCGGATTTGACTATTTGAGGAATGCAAACCATGCTTTGCATTCCTTATAAATCTATTCAGTGTTAATGCAGTCAGTGATGGCTGTCCTGTTCGCCAACCGTTTGTCACAAATTTGCTTATTGTAGAAATATCACTGACCTAATGACGCAAATGCAAGAAGATCCGGCTCTAAAAAAATTCACTCACTGCCACTCTACAGCTGAGTTCTGGCGAGAGATTCCAAAAGCAAATACCCAGAACTTAAAAGACCAGTGTATGACTCATTTCTGTATTTAGAGCGACATATTGGCGTGAATTTTTATTCTCTGTGATGAAGTTTGTAAAATGAAAATCGTGCAATCCTAACAAATGAGCACTTGGGAGAATTAATTCGCGCGGCTTTTACAACGCATTATCTAGATTTTCGGAGACTAGACAAGCAAACAAAAACCTAGTGTTGATAAATAATGCATTTTTTGTGTTTCACTTACTGTAAGTCAATTCTTTACCGTATTTGTATTGACACTGCAAAATGAGTTTGCGGCTCGCTAGTATGTTTGATTTTCTACAAATGACTCTTCTACTGAACAAGTTTGTCCGCCTAGTGCAGTACGTATATTTTAGTTTTGCTTTTCAAAATGATCGGGTCAGCGTGGTCCAACTGCAGGCCCACGGGCCACATGTGGCTCCCGGACGTAGGTGTTAAGACCCGCGAGCTTTTTTAGTGTTGATTGTGGTGTGTATGTTACAATAGGTAATTATAATTAGAACAAGCATAACATCTGTTAATAATAATGTACAATATTAACGGCGTTAGACTAGATTGCAGAGAGCTTCTAGAAATTAGTCAGAAAAGATAGGTTTCCCAAACTGAAAGATTTCGCACTAAAAGTGCACTCGATGTTTGGAAGCACATACCTGTGTGAGAGAAAAGTTCTACCATGAAGCAAATCAAATCTAAAAAAGAAATCGAATGTCAGACGAAACACTGGACCATTGTCTCCGACTTGCTACCACTGACATATTGGTATTGTTAAAGGAACGATAGTGCCAGAGAAGCCTCAATTGCAGGTATCGCACTTCTAGAGATTTGTAATAAATTGTTCCTTGCTAATGTGTAATAATTTCAACAACACGCTCACATAACTAACCTGTTTTCCCTTTACAATCTTAAATCTTGTGAATCTGTTGTTTTAGCCTACATCATTTTGTTGGAAGTGGCACGCTAGTTGTCACATTTTCGTAAAATGGCCCGTAGGACAAAAGTAATCGGATCACGCTGACCTAAGGTAAACAACAATGAAGAACTTTCGAAATATTTTACCCAAAAGTACTTCACTTGTGCAACGAAGAAGTTTTATACTCGCAAAACTTTACTATCCTGAGACAAACAGTCATTAGATAAATTGTCGCTTGGCAACAGTGAGAGAAACCTACAAGATTAGTAGAACTACTATACATTCCTCTTAGTTGCTGGTGACACAGCTTCGCATAGTGTTAAAATACACTGCGATTCAGGTTTGTGTGCGACTATTACGAGGACTGCAAGAACAAGAATGACGAAAACCAGCATTACGCCAATTGTTCTTTCGTTCAGTGTGCCGACGGTTTCAGTGTGGTAAGCACAGTGTTGGTAGCTTTAAGGTTGTTGCAACACGAGTCAAGAATGCTGAGCAAAATAATCTTTTGCATGGTGACATTACTGCCTATGCTTTAAGATCAGTAAAATATTTTTGGTGGGACAATATAACCACGGAGCTTGACGCTTGCTTCGTTGCATTTTGGTACGCAAGAGCTATTTCTGGGCCTAAAAGCTAAATAGTGGCTAATCATAACGACGGGCTGGAAAAATGCCTATTTTGAAATTGTACCTTGTTTAAAAAAATATACAAACATAAATTTTTTGACTCGAGTCAATTTAATTCTCTTGGCTCGCTAAAGCTCTAGGTCTAGAAAATCAAAGGCACAGGACTCCCGCGCAAAGGCCACCACGTCATATTTATGTTTGTTTTTGCAGATCAACGCGAAAAATATATGCGACGGCAAAGTTGATTGCAAGGACCAGTACAACACTGACGAATGCAACTGCACGTTCTCATTCACCTGCGACAATAAGAAGTAAGCTATACACATTGCTATCCAACGATCAGTGTTACGCGATAACAGTGTCGTTGCCAACTGTACTTCCGTGGCCAAGCATCGCTTACTAGCAACAAAAAGTGCAAGTTGAAACGCAGACAATTGAAAAAGAAAGCAAATATTCGAATCTCTAACATTGGCGAGCGCATTTAGAACATCGCTGATCCTGGGAGGATAACTAGCCGTAATGGAGCTGGTTCTTGTATGCTTCGAACCTCAGTGCAGTTAAACAAGATTATCTCAAAAAACGGAACCATTCCACCAAGCGGCTATCATTTTACATTATAACAACCATAACAGGAGATATATTTCCATTAATGATGTCATAAAGCTAGAACATTTCTAATGATGCAAAACAGTAAGTTGTTGACTTCCCAACATTCAAACATACTTTCGTAAGAAATCATCAGTCGAAACAAGTACTTAATTTAGATCACGTTAATCTCCGAATTTTACATTGGTCAGAACACCACAACAACGACATAACCGTTATTGGTTACACAGTGTTTCAGTCAGCATCAACGAAGGTATAGATCAGTGGATCTCAACCTTTCATGGTTTGTGGCCCTTTTCTTAAGACTCTCAACACTTGTGGCCCCCTGCTCATTAATAAGGTTTTGCAATTTCACGGCAGAGCTATTTAGTATAGGACCAGTGGCGATTCTCGAATGAAAAAACTGGGGGGGCCACTGCGGGCCCAAGGAAAAAAGTAGGGGGGCCAACATAAATGTCTCTCCTGCATGGTGATTTTCCGTTATAATGGAGATTGATTTGCTATGATTAACCCTATCAAACCCAATATATGGGTTTGTAAACATCGTCGGAACCGTCGCCAGAAAGTCTTCAAATCCTTTAAAATTTTGCAGGCTCAAAGTTATCTGCTGTATATGTCAATCAAACGAACGTGAACGTTAAATTAACCACAAAACTGGGGGGCAAGCAGGGGGCCATGACCCACCCAGGCCCCCCCTTTGAATCTCCATTGTAAAGAACTCTGCTCGTGGCCCCCGGAGAACACCTCCGTGGCCCCCAAGAAGGGCCAAGGGCTCCGGTTGAGAAAACCTGGTATAGACTATAAAGCTAATGCTGCAGATTCGTTTATTTGTATGGTTGAGATGGTTGTGATTTTTCTTTTTTTGTGACAAAACGGTTGCGGGTAATTGTCCAATATTTCCGGGGACACAGCCACATGGTAGACATTTTGCTCTCGTCTAGTGCGAAACAGCCTGCGTAAAATTGTAATCTGTCTAGTGATAGAACATTGTAACTCGGAAATACATCTTACTGAAACAAGGTTTCTTACTTTTATTGAGGCTTTGTTACCAAAAGGTTTGTTGCGAGAACCTATTACTCACATTACTCACATGTCGCCGAAATATGCGGCATTTAACGTGTGCTCTACGTATCTATACGTTTTGCAATCTGTGCTCGAATTGGCTATTTAACAAAGGTCATCCAGACAGTGACGTAACTAGAGTTTTGAGCCAGGGAGAAACATTAGTTGAAAGGGGCCGACTGGACACGGTAGGGGGCCATCCAGACAACACTCAGAAAAAACTTGAGAAATGATGATGAATGCGGATGTGGATAACTATACTAAAACCCTAAATCACCGCAAAATACTCCGAAAAATGCAAAAAAGAACAACCTGCTGAAAACCGAAAGATTACTAAAACCGAAATATAAGCAAATGTGGAAGCCCAATTGTTACATTTAGCTTGCCTGGGGGACGGTTCGCCCCTCTGCCCCGAGTCAGCTGCACCACTGCTTCCAGTTATTTCCTCTGAAAAAAAATGGTTAACGCCGTTTTTCTCAGGTGCATTCATCAAAACGACGTGTGTGATGGCGTGGACGATTGCGGTGACGACTCTGACGAAAGGAATTGTTCAACGGTTGCATGCAGCAACGGAAATCGAGTGTTGGAAGTAGAAAGATGCGACGGAGTGGATAGCTGCGGTGACTCGAGTGATGAATGCAACTGCACAGACACTTTTCATTGCAAAAATGGAAGGTAATGCGGATCAAGTCGTAGCCAGGAAAGAAACTGCGAATGGGTAAAAAAACTGCAGTTGACAATATAGTCATTTTAACCGGTTGTGATGCAATGAGGAATAAAAACGTGTTTGCCAGTATCCACTACAGCTGCAACTAAATACTTCAAACTGGAAAACTTTGTAACAGATGAACAACAAATACGACAAACTTATGAAGAGACATCGTTTCGTCAATAAGCGTAGTAACCTTCACTTTTCATGTTGTTTCCGAAATAGTTTTGTTGTCGAGGGTACCATGCAGGTTTATTTGTTGCAGATGTATTCAGTTACACTTCATATGCGATGAAGTGGACAACTGCGGAGATTCAAGCGACGAGTGCGAGTGCAACGGCGTATTCAAATGCGAAAATTTTCGATGCATAACGTCGAAGCTAGTTGGTGAGAACTAACAGAAAAAGGAGCGAAATTTCAAAAAAAGCTGAACGTGTCGACGAAGTGGCTTACCTTCAGAACATGCGCAGATTTTTGTACTCTGTTATTTAGGGAACGGTATTGACGACTGCGGCGACAACAGCGATGAAAAAATATCGGTAACAACGCTTGCTACCGACGTTGCTTCCACTGCAGTTCAGAATCTTACATTTGAATGCAAGAATGGGAAACGTGTATCTGCCACAATGCTTTGCAACGGAAAAGATGACTGCGAAGACGGCACGCGAAGTGACGAATGCCGTTGCAACGGTACTATCACCTGCACAGAACAGGGTGGTAAGTTCCAAAAAACTGACCATAATCGGACATATCAACCTCAAGATTAGCATTTTTGCATTGATTGATTGCTAATCACTCCATATTGACAGCAGAAAGTTTCATTCAAAGCATCGCTAAGGCGCTTATACAGCATAGTTCAAACAGACTTTGAGTTGGGGGTGATTAAGAGACATGGCTTGTAATATTAAGGTAGCTTACCGTTTGTCATCATCCAAAAGGACACCTATGGACGGCAATCTGTTGCTGCCTCCATATTTTGAAAAATGTGTGGTGGTTGATATCCAAATTAAGCGCTATTGGAAGCAATGGTAGAACATCTGAACGAATTGTATTTTAAAGGAAACTTGAAGCAGCAACTATTGTCTGAAAAGCACATGCTAATGATATGACAGGTACAATGTTGCACTTCCGAAATCTTGACAAATACCGTNAAGGTNNATACGTCCGAACTCCCTAATTGATGTAGCGTAGCCTACACAGTGACATCATCTTAACAGTCATGCAGGCATTCGCACTGAACACGAATACTTGCTGCTGTGGTCCTAAATGCGGCCCACAACCCTACGTAGCCTATGTCTTATTTGATCACATACAAAAAAGGTCTGCATTCAATATTTGGGAAGTATACGGCGCAGGGGCGGAGCCAGACATTTTCATTTGGGGTGGGCACTGGAGGGGCCAGTTTTGCAACAAGGGGAGCTATCAATGGTCTGTGTAGGACTTTCAGAAAGAGACCTACAGAAAGAGACCTAATTTTGGGGAAGCCACTGGGGGGGGCAGGAAAATTTTTGGGGGGGCAGTGGCACCCCCTGGCACCCCCCTAGCTCCGCCCCTGATACGGCGTATACCCTGGTATAGTAAGTTCTTGAAAATGAACTCGTGTTGAACGAAGCAACTGAGCAAGACATAAGCAATCGTTAAATTAGGACGAAACGAATAGTTAGCGAAATGTGCAAAAGATATCGACTGGACTGAATTCGCAAAGTGAACTGTTTTGTTCAGGTCAATGCATGAAAGCAACAACTTGCACCCATCTAAACGACATGAAGCAGTGCGAAAACCGAGGAGGAATCATTTGCGATGACACATGTATAAGTGCAGAGCAACTATGTGATGGAACTAACCACTGCCTAGACAAATCTGATGAGGTGAATATCTGCAGAAGGGTTAAGAACATTCTTCTTCAAAGCAGTTTCTTGTGCAATCACTGGCATGCACATAATAGCATAAGGTTCATTCACTTAAGGACCTCCAGGGAAGTACCCATCTAACCAATGAGTTAAGACGGCCCGGTTTCCTATTGGTAAGCAAAATACGAAATTTGAAACCCTTTCAGTTGCCAACATCTATATTTATAAAAAGTCTCTGTGTATTATAACCAGGGCTGCCATACCGTCCTTATTTCTAATGTTTGTCCTTGTTTTGCAGTAGTACGTCTTAGAAAATAGTAGTGTCCAAATAAGGAGTTGAGTCCCAAAATAACTTGAGTCCTTATTTTTTCTTATTTTCTGTAGCATAACAATTTTAAATAAGCAATATCTGACCGACCATTAGTATCTTGTCGTAAACATTTTGCAATCAAGGTTTTGGGACATCATGAAATTGGCGTAGCATAATATTGCAGCACAGAGACCTAGTCAAGTCAAGTCATGCTTGCGCTGTAAGTAGCCTACTCAGCAATAAAACACATTTCAATCGACAAAGCTTGAAACAAACAGCACAGGTTGGGCGAAAGACGGCTAAAGCAGTCACTTAATAATCAAGCCTAGCCTACATTCAATGAGTGTCAAGTTTCAATATTACATGTGAAGCACAAAACATCAGTAACATTTTAATATTATTAGAAAGACAACCAGGGACGGACTTAGGGAGCGCGGGGCCCTAGGCCATCTTAGTTTTTGGGGCCCCACGCAGGTGTCACCTATTTGGCCGTTTGTCTGAAAAGCGTGAATGTATGCCCCTCTTATGTGTAGTGCCCCCTCAAAAATCTATCTTTTGTGGTGCTAACGTTGGTTTTGCGATTGCCTGAGATCTTCAACTGATTAAAGTCTTTCCTACATTCTTCTCAAGAACAAATGGCAATGCGATCTTTTCTTGGAATTTATAGCTCTTTTGTGTAGTTCAGAAGTTCTCTTCGCTTCATTTTCGTGATTTCTAGTGTTTTTATGGTTATTTTTTGGGTATATACATTCTCGAGCGGGACCGTTTTGCCGCCTTCGAAAATGTTGTAAGCTTTCGATCTGATTAGCTGTACGTTAACTCCTTTGTTATAGTAACCACATATTTTAATGACTAAACAAATAAAATTCATCCAGTGGACACAGGGATTATTTATGCCGTTTTTAAGCTGTTGTTTTCCAAGCAATGCAAAATATAGTGTTTTAATCCTCTACGCTATAGGCTGATGGTAAGCAGCATGAAGACAAGTTTTGCACAACGAAGTATTGTCGCAACACCATCAGCTAACCCAGGGTGGTCCAAGACTGCGAGCATGAAGGGCCACATTGCGGTTTGAGGAAAAATTTGCGGGCTGCAAAGAGAGGAACTCCAATGCCATTAAAAGACTCGTTTGCTGTTCTAATAGACCTAATTTTTGCTGCACGCCAAACGCAATTTTTGATTCTATGGTAATTTTTATTGTTTGTTTGTTTGGGACTCAAAATAGAGATTTTCTGCTAGAAAAAAGATGCACAACAAACCAACAAAATAACAAAACAATTTTTTCTTGGTTTTGGTGATAAAGTCAATGTCCGCTTTAATTTCCGAAAAAATAATCATTTTGCTGTTTTACCGTAGGATAGATAGGCCCGTAACTAGGGGTGGCGCAGGGGGCGCGAAGCCCCCTAGAACATTTTTTGACCTCCTTGTAAAAATGTGTTGGACATAGTTTAAAAGCATTAGACATAGTTTTAAAAAATTGGACCCCTCTGAAAACTCTTCGACTCCATGGTGTCCCAAACTAGTTACGGGCCAGGGACAGATAGATCACATCTCGCGTTTGCGCTTTCCGGAATTACTAAATGGCTTCACGGGTAAGTGCGTCATTGCGACCTTAGAACATAGAGCATCAATTGAGAGTAGAAGAATATTCTTGCAAAAAGGAGTTAAAAGTGGTTGCACAACTGTAGGAAAAACCGCTGAAGTCACTGATTTCGCACAGGCTTCCTTCCTTGTTCAACCTGTCCCTAGCAAAACAAAACCCGGATATTGCGAAGCAATCCGCAATTTCCTAATTTAAACTACAATCTTGCAAATTTTACTGGATATCGGTTTTTGCAGCATTTAGCTGGACCTTTATTTGTTTTTAGAAATGTTCCAATTGCAGCAATGGACAGTATATCCTTTCGAAGAACTTTTGCAACAATATAACTGACTGCAGTGATCAAAGCGATGAATGCGAATGCAATGAAAAAACTTTCAGGTAAGACCAGTGGGTTTGGGGATTAAACAGTTGCATTCTACGAAGTACCTGTTGTTAGACGCTTTAGTGGGACTAGCATAGTGACTTTTATCTTTATAACTTGTTCATAGCCCAAGATTTACCTCGCCAGATTTGCTTTTTGAGCAGAAGGAGAGATTTGTCTTTTTTCAGGGAGTGGAGTCCTTGATTTTGAACAGATTGTATTTAATATAATACATTCCGTACGTTATTGGAGAACCTTGGGCAGATCCTAATTGTGCTGTTTTTGATACATCAGCCTCACATGGGCAAGCTGCTGGTCAAAGCCAAAGGTCATTGAAGCATATTTCTGCTGATGTTGATATTTCCATCTAACGTTAAAGCGATTTGATCCTCTTCGACATTAAACAATGCAATAAGCGTTTATGTGCCGGTCATCATTCAGGCTAACTGCCTTTTTTCCGATGCCATATTAAGACAGAATTTAGGCTCGTGTGTTCTTTCCGTGGTTTGTTCAAGAATCTAGGTATCTGTGCAGAACCTGCTTTTCAGCATTTTATTAAAAAATATTAAAAATAATCCATTCCAGACATAACTTCGGAAACACATTGTCGCTTGGCTTGAACGTGATAGTCTTGTTATATGGAACAAACGGAAGACACCAGTGTACAAACTGATGGATAGTATTTCGAAACGGACAATTAACTTCAACACATGTAGAAATAATTTGCCAGGTCAAAGCCTCAGCGACAAGCATTGTAGTTTCGAACAAGGTTTTGTCTGCAACCAAATAAGTTTATCTGGTAATAATCCATAACTACAATATCCAAAACACAATTGCCGGTTGAAAAAAGTAGCCTAAGGGTGGCTAATTTAAACCTTAGCCTACTACTGACAACATAAGCTTGGTAGTAAATTGTTGTGTCATACAACTTGGTACGTTACAGGTGTACGAATGGAAAATGCATCTCCAAGAAAGAGACTTGTACCGGAAATGACGCATGTGGAGACTGCAGCGGGGAAAGAAACTGTCCCCTTAAACCTCATGCGTAAGTAATCAACGTTTTGGTGTCGAGTGACACTTGACTGAAAAGAGGAGCAAGTTTAACTCTTTCGTCGAAGAACGAAAATTGTGTCAAAAATAGCCTAAACGGCAAACCGATTTACTCCTTTTCAAACGAAGCTTCTTTAGTTTCAAGACCCTGGTAGTCTCATGCATTGTTGTACACCAAATGTGTTGCATGCTAGGAGCTGCAACTATGACCAAGTTTAAGATATTTAAATCTAAAAAAGCAGATTGCACTCCACAAAAAGGATTGATGCGAACTAGAGTTGGGGGACGAAGTTTATAGCGGGGGTCCGATCTAGATACACTACTACCTGCTTCATGATTGATTGATTGCAATGACGCCATGAGCGATCATTCAACGTTGAATTGCCCTTTTTGCACAATTTCTAAAAGGGTTAAAATGCAAAACGTGTCCGCAGTCTGTGTTTTTCGCAGATATTTCAAATTTTTTATCAGTGCTACTACTTCTGTAAAGCCAAGATATTGGTCCCGGGCCAATCTCTTCAAACATTCAAGCAGTTAGCGTTAAATGATAAATTTTCTATTTTACAAAAAGGTTGGATGGTAAAAGCTGGGAAATCAGCCATTTTACAAGCTCTACTTAGGCCTTTTAACTTCAATGTGTAAATCACATCACCACGTCCAACTCGAGGCCACTTGACTATCTCTATAAGTAGGGGCCCGACTAGGGGAGCGAGGGGGGCACTGCCCCTGGGCGGCACTTTTTGGGGTGGCGACACTTTTGGTGAAAAGAAGGAATAGCAAATGGTCTTTCACGAATGAACCTGAAGTTAGATTTAGGTTTTACATTTTGGTTAAGGTTGAACCTACCATGGGCGCAATTTTGTTGTAAAATGTGGGGGGACAGCTTGGTGTGAAACCAATATAGTCATCGGTTCGATGCAGAAGTCACGTTTTTCATATACAGATTCCCAATCTTATTTCTAGAGGTGTTTTGAGAGCAACACTAACCACGCTTTGTTTTGTCCTGTGGATTATTTACATATTAATATGCTTAAATTTGTTGCTGGACACGATATTGTAGTTCAGCCTGTTTCCATTAATATCGTATGTGAATGTAAACAAACACAGCAATATAGTAGAATACATCATTTGGGTTTTATCAGAGCTGTCAGTTGGAGTGCACAAAATGCTGAATCGCATTGGTCGCACGTGATATCACTCTTACAGTGGAACACTTCAGTTTTCAATCATTTTATAAGAAGTGTGGGTTTACAGCGCGATTTGATGTTTTGTTCAAGTCGCTTAACGTTGCAAAGACGATAAGTATTTTGCTTGCACATTTCCGTTTTTTGAAAAAGCCACAAATATTTTTTATGCTTCTGGGCATCATGCATGCAGCCCCACCCCTACCAAAATCTCCACTGATATCCTCTTACCAGCAGCAAAAAAATTTAGCCTAAAATTAGCGTAGCCTACTTCACAAAGTGATTTCAATCTATTTTTACTGTTGGTGGGTGGAGGATGCATCCTTTCAATCTCTTCTTGTTGGCCCCTGCCTAGATGCACACACAGAGTTGCAAAAGGGCCTCATTTTCAAACCTGAACCCGGCCCGAGCCCGAAATAACAAGCCCGTACGCGGCTCGAGCCCGACATTTATTTTTGAAGCCGATTTAGACCCAAAAGCAAAATTTACCGAGGGAGTTAAGATATGCGCAACTGCGGAGTATCAAAAAGCGTTGCGCGCATGGGTAGTTGCAGGTACACGGTTTACCACACCAAAAATAGCAACCATCTTTACCAAAATATTGGCATAATCTGACACAAATGTAGCATGTTAGTCAACGATAATACTGCGGAGTGTGGAATATAATGTTTCTCAAGAAAAAAAGAAACTATCACGAAACCATCTAC
>JGI24158J21664_10008645_pt1 | contig 13565 bp, 12 predicted proteins | sample Ectturendosymbi3_FD_21664 | JGI IMG/M metagenome (IMG submission 21664) | reverse complement strand
AAACCCTTAAGCACTATGGTAGCATGTTTTCGTCCGAGTCTCTCGTGGACAGGATTGCTGAGCTAGAGTTTTTGGTCCACGGAGGGACGTCGGCCGTTAAACTGGCGCCCAACGTGGGGCACGAGGCGCTAAAAAGTTATTAAGGGTGGCCTTTAATCAGTAAGGCCCGGGGCTCGAACCTACGACATACAGGAAGGGCATAGGAGGCTGTAAGAAGCCTCTGAAAACTCTTAAGTATACGATTTTGGACTTAGAAAATTTCTGAAAATCTTCAGGGGTCCGGCCATTTAGGCCCTTACAATTACGGGTTCCAAAGCAGGTGGGCCACTCATTATGGTACCAGCAGATGGCCCATGACTTGAACTTTAATGTTGGCTTAAGAAAGTTTTTTCGTATTTAAAATGCATTGGCCCGACTCGGGGGACAGGAGTCAAAATGCATGCAAGAGATAGGCACTAAAACACGTTTTTTCGCCACTAGGAGTTTGGCGCATTTCAAGGGGAGACCGAAATCAAATAAAGTAACTATTGGAGGTTGTTCAGGGGTCACCTTTAAAGAGTATCCCACCGGTTAGTGACGTCCCGCCATGGCCAAGGGGGGCCTGGGGGGGCAACAAAATTAGGGGGGCAAAAACTTTTATTCTGGCGAAATTCAATAATTTTAGCATGAAAACGGGTAATGTGGCCTAACAGGGCACCAAAACAAAACTTTAGAAGTCACACGAGCCACTAGTAAGGGCCTTAGAGGGGTCGAAAGGTGTAAATGACGTAGCAAACAGGAGTCAAAACTTGAAACGGCTGTAGAATTTAAACCATAGGACATTTGTTGGAAATTCTTTTAAAACCTAGTATTTTAACATCTTAACTCTTTACTTTTACAAAAAATTGGGCGAAATTCAAAAATAAAATTTTAAGGGTACTTAGAAAATTTTCGAGCTTGGTTCGTGACATCGTGACGCACATCGAGATGTGCGATAAATTTCTGCCGGGTTTTGGATGCCCGGATCGCCGCCGAAAATCTTTAAAATTTTGATATAAACTTAAAGACTTATAACCTTTCGTAAGGACATAGGATCACACTGGCTTTTGGTCACAGGGGTCCTTGGGCCTCGGTACGCCCTGTGAATGATAGAAGACTTGACTTAGCGATGTTTATACTTTGTCTTGCTCTCCTGAAACTTGTTATGAAACGCAGAGCGTGTTGGCCTTAGGCTGACTCTCGCACTAGAGGTACGACTTGATTAGTTAACGCAACAGGCATAAGCTGTTGGGCACAGTCATGCTTCATACATTTGCGGACTTAGAAGTTCAACGACAATTTGGACTTGACGTTTTAAAGTGAGAATAGGGATTGAACTCAGACCTTTACAAGTTGCTGTTATTACTGCCCCATTCACATATTACCCGACCCGGTGGTGCGTGCAACAAACTGACTTAATTGTCGGCTGTCTGGAAACCCGATAAGCTGTCCTAAACAGTGAGCAAGGTTGAAAGATGGGGTAGACCCCGGGATTTCGAGTACACACATCCAAACACTGTTAGCCAGAACGGTCAAGCGTGATCTATCCTTACGGTATTATAGGGCCACCTTCCCTATAGGAAACGGGGTTAAATGATCATTGTGAGACATAGACAAGATTGGTGAAGCTCCGGGTGCAGGGGAGCTGTCTTGTCAAGACAAGGTTGGGGAAACTTCTTGTTTTTGGGAGTTGCCTTGTGTTAGAACACAGAAGAAGGTTAGAGGGAGCCTTCGAGGTTGGTGAAACTTGCCAAGTTATGGGGGATGCCTCAAGTGCTAGAAAGAGCTAACGGTACGAAAGGAGAGCGTTGCTCCACAATCCAACCCCATGTCACCGCATGGAGGAGAGGCACAAAACGACGCATCAGTATAACAGCAACTCGCCTCCATATGAAGGCGAAAGATTGATAGTACTCAATGAAATGGTCCCGGAATTTGAGGCCACATCCGCCGAATTACGACCTGGCGGTGGCATTCATAGGAAATGGTCCTGGAATTTGAGGTCACGTTCGCCGAATTACGACCCGGCAGTGGCATCCTAGGGAAATGGTCCTGAAATTTGAGGTCACGTCCGCCGAATTGCGAATTGGCGGTGGCATCGTTAGGGGGTTAAATGAAATATAGGGTGCAGAAAAAAATTGGCCCTTACAGCATAGGACGCGCAAGACAAGGTACACATAAATTTTGCCGGCACAAGGCTGAGGCGTTGGAGTAAAGTTAGTAACAAATCAAATCGCTGCTAAATGCTTGGTAAGTGGTGCTGCGCTGAAAAACGTTTGCAATGAACCCTATGAACATAGTAACCAATGAACCCTAGACTACCTGCAGTAGGAGTTGGGAATATATAAGGCCACTCGCATGAAGGACAAGTTGAAACGTTTGAAGACATGTATAACGAGAGGGGGCGATTTTTCTAGGAGAACAATAAAATACTTTCCCTTTGAAAACATAGGGCGAGTTGGTAGAACAAGACTCTGACTTAACGTTTTCAGACCCGAGGGGGATGTTACTTTAAACACAGTTGAACGAAGACTTGAATTCTGAAACCATGGCCAAAGCTACAAAGCAACTTGGAAGTCTACCCAAGCATGCTGCATGAATGGTAAATGTTTGACGTGATCAGCGAATAGTGTGAAGCGGTTAAAATCCACAACCTCAGCAGAAAAATGAATTGCTGCATGAAAGCACCTAGAATAGGGCTCTGCCATGCCAACTGATGATATAATTATAAACTGATCATCATGACAGGACTTTGATAAAACAGTTTGCTAATCTGGGAGTCACAGATTTGGAGACAAAACATGTAAACCTAAAACATTACTAGTGAAGGCCCATAAGGCTCTCTATGTACTTGCATGCTGTTTATAGTGAATAGTTTATAGTGAATAGTGTGTAGTTAATGGAGCTATGGAAAAAAAACTTGCTGTCGAGGGAAAAGACTTGCATAATGGGGCAAAGGCCTCTGAGGGGACAGGGCAGACAGTCTGCCAGAAGACAGTCAGGAGATGATTAGTCAATCCACAGTTAGTTAGTTAACAAAGGCGACGTTTGACTACACTGGTTGCACTTCAATGGAAGGAAACAAGCCTGGTCATGCTGGCCCAAAGCTAAGTATACTCTATGTAGTAAGTAGTGTGTAGAAAATAATGGAGACGCTTAGGCGAGTCAAATTAGGGTGTGTGTAAGAACCGTTTGAAGTATGTAGTGTTCACACATTTAATTAATGGCTTTGATGCATCCGAAAGACACTGCAGGTCAGTAGTAGTAAAACGGAGGCTGATCTGGCGCATGAATAGTGAATAAGAAAGCGCGGCGATGTCTACCACTGACAAGGAAGAGCCTCGTTTTGCCTCTGTGCAAATCTGGGAACCTGCGTTACGTAGTCAAGCCAAGGTGAGGTGACAATAACTGGTCACCAGCTGAAAACCAATGAAGGTCTGGAAAGTAATGGAAACAGACAGGTTTTGGCACAATGAATCATTTACAAAGGTGTCTTTCGGAGTGCTGTGATGTCCTCTGAGGGACTGTGCCTAAGAGTGTAGGGGTGTAGGCCTTTGTAAGGCTAAGGTCCACATTTAGGTGCGACTTTACAAATACAATAGGGTTGTTCATAGTACAGCTGTTCACAACATGTGGCTTGGGTGGTCCTACCCGACAATGCCTAAGGGAAAACGAGCAACATTAAAGAGGGTCATCCTACCCTGCCCCTTTGTGGAAAATCATGAGTGACTTTGCAACGGATAGCTTATGCTTTCTGGAGCTTAACGGTGGAAGTTCTCGAGTGGGTGACGATCCACAATGAGAAAAGTACTGAGTCTGACTTCATGATTAGCCACTGTTGATTGTGAAACGTTAGAGTTGGCAATCTATCATGCGCGTTGCTCGAACACAACACACAAACACACACCCATATAAAAATGAAGGGCTAAAGCACCAAAGCGTGTCAATACGATGCGTGAGCTAGAAAGCTAGAAAGACTTCAATTATGGAGCAGAGTTTAGTGTGTGCACGCAGGGAACAAAACGACTCTGTGAACCCAAGAGATGAGAGTGGCAGCAATCATAGCGCGATTGTGCTAAGCCAAGGGGGAGTCGATGAACAATTAGGCCAAAGCTTAACAACAAATAAATTTTAAGTGCAGGGCTGATACTAAGCTTATCGAAATGAAGCAGAGAATATATGATTAGCTTGTTAAAATTACTAATAGCTAAGTTAAACCCTTATTTGGACGTGAAAAAGGCAACTTAACGAGGTAAAGTGCAGCAAAGGGCCTAGGGCTAAGACAAGCCGATGAGACATGATGTCACCCGGGCAGAAAGACAGTGACAGGGGGCACAAAACCTTTGAAGGAGGGAGTAGAAAACAGATAACCTGGAACAGTCAAAACGCCAAACGAAGAAGAAGCAAGTGCCAGCGAATTCCTCTAAGGGAATAAGGGCGAAGATAACACTCAGACCTTCTTAGACTATGAGCGTTATGTCATTGAAACAAAGTCGCGTTGACATGGAGATGTGGTCAATCATCTTTGTCCTCTTACGAATGTTGGCCGATATATTGTGGGGTTCAGCGTTGCGGCAGAACCATAGTCATGTTAGCCTGAGACATAGCCGTGTCGTGAAGCCAGCAGACATTACTCGACTGGCCGCATATATTGGAGTGACCTGTGAAAAAGTTATCATAATATCTAAACATTATGTGTCCCCAGCGGGGGCGATTATTGACTAATGAAGATAATTAAAATTAAGACTTAATGTAACCGTTAATGTATTGAAGGTTAGGAGTATGAATGTAATAACATTAGCTGACTTGAGACTGGCAATTCAAACGAACGAAGATTTGTCCAAGAAGCTAGCAACAGCAAAATTGCCTGAAGAACCAATTGACTTTGACACTTTGACATTAGAAGAATTTTGTTCGCCGTAGGATTAACGATTGATTGACCTGGAGACTTAGGAACTTAAATGGCAGTGAAATTCGGGGTACAAGTAAAACCCTCACCGATAACTTCAAAACGCTAGAAAACCCCTTACGAAACCAAGTGAGTCAGGCCAGAAACCTATCAAAGTAAACAGCGGTGAACTCATGAAGAAGGCTTTCGGAAGGGAATTTGACAGCCCACCACAGGCCGTCGAAGACGTAGGGGAAGGCGTGGAAAACACCATATCTAAAATATTAGGCCATTCTTTAACAAACCGACACAGGATTTGCCGTAGAAAGCCTACGTAACCAGCATTAACAATGGTGTTGGGAAACAGTAATTATTAATAGGGGGGAGTGGAAAGTGAGGTAAAATCACTTTCGAAAACTTTTTACCTTTTTAAGGAAGCAGAACCTATAAAACGACAGTAATTACTAAAAATTATTAGAGCATGGGGACGGAAAAAGTGCGGGTTCTGTAGGGGAAGATGGTGAATCCCCAAGTCAGTGTAGAGGACACAACATCGGCTACGAAACCCAAAAATAATTAGTTCTCAACGATCACTGCTGACTTTCGCGAGAAGTCACGGAACCCAATGCATACTCCCGTGAACGCACACCATTTCTGTCACCATGCCCCAGCAAATAGCAAAAGGTTGATGGCTAGGAAGATTCCCTTAAACACTTTTGTTCAGGGTTAAACGAGCCAAACAAATAAAAACTATAGGGGGAGGCAGCGCATCACAATGCTCATTAAAAATTTTTTCAATTTTCAAGAATGGCAAGCCGATAATTTAAGCATTCTAGGTAGCAATTTAGGCCATCGCAAATAAGTATACAGGTTTTATTTCGAGGATGACTAAAGACTGGTAATGATTCTTTTGGCCGAACAGGGGGGGGAATCTTATGCAACCCGCCTGGCCTACCGTAACGCTACAAACCCTCAGCGGGGATGCATGCTGATAACTGCTGAGTTTCAGATGTATGACTATTTTATGAATGATTAAGAAAAAAAAAAAATAAGTACAATAAATAGATTGTAGTCGTAAAGTAGCACAGCTAATTAAGTATAACTAACTAAACGGAGTAAGCTATTATCGAAAGTTAAGACCATACGTAAACATAAGCAGCTATGATCTGCCATGATATACGAAATAGAGCAAAGAAAGTGAACAGTAAAGTCGGTGACAGAAAAACTTTCCACAGATGAGTTTTCGAACAAGGAAAGCCTGAGAAAATGACAAGAGAATGTCAAGCTCATCCACATCATTTAAAAACTTTTGGTCAAAATAAGGTTTTAGCGAACTTTACTTTGCTTCAGCAATGGTTAAAACTTGGTAGCATAACTTAATGATAAGGGTATGTTTGAAACTTGGTTTACTTGAATAAAAAACACCTGTAACAAATACTAGTCAAGAGTAGAAAAGTCTTGTTAATAAAAATGATTACTTCTAGCCGGCATTAACCTGCAAGAGAATGATGACTTACACGAAGCAAATGTCGTTGCAGGCATAGGAAAAGTTACTTAATGTTGAATAACATAAGTGAATGTAAAAGAAGAAAATGGAGAAACGGGAAGCTCGCGAAAGAATGCGAGCCATGCAAACCGTTCGGGCGCTGTTGGCCGCAAGAAAGTTAACCTCTTTAATCAGCCAACAATGTACAAAGAGAAATACCATTAGACGCCTATGGGGACGAGGTCGAAGAGTGACAATGATTGTGCGGGCCGTGTTAGTAAACATAAAAGGCGGCGCAGGCCCCACTAAGGTGCGGCGGTCCTCCCTCGTCTACCACGTGTAGTGACCTATAAAAATTATTAGAGCATGGTTTTTGCATGGAAGAATTGAATCCGGCTGATCTGATAGCAAAGACAGGGCTGGGGAAGCAGAGAACAGTTTGGAATTATTAGGAAATTAACGTATTTAATAATGTTGACATAATCAAAGAATGCACAGAGAGTTAAATTGTCTGGGGAGATATGCCATCGTTTCCATGACATGAAAACGTCACTGATTGGCTTGAACAAATTTATGAGTGATCGCTGGCTGGAAAACTTTGACCTCAATAGCATAAAAGGGAGAAAAACGGACGTTCAGCCAGGATTGTGACTGGGAGATAGGTTGGTAAGCGGCCGAAGGGTGGTATTACACGGGTAACGGTAACATGGTTCAGTGTATAAGTTGTGGGGGACAGTTGAGGATGCCCTTAACAGAAAACGGTTTACACGGTTATCATGCCGCAATCTTTCCATGGTGTGAGCTTTGTGGTCCTGACAGTGGTGACATAGCGGACCACGTGCCGACTCAGGCATTGGACTGAAGCAGTTGCGTCACTAGCACAGTTAATCATACTAATTCCATTGTGTCACAGCTAAAGCATAAACAAATAAGGAGAAATCATGTCAGCCAATGAGACTCTTAAAGTCAATAAGGTCATTCGCCGGCATGTGATGCGTGAAGCATATAAAATGAAAGTAATAACACGGGCTTAAAGAAAGGCATGTCCAGGCGCATTGCTACTACCGGGCAGAGAAAAATAATGGTTAATAAACATAAATCGTTCTAGAAGTTGGACGAAAAGAACGACGCTACTCAGTCTGAAGGTGGCCACTAGATTGCATCCTCCTATAAATGCCATTGCGTGTGAGCTACTGAAGAAGGAAGTCCAGGCGACATTAAATCATGACAAATATCATGAACAAGCAACGATGATATTACGCGAATGGACAAAGCAAGGGCGTCCACGGGCTGGACCGCAGCTAGTGGGTAACACGCTGATAGAGCTCGAGGATAAGGCAGGGAACATGTTTTTACATGGGCCTACCGGCGACGATCAAATCCATTATGTACTGTCGGCGGAGCTACTGGCCAATAGGCCTATAAAGAAAAGGCTGCGCCCCGTCGGTCGACCGAAAACTTCAACCAAGCAAAAAGGTTTTGATAATCCCCACTGACGAAATAATGCACATCGAAATTGGGAATAAAAACTTAAATCAGAAAAGAACAATTCGAAGAGGTTGAAAACGTGGGGGCAATAATAAAATTGGCGAAAATACTAGAAGCAGTGTTCAAGCACGGGAGTAAGGCATACCCAGACAAACGAAAGCCCCGGAAAGGACGTGGGAATAACATGGAATTCTAAGGCACTGTTGTTCCTAAGTTAACAAGTAGGACAATCAAAGGCTTTTTCTTTTAAAAGGGGGAAGTAGAGCATTAGCATGCTCAGGTCGAAATTTTAAACTTTTAAATAAAAAAACAGGACCGTAAACCGGAAATTCAAATAGTAAATCAAAGGTTTTAGGCCCTTCCAGTTAGGGAAAGTGGAATAGCATATAACTGAAAGTTTACAAAAGTCATCACCGGAATAATAAGAGTAATACATATTCATGTTGCAGGAAAGAAACGAGTTATAGGACATGATGTCTGAAAATGAGGAGTTAAAAGACAGAAGTAGAGAAAGTAATTTAATAAAAGATAGCACTGAGTCGTTGTCATTAAAACGGAATAAGCCAGAAAGGCCACCACGATTACGTATTAAAACGGTGCCTTACTATGATGTGAAGTTGCCAACGTACGAAGAAAGTCAGGTGAAATATGCAAAGTTAGTGTACAAGTTGCCGGATACTAATAAAAAGGCGACAACGAACGAGTGAACGAGGAATGAGACTCGAACATTAATAATATATTGATTCTATTTGAATAAGGTATTAGGGAAGTTGTAGCACCTTTCTTTGAAAGCTAAATAAAAAACCAAGAATGGAGAAAGGAAAAATGCGAAATGAGAATACTTCGGGAAAGTCTCCACTGGAGAACAAGGACAAAGAAGAGGATCACTTACAAACAACCGAGTGGCACTGCATAGACAATGAGCCACGAGACTCTAGCAGCATGGAAAAATATGCACGAAAAGGAGAAAAAGTATATGCAGAATTAACAAGATTGGTTACCATGATAATCGAGAAGAAGGTGAAAATACAGCACACGATGGAATTACTGCAAGAGACTAAGGATGAACTGAGACTTGGGCTGATACACCTCAGAATAAACTTAAGAAAAGCTGCAAACCAGACCATGACTGAGGAAGAAGAAACGGACTGGGAAAAGGAAGAGTATAGACTCAAGGGCCAACTAACCGAACTAGAAATGTGGTTAGGGTTGCGAGGTTTTCAACATGAAGCAGATGTGGCCCCTACACCAGAGGAGGAACAAACAAATGAAATACTAGAAAAAGGAATGATGGAAAGTGGGGTGGTACTAAAGGCTTTGAAAGTAATGAGACTACTGAATAGGAACACTCAAATCGCGGGGAAGCAACATCAGCTGCAGTGGTTGGAGTTTCTACTTCACCCGAAACAAGGAACTCATTGGACATCAGCAGTCTTTATAAGAAGTTAGAGTATGTGGAATCAACTTTGCAATCACTAGAAAAGATTAAGAATGCAAAGGAGGCAAGTGTGGACAAGGCTCCCTTAAAATGCTTTTATTGCCATGAGGAAGGACATTTTAAAAGAGAGTGCCCTAAAAGATTTCCCCGACCACCATGTAGAGGAAGAGGAGGTTGGAATAGAGGCAGAGGGAGCTGGCACTCATACGCAGAAGACTGTAGCCTGGGAAGAGGCAGAGCAAGGGCAGTTCCGATTAGAGGCCGAGGGAGCTGGTATTAACTTCGTTGGTGCGAGAATGCGTTTCGAATAATCAACGTAAAAGGCGCAAATAAACCAATGCTAGAACGAAGCAAGTTTAGAAGGAAAATGTAACATGTCATTAATAGTATGAAAACTATGTTATATCCATAGAGGTTAGAATGATCGTAATAAGTAAGCACCAAAAGCATGAAGTGTAAAACATTATAACTTTACGAAATGGACGAGACAATAGTCATGAGGTCATTGAGCATTTAATAAGTCATCATAGCCATTAAGTCGTTACGAGTCATCTTGAGTGAATTCTGTAATGAACGTGACATCACTATCATGGCATTATAAGTATAGCATGGGTCATGAGCGGTATAATGAGTTAAGAATATGAACTATATTAGTATTAGAACGAGAGCCAATATGAATAATAGCGCCGTATATTATAAACGTAAATCCTATTTGAATAAGGTTAAAGGGAGTATTTTAACCTATTACTTACATAATTATGATAATTTATGATGATTATCCTATTTGAATAAGGTTAAAGGGAGTATTTTAACCTATTACTTACATAATTATGATAATTTATGATGATTATTCTATTTGAATAAGGAAAATATGTATAGAAATGTTTAAGTTAAAAGACAAGGTGACAACTTCATATGACAAAAGAGAACTGAAGAAACTAGGAAAAGAAGTTGATAAGCATGGGTCTCTGCAAAACAAGAATACTTTGTGTGTGAACCGAGAGGAAGAATGATATTACTTGACTTTGGAAAGAGTCAATGCAATAAAAGACAAATCCACGGTAGAGATACTTCGATCACCACTACCCAACGTACAATACCATCCTGAGATAAAGAAAAGAATAAAAAAGCAAATTAAAAAATTATCAAAGGAGACTTGCAACAAACCGATAGAGAAATGTCTTCATGAAATCATGCAAGATTACAATCATTGCATAGAAGAACACCACGGAAGCCGTAATGAGAAGAACACCACGTGGTGTGACATAAAGAGTTAAACAAAGCGAACAAACAGAGATTTGAAAACCATGACTGGAAAGGGTGACGATCACCAGACGGTGCAGGACCACCACATTGTGGAAGAGTCAAATGAACAAGTGTGAAGATCACCAAACAGTTAAAGAGTAAAATAATCATGCTTGGTTGTGAAGAGAAACCATATGTTACAGTACGAAGAGTGAATGGTGCCTTTGTGAGCACCGAAGTGTGGAAGAAAAGTATATGCTGCCACTTGCGTAATGAACTAGGCATGAGAAATGATACCTCATCAGTCAGGAGGCATAATTAAATTATAGGGAGAGGAACCAGAGAAAGAAACAAAATAAGACGGCTAAAAATTCGAAATTGGAATTGCCAGCGGAAAAGCGCGGTGAAAGACGCGGAGCATGCCTAACGGTATGTAGCATGCCTAACGGTATGTAGCATGCCTAGCGGTATGTGGCGTGCCTGATGGTACGTGGTGCCCTCGCGTTCTAGACGGGACGTAGCGTGTCTAACGGCACGTGACCATATTAAAGGGTGATTGAATAACAACCTAAGAATGAGGATAGAGAAGCCTCTAGGAAAGGTGTCGGTTTAAATCTAGATAGGAGAAAGACTTTACCAAACCTAAACAAGATAATTCGCAATATATTTAAGAAGTATGGAAGAATCATGGAATCATACTAATCTGATGCATCATAAAAAACTATACCAGAGATCCATTTGTACGGTAAACCTAGTAAAAGTAGGGAAAAAGCGATTAAAACGACAACAATATAAAAATTTGTACGGTAAACCTAGTAAAAGTAGGGAAAAAGCGATTAAAACGACAACAATATAAAAATTTGTACGGTAAACCTAGTAAAAGTAGGGAAAAAGCGATTAAAACGACAACAATGAAAAAGGATATTTGAAAGGCGGGGTATCAAGGGAATACCACGCTCAATGCCAGGGGAGCAATGATTAAGACCTTTCAGGAATAAAGAAAGAAAAATTTATACAGTCAACCAAAGCTGCTCCTGTGGCAAATGAAGAAGGGATTTCATGGCTAACTACAGTAACCCACAACACAGTGTGTGGGGTAGTTGAAGTAAAATCCATTTTTCGATCACAGAGCATCTTAACAGTTGAATTAAGTATATACAAAAAGTGGAAGTAGCATGGAATACACACAAATGTGAAAGTAGCATGGAAGACACGAAAAATTAACATAAAATAAAACATACAAGAATGAATCGAAAGCCTGAAGCAAACGACCTAGGGAGGATTATAGCGAAAACTTAGGAAGGGTGCTTAATTAGGAAGCAAACGACCTAGGGAGGATTATAGCGAAAACTTAGGAAGGGTGCTTAACTAGACGACCTAAAGATGAGGAGGACAAGAAAATCTCTAGGTAGGGTGTCTGATAAAATCTAGCTAGGAGGAATATTTTACCCAAATTGAGCAAAACAAATTAAAAAGCGCTAAGAAAAGAAGAAAACACGCGTGAAAATAGGGATGAGCGTTGTATATGATATCCCACATTAAAAAGTGTTCCATAAGAAAAGACGTCTACTATTGAAATAGAAACTTTAAGCGTAAGAGATAGAAAAACTCGCGAGTACGTAAGAGAAGAATTAAAGAATGATTGAGAAGTGTGGATGGATGAATGAGAATCTTGCGAGTGAAAATGAACAAGAGTCATGATGTCACATAATAAAAAATCTCTTGTGATCTGAAAAGAAACCAAGTGTCATGGAATGAGTGTTATTAACATGAAGATCATAATGTCATTAAAAATGCACCTATGTGGTCATTTGTCATGCGCAATATTGCATGTTGTTGCAATCATCTATCATCACAAGCTGGACAACGTTGCATGTTGTTGTGTCAGAATGGGTTGAAACAAAAAGGTGATCATTTAGCGATATTAAGCGTAATTAAAAATGAAAATGAAATTTAGTTCGAGACTAGGGAAGAGCAAGAGCAGAACAATAATGCACTGATTGGGAATTGCTAACCACCAATTAGCAATTTGTCATTATGTGATTGCAGGCTTCTTTTGGTGGTGCTTGAGAAGGTCGGCAACAAAAGGATCTGCTAACCTGCTCAAAATTAATGCAAAAAGGATAGCTGAATAAAACTAAAATTAGGGCAAAGTTACCCTACGATATAGGAGGGGTGATCCTAGATAAAAGAAGACATTAATAAACTCAACAATTAATGATAAACTCAATTAGTGAATTGTAGGAAAAGCCCATAAGAATAGGAATAAGGCAAAGCTAATCTGATCAGAACGATATCTGAAGTTCGAAAGGGAATAAAGTTGCCCAATCAGAATCACATAAAAGAAAGAATACAACTGATCTGATGGGAAATACCAATCAGTGAGGTGCAATAGATAAACTATAAGAAGGTAAAAGAAAATGGAAAAAGAGCTCTGCGTGAATAAAAGAGACGAATAAAGTAGAAATAAAATGGCCCCAAATAAACATGAACAAAGAGGGAAGTGTCCTGACGAAAAACCAGCTGATGAAACATGGAATTGACGCTACAATATGATGGACAACTGCTAGCCCGAAAAATGTTCATCAGCGGAAAAGAACATTGTGCTCTGATGAGAACTTCAAATGACAAGAACTATAAATTGCTCCGATGAGAACTTAATTGAAACTGATTTCCATTGAGGATTGAAAACCAAAGAACTGATCTGATGAGAACTACAAAAAATGGAAAATCAAACCAACAAAGAAAAACAGCGTTTGAAATTCCATAACAAGAAGATATGGAACTTCCACTGAAGGAGGGAGTAGTGTTAAGGTTCATTCTGACCTTAACACGCGCGGACCACTTTTATAACAGAAAGAAAATGCCTGTGACAAATACGAACGAATTGAAAGACAAGTTAATATGTTGGTCATGTGTATTATCATTGTGTGTTTTGTTGGTGAAACAACCGCTTGACAGTGGAAACATTAACTATTACTAAACAAACATATTCAGACAAA
>JGI24158J21664_10008644_pt1 | contig 13565 bp, 10 predicted proteins | sample Ectturendosymbi3_FD_21664 | JGI IMG/M metagenome (IMG submission 21664) | reverse complement strand
GCACTTTTTGCATTGTTTCTGCTTATTTCCTGAGTCATATAAAACAATACACTTTTCTCTCTCTGTGTCTCTCTGTCTCTTATAAATACAGTCTTAATAGTCAGAGCTAACAATATCAGACAAGTATTCAAACAGTACATCTGTTTTTAAAAGACTCATACAGTTACGAAATGTTCCGTATATGTTTTGTTCAAATCTGTAGTAACTCCTCAGTGAAGAAAAACTTGCATGACAGTTTTTTTTTGCAAGGCAAGGGAAATTTTCCGGTTGGTATCTCTTCAAGTAGGCAGTTGTGTTAGTTGGCAATCTTCCTAGTTGGCAGTTACCCGGTTGGCAATTTGCACGGCTGGCAGTTGTCCCTTTGGCAGTTGTCCATTTGGCAGTTGTCATAGAACCCATGCTTGCACGCAACAGTTTTTTCTTGAATTGATTAAAAATAGCAACTGAATCTCTGAAAATTGTGACATCCTATTTTTTAGGTTAAACTTTGAACGTACAAACACTTGTTGGCATGTTTAAGCTTATCATTTTAAAGTATAACTGCAGCGTAGGGGCGTTCGAAAATAGCTGAAAAAAAGGTTGCTCAGATTCATCATTCCTTGACACTTATTGGGTTCCATTTGTATAAAAACAACATTCACAAACTAATATTCGCGTGAATCAAGGCCCGTTTCAAAAATGTAAAAAAATTTTATATATCGGGCATATATGTTTATAACTGATCATGTAGCCTTCATTACTGTGCTTGCCCACAAGCACTAAGTGACACGGGTGTAACGTACGTCTTAATAACGTCATCATGGCAAAATCGATAAAAAACAGTTGAATCATACAATTTGTGTCAGTGACGTTATTCGTTCATGATTCATCACGTTGTCATGCAGCGGTAGTGCATTTGCGTGACTAAACCATGATTAGCTACAGCAACAGCAAGCTTCCAAATACCGGTATTGTTTCAAAATAGTTCCTTTTTCAAGATAGAAAGAACAGAGATTTGAAAGGAGAGTGCTGGGTAAACTGCAAAATTCGTCCTCGCAAAAGCTGAAAGGATTACTTTTCCCATTGTTGGTCATTTTTTTACTTTTTACAGGATGCAGCACTCTGATTACCCAAAACAAATGTAGCTGTGGGGTTTCGTCTAATCTTGCTGGCTTCAACTTGCTTCGTGGCAACAGTTTGATATGGTTTTTGTAAACAAAGATATGTATTGAGCAAAGTGAAGGTGTAAAGCTTGCTACAACACCCATTAAATAAAGCAACATCGATGCAGGTTTCCCTGTAGGTTTATAAACAAGAATCTCACTTATTTCTGAAAGGTCGGCTTTTGATTTTAAATCAATATTGCATTTTAATTTTGCTCAGAGAGTGGTTCGGTCATGAAACTGATCGCCGCATCCACTTTTCAATTTAAGTAATTGTTTAGACATCTAAAATTTTTCCGATCCTGTGAGCTTGTGCTTGTACCTCCCAAACGATTTCAAAAGCACGTACTATAACTTTGTTTCTCCGCAATATCGTTTTCTTGCAACCTGTGCTTCCGCAGTGGAGATGGTTTTCTGGTAGTTTACCTATACCCCATAGAATAATAAATTTCGTATATTGTGCAAGCAATCGAGGTGGGAAAATTTCAGGCAAAGTTTCCCTTGAAACAACGAGCTACCAAGCACCGATGAGTTTTTACGACAAGAAGCTATAAATTCGCACTCCGTTTCACGATTTGCTGTTACTTTGACGTTGTCTTTAATTTGAGATTTGCTATCGCCAAAACGGGNCATGACTCTAATCATNCTTGCAGTTTTTCTCTGATGCTNTTACGTCACTTCCGTCGGATAATATCTAACCGCACAACTCACGTCCTACACTTACTAAAAAATAGAATGATATCACACATGATATTTGCTGAACAACAACAAAAATACTCAATCCGTAATATCGAGTTGGGAGGATAACTTAGAAGCTGAAGCATCCTGAATCTTACTTAAGGAAATAGTAAACTTCAAAAGACAAAATTTAACGTTGCTAACCACGTCGTCTTCAAGGCAGGATTTCAGGAGGAAAGAAAAGTCATTAATAGCTTGCCTCAGAACTGACAATAATGACTGTTGACGAAAGGAGAAGTGGCCAAAAGACTGTACTTGACACAAAAGGAAGACCATCTAAACGAGATCTCAAAACAGTCTTCAATGAGGGAAATACCGAAAATCAGTCTGTCTGTTGTTTCAATGAACAAAAGTTATTGTTACTGGAAAAGGCCGAGATTTTTCGAAGGCAGAATCGCGAAAAGTGGGAAATTAGGGAGTTGGAACGACGAATAGCTCACGAGCAACTTCTGGGAATCTACAAAACTCATTCCAAGTTAGAAGAATATCATGCACAGCAGAAGAAACGCGCCTTCGAAAAAAGAACGAGGGAAGAACAAAAGGAAAATGAGGTACATTTTAAAACCTTTGTAAAAGCATTCTCTTGCCGTGTAAGGCTGCAGTGGTCCTCGAAGTATGGGCGCTTACATGCACTGCGTGAGCGTGGCCCGCTAAATACTTGCTCAAAATCAAGCTCTTTTTTAGCGAAAGAGCTGGTCTTTTTTCTGAAAGTAGCATGCGTTACAAAAGTCTTAAAAACATTGTTTTCTCGCGCTTCCGTCACAACAGCCCAAAGAAAAACTTGTAATTATACTCTGCAACACATGTTTTCTTTCTGATAAAAGAGGACAATAGCGTTTGTTTGATCGCAAGGATAGTTTATGGATCATAGCTTGATGAACAGCGATGCACTGTACTCATTTAACCAATGTTTTCGCATCGACGTTTTATTTCTGTTCATTCGCGACAATCCGTTGCTATCACTCGTGATGATATGGTTCAGTTATATATTTACCACTGGCTTAAGTTTATATTCTCCCTGTTGTTCTCAAAAAAACACAGGGTGTATTAGCGACTCAAAAATCTGGTAAGGTATTTTTTGGGAGAAACTCGCCAAGCCAATCGAAACGTTCTCATCACTTCAATACTTCCATAGAGTAAAGATTTTGCACAATACATCGCACACAGTTTTTCAGCAGAGTCTTTTTATAAAAGATCATTTGTTTTAAAGGCAACTTTTATGCGACCATTACTTTGTTCGGCTGTGGTTTTTCACAAGTGCTGAAAATGATAGAACGAACTTGAAATGCTTCTGTTTTATTGTATGAGAAAATCTTGAAAAATGATGCTACGGGAAAACATTGTTTGCAAATACGAGCAACAAGAAAGGATGCGATGTAGTAAAATCTTGATAAGCAAAATTCTCAAACAAGAATTTATTTCCGATTTGACTCACATTTTGTCATAAATACCAACCCCAGAGATTCCAGCCCATCTCTTAAACTTGAAACGCCTTCCCTTTGATTTTAAAAAGTTCAAGTCTGAGAACAAAATTGTGTGACCGTCACCTGGTGCGCCGCTTTCATGCTGTCATGATATTTGCCATTGGTTAGCTGAATGCCTTGTGTGATCCAGGCGAGATGCATTACTGCTGAGCTGAGGTTTGGGACAAATGAACAAGCTAGGCTTGCCGCAAGGAGATTTTCACTGCTTCCAAGGTATGTAGGACGCGTTTTCTATTTGCAAAAAACGTATTTTGTTGTCATCGAATTAAGATTTCCTTTTCGTAGTTCACCAGCAAAGAATAAAACTGGTCCGAGCGTCTGCATCAAGAAGAAAAAGCAGAGTTGTGATCCTCAGTCGGATCTAACCTTGTCCGTCATAAAAGGAAAGAACTTGTTCAATCATATGAAGGATTGTGAACGCAGAATTGAAAAATGCCATCTCAGCGTTTCCATATGCCCGGACGAAGAATCTAGCCCTATGACGTCACTTCATCGTTACGTCACACCCCAAGGATCAACAAGGTACAAGCAACGTCTATTTTCCTGTTTCGTTTTCATTCGTTCCTTTTCAAAAAATGGCCCGCAATCACAATATTAAAAACTTTTGCTTTTCATCGTTTTGGAAAAAGTTCACCACGAAAGATTTTTTAAATGATTTCAAAATTTTTGAATTTTGTGGTTGATTACTTTAATAAACAGATGAAAGTCAAGCTTTTCCTAAAACCAAATTTTGAAAAGTTCGAAATCACCAAGAAAATTTCGTGCACCAATCCATCAAAACTCTGGTTCTGCCCCAGTTTCACTGATCAACTATTCACCTGCTTGTACTTAAACTTAGACGGAAGCTGTGTTCATCCTACCAATGCCACGTCTATTCTACTTCCTAAACAAGCGTAAATTTAAAAAAAGAGTGAAAAATGCGTGTCCCATTTGAATTACTGCATGAACTAAACTGTCAGAAAAAGTGGATATGAAAGCTGGAGCCTTTTTAACTGATTGAAATCAGTTTTATTGAAATGTTCCAAAAAATAAATAGGATATGTGTCACATATGAACCAAACATAGAATTGAATCTTGTTTGCTATTAAATGTAAAAACGCATCTTTCTCAGCAATTTGTTGCAACATCTTAAATCAGGAGTGACATTTTAGCATTCTACATCCTTTGTCAGTCTGAAGGCATTGCACCAGTTTCTAATGACTTGCTAATTACGATACGTTCTGCGCTGTTTGTTTCACTTTATTTTTTTTTTGCTTATTCAATTTGTTCTTATACCGTTCATATGTTACGTATGGCTTTCTCCTCTAAGTTTATTAATAACACTTACTTCACATCCCTTATGTGTTGTCTTTTTGCGTTGTTGTGGATGTACGTCACAACTGCTCATTGTAGTTTGGTATTGATAAAAGAGCTCGCAAATATTGCCCTGAAGAAGTCCACTTGCGCAGGTGGAAGAAACGTCGCTAAAAAATGAATGAAAAGAACACCACAATTTGTTTACAACAATTACAGGCTCTAGCTTTGCAGCACGCTGTTTGAGGAATCTCATGTCTAGTTCTGCTCCCATCTTCTTGCAATCATTCAAGCTTGCACCCATCATTCAGCATAATAGTTAAGACACAGCAGTGACCAACACCAAGCGAATCAATCGCAATTCATTGCGTAAGGAAACTAGTTTCGTGTGTTACACATCGTCAGTTCTGCGCAAAGTCGACATTGAAGCAAATAGAAAAACTACGTACTGTTGTTAAGAACAAAACTCAAGGTTACAGAATTGAGCCCAATTAAAACCCCTCCACTAAACACAGCTAGAAGACTGTTAAATCCTATCGCGAACGGCTATTCATCACACTGGTTGACAAAAAATCTCTCCGCGTTTGGCGTGGTTTTTGTCTCAGGCGATCATATGGTTTACAACAAACCGTAACGGGAAGTGGAAAAAGCCTCGAAAGACAACACAAGACTAAATCTCGGCGGTAATGCAAAGTGGAATAATTCAGTTATTATACTGTAGTTTACACTATAGGGCACAAATAAAAGATTATTCAGTTTTTCCATGCCAAAGATTTCAAGCAACAATTCGTAAGTCTTTCCTTTGTTTCTCAAAGTTTTTCAATTGATGTCAACCTTAGTTGAAAGCACCAAGGACTGGGATTTGCCTACTTTTATCGGAAACAACAATTACAGGCTCTAGCTTGGCAGCACGCTGTTTGAGGAATCTCCTGCCTGGAGATTGAAGCGAATCGATTTCCCAAGATTTAGAAGCAGGCCCATAGCCAGGTTTAAAGGTTTGGGGGGAAAATACATTTTCAGGGGCACAAAATTTTTGTTTTTAATATACAGTATGTTTTAAAAAAATTTCTGGGCACGAAAAAAATTTATGGGGCCCCCGAATGCTCCTCCCTGTGACCACGTGCCCGAGTAGAAATGCTGTACTTGTGTATCACTGCACGGGTCAAAGCAAGACTTTCTATGGCTATTGAAACACCTACGTGAAGTAATGCGATAAAAAATCTCCGCAGGCGTTTTGATACACTTCGAAAACAAGGTTTAAAGCATGTCGTTCGACCCCGCACGTGGTTACTAAAAGCGTAAAAGTGCTGTCCTTTTTATCATAACTTTTACCATTATACGCAATTAAATTTTTACATTCCGCATTTATTCATTGCAGATGGGATCACGATTTTTGCTTCACTGGCTTCAGTTTTGAAGACTTCAACAGCAGATACATTAAAATAGTTGTCTCTGGACAAATAAGCAATCAAAAGCAATTCATCGGCCAAGCTGTCATTGCCGGTCGCGGAGGTACAAACACAAACAAATCAGTTGTTTGCAACTATATCCTGGCCTTTTTTATTTTTAACAATGTTTACCTTGTAGCAATTTTATGGATATTTTATTGTTTTATGCTGGTTAATTTATTCATCTAAAGTCACCACTTATAGTCTGAATCTACTGAGAGAAAAACATATCCTGTTTTTCAACCTGTGCAGGTAAAGTTACCTAATTTCTCCGGAGCGATTGATCGTAGCTTGCTTTACCTGTTGCTCGGGGAATGTAATTATGAGTTGTTTTTCAAGCTTTGGTTCGAGCGAATGGCCATCAGCCACGACCATCAAAAATGTCTGAAACAATTCACTTGGAAAAAGCAATGAACACTCCGGGAGTACCAGTTTCTGTCACTATACCGTTGCTAAGAAAAGGTGAGACTCGAATATTTGAATATTATGGTGTGTGCAATGCTGAACCGCACAGACATTTAAATGTGATTTCTAATCAAAGTAACCCGTTATAGATTGGAAGGAAGTCGGAACTGCACCAGAACAGAATGGGGCCAAATGCGACCAATCGGCTGCTGGTTTTGTCAATACCAATTCCCACTCCAAAGAAGAGGATAAAGTGAAAGAAATACCAGTCCAAAGCGCCCCCATTAATAACACACTACTAAGCTCACAGCAATCGTCAGGTTCTTTCACAACAACCAAAAGTTTCGGAAAGGAGGATTTAGCCAATAAGGATCTCACTGAAGATCGTGAATCAAGCCGAGCGCTGGAANCGTGTCACAAACTAAAAGATGGCGNCGGATTTGACTTGCCCGAAACAAACGGCCTTTTGGGAGAAGACAAGCCTGAAAACAACAAAAAGGAAAAGCATTTTCTTAATCCTGACGTTAATCTCCTGCGGCGAAACTCCACACGCAGAAAAAAGAAAACGTAGAAGAACCATCGTCGACCATTTATCAGATGCAACGTTTCGTTTGGCTCAGTTACTAAACCAAGTTGCGATCATTGTACTTTGATGAAGCGTCTTTACTTTCGCAGTTGTGCCATCGTAGGGGTGTTCTGTGCATTGTAGAAAGTTTACAGCACTTTTTCTTTGTGTTTATCTCATCCTTAACAACCACTTGAATGAAGAACTTTCTGAAAGTTTACTCCCGATATTGCGCAAACTATCTGCTGTCATCAAAAATTTGAAAACCAAAATTTGAGAACTTTCGACTTTCGAACTCAAAAGATAGTGGAAATTTGTTGTCACTCATAAAAAAACTTATTTTCGTTTCAGTCAGTTGGAAAACCGTAATCTTCTTAATGTTTCTATTGCGAGCAGAAAAATTTTGCGTCTTAGACATGTAGAAAAACTAGCAGCCGCAGTTGCTTTGTCTGTGGGTCGAAAAACGTCTCTAGTTACTTTATTTTTCATTCTTCGCATTACGTTTTGAAATCTCATGTGAGCGTCTTCATTCTGTTTGGACTTTTCAGCTAATAACCGAAGATACATTTGACTTAAAACTGATTTTTAAACTTAAAACCGATTTCTTGACAACATAACTCTTTCAAACAGTACTTTAATCAGGTTCTACTGGCGGTAAAACATAAAAACAGGTTAAAAACCTGGCCAGTTTCGATAGTTAGGTACAACTATCTTCGTTATCGAAATGTTGGCCAGTTTTTTCAAACCCGTTTTTATGTTTTACCGCCAGTAGAGTCTGATTAAAGTTTAAAGTACTGTTCACTGACGTCCTGGTGTTCTCCAAAACAGAATGATGCATTCTTTTATTTTTTGATACAGTCTTTTACCTGAATATACACTTCAAACTTTTACCTGAAGATATTTCGTTGATTTTATTGTGGGCGCTGTTCACACGGTGTGGGCCGCAGAAAACTGAACTTTCAGTTTTTTAGCACTTGCCTTTATCATTTATTGTACACAGAGGTTTCAAACAGCGCTGTGTTTATTATCAGGACCATGTCAGCCGAAATTAGAACTAAGCATCTGCGTCAAAAAAACAACCACACTGTTGCTCCTCCCTTTTATTGGTTGTACTGACTTTGTAACTTCTAACGAACCTTTTCGAACGATGAATTCGACCAACGCCTGACCAGCCTCATGTTGGCATAAGGTTTGTTTATATTGGACAAATGTGAATTCATGTCCGCTTGTAAGATGATTCTTTCTTTCTATTCAAAGCTAATGTTCACTTCACTTCATCAGCTGCAAACTGGGCCGTTACGGAATTTGCTACAAGCTATTACGCCATGAATAAGTCCAGTCTGCCCGATTGTGTACAGTATTTACTAGCAGCTTCAAGATATTGACCAAAAGTAACGTGTTTTGAAAGTGGAACAAAATGTGCTTCTATTTTGTTTATCTATTTTTAGACGTATTCAGGTTTTAATCAAGATTTTTGATTATGTTGTAATAGTACTGTATTTTTCGGACCATAAGGCGCACTTAAAATCCTTTAATTTTCTCAAAAATCGAAAGCGCGCCTTATAATGCGGTGCGCCTAATGTATGAATCCGGTTGCGCTTTCTCATCAAGGAAAAAATTTATGATATACGATGCTATTTATTTAATTGCTAGTTACGATTTTTTTGTAAACAGACCATCATGTCACACAATAAACCAACAACAATTGCAATGAGCAGTGTCCTAGAGAAGCTAGCACGTACCACAGATCAGATTTCTCCACGAGGCTCCTGACCACATTGGCGCACACCGAATCAAACCTGCGCACAACTTTGATTCTATTCGTGTCTAGCGGATTAGGCATGCAATAACAGATTAAACTCCCAGTGGTGACTCCGGCACTCGGAAGTTATTGTGAAAGAGTTGAACACAGTTTGACTTGTCTAAGTATTGCTTCACTTAATGCGCCTTATAATCCGGTGCGCCTTATGGTCCGAAAAATACGGTATTCTTCTGGGACCGCTTTTGCTTCAAATAACCTGAGTCATCCTCAAGAAAACAGAATGAAAGTTAACATAAACTTTATGAAGAAAGTCTCGTTAGTTTTATATTTTAATTTCAATTCTTGGAATTAGACGCATCGATATGTTGTTACGAACTAAATTCATGTTAGTTTTTCAAGACTTTTTCCAAGTCTGTAAGCTCATTGGTGTTTTTATTGTTTATAGTAAAAACCTTTTAATCACCGAACGGTTGCGGCACCCGGTACAACCGCGCTGCATGGGTCACGCTTGCTTTTATTGCCTTTGTTTGTCCAATTAGTGGTGATGAGATGCGCAGGCGTTTCAGTTTTGTCTGTTGACATTGAAATAGCAGTGTTGCAACCTCTCGGCTGGCGTTGCTTTAAATGTGCGATTCACCACGAACGGGATGTGGGTGAAGAACAACACCCATATGCACGTGGCGCGAACAAGCAATAATAGAGTGGTCGCGGCGCGTGATCTCTATTGTTGCTTCCTTCCACAGTGTGAAGCTTTGCCACATACCGCTCGGGCTTTTCGATCGCAACAGTAGCCAGCTTTTTCTAAAGTTCATTTCCGAAGATGATACACATCCTACTAATGTGAAAGTAGCTGTTAAATTCATACGCAAAGGCATCATAGAGTCATTAGAAAGTATATCTCTGAGTCGGCAAGAATTTGTGAACGACAAAACGCTCATATGAGGAATAACTGATTGTCCAGTGTTGCCACTGTTCTTATGGAAAAGCACTAGATTTATGGTTTAAAATCACTAGATTCACAAAAAAACACTAGATCACAAATAAGTTAGCTGTGAAAGCAAAAGGCAAACTTACATTCAATGAAAATGGCCAGAAAATGCGTTAAATGCAAACAAAAAGACCTTTGAAAACTAGCGACAAAGAAAACGGAAGATACCGTCGCAGCAACGCTTATATTTGTAGCCTACTACAGATCACTGAATTTTTAACAGATGACCACAGTGACTTCGTAGCGGTTTAACTTGAAACAGATTATATGCTGTCGTATATTTTGAAATGTATTAGGAGGAAGATTTTTAGCACATTGCTATTCCACGAAATCACCATGTCTCAATTATAGTTGCAATTACACAAAATTATGTAATTGAATACATTCAGCTCACTCATAAAAAAAGCACTAGATGAAATGCAAAAACACTAGATCTAGTGGAAAAACACTAGTAGTGGCACCACTGTGATTGTCAAATATTTCACTCACAGACGATGGATCGTATTAGCTATTGTAGGTGCATGCCACCTGTCAATAAATGAGCAAGTAACTGAACTGGTACAATGCAAATGGAATAGCAGGCTATAGAGCAAAAAGACAACTGGCCTTCCCCTTGCAATGCGGAGTACTTTCGATTTCAGAAGTTGGCGCTACAAGCTACATAGAAACTGCTTGTTTGTGAGCCGTTTGCTTCCAGTTTTGCATTCATCACAACTATTTTCAACAAAGGTAAACAACACGCAGCGTTATTAATATTAAATAATGAAATTAAATGCTCATACCCGGCAATTCACAAAAAGGCCACTGTTGGACAGAAATTGTTCACAGGTGCAATTCTTGCCGGCCGGCAAGTCATTTAACGCCCGTTGCGATAGCAATCAATAGATTATATACGAGCAGTCCCCAAAGCTACGCAGCGTAGTCAGTAATTTAAACTAGAATTGTGTAATTCAAAACCAGAAATGTGCTTGTTCAGATGTTGCCTGCACGGCAACTTTTTCATAAACTTATGACTGATTTACGATGTGCTTTGTCTGTGGCTGTGGCGTCAGATTCTGGCGGCTTTTTACGATCGCATGGGCTGGAGAACATTCACCTGTTTTTCTTCGATTTCGCAACATAGGAAATGCATGTCCTTTTCAAAATAAGTCTATTATTGATTGAAATCCATGAGCTTAAAATATGTAAGTTGAAAAAATTTCGATGAAAAAGGCATTGTTACACCGATTACAAAGACGAAGTAATGGAAAGAACACCGTGTGATGAAGGTTTACGTTATGTGCAGAATATGTTAAACACCTCAAGTCCAGCATTAAAAGCGTTTGCTGGAATCGGATGTATTTTGTTGAAAGCAGGAGAGCAACAGCAAGTATCTTTTTTTTCTCATTCGAACACCCCAGTCATCCAGCAATACTCAGTGTTTTTCTTTGAGTTTTCTTAAAATTCACTCCTTTGATATTTCCGCCTAAGTCCAGAAAACTTCATCCCTGGCTAGGAACTTTCTGAATTCTGCTTACTAAACTGCAATCATTTCCTTTGCGTACTCAGGGGTAACGCAAGTTTTCCGTCAGTTTTCTATGCGCTTGTCTGATGGAAGAACTATGTATCAGCCGGACGAAGTCGCAGAAGCATGCAATGTTATTAAGTCTNTTATCAGGCAAAAACATGTATCTTCGAATTATTCGTCTTCGCACCTATGTCTGNAATATAGAAAAAATGTAAAATTAATTCTTTGTCGCTTTTNCACGGTATATCAACTCAAAACCGTATGGTGTCTGTGCGTGATATTCCAGGTTTTCTTTGNGTTGAACTGGGTAAAGACACCAACTTCAGTTAGAAGCATTTCAATACCGCGTATAAGGTGAACTGCGATAGGAAAATGAAAGAAAGCAAAAAAAGAAACAATGTGCTTAAGTTATACTTTTTGCAGACCAGTGTAAATATTTAAACGTAAATATTTTATAACAGAAAGCAAAACAGTCTTGAACACTTCGCAGAAACTCCCAAATTTTAATGCTAGTTTTCTTGTCAAAGAACACTACAAAACATAGTTCGAGCTGGTAGACAAAGGAAAAGCAAGCAAACCAAAGGTTGACAAAATAGCAAAATATGTCTATTTTGGTTGGCAACAGGCAGCGAGGGATCTCATTTGCAAATGAGATTTCGGAAGCTGCACACACAAGCTACAAAGATTTTACCCTTGTTGAGAAAGCTGAATTATACAGAAGACAAAATACAAATGAATGGGAAACAAAACAGCGAAAAAGAAAGCGAGCGCATGATGAACTTCTCGGAATCTTTGCCGCATGTTCTTTTTTGGATGAATACCATGCTCAGCAGCAAATGCTTGCAGAAGAAGAAAGAAAAAAGCAAGAAGAGTTGGAAAATCAGGTATAAGCGATGCACTGAAAATTTGTAAGTTTGCAAATGGTAATATTTGTATTTTTTACCTGCGTAACTCGAAAAAGCTGATGGCACGTTGGCGGAGTCAGCTCACAAAAATATGGAACATACTTTCCGCAATGAAATAGATCGCATTTCTTCAAAATGACACGTTTTCATCAACTATCTATAGCTAGCTCAGTGTGTAAAGTTTTCGCACACAAAAAACATTGAAATGAAGCATGTTGTTTTGTATATTTTTATAATATGTTTTCCACGAAGATATTCCAATGGAAGGTGTTTTTTAATAGCTATTTCAACTTGTGGATTCTTTTTCGAAAAATGTCCTCACGGAAAAAGCATTGTAGAACTTCTCTGTTAAATAGACAGCCTTCTGTGTATACTGTAGCTTCTAATACCCTTTGAAAAACATGAATTGCACAGCTCATTGCTACAAGTTGCATTTTTTTCTATTGGTTTTCAACCATGCTGCAGCAAAACTCGTCCACCTTTTTCACACTCCTCGCATTTCATTTCTTTTTTCAGCCTAGGAAAATCTTCGTGCAGATGAGTTTTTGCCCAAATTCATGCAAGAAATTCCCTAAAAAAAGAAGGTCGACATTATCCAGGTAAATGCGCCAAGTTTTTCCTTGTTAAACAGTTTCCTCCGACTTACTAACACACAATATGTGACGTGAAAGGATTATGGGAAGCAGCAATGACAATCAAAGCATTTGCCAAAACAAGAACAACACGGAGGGTTTAAATTCTGAAATGACTTTGTCAATCCTGAAAGGCACGAATCTTCACAATCACATGCCGGATGATGAAGCCATAAGCGAAAAGTGTTTCTTGAGCGTTGCTTTATGTCCTGATGAAGAGTTCCAAGCAATGATTTCACCTCCCCGTTATATTACATCACAAGGCTTAACCAGGTATGAAGTACAACAGTATTTCTTAACCCTGCTCAGGTAACCTCTGACCAATTTGGGCAAACGGTTCTTCTACTTAAATTAAAAATTAGTTAACGTTCACGTAGAAAGCTGGTTCTTTCAGTAGCTGCATTTTTTAGACTCTCTTTCGGGCAGTCCTATCGAAATCTGCACAAGTTTTGTAGTTTTCGATGGGGAACAAAAATTTGCCCAAATAGACCCATGGTTACCTGAGGTGTAACAAAATTCCTACACAAAGATTCCTCCTAAAGTAACCTTGACCAATTCGGGCAAAAGTTGGTGCATGTAGGTTCACTAGTGAGCCACGCCAGCAACCTTTGACCGAAGCCAGCACGGGAGTAGATCAAACGAGTGCAAGCCCTGACCCCGCAAATCAATTTGGCGCGAATGGCTCCTGCTCAGCTC
>JGI24158J21664_10008642_pt1 | contig 13568 bp, 10 predicted proteins | sample Ectturendosymbi3_FD_21664 | JGI IMG/M metagenome (IMG submission 21664) | reverse complement strand
GCTCTATCTCAGGTGGTCTACTTCACTGCGACCTTTCCATACTTGGTGCTTATAATCCTGCTCATCAGAGGCGTCATGGAGGAGGGTGCGATGAATGGGATCGAATTCTACATAAAGCCTAATGTGACGAAGCTGACTGAAGTTCGGGTATGTAAACTATGGCTCTGATTGTGACTTGCACGTGGCCCATAATCTTGTAGCAATCGATACACCAACTGACCAATGTTTAGGATAGAGGGACGAATAAACGTGTGTGATTTGGGGTAAAGCGAGCTTACGCCGCAGCAGCCAGTGTTTGGTTTCGACCGCAGGGCTACGCAGAACTCGCAATGTACTGCGATCAAGTGGGTTACCAGAAGTCACCAGAACACTTCTTAGTTTCATTTTCCTGAAACGCTGACAACAATGCTGCTTATAAAATTGAAAAAGAATGCTTATAGGCGAGAAGCAATGCATCTTGTTAACTCGTACGGTTCTTTGCTTGGTAGCCGTAGCTAGGCATCAGGCAACAACGCGAGAGAAGAGTGAAACTGGACGCCGAACAAATTTGACTTTTGAATCGGGTAATGCTACCTTGAACCTGGGTCTGTTTGCTCAGGCTACGTTGAAAGATCCGAAGAAACAGTGAATGAAAACTATTGGTTAGATGTAACAAAAGTTGTAGTAGATTGCAACCCTAATGCATTTTGACTGATGCAGGCAACAGGCTTTCCTTACCTAGATTTCCTATTCCAGTCCCTCGTGGCAAACTGACACGTGGCTGTTAGCCTGACGCGTCGAACCGGCAGTTGCTTTTCCCGCGTTATTCTGAGTCACTCGCGTTGTCGCGGTATCCTGCTTTTGTGCCGTCGTCCGTGTCCCAGCATGCCGGCTTACAGCTTTTCTTTTTATCTCTTGAAAGGCTGAATGGAATTGTCTTCATACTGAGCAGATCGCTATTGGCTAGGGCGGCAGTCAAATACAAAAGCAACGTTCGTGCCTGGTACGCGCGAAACCTAGGTTGCAAGCCAAATTAATCTTAGTGCTAACAGCAACAGTACATGTAGTATTTGCTTTACTAGAAACAAAGCTCATTTTATTTTTAATGTATGATTCGAATAGTTTACTTGTTTCCCTGGATTCGCCCAATAATAGCTTTGTTCCGTTACAGGTTTGGTCCGATGCAGCAGTTCAGATCTTTTATTCTCTCGGTGCGGCGTGGGGTGTCTTGCTGTCCTACTCGTCGCTAAATAAGTTCAACAACAATGTGTACAGGTAGCCTACAGTAGATTGTGGTTTGTTTACCTACCGGTTGCGTCACGTTGATTGCCAAAACATTGGAAAATTATTGTTTCACGAATTAAAAAGTGAAAATTAGCGATAAAAATTTGCCCCAGCCAGTGATGCACGGTAAGCGCTTTTTATTTTCTTGGTTGTAAGTGAACACTTACGTAACAGGCACGGTAAACGCGTTCGCCGTAGCAGCTGCGTTTTTGCGGCTTTTTACCGGGGTTAAAGAGAAATGATCAGTTCCTGAGAACAACGTGCCGAAGAAAAATGTTTGGCATGTCTTGCGTGGGTTAGCGCTTGGATCCGAGATGAAGTTAGATTCTTTTTGGGGGAATTTGGTGGCTGGGATAGAAACCTGGCAAGAGCAAAACAAACTTAATGAAATCTGCTTGTGTGCGAGCACCCTTGCTGCAAATTAAGGAATGAAATTACTGGAAATCTGTTCATGGGTTTTGTAAAACGTTGTTCATGCACAAATCTGCAGTGTCCCCGTTCCATGGCTTATACTTTGAAAGCAACGGAGTGTGAAATGGTTATGATGAATCGAAGTACAACTTTTCACAGACAGATTTTGGTGCATTTACCGCACGTTTTTAAACCCTAGTTAAGCAGATTCTTTTTCGTGCTTTTGCCTCGCAATGGAGCATGAAAACATTTGTAAAGTTTTCACTTACGTTGGTGAAGTGCACAACCCATCCATTGCAATCCACAAACCTTGTTTTTCTGTTGAATGAATTCGTACACAGGAGAAAAGGTCCTCAAGAAATCAGATTTCTCAGTTTTCGCTTCGTGCGTTCCATCGTCGATTTTCGCCAAATTACAAGAAATATTTAAAGAGCAAAGGCAACCACTTGTTCTTTGTCTTTTTCAGAGATGCTCTCACCATCACCTCCATCAACTGCATGACCAGCATTCTCGCTGGCTTCGTCGTTTTCTCGGTGTTGGGTGCTTTGGCGTACCAAACCGGGCGTGACGTCAAAGACGTTGTGGACCAAGGTACTTCATCTGCGCACCTCTACTTTCATGGCAGTTGACCTCATCTGATCTTTTCTGTGCGGTAACTTGGGTCGAGTAGAAAAAAAATCTGACTCAATCGTCGTATGGAAAGATAACGTGTTTGCTGTATCTCGTCGCCAAACTTGGAGCAGGATGACTCCTGGTCCGATAGGCATCAGGCGATGCAGCAATCACCTTTATCTTTCCACGCTTTCCGTACGAACGATAAATATTCGCCTGCGTTGTGCGTCATCAGGTGTTATCACACGTAGTTCGCATCTTCAAATCGCTGCTCACCCAGCAGATAAAGAAATGCTACTCCTTGCAGGTGCCGGTCTGGCTTTCGTCGCATACCCTGCAGCCGTGGCCAATCTTCCGATTGCGCCACTCTGGGCCTTCCTCTTTTTCTTCATGCTGCTCAACTTGGGTCTGGACAGCCAGGTAGACGAGTGCACGACGGGCGAGCGCAACGCAGTGGTTGAAAAACGTCGAACTTTTGCCAGGAAGCATATGCGAAATAAAATAACCGGTTTTAGTTGCAGTGTTTAGGTGTTTTAGTTCCGTAAAATAAATGTATTGAACACGTGAAAAATCGTAAGTTAGTTTACCAAGCAAATTCCTCAAAATTGTTGAGTTTGACGCAGCACATCTGTAACGTTTTGAATCGTTGACAAAATTCTGCTAAAGTTTTCGTTAACTGTTGTTCTTGGGAAGCATAGCGACCAATGCGTTTCGATTTTTTCAGCCACTGCGTCCGCCATTCGTTTAAACATTTTATCAGCAGCTGTTCGAGGTATGTTTGTTAGTTTTGTCTGGTAGCAGGTGTTGTTGTAGGTGTATTATCAGATATTTGGCTCAGACAAAGTTTTTTTCGGTCGCGCAGCGGTTAACTTTTACACACAAAGATATTGTCCCGCCGTTGTTATGAAATACTTTAGATTCGCGATCAATAATAACTTCTATTCAGAACAATTGGTTTGATTTAGTAGATCTTTGAAATGGGTTAACCAGGGTGAAAAAACATGTCTCAAGTGGTTTATGGGGTGAAGGAAATGCTTGCCTACTTTCTGAAGCCGAGTTTGCCTCGCTCGCTTCCAAATTTGACCTAAACCGGTAGTGTAAACTGAAATATGTTTTCGCAATGCTGAACATGACAGCGATTTGTTACAAGCTTCACTGCAAATAGGGTGAACAATTCGGTTTATTGGCTCAACTTACCGTTTGTCTTTCATGAACCTTTCCTGTCGTGCCAGCACCAGTATTTTGGTACTAAGTGAGCTTGTGGTCTCCTTACCCTTCTCTTGTCAAACGATGTAGCCGTGTTGTTAACTGGTATCAAAGGCTCGAATAAATGGAGCAGGAAGACTCCTAGCTAAAGAACGAAGCAAGCATTTAAGGATTTTCTGAAAATCCTGGTCGGAATTTTGCGATTTTAAACCAAAACATACTTCTTGCCTCGAGCTCGGTTTGTTTATTGGCAGAAATGTGTGAAACGTCCGCTACAAATTTGCTGGATTGTTTCACCAGTAAACCTCCCAATCTGTGCCAAGTAGCTGGCAACGACGCTTTGTTTCGTAGGATGCTTTTTAGTATCGTCGCGCCTTTTTCGTCGATACGCGTCGTCGTATCGACGTTCAACAAAGATCTGTTTTTTCTCTATTTCAGGCGTCAACATTTTTTGTTTGCCATTGCGTTTGGTGTTTTGTGGCCGCAGTGGTTCGTGCGTATGGAAGTGAGATTGTGAGTGCAGTCGTGGTACGTGTGCTTGGGATGCCTGCTGTTGTCGTCTTATCAATACACGCATTTGTTTTTATTGCATTGCATAAAAATTTCATAAAGCTGTGTACGTTTTGAAGAGCGAGATAGAAACGGATCATATTGATTAAACATGTTTCTGCCAAAAAAACTTTATCTTTGCTAGCTTTTCGCAAAAACATAACGCTGACTTAAGACGATACTAATGGTAAAAACCTGGTTTCAAGATGCTTGTTGCCGAATGATTTCTACGAAACGAAAGTTTTTTTGAACAGCACTGCGCACAAATCAAAGCCTTGCCAAATTCGACGAGTAAATAGTTTTGTTTTAACTACACTTTGAATGTTGTTCATTTGCCAGCACGGGAAAAATCCAGCCAAACTTATAAGAAAGACCAAGACAAAAGTTGAAATCCTTTTTTTAGATTCACTGAATTCTGTGGTAAACATATTCCGATGACTGTTTTTGTTCTTCTGCTCAACCTCAACATGAGGTTGTGTGTAAATGACCTTTCATAGTTCTAATATCGAGATCCGTATGGCTATTAATCTGCCTGTTTAAGGTACTCCACTCCATTTGTCTTTAGGTCAAAAAATATATTCGTTATCCTTCTGTCGTACAAGTAACAGTACGGATCTTGGATGACATTACGCATGTCGCCATTGAATTATGGGCGCCACTAGCATGAACAGTTCAAACTTACAAGCTTCACAATTGTACTTCGATTTTTGGTTAGATAAATTTTCGCTCCATTTCTTTCAAATGAAAGAAAAAAGCTAGTAATGGGACTTATTAAAAGCATTGAGAGCCTTCTATCTTGAAATCCGATAGATTCAGAAACACGCGTAAATCCTGTGCGTGCTTGTTTGTGGGTATGTGCGCGTGTGTGTGTGTGTGATCTAACCGGAATTTTTTCCTTTATCCATTGTGTCCACTAGGGCAAGGCCTGGGCTGCAACTACGAGTTGAGCGCGGTGGTTCCCCGACTCGCACGCCCTTGCCCTGGTAGCCGGTAAACTATGTCTCAAAAACTAACTTTATAGTACCGTTTGCTGTTCATGTAATTGCGTGCCTTCACAATGTCGTGCTTATAGTGATAATTGCTTTGTTTTTGTTCGACTATGGCGCTCGTTGTTTCTTACTAGACTGCCAACAATAGTCTGATTCCCAAAGCAAGCTTTAGCAGATTCGCTGACCAGCATCGATAGATGATTTTATCCTTCAATTTTTTAATATGACTGGGTGGGAATGTAGGAAGGAGCGTGCGAACTCTGCTCGAGCCTTGTTTCTTAAAGTCGATCGCTTGGCAGAGCTTCATCAGTAGATACACGCAAAAACAACGCTTTTGGCACAAATAAACACAAATCCAGACATTTTGCACGTAAATAATCTAAAAGTGTGCCATAACTTAAAACAGCGCACTTATTAATCCGAGTTCGCTTCAAACCAGAACACGACCTCTTGGATTTTTCATAATCCCACCACTTGGCCTGATGCCAGCCTGTCGTTTCATTTGCTCTTTTCAAAATTGCAGCTGTCGTCATTCGCGCTGCATGCGTTGTGCAAAATTAATGAGTGTCTACACAGGGTCGTCGCCGGCGGGGGGGCAGTGGTGTCCGGCCCCCCATTTGAAATCGGTGTCCCCCATTTCACGTATGGGTCCCCCGGTTGCTGCATACATCCAATACTGTATTTGAAAAATGTGGTCCCCACTTCTGGTTTTTGGCCCCTCCATCTGGTTTTTGGCCCCCCTGCTGCTAAATCCTGGCGACGGGCCTGTGTCTACATGGAATTATCTTCTTCGTCCATGAACGCCGCCACAAGGTGCTTCCTCCGAAAAAGCAATTTGATCTTTGCGAATTCGTCAGAAACATCGGTTGCTGGCAGCGAAACTGTTAAGGCTTACGTGGCGATGTACAGTTTTGAGAAGAACTAAAAAAGCTGAAATCGATATGTGCGCGTTCGTTGCAACGACCAGCCGACACCTCCCAGCTGTTCAGGCCGCTGGGTTTGTCCGTACAGAGCGTTGTTTTTCCTCCGGGGCCATGCCGCAACCGCAGCGCCTTTTCTCATGTGAGTCTTTCTGATTCTCATTGGAATTTTTAGGCTGTCGTAGATTTTGCCACCGGAAAGTGTGAAGCTTGTGGCTCGACGATTAAAAGCCGGTGACCCGAAATTAGCGCTGAGCAACAGCCAATGTTTTGTCCAACTCGGAAGGGGAAGGGGACTCCATGTTGGATTTTACGTAGTTAATGCAATGCGAACGTATGAAGCTGAATGAGATTAGTTTAAATAGTCTGCTGTCGCTTTAAGCTGCGACACTACTGTAGTTTCAAAGCTTGATTCTAAAACGTGCTTAACAGATTTGAGCTTTCAATTCGCAACCAGTTCAAGTTATTTAATTGATTCGTTACCCTAGAGCAGGGGGTGTCAAACTCAAACACACAGTGGACCAAAATTTAAACTTGGACAAAACTGCGGAACGACGTTAGAAAAATTCTTCCTCGCAAAGAAATTCAATGAGCGCTGCATCAGCGCCACGCTCAGAGACCTGCGTCGTTGCAACGAATCAACGCGTCGTCGTAATCGCTGAACATTTGATGTCAGAGTTGCTTTTTCGTGTCTCACATGCTTTTCCGCAAACGGTCAACACAAGCCTCAATAAGCGGCCCAGTTAGTTCCAGAAGATGTTGCTTTGCATGAGCTACAGACAATTTTTCACGTCACTTGTAATTGCTTCGAATTTGCTTGAATAGATTTGTGCCTTCCTTGCCTAGTTACGGGTCGGCCAGCGCAAATCGTTACGAAATCGTTTTGATTGTCATTGGTGCAAAACTTGCTAAGGAATGCCGTTTCCCTGGTTTTAAATTTTACAGATTTTGCGCTGCACTGGTTCAGAATAGTTTTATTGTAATTGGGCTAACGACGTCGGTTCCTAACACGCTCTTCTGGTCATGAAAACATTGTGCTCCGTTCGAGCTTTGAACAATTTTGTACACCAATGGTTCTTAAAATGTTGGTTGCAATGCCTGTCCTTTTCAAAAAACAGTTTCTGAAAAATTATAACGTTGGTACTGAAAAGAAACGATTGGTGAACGAAAATGCTTGGAACTCTTCTCTGTTGCAAATATCAGGCAGCATTTGAGAACTCCTGGTCCAACACAGCAGTGCTGTATCGGAGCATTCGCAGAAGTCTTGTTACCCGATACCTCAAACCACAGGCCCATTGTCAGAAACAGTTTCAGGAAAACGCCGAGGTTTCGTGTTAAAACAATTTACGCCCTGATAAAGTTCTCCGTATTTACGTGAAACCGCGACAAGCTCTGTTGCTCGCATTCAATTTATTCCTTCTCAACCTCCCTGAGAAACCCGACCTGCTGTTTTGCCGCAATGCACGTCTTGTTTGGGTTTGCTGTTTTCGTTACGACTGCCGTCTCCCACAACCGTTGGTTCTGCAGCCGCAGTGTCGGTGTGGCCTATCATTTCCAGCAAAATTCCCGTTCAGATTTACTGAATATCGCCCGACTGATGCTAACCTGTTTTTGTCATGTTTAACACATGTACAGGCTTGACGATTGGCACAAAAACCTGAAAATGCGCAATGATTTTGGGCGAAAGGAAACCGTCATACCTGTCTTAAAACAACTGTCTAAGAAACATCGTTTTTGTTCTGTCCAACTTTAATTCATTATTTCTTAAAATCAAAGCGATCGAGCAGTGGTGATCCATTTTTACTGGCCATTATCCAGTTATAGGTAAGTCACAAGCGGCCTGAAAAGTTGCCAGAAAAATTGGTTATTGACGGCGTTGAAACTTTACAAGGAGGTAAAATTTTACGGTACGAACACCAAGCTGAAACATACGCAGAAACTCGTGCTGAGTTAAGATGCGATGTTTTCTGCATCTCACTAAAAAAGGTGCTGTAGATTTACTGTGGCTTGAATTGACAGGGCTTAAAACCTGGCACTGCCGATTGTGATGTATCTTTGGTTGATTATGACCTGAAAACGTTTCACCGCTGGTCAAGCAGCTTGAAGTACGTTGCAGTCACGTGCGAGCAACTTCAGCCTAAAACCCTTGCGATATATTCTTGCATTATGCGTTACGCAGCAGGCACATGATCATACTTGGTGTTGATTGTTCGCATTTTATGCATTGCGAGTTTTCGCGTTTAACGTCGGCAATGCCGGTTCAGCCGTTTTGAAACTTTAAAAAGTGCCTCTGAAATCTGCTTTCTGCAACTGTTTGCATCTGTACCTGTGAAAAAGTCCTCTTTTCTCATCACCCTGTTTTTCACCCGATGTACCGCTTTTTTTATCTCTAGCATTTCCGCGCCTTTCTTTGCTGCAAAACAAATGTTTCACAAACGAGACGCTCTTTTCTTGTGTGACGTCAACACCTACTGTGGGCGCCTCGTTGTCTCAAGCTTTTTAATATGCTGGGCGGCGTTGAAGGCGTTCACGGCGAAACTCCAGTACGGCTTGTGGTTGATTCCATCTGCACTTGTCGATCTCGGACGTTTTTCCTTGTGCATGGTTTGCAATGCAAAGAGAACGCTCTCTTTGCATTTCAAGCGGTTGGTTAACGGGAAATGCTTTCCAGAGATCACCTTTGTCATGCGACGCTTCTTGCGCAGTTCTGACATTGTTGATCTAATCGGCGTGTAGTGCTAATTAAATTAACGTAGATGGCAGCCAATCAGTAGAATTCATTGGTTCAATCATCTGACTTTTCCCTTGTGTTCTCTTAAGTTCGGAATGATCGAGGCGGTGGTCAACGGTCTGCTGGATGAGTTTCCAATTTTCCGACGGAACCGCGTCAAGTTCCTCGCTGGTTTATGTTTAGTGCAGTTCCTTCTCGCCATACCGATGGTAACGGAGGTGAGCACCCTTTGTATAAAACGGTTGCAATTGTTTGATGCTGTCTCTATCAATAGCGTTGTGTGATCACCGCACAGCTTTTGTTCGTCGTCCAAACTGAATTTCTAGGTCAACAGGTCTTGTTGATAGAAATGATACGTGAGAGGAAACACAAACCAAAACGCATCACGTAGAACGTTACAAAAGAAACCATATAAAAGCATTTTCCTGAAATATCTTTTGCGGTATTTCGTACAGTTAGGCGTTGGCAATCGTTCAATCACGCCCGACTGACTGGGCTGGTGTAATTTCGTCGGCAGAGCAACTGCATCCGCAATCAATATTCCGTGTGCGGTCCGAATGTGATTATGGCCGCAATGTGATGGTGATACTGAAACGTTTGCTTGCAGAGTGGAATGTACTGGGTCACTCTCATCGACTGGTACGCGTCAGGCCTGTCACTGATGATCGCTGCTGTATGTGAGATAACGTGCATCGCCTGGATTTACGGTAAGATCTTGGTCTGCACTGCCAAACCTTACACTAAAGCTTCAAGCATTTTTACCTTTTAAGCCACCTTCATAGAAAGCAAAGATGCCCTATCTGTGCGTGGCAATTTGAAACATCCGTGAACGCGTATGAAACGAATCAAAACGAACAATTTAATTGTTACGTCGTAAATCTACAGCTTTACAGCTTCCACTGCCGTCTTTAAACGTTAGGCATATGGACGTGACGTGTAATTCTATGCCCTCTGGTACTGCACAATGTTTTAACGACGTTTCCGTGGTGCCTGATGTACGTTTTGTGCCATATCTTGAGCTGCTTCCATAGATCGACTGCGACGCTTTTATTCAGGGAAGACATTGCAGGAATGTTTAGGAACTTTGTAGAGTCCTTTCTGTTTGATCGAAGCAGTATCTGTTTGTTCGGTGGTAGCAAAAACACGCTTTGACATTTTTTTCTCGCTGCAAATTCGTTGCCAGCAATTGCCAGGGGTTTTGGTGATACTAGAGACGTCTACGTACATGCTGTTCAATCGCGATTTACGAAGCATCGCAAATACTGTAATTTATTCTTGTTCCTGATACTCCTGCTAGGTCAAAGAGTAGCGAAAAAGCGCACATGAAAGCACTCACGATATGAGTGATAGACGGTAAATGGAGAAGAATCTGCTTTGGCGTTGTCTCAGACTTCAACACTATCGATCATCTGGCAGATGAGATGCTTTCAAACAACGCTTGTGCTCAATCAGACTGTAGACTGTCTGGCACGTAACACTCTTCTCTCTGCCTTTATCCCATTCCTTTAGGAAAATTTCTGTCATTATGCGTCGAGCTAGTGCTATGAAGTCATACGCGTTAATGACCTGCTTCGGACGTCATTCGCACCCCTGTGGGATCGCAGCAATTAAGGTCACACCTTACGGCGATAACAGCCTTGTGCTGGGAAGCACGCATACGTCGACCGAGAGTTCAACAAACCACCAGAATGTGTCTAAGTCTGGTTGAAACCAGTATCTGTTTAAGCATTTGTCGCGTATGGCTTGCGAGAATTTCAAGTAGAGTCGTCGCTAGCGGGGTAAGAGCGTCCGGGGTCCCTCATTTGTGGTGGATGGCTTCGAAGTAGAAATAGCGAAAGACCTTTTTTAATCTTTCGCCGAATTTTCGCCCCGTTTTTTGTTTGACCTCCCGTCAACCCAAGCTTGGCCACGTGCATGTAACAACCTTCTCCCACTGTTTGGGGAAGTTGTATTTCGGCAACAAAAGCGTATTTTGCAGGTATTTTATGTTTTTTTCGACTTGCATCGGAAGCACCCCTATTTATTTTTTTCTTTTTGCTTCCTCAGGAGTTGATCGTTTCTGGTACGACATTCAGTGCATGATCGGTTACCTTCCCAAGTTGTGGAGATGGTGGTGGTTCGCGTGGAAATTTCTCACACCCACCTGTATTCTGGTGAGCTTCCGGACTGCCACAAATGCTGCTTACAGAGTCGCAACCAGCTGATAACTTGTTGTTGTACCATTTTCGGGTATGGGGCGGAAAATGATTGTAACTTCTTGTTTTTTAATTACGGGGGGAGATTGCCTGGCTGCTTGCGTCAATTAACCTTTCCGCATGCAACCATTTTTGATTGCTTGGAGAGTTGCGAAAAAACGCTGTAAACCGCCATTTCTGTTTTGAATAATTAGGGGACTTGATTTCCACAAATCTGAAGCTCAGTATGAGATAAACTGACGAGTGGAAGCGAGATGTGCGAATCCTCATTCTCATCTTTTCATTTTATCATTTCATTGTTTCACCAAAAACGTGATTTTTTGATTTGATTCAATACAACCTATTGTTTTCGTTGCAGCTTTTGCTGATCACCTACGTCGCCTTCTACTCTCCGGTTACGTACAACGGGACCAGTTTTCCAGCTTGGGCAGAGGTGGTTGGTTGGTTGTCTGGTCTCCTGTCGATCTTGTCCATACCTGGATGGGCCATTTACCAGATATTCAACCACCCAAGGGCGAAGGGATCCCTAAAAGAGGTACGTGAACATTAGCGTATTCGCCTTTGCTTTTTATTTTTGTTTTCTTGTATTTTTGATGGTTTTTCTTCGTCTTTCTTCGAATAAAGGACCACGATAAACTGAACACATGCTAAAATCCTACCACTATCACCGTGTGCCTCAAGCAGTGTAAATGCAAAGTATGGTCCGCATTGAGCTTCATCTGAACATAAAACGAACACGGTCAGAAAAATTAGGTTGTATAAAATGTTTTAGACCCTTTTTTATTTGAACTGAAGAGGGAAATAGAAAATTGTAACGCAATAGTTCACAAACAAATTTCCATTGCAGAGAGTGTCGGCCCTGACGAAGTGCGACCCGGACTGGGGACCACGTGACCCGAAGGTCTCCTACAAGTACAGGAGCAAATTGAGCGAAATCGAATGCTTAACTGCCGTAAAGCACAAAAGCAATCGGGACGACATCGAAAGCGATCAATCGTCGAACGTCTCCGATCCGCCCTCTTACACGACGTAGTCTCGCTGTACTGAAGAAGAATTAAAGACTTATTGATCTGAATTTCAAACCTTCTTTTTAGAAGCACTGCGCCAGCTCGCACTGCAAGAAGAGACTAAAGCTGAATCGCACCGTCTATTTTTCGTATCGAAGAGTTAGAGGCAGTGCGGCAGCGGTTTGTCGTCAAGAAGGTGCACTGGGGCCTGTGAACGGTCCCGGGCGGGTGAGACCCCTGGCCCGCTGTTGTTCGCTGAGTTGTCAGATCGACGGACATGTGAAGCCTCAAACGAGACGTTTGCTTTATTACTACACCAAAATATTAAAATAAAGACAACTGTGACAAACACGTGTTGTGTTGTGTTTCTGAACGAAAGCTGGCCAGCAATCAACACGGTCTTTTCGCCATTCTTCAGGTTTCTCACTGAAATTCAGTTCATTTGAGTAATTGAACCTGAGGCGTCAATATGTTGCGGCCAAAGCCAACGGGCCCCACCCTACAAGGTTATCCGAGATTCAGTTGACGCTAGTATGCGAAACCACGTTGGTCAATTTGATGCAATTGCATGCCCTCCCCAAACATCTACCACGGCCCCTCAAGTAGCTTCCTTTTAATTTTTTTCACATTATATCACGCGAGAATGCAAACAGTTTTTCTGAATTTCAGGGCTAACTAATGAAGGTACAATATTCAAGCGTAAGTTGTTGGAATTTAGGCAAAGGATTTCTTGAAAGAACTTAAAAAAATCTGTTATTTCCTCATCATCGCAATAACACAATTATACTTCAAAATTAGATTTACTGCAGATGTGTAGCATCAGCGTAGCACATGTGCGTTCCATTCGCAAAAGTGCATTGTCATCTTTCGATAAAGCGCCATAAAAATCCGAACGAGTAAGTTTACTGTCCCGCCAACTTTGCACCAAACCTGTAAACAATGCCTGGAGATGAGTGGACCGCTTTTCCGAATAGAGAAATCCCTTCTGCGATGGCGCACCATGTGATCGGATTGCCCCGAGAAAGAGTGGCGAGGCAACTGTTACCGCAAGCCCCAGAACTTCATCAAGGACCACGCGACGTGATTACATCTCCAACCTGACTTCGTCGCGTCTTGGTATCGAACCTGCAGAGCAGTCCCGTCGCCAAGGGGGGGTGGGCTTTGGTCAGCTTTAGCCTCCCCAAGCAAAGCTCCAAGACCCCCCAAATTGAAACATGAAACACTATAAATAAGCAGAGGTTTTGGCAGTTTTTAGAATGTCAAGCGCCCCCGCAGAAACGCGAAGCCCCCCTACTGAGAACTTTCTGGCGACGATTCTGCTGCAGATCTATCAGAAATTGCTGAAAATCGTCAAATGCTTCAAGGCCTAAAACTGCTGCGGCTGCCACAAGTCTTGGTGGAAATGCAAGTTTTGAAATTCTGAATGAATAAAAACAGAGTTCCACGTATCCAAACTTACTCTGTGAAGCGCTTCAACGAGAAATAATATAACAATACACTTGTGCCATCTTTCTCATCTGTTGTGTAGTTGCCTCTCAAGAAGGCAACGTATAATTATGCGCAGATCAGATCAGTGTGCTTGATACAGAACCAGAGGTGAAAGTAAGCCGGAACGCCGTTCCGGTAAAAGAATCGTTGCCGGTACGGCGTTCCGGTTAGAGTTTCAAGTACACTAATATGTAGGC
>JGI24158J21664_10008639_pt1 | contig 13570 bp, 8 predicted proteins | sample Ectturendosymbi3_FD_21664 | JGI IMG/M metagenome (IMG submission 21664) | reverse complement strand
AGAAATCCTTTCTCAGCACAGAATCAGACACTAAGATCTTACAGAGTATATATTTCGCCTACAAAGTAGGCATCATCAGCTCTTATTCAAATAGAAATATATGTGCAGGATTTTCAGGGTTACGGTAGTAGACCATTGGCAGTCAAATACGCAGTAATTAACACCACAATTTATTACTTTTTTTGAAAAAATGAAACCACGATAACTCTTGATTGAGCTTAGAAGGCATCTACCAAGTCAGAGTACGTTTGTAAACGTGGGCTCGTTCTAGTTTACAAGGATAGTTTAATTGAAATGATAGACTGTTTTTCTTGTTTAAGCTTGCATTGAGGCAGTATGCAGCTGAACAAACCGCAATTTGGTTCGCTAATCCACAAAATGACTGGAGGCCATTTTGGAGGTGCACTGGAGGTGCTGATCAAGCGACAACTTTTATTGTTTGGGACCAAATACTTAGTGAAGTAGCTAGTTTGATTGCAATGCTCATACAACTGGTTGAAGCCCCAAGGCATGGTTTTGCGCATTTGGAAAATTTTGTAACAAAGACTGAGGACACGAGAACATTTATGCACCGAAATAGCTTGGGAAGCATGACATGGCTCATGCTGGTCACAACATGAGCAGATTTATCGTCATATTTGTGCATACTTGCAAGGATGAGTAAGGAATATCAACATTGTTTTAAACATGCGCTGCCGGAGACAAAAAAAAGTTTCAGGGAGTGCGATTAATCAAATTTTCAATAGTAAGCGAGATATATTTTGCACTTTTCGTCCACGCAAAACACAATTTGTAGCTATAAGCCCTAAAGCAATTCCAGAACTTAGCCTTCACTCAGCATTTTCGGGCGAAGAAGCCTCATTCAGCCAAGAAGTGCAAAACTATATAGGTCAAAATTTGTCTGCAGACTCCAGTTGCACTTTTTCTTGAAACGCAGTAGGCTAGCATTAAAATTTTCCTGTAAAAATTAACATTTTTGAACACTCGACACATGAGTATAAGCTTTTAGGTAGTGCAGAAGGCAGATATAATCGACAACTGCTGGGCTATCAGTAGTTGAAATTGAAACTAGAGTGTTTATCCTCAGCAAGCCAGACGGACTGACAATCTATTTTGATTATTTATTTTAAACATTTTGTTTTTCTATATTACATGAGCTGGCACAAAAAAAATGACAAGAAAAACATTTACACAAAAACAGTTCAGAGGAGAATGCACGTGAAGCTACTTCTGCGCGGTAGTTGAGGGTTTTTGATTTGGAGACGCTTAGGCTTAACCTTGATCATTCTGCGGCCATGTTCATCAGCGGTTACAGCAGCAAAATTATCAACGAACTGGTGAGCATTTCGTAACTTGTAAAGTTGGGGCGATAAAATGCGAAAATGTAAATAACATAAAAAGCATGGACATTCTAATCGTGAAAGCACATTTCTGAAGCATCATCTGTTTATCTATCACAAAGAAGCGTAAATATATCACCAATCACCATAATGAATTAAAAGATACTGTACGATAGAAAACTTAGCCCTCTTAGTTGTTTTTTAGACTGCGGATCATCGGTATTTGTCTGTTACATTTAACTGTTCTGCTAATACAGTTTGAATAATGCGTGAAGATTCTTATATTCGGTGGGGGCAGAAGATGCCTTAACTCAGGGAAATCGATTTTCGCATTCGTCTATGTATGATTATTCTCCTGCAACTTACTATAAAAAAGGAAGTTTTTGTTCTCCCAGTATAATGATTGCGTCTACACTTTATTATATCAACTGATAACGACTGTGGAATAAACTAAAGTTTGTAAGTAAGATAAGCATGTTACGCAGCAGAGAACCTCACCAAAGAAGCGGCTGAATCGCTAATGCTTTATGTGCATGCAGTAGCGTAGCCAGCCGAAAATATTGGGAGGGGCCAAATATTTTATCTTTAAGCAAGAAACAGCATTTGCTTTGGGACACCACCTCTCGAAGCACAAAACGACAAGTAATGCAAGAAATTTTGGGGAGGGGCATGGCCCTTTGGCCCCACTGGCTACGTCTATGTGTACATGTGTGAGACCGTTCGATTTGTGGAGTGCTGGAGCCTCGTGATTGCCTTGTTGTTGGCTTCGGGGGGGCGTTCAACCNAGCTTTGATCTCAGGNCACTTCTGATAAACTTCTGACCACTGGCGCACGTATCGCAAAATTGAATTAAGTGGAAATTAATATTAGTTATGCAAGAGTGAATCTCTGTAGTCTGAACAGCTCGGTGCCTGTCTAGATTGTTTTCATAAATGCATTATTTCATTACAACTTTCTTTCTAAAGCAAAAATTGTGAAAAACTTTACTGTTTCGATACTTAGCATATCGAAAAAATGACGGTTCTGGAGTACAATTACTTCTGAGAGCTGAGATTTTGCCGAACTTTTTGTAACTTTTCTCTACTTTTTGGTTCTTAGTTCATTAAAATACAATTTTTTGTGGCTCAGTTACCTTAAACTTTACTTTTTGTGGCTATGATATCCTTTTCAGATATCTTACCTCTTGTTTCTCAGTGATTTCACCTTTGTTTACTCTCTGCTGCTGATTTATCTTTTCTCAGTTATCTTAAAAATATTGCTTTGAAAATTTCGAAACAACAAAGAAAGGTCATCTGCACATTTTTGACCAACTTTTGAGCAATTTATTTCTGATTTCAAATTTTCTGGAATTTGTTTCCACTTTGTGAACCTTCAAAAAATTTTCCCAATTTTTAGCCCAATTTTTCTCTATTTTTGAGTTTTTTCAGCCTACCGGAGGGTAATTGCTTTTCTTGCCTCTTCCAGCTTCCTACGGTTATGAGCAAAAAAATACCATTTCTGAATTCCGTTTTTGTTGGAAAATTAATTGAGTCAATTTATTTTAGAGTTTTAGTTCAGTTTCTCATGTGGCGATCAGCAATTTTGCCACGGAAACTTAACAAAAATGTTAGCTTACGATGCTAACAAACTGTCGTGCCGTGATTCCATATTTTCGCTGGTGTCGATTGTTGCATCACACAAGTGCTGTTTTTTCACACGCTTTCCATTATCTTATTTTGAGCAGTTGAAGCTTTAACTTATAAAGCGAGCTCTAGCACATTAGCCACTGCATGATGTCAACTGATGGATATAAATACATAACTATTCATGAAAAAATATACTTAAGCACTCTAGTTCTGGACGCTTACATCACATCCTACGAAGCGAGAGTGCGTCAAAGGACTCAGTCAGGCGTAACGGAACAGGAACGCCGGAACGTCGGTAGGGCAGGGGGGCAGAAAAACGTTGAAGGCAATACAAACTCATGAAAAACAAAAAATCGTTACCAATTATCAGTCCCGTAACTAGAGGGGCACCGGGGGCTTATTCTCCCCTGAAAAAAATTTTGCTCCTCCCTGGAAAAATGTGTTGGACGTAGTTTAAAAAATTTGGGCCCCTCTCAGTAAACTCTTCGCTTCCCTTAGTGTCCCAATCTGGTTAGGGCCTGCCAATTATGCTTGCTACAGTTCAACAATAATGGTGACTTCAAAAATAATAAAACAAACTAAAATCAACTTGTTTCAATTCGACCTTGATAAATCATAAAATTACTTATAAAAAAGACATCTTTGCCTCCGTTGTCCCTCGTTTGAAAGATCAGGGATTCGATGCCACCGCTCTCCGGCGTCTCTGCTTGCCGCTATCAGCAGTCACTGTCTCGCTACATTACCTGGCAAGATGTCTGCGTTCAACAGTCACATGCGACAAAACACCTAATATCGTAACTTGAAGTGAACATTTGAAGATTTGTTACCAAGCTATTATTACACGATACACGATGAAGATCAACAGTTAAACAATCCGCTCGCAACTTTGGCAACTTGCCCCTGCAGGCAGAAGCGTAGCCAGCCCAAACGTTTGGGGGTCCAAAACTTTGGTGGGGAACAAAATGTTTGATTTGAGGTGAATAACATTATTTTGTTTGTGATACCGCCCATCAAACCACAAATGACTATATGTTCTAAAAATTTGGGGGGGACCTGGTCCCCTAGGCCCCCCTGGCTACGCCTATGCCTGTAGGGAAAGGAGCGGACATGAGTGAACTGCAAGCTCATCGCTGCATGACACCAGAATCGTGAACCTGGCTCTTGTGCAGTGTGGGTGTCGTACCGGCAAATAAACTGCCATTGCAAGAATTAAATCACTTAATCGGAATTGAGCTGCTGACGGTCAAATTTTCTAGAAAGTTTTAGTTTTTAGTCCCATTTCCAGAGAGGGGCAAATGCCCGTTTTGGCCCCGGGGCAGATCCTGCCAATAAGGTTAAGGGGGCGATTTCAGCAATATTTGTTAGTCAAGCCTCATTACGGATTCACTACTTTAGGAGAGATGAAGTATACTTCACAACACTTCTGTGACAAAACAGTGGATGACAAAATAGCCTTGTATTGCGAATGCTGTTTTCTGAATTGTACACAATCATGGTAAATAAGGTTACTTGGTAGGTTTTAGGGGAGCGATCGCCTCAATCGCCCCTTCTGGATTCACCCCTGTTTTGACGCCCTTGCCGACGCCCATGGCTTGGATGTACCGCGTGTTCAAAACTGTTTGCTTGAGTTCAGTGCAAAAGCACACATGGCCATAATAGTCATTCTTTTCGCATTTACATATTTAACAACAATGCTGACCTCAAAACTAATAAGAGAAATTATAGAAAACCATTCTGAATTTTGGTGTGCGCGAATAGCTGCAATAAATTTGCTTCAAATTGATCTTGATAAATCATGAAATTACTTATGATACTGGTATGTAAGGGCAACTGTGCCCCCGTTTCCCCCCTTTCAAAAGGGCAGGAGGGCAGTGCCCCCGTAATGCACCCACGTTCCGTCGTCCCTGTAACGGAATAACGTTACAACACCGAATCCCAGTCGACCAATGCGGAAGCAACTGGATATGTGAAAACCGTCCCTTAAATAATTTGTTAAAGTCAATGAAGCTTTTGGATTTTTCACAAGACTTGCCAATAACTTCAAAATTTAACTAGAGAGCGCAAAGATGGGATACATTTTTTGGTGAATCTCACAAAAGTAGGAGGATAGAGCCATCAACCTTCTCCACAAGTTTTCCACACGACAGTGTACACACAAACATAATTTTAGATAAAAATTTAAAACTTCTAAAAATTACATTTCCACCTTGAACTAGCCAAAAATCTCTCTCGCTTCAAACAGACATGAAAACTGATCTTGATTAATTTCGGGAACATTGCCAGTAGAATTATTTCCTCAGTTGCTTTACCAACGACATAAAACAGAACTTATCAAAAGCATTTACTATTTGCTCATTGTTATCTGTGTGTAATGTTGAACAGGATAGTGATTACTTTAAAAAAGTGTTTTGCGTGCAAATGTCAAGCAATACTAAGTGTTGAGTTGAGCTGATTTTATTTTGCGATAATTGACATTGCAACAAGAAACAACAAAGTAATGCAAGGACGCAAGGGCATCGAAGGAACCGCAAGGTTATTTCAAGTCACATCCCCTCGACTGTTGAATAAGCTCTGTTACTGTCCCGTTTCAACTCGAAGTATTACGTGTGCGTGGAAAAGAGCTGTCAGATGATCAACACAGTTGCGCAGGAAGTGCTGGGTCGCAACCAGTCTCACTCGGTGAATCAGGTGTTAAAGAGCAAGTTATGATCCATGACACATTTGGAATGTAACAAAAAATGTTGATTTGCAAACACAATGTAAAAACACTAACTCTCGCAATGATTACTCCTTGTTTAATTGAATTCACAAGCGGAGAATAAAGATTTATGCATGTTTATTTCAAATGCGTTAAGAAATTGGTTAAAAACAGTTGACCGTTTTTGTTTTAACATTCCATCTAGCGTGCAACCTGTGGCGCAAACAGCACTTTTTCCAGCTCTACCGGTTTCTAGGAACGGAAATTGCAAATCTGACGAGACTGGACGTCAGAGCTAGCAAATTATATGTGCTCAAAAGTTGCGATTCACTCTCGCAAACCTGGTCAATTAGTAAACATTGGCAGACTACGACCGATGTATCGTCGTTCGTGGATCTGGCAACCAACGGCGTGTTCAAGCAAGTTGACATGAGGAGCAGTCGGAGATCAACATGCTTCGGAAGGTGTGAACCTTCTGCAAGTACTCAGCAAATAATGTGTTTGCGTCCGACTCAGGTTGATATGGACAAATAAAATATCTGAGGGCCTTTGGTCCCTAACTCTATTTCCAGTAGACACAAGTTGCAAACAATAAGGGCATAAAAAAACTCTTACTTCGTGTTTTGCGCTAACGTCTTGTTCACCTTTTGTGATAACAGCAATTTCGTTTTAACCTGCAGGGGCATGCTGAAAACGTTTAATGGTTGTTACAACTGGAGATCACAAACAACACTAAATTTAGTTGCAAAACGCTTGTGGTAAGCTTTCACAGATCGATGCAAAATTTTGAAGTAGAGCTTTACTTGCAGTTGCGTATTCAGACCATTTGCAGAAATGGACTAGAGCAGGGCAACTTAACAAAATCCTGAAACGAACTATTCGCGTGACATCGGTTGTGAACGCTTAACACATGAACTTCATGCGTATTTCCAGAAATCAGTGAGGTTAGTTCAATATTTCAAGCCAACCAAGTGACACTGACCATCACTTTGGAATATGTCAGCCAGAATCGTTTGCTTACCAGCAGTGCGCATAACTTTGCGTGAGAACTCGAATGCGCAAGCCACTGTCTTGACAGGTTTATAGTTGGCATCACTGACGTACATTCGATATCTGCATGCAATCTGAGTCCTCAATAGACGCCGACCGATTTTGTTAATCCGCAGCTCGTCTGAGTCCTCGGGACGCTGTGCCTTCGCACGCATAGGTCGACCCTTGCGTGCGAACAGTTTCTAAAATACAGACTTTATTCGACCACGGTTTCACTTTAATTACAAATATGACTCCGCTCAAACTGCGCCTCGGCCAATATTTTGAAGAGTAATTTTCAACTTGTCGTGCTTCTGGTGCGATTCCTGGAAAACAGGTCAACTGCCGTCGTCGCTGGCCACGGAAAATGATTCATATCGAAGCTGTAAATACACTGTTGGCAGTGTAAAAGCTTCATGCCGATGGCATTTAATAATAATTTTTATCGCCTGTTTGGGATTACACCTATATTTTGAGCAGATGTAGTACTACGCGCTGTCTAAACTAATTTCGCACTAAAGGTCAACATTTCGAACTCTCTGCGACCTTTTTAGATGCAAAATTGATAGATTTTCAGAAATGTTAAGCTGCTGTAACGTCCCATCGCACTACAGATGTTGATTTCCGCTACTTTTATGATCCAGAATCCCTGCGTATATGCTCGTGGTTCAAAACAACATGCTTAATTTTTATTTGATTCTAAACAAAACATATTTACACGCAAATTTAAAATCTAAACTTTTTGCTGTTACATATACCTACCTGCAAGTGCATTTCAAAATAATAGTTTTCAGCAAAACATGCGTGAAATTGTTTTCTTTGCATTGCACAGAACGTTCATTTTGAACCACGAACAAATACGCCGGGATTCTGTGTTTTTCAAAAAATGCCTATGCGTTTTTTCTGCGTCTGTTTCTTAAAATCTCATTCATCTCTCTCACTTCAGAGTTGAAAGCAGCGGTGCTTTTCGTCTCATGTTAGCTACTCTTAAGTGGTTTGCATCTCGCTGTTGATGACAATCTGTAGATTTTCTCAAACGCATTGAATCCAAACTGTGATAACTTTGTACAAATTTTCTTTGACGAGCGTCGATTTTTGTCTTCTTGACGATGCTGTTTCCAGTGCTTCGACATTCAATATCTGGTGAAACTCAAGGCAATGGTCGGTGTGTATTGGAAGCTCGAACTGGACGCAGTTACCTCGGTTTGGCTGATAATGTGAATTGCGGTGGCCCAAAATATACTTTATGTGTACAAGTTGGGTGGACGTTGGCTGCAGATAGTCTAATCCAGGGTCGCAACCAGTTGATATTTTCGGCGGAGCAAAATGATCGAAACTTCTTGTTGTACCTAAAACTAAAATAACTAAGCATGTGTTTGAAAATTTCGGGGAGGGCAATAGCTGGGTTTTGTACAATGAGGTAAGGAACCTGGCGGGATGAAAAACATTATTTTGTTTAGTAACAATTTTGAGCTTGCCGCACTGTAACCTAATGCAAGTGACATTTCAAATATCATTCAGCATTCAAAGTACAATACAGTGACCTTTTGAAAAATCAATCTGTGCTCGGCTTCCAATATTTCTAAAATATCGTCATTTTTACGCTGATTCTTTATTGTGTTAAATTTATTCCTACGTTATTGCCACGCGACGCGTTTCGAATGAAATAACAAACTTTTGCGAACTTGAACAGAACGACAAGTCTGGGTTTGAATCAGCGATGCGGTTGATTGGGCATTTTTCGCGCGTCACCGTGACGCATCCGAAAATCGTGCAAGTGCTGGATTGGAGTAAGGTGGAGAAGAAAGAACAGAGCGACAATCAGTGAACTAAAACTGTTGTTTTTCGAAACGTCCAATGTGATGTTAAAGTTTCACTCTGTTCCGCAGTGAAGCAGCTTTCTTTATTTGTAGGAAGTGTGGAAACAGATGAATTTACAGCCCTAAAAGCACCTCTTTCATAGAAATGCTATTTGAATACAGCATTTATTCGATTGCAAGCCGCGGTTTGTAAAATTTTTTTCACCATTTCATGCGGCTTATAATCAAGTACGACTTACAATCAAAGGCGGCTTACAATTTTTAGCTCTTTACCTTATCGAAGGGTGACGCTCAGTCTTTCCTTGGCTACGTTTTGTCGATCGAAGTCTCATTACACATTCTCTTCTCTTCAGCATCACGTGCACACTCCGTTACAGGAGGGAGTATGATGAACAGAAGGCAGTTGTAGTGGTCTTCTTCTTCATCTTTTGAGCCAGTTCTTTTAACCACTGCTTGACCGCGTTAGATGTCGAGGCAGATGTTGAGCAGCCATTCGATAGTCTCATCGTCCAGAACAGTCAGGCCGTGCAGTTCATGAAGAGGTCGATGGATTGGACATTGGAGGACAACATGGTCGACGGTTTGTTCTTCTGCTCCACACTCACAGGCCGCAGAGCAAGCCATACTCCATTCGTACAGACAGGAGAGGAAACGCCCGACACCGGTGCGGAGGCGGTTAAGCCGGACCCAGGCTCTTCTTTGGAGGGTCCTTCCGGGGGAATGGGTGCCGGGTGTCGGGAATGAAAATGCGGAGTCTTGTGGGACTGTCCGCCCATTCCGCATTCCATTGGTGATCCGCCCACTGCGCCGCTGTTGTCAGATAAACTAAGGAGTTGTTGTGCGGCGGATACAAATGGGTGTCTCGATTTGAGACGCCCTGCATTTGCGCTCGATGAGCGGGTGAGTGCTGAGTGGAACAGGTGTCCAGACTCCATGGCATGGAGTGTTAGAGNCAGTGTGGCTCCTTTGCGGCGCAGCTCAGCAGATTGGNTGCCTGCGAGGATTNGAAGGTTGTCAGCTGGTGTAGGACGCAGGCATCCAGTCACGATTCGCAAGGCGTCGTTGATGGCGGGGTCCATGAGGCGGGTATGNGCACTGCGGCACCAGACAGGAGCGTGGTACTCTGCAGTTNAATGCACCAGGGCTAGAGTTACTGTTCGCAAAGTTGTTGCTCCAGCACCCCAACCAGATCCAGCAAGCCGCCTCAGGAGCGCGACGCGTGATGTCGGCTTCTTGCGAAGTGACTCAAGGTGTCGGTGGTACGTGAGCGGCCTGTCCAACGTTACTCCAAGCTACTTGGGCTCGGAGCAGAAGGGCAGGTTTCATTGTTGAAGCTGACTTTCAGCTCACGTTTAGCTTCCTTGTTGTTAAGATGTAAGGCTGCCGACACGGTTTTTGTAGTGCTGAATTTCCAAGTCTGGAGGTATTCACCTAGGGTTGGCATGTCCTTGCTCAGCACCCCTCCCACTACAGTCTCCATCAGCATGCATGACTGCTAGGTCGTCGGCATATGTATACTTTCTGGAGACGATGTTTGGCAAGTCAGAGTTGTAGATGTTGATGAGAAAGGGCCAGACCTCCCGTGTCGAAAGCCCGCCTGCTCCTGTGGGAGCAATGCGTCGATGATTTGCTTCGACACGAGCGTAGATGAGTCTCTCAAGGATTTTAAAGGCCAGACACAACAGAGATATGGGACGGTAGCTCTTTGGGCCTCCAGTGGCTTTTCTTGCTTAGGTATCGCAACTATTAGTGCTCTTCTCCATATCTTTCGAATTTTGAGTTGGCGCATGCAGAAACTGAGAAAGTCGTAAAACCAAGGTTGGAGAGCCGAGCCGGCGTGGAGTATAAACTCCGTGAAGATGGAATCCAATCCAGAAGACTTTCCTGGCTTCAGGTGTCTGAGGGCAGCAGCAAGCTCCTATGGCCTAAAGGATTCAGAGATACTGTGACCCTGTTGCGACCAGTGGCCCAACTATATGGAAAAGTACGTATGCTCTGGAATCAAGGCATCGTAAGACTGCTCATTGAGCCGTCCTGCTGGGCACAAATCGTTCACATGTTCACACTTCTTTTGCTGTTTTGACCATGCTTTCGGGCATCATATCCCATTCGTGGTGAATCACACATTCAATGCAACTCCAATAAAGAGGTTGCAACAACCTTCAGGTGTTGGAATCTTTCATAGGTCGGACAGCTGCTTGTTGACGAGTCTGGCAGACTCGCAGTCCCCGGTCCTGTGTGCCCCGTTTTTCACTAGTTATGAGGCGATGGAGTTAGCCGTGACGGGGCACAGGCGAGAGGAGCGTCCAGACCTGCCAGTGCGTTTGTTGATGGTGCTCCACGCCTTGCGGCTAGAGTGCGAGAAGTCGATGGAGTTGACAGCTTCCTCCCATCGCTCCTGCTTCTTCTATTCGAGCCGAGATAGTAGGGACGAAACGGCTCTATCAGAGTCAGTCTCCACTGGGGCTCGGATGAAGGAGCGATAGAGGGTCTGGCGCTCTTTGTCCTAGCATGGCACATGGTTCTTCCGACGGCGAAGTGGATGCATTGTTTGGCCGCAAATAGTAGGCTCTCGCAAAAATCCCGGTATGCCCTCTCAATATTTGGTGTGTCCGGAGGTGGCAATCTCTCAACGGATTTACCTGTGAGATGGCAAAAGCGCTTCCAATCAGCCTTGCGAAGGTTCCAACGTTTCACCGGTTCGCTGTGTGCAGGAACCTTGTGTCTTGGTGGGNTTATGAGGGAGGGCCGATGTTGTTACTGCGGGAACTTTCCTAAAACACGAATGTCAGGCAGTCGGCCGTCCTGGNCGAAATTCGCGAAGGCCAGATCCGGNTTGGTGCCAACGTTCCATCGGTGAGAGGAGAAGCTGTCTGCTTACTTTGGGTGATACAGTAGTCCCAGGTTGTTGGCTGCAGCCAGGAGTCCAGGCNGTTACCGTCAGGAGATATTTTGTTATAACCCCAGTTGACATGTAACCCAGTTGCAAGTGCTCTCCTGACTGACCATAAGAATTTGCAGCAAGATCACTGCAGTTCAATTGCAAATGCACTGATGATGGTAGCAGGAGTTACCGAAGCGTCTGCAAAAATGTCGTTTACATCGTTTTCTTTGGCAGTTATGTTCATCACAACGTAGCTGTGATCTCTCAATTCGGAGAAGTTATTCGATATCCAGGGCTCTGCGAATTCCACAGCCGTGCACTTTGTCGCGAAGTGTCAAATCAGGGATGTAACAAAGGGGGCAAGGGAGGCTCAATGCCCCTGGAGCCGAATCGTTGGGTGGCGCCGAAAAGTCCCAACAATGTTGCAAGTTTTTTTTTTTCAGTACAGTACATTTACTCCGAAAAGGCGTTAGATTCGAACATGGGGGCGCCAAACTTGTTTTTTGCTCCGGCCAGCATCTCACCTCGGTACGCCCTGTGTCGACCTAGGACTCTTCGCAAAAATCCCATCTCCGTCGCTTGCATCTGAGATAATATTATTACGGTCATTACCTAAGATTCATGACCATAGGTAAGGATCGGAACAAAAACCGATTTGAAAACTGACAGCTTTGCGGTGTTTGAAAGCTCCCGTTTTGTGACCACAGAGCGATAAAGCTCACGCAGAACTGCGTTAACTTGACCAATCCGTGTATCAATCTCCTCGCTCCACCTTCCGTCACTCGCAAATACCACCCCATGCATGGGCGTCCCCAGGGGGGTAAAACGGGCATTTGACCCCCCCTGGAAATTGAGCCTAAGAACAAAGATTTTCTAGAAAACATGAAATCAGTAGCTCAATTTCGATTAATTGATTTCATTCTTGCAATGACAGTTTATTGGCCGGTAAGACACTCACACTGTACAAGAGCCAGGTTCACGGTACTGGTGTCATGCAGTAGGGAGCTTGCAATTCGCTTATGCTCTATTGCGTGGCCGAGCTTGGGAGCGGATTCTTCTGCTGTTGGTCTTTATTGCGTAACAATACCGTGGTTCACTTCAAGTTACGATAGTAGGCGTTGTGCCGCATGTTGCTGCTTGTTGTTGAACGCAGATACCTTGGCATATAGTGCAGTGAAACAGTGATTGCTGATACTGATAGCGGTAAGCCACGTAGTTCTATACCGTGTGAAAAGAAGCCAGAGTGAATCTATAGCAATGCAATCACAAGTTTAGAATATCCATTGCAAGTGTGAGACTGAGTGTGACCATGACCAATGTGTCTGAGTGAATAGCTTAATCCAGCGTGGGTCAACTACTTTTTATCTACAGGCAATTTTACAAAAACGTGACAACTTGCGGGCCATTTCCTTTTCAATAAAATTCTGCATAAAACAACAGATTCACAACATCGAAAAATGAAAAAGGGAAGATAAGAAAATACGTGAGTGCGTTATTGAAATTATTACACAACAGCAATTTATTACAATTCTCTGTAAGTGGGATGCCTGTGCCTCGTAATCGAGGCTTCTCTGACCAGTAGCGCAGCCAGCCCAAAAATTTTGGGGAGGGCAAAATGTTTGATTTTAGGCGAATAACACTATTTTGCTTGGGATACCGACTCTCAAATAACAAATGTTCTAAAAATTTGGTGGGGCTATGGCCCCGTAGCCCCCCGCCCTGTCTACGCCTATGTCTCTGACACTATCGTTCCTTTAGCAATACCAGTGTTAGTGGCAGCAAGCCGGAGACTATCGTGCATTGTTTCGTCTGGCATTCAGTTTCTGTTTTTACTGTAGATTTGACTTGCTTCATCGTAGAAAATGTACGTACTCTCACACATGTATTTGTTTCCAAACGTAAAGCACATTTCTAGTGCGAAACCTTTCAGTTTGGGAAATCTACCTTACTGACTAATTTGCAGAAACTCTTGTCAGTGTCTAATACCGTTAGTATTATCGTAACCTACATTTTTATTGAAAGATGTTATGCTTGTTCCAGGAGTAGTTAAAATTACCTATTGCAGGGATGGGCAATTAATTTGGCTCGAGGGCCACTTCGCGAAGGCCGCATTTAGCGGATAAAAAGACAGATTTATTTCATGTTACTGAGTTCATTGCGCCAAACGGACTATT
>JGI24158J21664_10008636_pt1 | contig 13571 bp, 6 predicted proteins | sample Ectturendosymbi3_FD_21664 | JGI IMG/M metagenome (IMG submission 21664) | reverse complement strand
GCTGCTAGGCCATTTGCCTTGTGCATTTCAGCATTTTTGCGGCATTGCCGCAATGAATATTGAAATCTTTTTTTGTTTCAGTCATGTTTCTGTAAATGTCACCAGTCGTGGGTCTATTGCAGTTTACCCATAGCCGGAAGGCTGCAATTTGTCTTATTGTAGTTAAGCGAAAGTTTGTTGGCTCTCAGCCAGTGTTCAATTTTACATAGTTCAAGGTTAATGTTGCGAGTTCGTTCCTCCAGAAAGCAGTAGCTTTAGTCTTTTGATAAAGTGGTTGAAACATTCGGATACCGGAGCAAAATACACTAAACGCTGCGACGGAACAGTCCATAACTGCAAAAATATCAGGCTGCGCACTAAAACAGAGAGTAGGCTAAAACACACTGACACACAGCTCCACGCCAGCGCAGTTTAAAACTTTCAATTCCAGGCTGCATGTTAAAATACGGGTGTAAAACACATTGTTGGATTGTCTTCACATTACAACATAGCTGAAAGTGTACGTTGAAGGAAACAATGACTGTAAACAATAATCATAAACATTGATTCAAGAGGAAAAGGGTTCTGAAAGATTAACTATCACCCCAAAACTTGTGTTAGCCTAAGCGTATGTAATTGTATATTGTTGTAAGCGTATTGTGTTGCATTGCTAACAAATGTATCTAAAATGTTTAAGTTTGAATGCGAAAGAATGTTGAAACCGAACCTTAATCGTAACCGAAATCAGTAATAACTCAAAACTTTGGTCATGCAAAGGGTGATTGCCACAGATGAAAGTGGATCGACGGTTTGAGAAGAAAATAATACATGGAAAACGTCAGTCAAAGCTTGGGGAATGCAAATCGCAATAACTATGCAACAAATGACCGAACAACGACTGAGCAGAAGCCCAGAAAAGCACGAAAACAAATTGCACATGATGCTAGCAAACGATTAATTGGACATGGAAGGCATTTCGAGAACGTGGTGAAAGCTTCAAGACGAAACATTGCAACAACGCCATGAGTCAGCGAATGCACAGATCGATGAAACCTACCGAATAAGCACAAGGAACGACCAAAGCAAGGCCAATAAGCATGTGATTGGTTGACTAAACGATGAATTGGTGTGACGATAAGTCCAGGCTTACACGGAAAGGAAAGCCAACAAGGCAAATTGCCTAGAAAAAAACTCGAGACACAGGGCAACAAAAAGGTTGTTGACGAAAACACTTCCAGAAAGGCGATTGCACCAGCAAAACGTCGAGAAGAAAGCGACTCAAACGAAGAAAACCTATAAAACCAGAGGTCAAAGCGACAAGATGGGGATGAAAAGCTGAAACTATTTTTTAGCGAGGCGAGATGCTGACAGAAGGAAAGATGTGATTAGAATATTAAAATCATAATCATAAAAATATAGATGCTTGAATAAATTTTCCAAAGTCAAAAGTTAAAGCTGTCATCTATTCGAATCTGGAAAGATCACTTACTTGCTGACCTAATGAATCAGATTTTGATGTAGCATATAAGAAATATTGAAATGATTTCAGGTTTCAACATTATTTCTCATTCATGAAAATACTGGTTTAAACTTAAACTATGAAAGTATAATCTTTATTAGTTACACATTTTTATGAACGTTTATATCAGCTCTTTTCATAACGTAAAACTCTAGGAATGTGCTATGTAATCTATTAAGACCTTAGCTATATTGGTGTGTCTAATGGTAGTTGTTTAATGACTAAAAGGGGATTGTCATTGTTTCCATTTCCGAAGCGGATTTTCAAGATCGTTATTTCTTCCGTGTTGTTGAGTCGTTCATGATAGGGCTCCTGTCATACATCCTACTTTGTCAAATAGAAGTAATGTGCTTAATTAAAACAGTGGATTCCACAGAGAGCTGCGAATCGCAGTTGCCTGTGTTAGTTTACTGTTTGTGCGACTTGTCTCTGAGAGTGAATAGGAAGTTGGCAACGAGGTACGCACTCACGCAAAAGTACCAAAAGAACTATCCAAAAATTAAGTAAAGAATAAAAGTTTCCTTTGTGCAAGATAAGTCGGACCCAAAAATATGTTCTGCACATAAAAAACGGACACAAAATCACTCAGCCCTACGACAGAACAGTTCCAAGGCCGGGCAGTTCACAACAGCAAAAATTTCAGTCTGCGCGAATGTCTAGTCTAGTGGTTCTTAACTTTTCATACATATCTTACCCCTTTATCAAACAAGATTACCAGATTTACCCCCAAAACACTCATTGATGCTCTTTTCTTATAAATATGAAATTAACCAACTGTTACTTAGAATGATATATAAAAATGTACATTTTCTGTAATTTATGTTTCAGTAAATTTACTCCCTTGGAAGATGAAATTTACCCCCAGGGGTAAATTCCCCAAGTTAGGAACCACTGGTCTAGTCGAATGCGAGCAGTCGAGCACAGAAGGTGTGCGCCATTCCAGTCGTACACAGTAGTAGTCTTAGTGAACGTGCAGGGTGTGCAAAATAGGGGCCCCATTTTCCATTTACGCGCTTTTTGTGGGCCCCCATTTTAGTTTACGCGCTTTCAAAAATTTACGAGATTTTCTTAATGATTGTATTTGTATTATAATGATTACACATAAAACTTAATTTGGTTTGCTCTGTGTTGTTATTAATAATATGTTTTAAGTCATTTGGATTTTCAACCTGAAGATAAACTGAAATGATGAAGCATAAATAGCTTTCTTTATGATCGAAGGACAAGGGGCCCCATTCAAAATATAAAAGGTCCTCAACCATGAAGTTAGGGTCCCCTAATCAAAGGATAAGGAGGCGGCCTATTAGTATTTGGTTAAACATAAATAGCCTGTCTACTGTACATTCGATGGATAGGGGGCCCCAGACAAAAAGTAAGATGACAAAAGGTAACATGGATAAGATACCCAATACTCTTCAAAATGATATGCATCCCTCAATCAAAATTCAAGAGGTTTCAAATCAGTAATAGAGCCCTTACCTTTATGAATCATTTTGTTATTATTTGCAAGGTTTAACTGGTAGCCTACCATTCTTGCTTATAAATCTACTAATTACCCAGTGCACATATCTTTAAGTAAAATATCATCCATAGAAAGCTACTGCAATGAACCTATTCTTAAAACACATACCCTACCAAAGATTTGTAGTTTTGTGATATTAACTTGTTTAAGTTTTGCTGCCAAACGTGTAGTGGTTGTAGCTTATAAAGGTCAAGCCTACATTGGATTCTGATTGAAATGTGTGAGTCAATGCTGCATATTTCATTCATCCCAGTCTCATCATAAACATTATGGTTGGTTTGTTATTTTTCAAAGTATAACTGGAGATGAAAGGCATGTTTACCTGTACTTCTAGACAATGAAAATATGAAAACAAGAAGTTCTTACAAAGTTCAACTTGGCCCTAGGGTAACTCCATTGTTCAAACAGTTATGTGAGAAACTGGATTTGCTTGAGAGAATTATATCGTAAACACCAATGAATATGTGTGTGCTTGCATCGTCTGCTGTAGGCTTCGACAGCTGCTAATGCAATGTTACCTCAACTGCTTTCAGTTTCTTTTTGAGTCAGAACAATTTTAGGGAAGCTTTCTTTACTTTCTTGAACTATTAATGTTTTCCTTTGCTCTAAATCTGCAGAGATTTAGAAAATAAATGTTGGTAGTATTAGTACATTTTCTTCATGCATGATTATTCAATTATACTTGCAACAGGATGGATGTGTTACGTTTTTGCGCAAGGTAAAAGTTACCGCTGCACTGTATTGATGTATTAGTACTTCAAAGTGTTTTCTGATTTATGAGACTGCAGTAATTTGCAGACGTATTGGTTGGTTCCTGTTTTGTGTAAGACGAACGAATGAAGGTGGATATGCTGGAGCAGGGTTGGTAGATACTTCTTCAACGCAATGGGCAAGCGAATTCTCATAAACGTCCAAAGCTTTGTGCTTGAAGCTAAACGTTGTTTTAATTTTTTTATAAACAAGTATTTTTCCTGAAACAATTCCACAATGCCATCATCAATATCTGGTTTAATTTAAATATAGTGGATGCCAAGCAGTTGAATGGTCTCACTGTGCCCACCAACTTTCCATCATGTTTGGCCTTTTGGCTCGTTTTTGGCCTTTTTTACGCTGGAATAGGTTCTTTTGAAGGAAAATATTGCTATCCCATCTTTTTGGCAACACGTTTGCAAAATTTGTGTGATAAATGCTATGTCAGACGCCCGCATTCTGATGTTAGTAATATTTGATGAATGCTAAATTCAAAATTAAGTTTTTGCACAGTCATTGGAAATGTGTGCACTCACTGCACAGTGCGGTGCCAATTGCGTTGTAAGCATTAAACAGTCTCAGCGCTTGCAAACAGGTCTGCGTCTTCGCGATAGAAATGCGATAATTACACTGAAGCGGAAGTGCTCTTATGATTCTGATCGTAAGTACTCCAGTGAATAGGAGAGACTTTCGTACAGAAAGCTGCCGGTGGATAAGTATGCAAACTGTGGCACCATTTTACACAAAGTGTGCAATTTCACGAAGCATGAAAAATAAGGTAAGATCAGTGCTGCAGTACAATGCCAAGCAAGATTTAATCTTAATTTCGAAGAAACAATTTTAATATTCTTGTAATTTAGATGTTTTTTGTGACAAAGTAATGGCAATACCGCAAATACAGTTTGGCTTTTTTTCTGGCCTTTAAACAGTCGGTTTGGCCTTTTTGTCCTCTTTTTTGCATTGTTTGGCTTTTTATTGAAATTTTCATCTGGCAGCCCTGGACCTGGCTGCAAGCGTTGAGCTTGTTTCAACACACTACATAGTGCACACATTTCCAGTGATACACACAAAAATATTTCGAATCCTGCATCCCTCAAATATTACCAATATCAGAACGCGGACGTCGGTCTAATATAGCATTTTATTACAAAAATTTTGCAAATGTGTTAGCGAAAGAAATGAAATAGTAAATATTTTTCTTCAGAGGAAATTTTTTCAGCGTGAAAAGGCCAAAAAAGCCAAAAGGCCAAACGAATTTTTTAAGGCCGACCAAGTTGAGATCAGACCAAAAAGACCAACTAAAAATTTTTAGGTCAACCAAACTGTAACAAGGCGAGATTTCTGAAATTTGGCGTAAAAAGGCCAACCTAGCCACCATGATTCACATTTAGCCAAGGCATTCACTGAATAAAACGCCTTGCTGTGATTCGTGGATAATGGAGGGCAAGAGACTAGTATCTGCAATCAGGCGCATGATTAAAGATTTTTTCAACCATGGCAAAAACATTTAAATCAAAGCGGGTTTTTATTGGAATATGGATAAATACAATCAGACAAAAGCCAAAGATAAGTCTTCGTTCTTTATTAAAGCATTTCTGAACGTCATTGGTGAAGTCTGTGCAGCTCCTTATGTCTGGGCTCTGAGCCAGACATGAGAAGTCACTTGTCAGCATTGATCGTTATTTTCGCTGTTGTTTGTATGCAATATTTTGGACAATTTCGATCAGGCTGTTTATTCACGCATATAAACTGAATATTTCGTAAATGTTATAATTTAATACACTAAATGCAATGTGTTCGTGATTAATTGATCATTCTGATAAATTAATCATACTGACTAACTAATTTCAGGTGAATAAGCGTATTTCATTCAAAGCACATTCGAAACAAAAGGTATTTCCTGGGAGTATTTTTCTGAAATTTTCTACCTGACATTATTTTCTACCTGAAATTTTCTACCTGACACTACCTGAAATTATGTGCATTTGCTGTAAAAGTGACAATACATGGCACATGATCACACTCGCAAACAGGGGAAAGGGTAACCAGGCAGTGATTCCTCTCGAAAAGTTTTGAAAAACATGCTCATAGGTGCCCTGCCTATCAATGCAGATTCTGCTGTTTTCAGAGCTGCATCACGTGCAGGGACCACCTCCAATAGTGAGAAAAATTTTTAGAAGGACAAGTAAATTCTAGCCGCGATTGCAAATGGGGAACCATGCGCTACTTCCACTGTGGGGACGCCATACTGCCTCCGCTCTTTCAGTTCGAATACTCGCAAGACACCGTGCGCAGGACTCTAGTCTGTTCGATGAAATTTATGATGTACTCGCCCGCAAAGTGCAATTGCATATAATGGCTGTGATGCTGGTAGGCCGCTACGAGCCTGGACTTCCGTATTTCTAACAGCTGATTTCACTAGTTTATAATATTATATACTTTCGCTGAGAATTAACAATCGCTAACAAATCCTCCCTCGAAAGTAACTAACTCAAGTCATTAGGCCTATACAGATAGCACGGTCCAACATTTGTTATCAGCTACACTCAGCCCGATATTGGTTGTAAACGGCCACCAAGTTTCATATTAGTAACCCGGAGCGCCCGTGGCTTACATATTCAACCCTAACTACTTGCCGAGATAAGACTTTCATTACATACTTCTGTTCACCATGATTAATTTGCACATTATCAGGATTTTTTAAGCAAGATGTTAGGTACCCAGTATGAACCTGTCTCTAATTCTAGGGATCCAATTGTCAATTCTAGGGACCAGAATCTGGTCCCAAAACACCTTAAAAAAACTGATGACATTATCAAAGTCGTAAACAAGCTTACTTATCTGTTTCTGTAGGTTTCTTGCGCTTTTGTTGTAATATGCATAGAGCGGGGAGCATCACATGTGGATTTCAAACAAAGAAAGACATACCCATGGTAGCAGACAAAGATAGTTGGGATACGTGCACCGTGCATGGTCATTTGTTTTTCACTGATAGTACAAAAATGCCCATCCGGGCATACATGATCATGCGATGTATATTACAAAAATATGCTTTTTGTCAGAGTGTGGCACAAACGGAGGGCTTTGTTAATTCAGAAACTAACAGTCCGAAACGCGTAGATTATGTCAAAAACATTGTTCATGATAAACAGAAACATGGTCGGCCTTTAGCCGAGTGGACCGATTGCTTCCAATCGGGCCCCGCGCTGAAGGGGGCCCGGCGCCACCCCTAGTAACCTACGCAAACTTACACTTTCTATTGAAGCTGTGCCACCGCGGGGTCCACGGTATTTTTGAAATGTGGGGCCCGTTGCCAACGAACATAAATGTGAACTGCGCGGTTTTCACCACTTTAATCAACATTATTCGCTCTGTAATCGTACCAGGGCGATTGGTTTTCGGTAATGTGTAGTCCAGTTTTTTTCAATACCAGCTGGTTAACGCAGAGAGCGTTTAAGTTTTGAAGCTGTTTTCTGTTTCATTGATAAGCGTTTCGTAGACCTATTTAGTAGAACAAGTATCAGTAGTTGTTGCAAGATATGGTTCGATAGTTGTTGCTGTTTAATAGTTACAGCTACCTGTCTTCTGCAGGTTATTTGCAAATGCCAGGGCGTACGCAAGGGCAGTTGGGGTTAACCACCCCTTGAGCTTGATATGTTACAAAACTTTATTACCGGCGCAAAGGAGATTAATTGTTTTCGCATACTTTTTACTTGTTAATTGGTCGACTTAATGCAAATACTACGGAATAACTTTGCGTGAAAATTTCAAGGGGCATTGTAAATGGGCCCAAGAGTAATAATTAGGTTTTGGTGGGAATCGGGGTTGTCGTCTGCAATCTGCATCCAGGAACCATCTCACCACTTTTTGCAGACCTTTCGTCCACTACGCATGTGCAAGATTGTGTTCCGCGATAGTTCACTTTATCCGAAACAATTGTCTTTATTTTGTCTGCTAAGGCTGATCAGCGCATGCGCTGACGCATTAGCTATATTAGCAATTTCTGTAGCATGGTAGAACTATTGCACGAGCTCAAAAACAGAAGTTGTTGACATAGAAGCATCCAGCCATTTGATAGTGTCGGCAGTTGTTGACCTAGAAGCATTCAGGCATTTGAAGGTTCTGTTGGACAGGTGAAACTGGGGCATGCACCCAGAACCCCCTAGCTTGGCATCGCCCGTTCGGGCGTAGCCCTTTACGTGACCAATTTTAATCATTATGACGACCCCTCAAATTTCTGTGCACCCCACTAAGTGAGGCCATGTAAAAGTGCTTCCAATCGGGCCCCGCACTTGCTAAGGCCGACCCTGAGCAGAAAATATATACCACGCTTTGAAGCAGCCATGTGACCGACTCATATTTGTTGCGTCACGAGTCAAGTCGAGTCAGATTCATCTAGAATTTTTTCGAGTCAGAGTCGAGACATGACTTGATTGAGTCATCAGTCAGGTCAAAGCCAAGTCACTTTGAGTCATTGGTTTGCAAGCTCTAGTCAATGTGGAGGTGGATTCAAATAAAAGTAACATTATCTATGTTTTTTACAACAAAGTGGGGCCCAACAAGCTAAAAGGTTGTGCCGGTGTTGTTTCAGCATTTTTTTACCAGGTTACTTTGATCTACGTATTTCGTAAAAGCAGTTTTTTAGCTTTCATTTTACTTATCTCGTTCACTCCCAGTCAGTTCTACAATCTAGCCTAACCCTGCTGCAACAAGTATGTTTCCTTGTCCTTCACATGCCCAACAAAAGAGCAGCGATAGAAATAGACCCGAACTTGGATTGAAATCCTGCTGAATGTTAGTACAGTATTTCGATGGATTTGGTTCTTATAATTTCTGCCTAACCGGTGTCAAGCAAAATTTCTGACCTCTGCAAAATTTTTGACCTGTTAATTTTTGTCAGTTATTGTGCTTCTCAGAATAAAGAAATAAAGTTTGGTAATTACTTTTTTGATGTGTGTTGTGTAAATCAAAACTTTCTGGTTAGATGTCAGATACCCACAACAAGTTATAGTACAGGAATAACTTTAACCACTAAAATTATTGGACTTATTTGTAGACCTCAATTATTTTTCTTTTTCTCACCCTAACCCGACACACTTACCTAAACACGAATCCCTAAGCCCTAATTACCACTTTTCTTAGCGTATTTGATCTGAAGAATATTGCTCTGTGCATGCACACATGGCGTGAAGTCAGAAATTTCGCAATTCGGAAATTTCGCTTGACACCGGATTTGTATTGGATTTGAGAATTTTGTTTTGAACTTCTTCACAACTTTCGGTTCAGTTTCGGGACAACAGATTATTGCATTTAAGAGTTTGATCAGTCAAGAAAAGGGACTGGATCAATGAAAGTCACACCAATTTGTAACTTTGATTACACGGTGCATAAGAGAGCAGACTGTGTCACTGGTCATTAGAGGTGTGAAGACTCTGATTTTTTTGAGTCCGGATCCAATTCTGTTTTGCAAACTTTGAATTCGAATCCGGTACCAATATGACACAAGCAATCCGACTCCAGTTTCACTCCGCACAAATATAAGTCAAGCAAGCACCCAGAAACGTTTTTTCACCAAATAAAAAATCCAAATCAAATCCGGCTACAGCAAAGAGGCAAGCACAAGAGAGAGACGTTAATTCGGGACAAATAACTTACAGGAAAGCAACCAGCAACAATAGAGATTACTCACTGAGTTCAATCTATTGGTATTATGTTGCAATATTCTTATATAGAGATAGCCTAAGTGAATTTTGATAATTCTCTTGTGGTGACTATCACAGTGACTTGTTACTTATGGGCGCCATCTACCGGTGGCCACTTTATTTACTTTGCGTATGGTGCCATCTCCACGCCGCCACAAGTTCAAGTTTATTTATCATTTCATATGACTCAGCTATAAAACAGAAGCAATACTGAGAGCCAGGGCCGGATTTTCCTATAGGCTATATAGGCTTAAGCCTAGGGTCTCAAGATCCAAGGGGGCCTCCAATAAACTGTGATACGCATAGAGTCAATGGCGGGTGTATGATAATTTAGATTAAACTTCGTCAAAAATTTATGTCTTAATTATTATTCACGAAATTTAGTTTTATTCAACTTTCGTGGTGATAACGCCTGAGCCTTCCTATGAGTTTCCATGAATCTCAATATGACAGTTGGTCGAGCTGCATGCCAACTATTGTGTCGATATACTCAAAGCACGCTGGCTGCGTCCTGCATTTGCTGAGTCGTACCGATTGTTACGTGTGACTCTATCAGAAGAACTTGTGGCTGTTCATGTTTGAAATGCACCTGATCAGTGGCATAACTGACGGGTGGCAGGGGTGCGAAACGCACCCTTCCTGCCAAGTTAAAAATGTAAAAACCTGGCCCCTACCTAGCTTGTATTTTGGTATTTACTATTCTTTTGGTTTCAGTAGACTGCTATTTTTTTGCGTTTTTCGGAATGTTTTCCGATGATTTCGTTTTTTTGTACAGTCGTTCAATACCGGATTTACTATTATTTCTCAACTATTTCTGAGTATTAGCCAGTGGGCTCCTTTCAGCTAAGATTCCCCCTGGCTCAAACCTCTAGTTACGTCAGTGTACCTGATCAAAGGAAAGTTGTACTGCAGATAAGAGCTATGTGTAGAGCTAGCAGCAGTATCCTACAATAAAAGCATAGTTGTTTCTTAGGTGACTGAACAATACAGTAGTTTTGTCAGCGTTTGTATCGCGAAAAGCTCGATTGGCAATTTTAGATGTGATTTTCTTCCATTTGAATTTTCTTCAGTAAAATCAATCAGAAATCAGATTGCTATTGAGTACTTGTGCAAGTTTGTACTGCTTCCATGGTAAGCAAATCAGAGTTCTTGATGAGCTTGAATAGCAAGCAAAAGTCACTTTGCCAACTGGCAACCGCAGAACTCTTCCACAACGAGACAGGGAAACAGCAAAAAATGACAAAAGCGCGTTTGGGTCTGATGCCTTAGATTAGTGGTTCTTAGTTTATGCAACGACGCGAAGCCTTGTTTCTTAGCTTGATGACCACTAACTGCTCAGGCGAAAGGTCCTTTTCAAGATTTAAAAGAATTAAAAGTGAATTAAAGGTTCGCAATGTTCCAGGAGAGGTTGTCCACACTAAGCCTTCAGTACATTAAAAGTGACAAACTTAGGCAAACAAAGTGTAATGAATTCTTAGATAATTTTGTTATGAAGAAGGCAGGACAAAACCTTTTCAACTGTTTGCTGTGTTACGTTCAGCCTTATTTGATTCGATGACTGTAGCTTTTTATTTCTTTATGCGTATTTCAATAATGACAGCATAAGCAAAATTTACACCAGTCCACTCGCCACGGTGGGCATTGGTGAGCTCAGCCCTTCCAAATTTAAATGTGAAACACTACAAATCAGTAAAGATTTTATCAAATTTTCAGAATGTCAAGTTCCTTTGCACAAATTTAGGCCCCCTATTCAAGACTTTCCGGGGACGTTTCTGGTTTTCAAACTTCACATCTTTTCAGGCGACAGTTTAGTTGCGTTCGATTCTTACCAGTCTGAAAAAGTAAGAAACAAGCGAATCGTGAACCTAACAGTTATAACCATTTGGGTGNGTTTTACGTGGCGTGTTTTGCTCGTGTGTGTGAGATTTTTACAGCCGTGGTAAGCGAGTTGCAACGTGGTCCTCACGTTGTANTTTGAAGTCTTTATGCCGCCACACATACTTATAGGTGCAGTGTGTTTTTTTTCTTTTAAGACAGATAAGAAACAACAGATGTGATTCTTATAAAAAAAACGTAGACCATGTGTTTTGTCAAATAATTCAATTGTGGCGATCTCCGTTGGTTTGCCTGTGGCAGTTAATAATCATGTTACCGCCAGCCAAGTAGGATTTCAACACTTCCGTGTAATTTAATGCTTTTGCGTCGAAGGCAGCAACAAACGCAGTGATCGTGGACACTCCAGTAATGATTTATAATTTTTGATGACCGTACTTTCAGAGCGTAATTTTCGGATTTTCGCAAATTGATTAACGCTTTTCATTTTTTTCCTCGTAACAATGGGAGAGGGAGCCTCACAAGTGGATTAGCCTAGAGGGCCTCGCATCAGTTAAATCCGGTCCTGCTGAGATCCATTGCTCAAAAAGCAAACCGATTGACAGTGAAAATCAGAATAAATGAATCCACAACGGCAAAATAGCTGATTAATGCAAACACGAGTGTCACTGTGTCATATACGATTGGTGAGGGACCATCGTGGTCATCTATTAGTCAACCAATCCCGTTTATCACTTCGTGTGCAGTGGTAAGAAAAAAATAGTTGATAATCAAATACAAACATAAAACATGGCGACGTAAATTTACAGATGAAGAGAGCATGCCTATGTATACAAAGGAGTGGGTCAAATTTAATTGAGGAAATTTGGTGTGGTTAAAAAAATATTTAAACAAAGTATAGCTTTTGATAGTTGAGTTTTCACCTTTTTTACATTAGCTTATTGTCAAGAAATAGGGTTGCCAGATGGCCGGTATTTCACTGCAAATTTGGCAGTGGCAGGTAAGAGGCCGGTATTTTTAAAATCCGTGTCTGCAGCCGATATTTTGAAAATAAACGTTTTGAGTAACTGCAAAAAGAACTAATGCAGGAGATGTTCACTTGAGGAATTGATATACAGCATGTAATATTGGATTTTTATAAAGTGCATTACTTTTTTTATAGTTTAGGAAAACCGTCCGTTCACATTAAACACTACAATTATCGTTTTTTATTTAAAGTAGCTTAGTTTACTAATTCACAGCTAGGACTATAGACTGCTCACAAAGCATACGTTTATGCACTGAAAAATTTTCAAAACAGTGATGGCGGTGCTTCATGAAATTGAAAATAAAATGACACTAAAAATAAATGCATTGTCAAAAAACGTTCATTTCAAAAACTGTCAATCGAGAATCCCGTGCCACTAAATATGCATTTACGAATTACGACACAGCCTGAATCTGTCTCTATTGAAAAAATGCCCGGTATTTTTACAAAACGCATCTGGCAACCCTATCAAGAAGACACATAGGTATTTTGAGGTTATCTTTGGGGGAAATGTTATTGTTATTTATAATAACTTTGAATGGCATAGGATCAGTCGCGGATCCAGACCAGGCGTTTGGGGGGGGCAGTCAAATTGGGGGGCGCCAAAATGTCTTCACTTGCTCAAATACCAAAGGTTGTCTGCGACAAAAGAAGTTATCTTTTGTAGGTCAAAAAGTGGTTATTTTTGTTGGTGGAACTATGCTATTTTTCAGGGAATGACCACAGTTTGAAAGCGCTTTATATCATTAACTCAGAAAACATTTGAAACGGGTCTCAAACAGTGGGCCTCGTTTTTCACAAGCTACACAGATCTCGTATATTTACAAAATGTATTTAAAAGGTATAAAAGCATGCTGCGCGCAAGCGTTTGCCACTGTTTTGGATATCCCTAGCGAAATCAGAGAAGAACAGCGTCTGAAACGCATTCCCCACTTGGTTAGAGGTAGAACGGTTCTTCTTAGACTTGGAAGTGACAACTCATGTCCCACGATAGGACTCAAATACAAAGCTAAATGACGATCATGTTTCCAAGCCAAGCTTGTACATTTACATGTACATTTAAAGACTTATTTATTGCTGAAGCTACAATTCAAAAACAACACGTGAATGAAAGACATTTGCTAGGACACTACTCCCATTTTAGGTAGCTTTGTTGACTATCGTAAAAAACGATCTTATAATCGCATGACAGATTTACACTGGGCCTTAAAGCAACAACAAGTGCCCACAGAGGTTAGG
>JGI24158J21664_10008632_pt1 | contig 13575 bp, 13 predicted proteins | sample Ectturendosymbi3_FD_21664 | JGI IMG/M metagenome (IMG submission 21664) | reverse complement strand
TATAATCATGCCATTTCTTGACAGATTTCATTCAAATTTTGCAGATGTTCATCATATGGGGCAATGACAATTTGAGTAAAATTTCAGGAAAATTGGAAAGGGTGACCTGACCACTTCCTGAGTATTGACACGGAATGGCCCATCTTAGCATAGTTTTAAAAAAATGAGGAATGTACTTTGTAGATTACTAATTTACCAAGATAAAATGTTTAGAGACTTCATAAACAGCAATGTCTTCAAATTTGTTATTGACGATAAGCATATTTTTTGAAACAACAAATATCAACATAACCCAAAACTTTGAATGAACTCTGTGATATTTTAAAAGTCGGCTACTGTTTGTTTTCAATTTCACGATACAGATTTTTAGTGAGTCTGAATTTTACACATAATTCAGAAATGTCTGTGGCATACTATTTGTGCACCATGTGATCTAAAAGAACAATAGTGCATTGATGGATGCTCGCAGTACTGTTTGTTTTCAGAAAAAGAAAATTTCAAAATGAACACAAGATTGATGTTGAAGCCCATTATGTTTTTGTTGTTGTTTGTGCAGCGTACCAAACAGTATCTGGTGTAAATGGACCTCTGGTTATTTTGGAAAAAGTGAAGTTTGCAAAGTATGGTGAGATTGTATCCTTGAATCTTGCTGATGGCACTCAGCGCAGCGGCCAGGTGTTGGAAGTCAGTGGCGACAAAGCAGTTGTTCAGGTCCGTTGTATGCATTTACTATTGCTGCAAAAACTCACGCCTTGTCTTGTTAGAACTGGTTTTATCACAAAAACCTTCTCTTTCAATTTTATAACATTTCATTTTAATGTGTGATGCGGCAACAAGTTTTTTCTGCAACAAGCACATTTAGGCTTAACCGCATAAAGCAATAGGAGAGAACTCCATACGCTCTTTTTCTTTTATAAAATAAAAACTGGTCTTATCTCTTCTGTCCTCTACTCGTTTATACCGCCGACTCCAGGAGACATTTCAGCCCGCTCATTACGTCATGCCAATAATTTTCAGCTTCCCCTCTCCAAACGTTCGTTCGTGCATAATTCATTTTTTTATAAAGCTCCCTTACTCTGGAACTCCCTACCACAATATGTCAAGTTATCTTCTAGTTTTTCAGCATTTAAAATGCGCACCACCCACTTTTACCATGGCGAGAAACGCAATACTTAGCACTTACGTTACACGCTCAAACCCCCCCGCCGCCTCGTTGCGTTCCATGTTTCGTCTTGGTCATAGCCCTTTAAACATTAACACGAAGTCCTTTCGCCAATGTAGCTGTGGGTTCATGGAAACGCTTGAACACCTTCTCCGGCAGTGCAATTTTTGTCCTTGCACCATCGCAACGTACTTCTTCAAACGCTAAAAATTACCTTACTCAATGAAAAAAAATTTAATCAACCACGTTACTATACTCTTACCAATAAAACTTTAAAAACTTTTCTTATTCTACTGTTTAGCCTTGCTGAGTTACGGTTCAGACCTACAGTAGTTATCTTTACAGCACTGTCTCGATTCTTGAAGCACAGTGGTCGCTTTCAATTCCTTGTTTGTAAATGCCGACCTGTCCACTTTCTGGTGCATCCCATTTGTATATCATTTGCCTTTTGCAGCTTCGTGACTGGTTTATTTTATTCGTGTAGTGCCGTTTGCTATCTACTTTATTTTACGCCTAGTGATTAGACAAGAGGGATCATCCAGGCCTCGGCCTGCCGTTAATTGTCATTAAATAAATTCGTCATATTGCATACGATCTAGCTGACAAAGTTTTTTTGTGGCAATATTATTCATGCTTTACCGAATTCATGATATATGCTTCATTTTACCAAAACCTAATTTTGTTGCGTTTGTTTCGTTGTGCAGGTTTTCGAAGGCACATCTGGTATTGATGCCAAGCATACGACATGTGAATTTACTGGTGACATTCTAAAAGTTCCAACTTCAGAGGATATGCTGGGTAGGGTGTTTTCGAACAGAATTAACCGCAAGGTGGAATTTCAGATTTGCCGAAGACATACACAATTTGTCATCCTTCAGTTCTAACATCACACTAAGCGTTTGTAAAATAATTTTTTGCTGTAGTAGTGTTGGGATGTATTTCGGGGACTTTGTTTTGCTTCACTTGGATGTTATTGCTACTTTCTGCGATTTTCGTTGGCATGTGCGTACAAGCTAGACTTGTGTTTTTGGCAGGTCGCATATTTAACGGTTCTGGAAAACCAATTGATAAAGGCCCGTCTGTCCTACCTGAAGATTACCTTGACATTCAAGGTCAACCTATCAATCCCAAATCCAGAATCTACCCCGAAGAAATGATCCAAACGGGCATTTCGGCAATCGACACCATGAACAGGTAGAATTATGCAGTGGAAATGTTAGTGCGCCTCAAACTGCCTGTCTCGTTTCAAAAACATCAAGCCTGATTTTTTGCTACCTACTTGCAGTATCGCTCGCGGCCAAAAGATCCCCATTTTCTCCGCGAACGGCTTGCCCCACAACGAGATCGCAGCGCAGATCTGTCGCCAGGGTGGCTTGGTCAAGCTTCCCGACAAAGATGTCATGGACAGCCACGAAGACAATTTCGCCATCGTGTTCGCCGCTATGGGAGTGAGTCTACATGCGACCCTCGCAGACTGTCTGAACGAGTTGTGTGCATCTTGTCGTCCATCGATTCGTGTTTACGAAAAAATGTCAAAATGCTCCTTCGATGGGAATGACGAACCTTGTTTAATCGTTCCGTGCAAAAATTCAAACTTTCTGATATACACACATCGGTTGAAGCCAGGATAACGTATTAGATCGGAACCGAGCTTTCGTGCCTCTACGCTTTCATTAGCGTTTTATTGAAACGGAACCTGGGTGTGTCGCACGCATCTATGACGTTAAGCTGCCAGGCCCGTAACTAGCTTGGAACACCAGGGGGACGAAGAGTTTTCAGGAAGGGGACAAAAGTATTTAAACTATGACCAACACATTCTTCCAGTGGGGTTGCTCGTACCCCCTAGTTGCGGGCCTGTAAGCTGTCCGGCGAACCTTAGCACAAATAACTCAGACATTTTAAGAAAAGATTTACAACTGCGGCCGTGAAAGACTTAATGACGTGCCCTTCATTGTCACTTACGCGGCCTCATCACTCATTCGCCTTCGTCGCTCCGCTTCCAGGTAAACATGGAGACCGCCCGATTTTTCAAGTCGGATTTCGAACAGCACGGCTCGATGGACAACGTCTGTCTTTTCCTGAACCTTGCCAACGATCCGACGTAAGCCTCCGCTCGTGTCTTTGCTGCGGGTCGCGATCGTTAGTCTTGTGTTAAGTTCTTTGTCATTTTGTGCGACGTGTTTTTTTTCTAACTGCTGTGTTGTTACGTTTAAAGAATCGAGCGAATCATCACGCCGCGCATCGCTCTGACGACGGCGGAGTTCCTCGCGTACCAGTGCGAGAAACACGTGCTCGTTATCCTGACCGACATGAGCTCGTACGCTGAAGCGTTGAGAGAGGTACTGGGTTTCTTTTCAGCAGGTGTTCGTTTGCTGAACTTACTTTCCAACACGAATAATTTCTTTTGTTTAATCACTGTAGATGATCCGTTTTTTGAATCCGAAATCAGTGCAGAGAATCCGTTTTTTGAATCCGAAATCAGTGTAGAGAATCCGTTTATTGAAGTCATTTGAAAGCATTGAAATTTGCTGTTAGCGATTTAATCGTTCAGCTGAAATTGCATGGGCTCAAGCTTTACCTTTTCTGAGGGGTTTTAACTTTTCTTGAGAATAATTAATGTTTAGTTAGCGAAGTCGGTTGCAATTTGCGCTTCAAAATATATTGGTCAGCTATCGAATAACTTTAGACGTTTCAAAGTTGGATCGTAACAAAAAGTACGCACATTTTTGTTCAGGTTTTCTTTTAGTTGGTTTGTTTCAGATCTGTTTGAATCAAATCAAACTCAGCTGGCCTTGAATCCGTAGTCAATTCGCGGTCCATGACCGAAAATCCTAAACGTTGCGCAAAGCAGCGCCGCTTGTCATTCTGTGCGTAGGTGTCTGCGGCCAGAGAGGAGGTGCCCGGTCGTCGGGGCTTCCCCGGGTACATGTACACGGATCTCGCGACCATCTACGAGAGGGCGGGCCGGGTCAGTGGGAGGAGCGGATCGATCACCCAGATTCCCATCCTGACAATGCCCAACGATGGTGCGTGTTTTGAAGATTGAAACCGCTTTTTTTAACATTCTCGTCACGCTCCAGCAGCGACTCCGTTTCTTATGTGTTTTTTAAATTTTGGTGACGACAATTGGCGGCAGGCCGAAGCCTGAATTTTGCTTTTTGCCGGGGCAGTTGAGATGAACGCTCTTGCCCAAGCAGCGTTGCGGCGATTCACTCAGCGGCCGTGGATCGAACGCCCAACATTCCAATTGAGAGGCGGACATTTTATCCCCCCCCCGTTTCTCCGTTTCAGACATAACGCATCCTATTCCGGATTTGACCGGTTACATCACCGAAGGCCAGATCTACATCGACCGCCAACTGCACAACCGACAGATCTACCCCCCGATCAACGTGCTTCCCTCCCTCTCCCGTCTGATGAAGTCCGCCATCGGTGAGGGCATGACGCGCAAAGACCACTCGGACGTGTCGAACCAGCTGGTGAGCTTCTATCGTTGTCCCGCGATTTCTCGCCGCTCGTAAGTAAATGCAGCTTGAAAAGGGGGGTGGTTACAACCAGTCCACCGTTTGAACGTGACGTAGTGAACGGCATGTGACAAGGGCTTCGAACGTTTACATGCGGCTCTTTGAGCTTTCCTGAAATTTATATATTTCTTTTTTATTCTTTATTTCTATTGCAAAGTGCAGAAATATTGTAAAGTGATACTGTGGTAGCAAGCGTGCTGTACAGTATTACTTTTGCAAGTCGTTCCAAAAAGAATTTTGATGTAACAGAAGTGTAGATTGCAAATAAATTCGTGTTTTTTAGATTTTTATGTTGCGGCTCTTTGTCACTTGGCTTTTACGACATGCGCTCATGCATAGAGCAGGCCTGGCCACTCCTGGCATATAACCTAACAAACATTGCTTGCTTCGAACTTGAACAGTTCCTCGAGCAACTTCATCAGCACGGCGGTATACATCACACTTGGCTATACGTTCACAAGATAGTTTAGGCTTCTTTAATTGGGTTCTTTTCTTTAATTGGACACAGATCAGACTGTTAAGGCCATTCTACACTGAGGAGTAACCGCGCACGATTCTTTGTTTGTTTTATTGCGCCTAGGCATTACCGTGCCGAGCCGTGCACAAGCGCAGAATTACCCGACGCAACAAAACAAGAGGTTTACGCCTGGCACGTCCTCAGTGTAGATTGGCCTTTAGGCATTTTCAAAATTGGGTCGCGATTTTAACAGAGTTTTGTTAAAATCTTTTCCGTAGACTTAGTACGCGAACTTTCTTGGTTGTATTCTCTGCCATTTATTTTCTCTGAGGTCTCACTCCCCTTATGTCCTCAGTGCTTTGATCTGTTATTTCTATCTATTACATGTCTGTTTAGTACTTTTTTGCCTTAAAGGTAAGTCTTTTGGGAACATCCTTTGTTTGCGTTTAAACTCGAGCGGCAATCTCATCATGTTCAAAATGCAGTGCATCAAACCTTAGTATGGTCTGGCTACGTCACCTTTCGCTTTGTCTTTAGCAACGTTACCTTTTTACACCTCGTCTTACCAGTACGCGAACTACGCCATCGGCAAGGACGTGCAGGCGATGAAGGCGGTTGTCGGCGAGGAGGCGCTCACCCCTGACGACATGCTCTATCTCGAGTTCCTGGCCAAGTTCGAAAAAACATTCATTGCTCAAGGTAAGCTGTCCGACTTACGCTTTCAGAGCGTTTGCCTCTTAACGGCAGCGACAAACAATCTTTCCGTGTGTTTAATTTTCTGAACGGTTTCGAGCATATGGGTTCTTGTACTTGGTGTGATAAAAAACGGGCAGATCAGAACCGTCGCCTGACAGTCCTCGATAGGGGGGCTTTACGTTTGTGCAGGGGGGGGGCTTGACATTCTGAAAATTTGATAAAAACACTCATTTATAGTGTTTTATTTTTCAATTGGGGGGCTTGGAGCTTTGTTTGGGGGGGCTAAGCCCACCAAAGCCCCCCCGTGGCGACGGGACTGGTGCAGATGTTCGTAAAATTTTTGTTGTACCTTCCACACAGAGCTAAAGGAACGCGTTGTTTTTGTGGAGGTACCAGTACGAAGCAAAATCGCGCGTCTTTGCACACAAAAATATTGTTAGATAAAAGAAGAGTTCTTCCTTTGCGCAGCTCGATGCAACCAGTGTCTAGTGCTTAGCGCCACCGCGTGCTCTGGCCTCGTTATTTTTGGCAAACTACCAAAATGAAAGCACCAAACTTTCGCTCATTTTTGGCAAACTACCAAACTTTCGCTCATAATTTTTTTCGGCCATTAAACAAAAATCGGTGTATGACCAAAAAAGAAAACCCCAGGATGTCCGCGACACGTTCACTGTTCTTTCGCTGCTGCTCAGGTCCGTACGAGAATCGCAGCGTGTTCGATTCGCTCAACATCGGCTGGGAGCTGCTGAGGATCTTTCCGAAAGAAATGCTCAAGCGCATTCCTCGCAACGTCATCAACGAGTATTACCCGCGCAAGAAGACCACGAACACCCCTGCTCAGGAGGCGTCGACGTCTGCTGCTGACGACAAGTAACTATCTTCCTCCTGACGAAAGTGACGAACACTTACGATAACTACCGAACGCTTGCTCTTCGTAAGCCTTCGTTACTTTTCGTAAACGTTCGTAAGTTTTCGTAACGAAAGCTTGGGAAAAAGAAGACGCGGACTTCTTTTCCGTTCACGCACCTGGACTTGCTCAAACCGCGCGTGTAACGAGGCGCGAAATCCAAATACCATTGTGTTTTGTTTCATCTGTAGGTTTGTCCTTGCGGCATAATCATCGTTTTCTGTGCGGCCTTCTTAGACATCCACACGACGCTTGTTATTTTTCGTGCTGTCCCTGGCGTTCATAGCATTTTTCGGGCCTTCGTGTTTGTGTCGGTTAGGAAACGTCATAAAGCAGTTCACGCGCTTGGCTGGTTCTGCCGGTGCACCGACACGAGTTCGACATTTCGATGTGCAGCGAAGTGCTGGCCCGGCCTGGCCTGTGTTCGGGGCCGGCTCAGGGCGCGGGCCTTTGTCCCCTCGCTTGTTTTCTGACATATTAGATTCTATTGTTGTGAAACGTCACGGAGGAATCGGTTTTTATTTTTTCCTTAAAATGTATGTTGTGTCTGCGTGCAATAAAGCTGATTTCAGAACGGCTGCGCTCTGTTCCTTGCGGCGATTCGGGCGAGTAAGTTCGCCAACCTGCAAGCGTTTGCGTATGACAGAATCGCGGAAGACGAATCCCCCCCCGTTGATAAGATGGACGGGCTTCAGTTGAAGCTGAGAAAAGTGAAAGTAGTTGTAATTTTTTTCAGTTTTTGTGTTAAGAAGTCCTAGGGCGGGCGCTTAAAAACTAGAAAATGCGGTTGTGGAATGAGCAAACTGCCAAAATGTATACTCAAAAGTGTGGGTCAAATCCAGTGTGCCAAAGTACCCCTGTGTTTGTCTTGAAATCTGGACTTTCTCAACATCCTTAAAGTGGGGGCAATTGTCCCCCAGACCCTGCACCTTCCTCCCGAGCAGGCATTACAGGACTGACACTTCGAAGTTCATGTTCCTCCTCCCCACACTCAATATCTGATAAAAAAGAAGGCTTGCATGAATCACGTTGAATGGCCAAAACTAGCTTAATCCTTTTCTCCTGTCTTCCGATCGTTAGCAACGGCACATCCACTGACACCTGTCAGCATTGGCGACGAACATTCACGACGCGTCTCATGCTACTGTTTGAAGTGGGCGATATCAATTATTAAATAGCGAGACAGTGACGCTGCTGCAAGCTGCAAGCCGCGTATAGTTTTATACTGTGTGAAAAGAAGCATGAGTAGATCTGTAGCAGTGCTTCCACAAGTTTGAAAATTACATTGTTAGTTTGAGACTGTGTTCAACGTGCCCGAGTGAATAGCCTTAACAAAACAACTCTTATGCACGTCGCTTTTCACACAGCATAAAATACGTGGCTTGTTAGAATACGCCTATGCAGACTTGTGGGATACGTCTTTATCGGTTTAGTTCTGACTTCTTAGTGAGCACTAGTTGTCCGATTGTCTTGTCACCATATAGTTCTACTTCTCATTGCTTGAAACAGTTCATGTTTTTCCACCGCTCATGTTGTTCTGGCCGTTGATTATTCTTGAATTATGACTTATTTGCAGAAGGTGCTCAAAAAATGGATATAGGGAATTTATGAAAAGAAAAAGCATTTCCGGTAGCTCATGCGTAAAAAACATTTCAAACAAAATACTGAGAATTGAGGTCCAACCAGCACAGACTAAATGGGTAGAAAGGGTAAAGCGTTTTGTGAACGACCGTTTGTATTGCGTCGTCAGAAACCTGAAGGATGAGCAAAATTTCGACGTTACAACCCACGGAAAAAATTCGGTTTGTCCAATGGTTAATCCGGCCCTGACCTCTAGGGGTACATTTGCCTATCTGAAGGAGTATATTTAAGGTTAGCGATAGAAGGTAAAATATCTTCATACATTATTTATTTCGAAATATTTATGCATATATCAGTGAATATTATTTTCAAAAATCAATAGATGCTTACTGTTAAATATATTAAGTTTGAGACAATAAAACGGAGTCTACCTTTATACTTCTAAAGATCTAAAAGTTCTATGAAACACGTGGATTTTTGTTTTTTACTCAGCCTTTTTGTCGTATGAAAATTTAGGGGTAAGCTACATGCTCATCTGTCAAAATTCTGAAGGGGCACACATGGTCAGAGAAAGGTTGAGAACCCCTGGTTTAGGACATGTGCAGTACCAAAATTCCGTGTCTGTTCCGCGCAGTGACACGTACAAACTTGACCGCAATGACAAGAAATCCTTTATTGCATCTTTCATTTTATTCAAAAAATTACGAAAGTCACCATGTTATACAAGCAAACATGTGTAGTCTGCTGGCTGTAGCTTCCAAGTTAACGTTGAACATGAATACTTTATGTAAAGATACTTTCAAAAATAAAAAACAAAATAATTCGGCGGCACGCATAACTTTTCTTGGGTTGATGGAGCCTTCACACAGCATTGGCTCCTTCTAGGGCCTTCGGGCTATAAGTTCCTTGCCTGCAAGAAAAATAAACGTAAAGATATGAGTTAATTTTTGGCCAGTAAATCTGGTTTTACGGTTTCAGCAATGAAAGTAGCAAAATTGAGTGTGATTGCAGTGATGCAAGTTTCTTTAAATAGCCGGTAAAGTACCTCGCGTCCGGCATTACTTTCGCAATAATGTTGCACATTACATGGCCTAGATCAGCTGTAACAACATAGCCTAAAAAGTCATGTTTGTCAAAACATTTGCGAAGTATTTCGAATTAGATGAAATTGTTCAGTAAAATATCTACTTATTTGAAGGACAAACAACAAAGTCGCGGCGCAGTTGCCAGCTACATTGCAATAGCAGAGTCAGTGTAACTGCTGATTTCTATTTTCAAGGCTGTTTTTTCTATCATATTCATTAGATGTGCTTTGAGTGACTGCACACATGTAAGCTTTTTGATTGTGAAGTGAGTCGAATTTGAGAAATTTCGCAGACAGAATAGCAATTTCTTACCCAATGCACTTCTGATAGACCATGTACACAAGGCCTATGAGAACAAGCACCATCAATGAAGCCAAGATGATCAAGGTCACGACGAATGTTGTGTCGGAGGAGGTAACTGCGGTAAAATAGTGTCAGCTTCAGATACGGCTTGTCCTAAACTTCGTCACATTCTAAACGTGGTTTTATTCTCAAATTTTATGAGAATTCCAAACATTGTGGTTTTATTCTCGGACCATGGTTTTACTATAAGATTATGACCTACGTACCTGGGCTCACCAGGCACCACTCTCGTTAGGGAGCTAAACTATGGTCGACACCTTTTCTAAGCCCAAAGCACACATCTTTTCTGGTCTGGGATCGGTATTCTGAATAATCTTAATGCATGGTTAATCGCATTTGCACAGAACCGCGGTTGCCAACCACGCAATAAATTTTAGCATCGATATCTGGCAACAATCTTAGCCACTGTTGAATTATTTGTGATCTTCAACAGATGTGAATGTGCTTTTGAACTTCATTACAGAAATAAAGAATTGATCGTAGCAAAAAAACAATCCTCCAGTCGCGTTTTAACAGGGTAGGAAGATAATTTCCTCAAACGTTCGTTTCTGCTCATGTTTCAATAAACAGCTGGTGGTGAGTTTATGGCAAAACAGAGGATCCTACCAAAAGTTTTGTCCAGTTAGTCTGCTGCTGAAGTAGAACTGTCTGACGACCACGTCAGATTAAACTCGCATAAAAATGGCAAGTTTGTTACATTTATTTAAATATTTTCCTCGCTTTCTTACCTGCTTGTGCACACTGTCGTCCAGGATACGCAAGGTTGCCATCTATATAACCGGCCCGGCATTTGCAAGTGAACCGTCCAGAAGTAGCGTTGCCAAGACACACAGCGCGCTTATGGCAATCTTCGATGAAGCCGTCCAGACATGGGTCGTACTCTACACAAAGAATCGTTAAAAGCTTGCTGCCAAGCTTTTCGAGATATCGGACAGATTCCCACCTGCACGTCGCTTCTTATCTAAGCGAAATACACTTCTTATGACAACTTCTGCATATACAACCCATGAGTTCTGTGTCTAAGCACACTTAAAAAGCAGTGTGGAAACAGTGCTGAGGAAACAAAAATTTGAGAATATTACGCTAAACTTACTTCCAACGAACGTTTTACGCGGCAGAATGCTACCGCCTGTGATGTTAGTCAGATCAGGATTTTGCCTGAGCGTTCTGCGCACTCCCTCTTGTATCTTCGTCTCGTTCTTTGCTGGTTTCTCGCCAACGTAAAGTGTGAACGTGACCTGAAAAGAAGTTTTATTAATTAACAAGCGACATGAGCGAGCATTAATAACAGCCGCATTTAGCCTGAGCGACATAAATACAGTGATTAGAATGACCAACACACTCATTCGTAAATGATTCCTTGATTACTACATGAGAAGCCAGGCCACGGTTTATACAAGCATCAGAAGATCAATTTCATCGAGAATGCGATCGCGTGCAAAGTGCACACCAAAAACCAGATTACGCGGTGCTTTTAAGAAAGTGTAACATAGAGTAAAATAGTCAAAGTTTGCGTTATTCTGCATCAGTGACTGAAAACAATGAAAAAACAGTTATATTCAACATAGCAACCATCAGAAATGGAAGGCAAGAGTGCAGCGCTTTTCAAATACAAAAAAATTACATTTTGTCTAATGATTGTGCGCATTAGCAACATTAAAAAATATTCAGTGATTGTTAGGTTTTCACCACGGGCTTCACGTTCCTGATTCTTATGCAAATTATTACAACAGCGGCCTTGAGATTAAAATGTCGGAAAATAAGTAAAGACACCAATTTATGACGATTAAGTTGATTTACATTGGCATGTAAGATCTTTCTGGATAATACCAGTTTCTAGTTGAGATCGCATACCTCATTTGCGTTCAACAAAACCATTTTTAGGCTGAGATACGGCCTAGTAACAAACACAGAAAGCACCACGCTATAGTCAGCACTACCACACGATGTCTTCCGTCATGTGAAGTTGCTTGTCAGCCAGTTTCATTACCCACGACTTACTTTTGCCAAATTTTTCTTATCCGTGTTGTTGACTTCTGGATGGATCGATCCGTTAGTGTTTTTGAACTGAACGCTCTGGTTTCGTTTGAGGAAAGTTGCAATGATCTGTGAACGACATCAAATTTGTTTACTTTGTTTCAAGGTGCCCAAAAAGTTTTGTGGAAAACTTTAACGCAAAACAAAATATCAAAAAGTGACCTTGTTTAATACTTCTTTGACCACGTTCGTGTTATTCCACATGTTCCTGTCGGTGAGGTTCACGAGCACAACCACATCCACTCCTGATAAAAAAATAATCGCATAGCTATAAGTTTAAAAAATCTTTACGAAGCACTAAATAAATGCACCATAAGAAGTTATTGCATATCAACTGAAAACTTATTTGGTAGAATTTCATATTCAGATATTTACCGTCAGTTCTTGGAACAAGTGGTTCTGAAAAAACAAATAAACATGTGAAATTAAACAAGTGAAGCAGTAAGAATTTGTTGTACTTTAAAGTTTAGTCTGCTTCATTACAGATGATATTAAAATAAAAACAACCACCGAGCGTCTGTTTCCATACCAGCATGAAACGTTTGTTAAAAATAACTTTAAAAATGTCGCTCGAGTAAACAGTTGAATTACTTTATTCAAGCACGCCGGATAAACGCAGCGCGGTTTTCTAAGAAGCTGGCTAAAAAAGAATAAAAGCACAATACCAGTTCTTACTTTTTATAGGTTTGTCGGGTTTCGGCGGTGGCATGACTGTAAAAAACAAAAAATAATCAGACTCGAACTGCTTCGGAACCGCAGGTCAAAACACGGAAGGCTCACTTACTCACTTAAGGCAATGTTTGAGTCGGTATTTGCAAAAACACAAGCTCTCACCGTACACTCGTGGATCGTTGTTCGTCAGGTTGTTCATCAGAGCAACGTACAGCTCCTCAGCACTCGACCTCACGTTGTCTGGTGTTGTGAGCATGAACTGCAGCAAAGTGGTCGGTCGCTTTTTGCGCGACAGGCCTCCTGGAACGCAAAGACAATCGTCAAAATAGATCGCACTGCATCTGTGCCTATTCCAGTGCTTGCGTAATGCGTGTTAGCATCTTAACATAAAAAAAACACAAAATCTACAATAATTTACCCCACCTTAGTCGTCTTGTCGAATATTGTATGACAACACTGCGACTGCGCTCAGCACGAGATGAAACAAATCAAACCGAAGTTAAACACTTAGTCCTGCGCTCAAAACACAAGGTTCATTTAGTATTTTACCTGTAGAATTTGTAGTCGTTGGTTGGAGTAGATAGCCCGCAGAGTGTAGATCGATTCGCGGTCCCCAGTATGTAACATCAGGAGCCTTTCCGGGCTTGAACTTGCTCGCGACGGCCTTTGCTCCAAGTATTGACTGAATCTACGTAAGGAAACGTAGCAGTGAGTCATCACGCAACATTTGCCAAGCCGGCCTTCAGTTATCAGGTAGGGAATATGCAGTAGGCCTGCACATGGTCACGGTCGGCGCCAGGCCCGAAACAGATGGGAAACCGGGCAATTTCCCACTGAAATCTTTAAAACACTTTGAAATCGTCAAAAACGTTTTCAGATGTTACGTAAAACAACCAGTTGCAATCATTTTGCCCCCACCGCGTAAAACAACCAGTTGCAATCATTTTGCCGCCACCGCGTAAAACAACCAGTTGCAATCATTTTGCCGCCACCGCGTAAAACAACCAGTTGCAATCATTTTGCCCCCACCGCGTAAAACAACCAGTTGCAATCATTTTGCCGCCACCGCGTAAAACAACCAGTTGCAATCA
>JGI24158J21664_10008631_pt1 | contig 13576 bp, 12 predicted proteins | sample Ectturendosymbi3_FD_21664 | JGI IMG/M metagenome (IMG submission 21664) | reverse complement strand
TTGCCCTGAAATTGTTCACTGTAGTGAATATAATTTTTACATTCAGAAGTTTTGAGCGACCTGCGCTTGCCCTGAAAAACAGAGTTGCCCTGGAATGTTTCACTGTATTGAATATGTATTTTTATCATTCAGGATCTTTGAGCAACTTGCACTTTCCCTGGAAAGCAGAGTTGCACTGGAATTTTTAACTGTATTGAAATATTTTTTATCATTCAGGAGTTTTGAGCAACTAGCGCTTGCCCTGAAAACAGAGTTTGCCCTGAAAGTTTTCAAACCAGGGGGGGAGGCCGCTCCCGACCCCCCGCCTCGTACGCCTATGGTCAGATCAGTGAAACTGTGCAGAGTCAATGTGGTTCGGGTCACTTCGAGCCGTTGGTTTGCGAGCTCGAGTCAATGTCGAGTCACATGAAATTAAACATTTTCCCCACGTCTATTTTAGCTCCTAAGTGGTGCCCGATGTGTTACAAATTCTAGCCTGACCTTTCTCCAACAAAAGCAAAGGTGAGGATTTTGAAATGCAAAGTCTCAGCTCTCCCTCAGTGTCTGTGAAACCCTTGATCCTGAGTAACTAGCATAACCCCACTAGGAGAAAGGAGACACAGCCTCAACAGTAAATTTGCACCAATATTCATCATGCGTTACTGAAGAAAAAAAATATTTGTTTGTGTGAAAACCAACTACATTTGTAAATAAGATTTTAAGAGATTTTGTAAAAGTACCTCTGACTCGACTTATTCATTGTGACTCGAGTCGAGATAATCGGTATAATACGTGACCCGAGTCGACTCATCACAACATCGTTTCTCAAAGTGACTCGAATCGAGTCACTGAAAACTGTGACTTGTTTACAGCTCACGAAGCAGTGATGGCGTGACTCCTATCAACGAATCGACTCGAGTAGCGAGTTTTAGTGACTCAAGTAACGTTAAAACGCATTTATGGTAACGTGATTACATCAACTTGTTTAGTTTCAGCTGCGCACGCTTGTTACAGCAAATAGGGCGCAGATCCCGTTCGACGGTTCGTTCGACTTGAAATGTATTTGCGCGCCTCTAATGCTAAAGACTTGTCTTTCACAAAAAGACGAAGTATTTGGGAGAAAAACCAAAATAACATTTGTTTTGACAAGTGTTTTTCAACCGGGGTTCCGCGATTGGCTGCCAGGGGTTTCCCCGAAACAGACCGAAATTGCCACTTCTACCCATCTGGTTTATTACAGAAACGATTGGCACTTGCTTCATTGCATAGGGTTCCATGAACAACGCAAATATTTGCGGGAGGTTCCACTGCAGCAAAAAGGTTGAAAAACATTGGGTTTGACACTGACATCATCAACAAATTTTTGTGTCTGAAGAGCCGTTTTTAGCAATGGCTTTGTGAAAGCTTACGCAGCGGGTTGCAGTCGTAAGAACATAACTGCGCGAATACGATATCGCAATATTAAAGCCATTAGTTTATTTCCACATTTTCTTCGTCTTATCGTTTGCCGGACAGCCCGCTATCATAGTTTGCATAAACCATGAAACCACTTATGTTTCTGACTGATGTTTTTTGTAAAGTATAACAGTTTCAGACTGAGGGTTTTGAAACAACATGAACAAACACAATTGGTATACAGGCTGTCGCTATTTGAAATTAGAAATGACTTCTATTGTTGCGATCAGAAATCCCGAGCGGCATGTGCGCAAAGCTTCACACCGTGGCAGCAAGCAACAATAGAGTTCACACGCCGCGATCACTCTATTATTGCTTGCTCGCGCCACATATATATATTATTGTTGTTCTTCGCGCACATCCCGTTCGTGGTGAACCACACATTCAACGCAACGTCACCGGAGCGGTTGCAACACTATGATGGATTTTTACCAGGGAGAGAAAAACGTTTGACATTTTGCCCGCAGGCGTTTCGTCCATAGGCGTAGCCAGGGAGGGGCCATGACCCAACAACGGTGTTGTTCGCCTAAAATCAAACATTTTGACCCCCCCAAATTGTTCGGCTGGCGAGGCCACTGGTTTCATCAGTGGAAGACCCTGTGCTCTTGTGGACCAAAATTTCAATTTGCGCTTCAGGCCCGTAACCAACGTGGGACACGGGACGGGACGGGGACTTTTCTGAGAGGGGCGCAATTTTTTTAAACTATGTTCCAAAGTTTTAAACTATATCCAACATATTTTTACAGGAGGGTGAACATTTTTTCAGGGTGCTCCCCCCTGGTTACGGGCCTGTTGCGGTTCCCCTTCCCACATCCGGGTCCCCGAACAGAACCGTCGCTAGAAAGTTTCCAATAGGGGGAGTTTACATTTGTGCATGGGGGGTTGACATTCTGAAATTTGATGAAAACTCTTCCGATCTATAAATGCTTCATAATTCAATTTGGGGTCTTGGAGCTTTGTTTGGTGAGGCTAAGTCCCCCTGGCGACGGGACTTTCCCGGAATGCCCAGTCACATCCTTGCAGTTGCAAACGTCTGGCGATCCGTGTGATGCTCAACGAAGACTGCAGCAAACTCCAGGTCAGTGGTCAGGAACAGAGTCTGAAAAATGCTGTCAGTGAATGAGGAACACGCTCTGTTGACTCACAATGAACATTTTATTATAAATGACAGTGATTGTTTCGCAGAAAAGTATCGTTCTATTATTATAAACAATGAGTGGAAATGAAAGGTACTGCAGATGAAAGAGTAACGATGAGTTTTATAAAATGAAAACAATGTAGCCACACTGCTTTGAAGGATATAGTTGCTGTGATATCACTGTTTGCGACTGTATTTGCAAATACTTGATCGTTGTTTATCAAGCAAATCTGGTTTTCAATAGAAATCACTACCGGAGTACGTATTAACTACAAAAAGAAAAAAACAATTATCAGCGAAAAGTTAAAAATAATGGCTCATTACAACGTGCAGTGATGTTTTTCACATTACTAGGGAAAACGTGGAAATGTGTGTGAAAATGGACTACGGGCTAGTAAACTAATAGCAACGACTTAGTCTATAACGCGTAGAAAACGACAAACAATGAAGCATAAAGATCCTAGGCTTCTTCTTCTGCCTCCTGATTATCCTGTTCGGCAAGTTCAGACTCTCTCGCTTTCTCTTTCTTTTCTCGCCTTCTCTTCTTCATTTTCTGCTCCTGCTCAGCACGACCCAGTCTCCGCGAAGCAGTCTGAGGCCGAAGGTCTTCATCAGCTTCAGACACAGGAGTGAGATCAAGCGATCGTTGGAGGTCTTGAGTTCCGGAAGTGGACGGCTCATCCAACAGAACACCTTCCTGCAAATGAAACCTTCCGACATTTGAAAAGTCTGTAGCGGGCTGCAGCGGGAAGTGAAATCGGGTTTTAAGGCTTTGGCATTTGTGTGGAATGAAGAAGAGCAGGCAGCGGGGCGTCCTGTAGCAGATGAAGCACTTGGGAAATGCTGTTAATTCTTAATTCGTAAACACGAATGAATGCTTAAAAATATACTGTGAGCAACCGTCGGGTCATTCAGTTTTTTATTTGTAACTACTCACTGTCCAAGCGTTCAGAAAGCTTTTGTAATTTAGAAAACTTTCTTTTCGTGCCATTAATTTTTTAAGAGAAACGAAATCGCCATACCATTAGCGGCAAAATACGTTTTACTGGAAACCACAACAATGGATAAAACAGCTGTGGCCAAAAGGGTGGTTCAAACATTTGTTTACTGTAAAAGAACGTTGGTGGTGCTACGAAGAAACAACGTGATGCAAATGAGCAAAGCTAATAAACATAAACAAATTCAACTACACGAAGTGACTTTGTGCTCGAGGAAAGAAGGTGTTCGTGATGAAAAAAATATGGAAACGTGGTTAAGAAAAATCATAATTGTTTTTTTACCATGTATTTTTTTGAAACGCAATAGCATACTTCAGACTTTTTTGAAAGAGTAAAAATCACTGAATCGTCCTCGAACACCCGCAAAACCTTAAGTAGATTAAAAAATATTTGAAAATAAAGCAAAACTATAATTTCGACACACAAAGGACCAAAAAGTTGTTCAAATCCAAACCTAAAGCCAGGGGGTGCACGTGAGCCCATTCTAGGGGGTCGTGAAGCGTTACTAAAGTCGTATTGAAATGACATAAACGTCGTATGAAGCCTTGTGGATTACAGTTTCTTCGTTCGGACTTACCTGGTCATATACTTCTCCCCCCTCATTTGGCCCTCGGAGCAATTTGAGTTTGAGTCCTTGAGTTGAACAAACAACCAAATAAATTTTAGAAGCTACGGAATTTCTTTAACCGCTTTCAGAATCAACGAGAAACAATTCATCCATTTAATTCATTTTCATACCCGCTTTTCCTCTGGGAAGTGTCGTGGTAGCAGCAGCCACAGGAAATCTTGAATAACCTTACGATACGATTTTCAGCAATCTCTGATAGTTGCGCTGGCTTCACAAAAAGACGGGATCAAGCCAGGTCGGAGATAACTTTTTTGCAGTAATCACCCCATCTCTTCGGCCCCTGGGCCTTTTTCGCGTGGGCGCAGTTTGCGGACTTGTCCCGCCAATCTTTCCCGGGACATTCTGGACACGTGGCCGAACCAACGCAGCTGGGAGACACCCATTCGTACCCGACGCACAACAATTCATCAGTTCAATCTGACAACGACAACAGAAGTGCGGCGCTCCGGGCGGATCGCCGATGGAATGGGGAGTGATTGGACAACACTACAAGACTGCCCACGTGATCTATGGTTTGGCTTCCTCGACCAGTTCGTGCTCTTTTCCAGTGAGTGGAGCGATGTTCCAGTTTCCAATCACCACCTTGTAGCAAGATTGCCGTTTATGCGTGTCTTTCAAGTCTCCCAGATTGGAAGCATTCTGCCCTGTCCCCATTCGCCTCCCCAGAGGCGTAGCGGGAGCAACTTAGGGCCTCCAATTGTGGATATCTGGTGGGAGAGACTGTCATGAATTTTTTCAACGCGCCCCTCTCCCGAGCGCGGTCCTTGGTTACGTGTTTGATTAGCTTTGTGCGTTTCATGTAACTGCCCCAAATTATATGGTTGGGCAAATCGGTTGCGCCACTTCTACAGCAACTTTTGCGATATCAAGGGTTACTACGGGAAGACGCCACTGCGGGATCATTTTCGTAGAACCTTGCATTGAGTCCAGTGCAGGCGCAGTCATGCGGCAATCAATACACTTGACACAGAAAAGTTGTGCTTTTGGTTATCGCTTTTCTTAACGGAACATGGTGGAGGGTGTTTTGGTCCATTTCTGCCACGATTAACTCTTTATGCGCACTGAACTACAATCAGAAAACCGTGTCTGGAACAAATTAGAACATGTTCAATAGACTTGCAACAAGCTGTTGTGCAACAGTTAACAACATTGATTGAAAACAATGTTTTGTTGCGCTCGTGAAAACAAGAACCAATGGAACTGACAGTGGAAGGTTGTAATAACTTCACGAGTGTAATCAGCAAAACAGTGAACTAACAAAACGTGGACAATTTTTGTTGTGCCATGGTTCTTTCCAGCAGCAAACACCGCACAAGAACATACCTCCTACAAACCTTGACTTAGAAGCGGACATGACCAAAGAACCGCCAGTTTCAAACATACCCCGGGAACTTGTCCAAAGGATATTGATGAAGTCACCTCATTTTTTAACAACTCGTTTATACTTTTTTACACAAACGACATTTCTATCTGATTTCTACGAGTCAAAACGTATGCCTACCACTGGGTCAGGCTGTTGCGATTCAGCACGATGCTGTTTTTGTTGCCAGAGGCGAATGAACTGATCCTACGGCAGAGAATTCTCCACAACACAACACAGCAGACGTGCCGCGTGCAACCTACAACACACCAAACTACTGCAAGCATCAACCTCGGCCAGCATTTCCTCCTCTTCTGTTATCGCATCCAAGCTTTTGCAGAAACTGGAAGGCTGGTAAAGGCCATTAATGTTATGGATTTTTTATTCACAATAATGCCGTTGTCTAGCAAAGTCCATCACATCGAGCGAATGCGTTGGACGTGGTTTTGCAATTAAACAATATACCTTGCACAGTTGTGGATTTTAGTTAATGTTCTACTAATTTTCTTTTCTCATAAGTGAGAATTCTTGTGCAGAAGAAACAAGAAAAACAAAAAACTATATGTTTAAAGTCACAGTTTTTCCTTCTTTGCCAGGAAAGCGCCTAATTTGACAGTCACTGGAAGGTAAGACGTTGCTTTTATATTTTTGGCGGTTGCTGTCAACTTTGACAAGGTGTGAAAACTGCTCATTTATTTCATTTCTTTTATTTCACGTTGATGTTATAGGCAACACTAAACCATATCTTATTAGAACAAAAACATTTTATACTTCACGCTGGTGTTCTCCCCGCTGTACTTCATAAGCATATATTTAATCAAACGCTAATTGGTAAATTCTTGACAACAGCTGTAAACCATTTACATGAACTGCAGATAGCACTAACCTTATTCTCCTCCTCAAACTTCTTTTGCAACTTTTCAGCAATCCTCTTCATTCTATCATCTTCATTTAAGTCCTCCTCATCAAGTTCAACGAAATTAGAAAACGCTTGCGCTTTCCTAGAAACACCCATGTTTGAGAAAAACAGAAATCTCCATAGAAAGAAACTAGAAGGAAATTTTAGCAAAAACATTAGGAAAAAGTTAGGAGCGAGTTTACACGCTCGTGTCGACATCACAAGAAACGACTTGAATTGTTAAGGCTGAGATAATGCGCTTCACTTCTCAATCAAAAAAAACTAGTTGATATCTGACAAAAAAAACTATTCCAATCACTTGAAGACTTTCAGTTTGTGGTTCGCAAATCGACCGACATACGACATAGAATACAGCAACAGAAAATTACAATGTATCCTGTGTTGCAAAACAGAAATTCACCCCGTGTGAATGAATAAGTATGGAGATCAGGGTGACAAGCAAGAAACAGAGTTTGATATTGCATCCAAAACACTCTTACTTTCTTCCTTTTTCCTTCATTGTCTGCGTCCGCTCATACTTTATCTTCTCGATTCTCTCATTGAGCATCGTCTTCTGCCGATCCAGCACCAAGTTCTTCCTTTCCAACATTATCGTCTTCTCTCGCTCGAATTGTTTGATCACTTTCGTCGCTTCAAGTTTCTTCTGATCTTTTCGCACTGACAGTTTTTCGCGAACCTGAAAAAGAGCAACACTGAAGCGATGAAGCCTGAAAAAAAGAGAAATACTGAAGTCCGTGTAGCCTGAAAAAAGAGACGCACTAAAGTCCGTTAAAGCCCGTAAAAAAGAGAAACACTGAAGTCCGTGAAGACGAAGAAACGACTGAGTCAGGTCAATGCAGTAGAAAAAGAATATGGCAGCAACTAATGCAACATTATTAAGTTTTACTTTCAGTTGAAACTACCAGGTGCAACGAAGTGTGAACCTAAAGCTTCGGATGAAGAAGTTCGATTGTTAATGAGCAAAATCAACTATTTCCAGACACCCGAAACAAGCAGAGTCAGACGCAGCGCCGCAGTCCAGATGGTCACAAAACATATTGCAGCTGCCTTCATTTTCGTCGAAAGCTGTTCTTGCCTGGTTTGGGCAACAAAATCACTGAATCATTAAACTTCGTAATCTTCTTGTTAAACAAACCAAAGAAAGCCCGAAACTTCGAATGTCAATCTTTGCGATGACGCATTCTTTCCAAGATGAGAAGACCGACTCACCTTTTCCAGATGCTTCTGTTTAGCCTTAGCATGCTGCTCAGCCATTGCGGCCGATTTCATCATCAAGCTTCTCACATATTCTTCATCAACCTCAGGCACTCTGATCATGGTCGCCTCTTTGTGCAATCCCGGAGGCATGAACGTCTTGTCTTTCTTGGACGCAGGGGCCTGCGAAGGATGGCATGCTTTGGATCACAGAGAAAAGCGCAGTTAGCCAGTAAATCAAAAATAATTTAAAACCCAACTCTCTCCAAGTTATCGCATATATCAGCAAATATCTATTAACTTATAACGAGATAGTAAATAGTCTTTACCAAGTTGATGCAGTCTGACCAATCATCAAAATTTGTTTTTTATTTATGAAGCAAGATAGTATCGCTACAAAACATTCAGTGGCAAAACTCTAATTTTTCTTCCCACGACCTGTAAAGTCCGCACTTGTCCGCACGTCGTCGAAACAAGCACTCACTTCAGCGTGCGCAATATTTCTCGCGCGTGACAAAATGTAGTTCAGCTTTCCGTCCAACTATTTGAAATGAGCACATATTTTGAGTGCACTTTAACAGAACATGTGAACACGACCCAGGGGGCAGATTTTGCAGGTTGCGTGGGTCCTTTTCTCCCGCCTTCGAACAAGCACTTGGCGAGACAACCAGTAATTGGTTTTTAGAATAACATTTCACAGTTACGTGAAAAGATAAAGATCTTGTTGGGCCCAGTTGAGGCTTCACTGTAGTAAAGGTATCCTACATACTGTCAACCTGTCCTAATGTTGATAATCTTGAATTTGACAATTTTGATGCAGGCAGTCCTCAGTTCTCCTCAGTGCCACTTTATCACGTCTGTTACCATTGCAGTTAAGATTCGAACACTTTCAGCATATTAGCTTAAGCTAGATGTAGTTTGCTAAGATCAAGGTAAGCCATTCAATGTGCAGCGCTCATTAATATTGTATTCAATGTGCGGCCCTGGTCACGACAGTGACAATTTTTGGCTCAGAAAGCCATTTGGGTTGGACATGGCTGTCTCAAATGATACCTCAGAATCATCTTCTTCTTTTTCTTTTGTAGCTCTCTCCCCTTCAAGTCGTCTTTTTTCACGACGGGCAGCGAGTCTCTCTTGCATCTGTTCCAAATCGAAAAAGTTCTCGTAATTAAACGTTGACGTGACTTCATGTGTTTAAAGACTTGTAAAACAATGCACAACATCCAACAACAGAACCAGTGGAGTCGATTTTCTTTTAAATAACGGCAACTGTATTGAAAGAAGCTCTTGAAAATATAATGACCCTAAGATGAACTCCGAACAAAGGCAACTCGCTTAAGACTGGGAAAAGCAGCATCTGCACAGTTATAGCTGCAAGTCATGAAAGTTTTGCCGGTAAAGCAGAAATACATTTTTAAATAAACAAAACGGTTGAACATAACCCAGAGTACATGCAACTAAAACATATGTTGAAGTTCATCACAGAGGCTACATCATGTGCTAATAAAGCGTGAGACAAAGCGCAGCTTGACGTCGAAAACACACATGTTACACACTACATTGCACACGTGGTACACACTACATTGCACACATGTTACACACTACATTACACACGGGCTGCACACTACATTGCACACGTGGTTCACACTACGCCGCACACATGGTACGCACTACATTGCACATGTGGTATACACAACATTGCACACACGTTACACACTCTATTGCACACGTGGTTCACACTACGCTGCACACATGGTACACACTACATTGCACACATGTTACACACTACATTGCACACATGTTACACACTACACTGCACACATGTTGCACACGTGGTACACACTACGCTGCACACATGGTACGCACTACATTGCACACACGCTACACACTACAGTGCACGCATGGTACGTACTACATTGCACACATGGTTCACACTACATTGCACACGTGGTGCACACTACATTGCACACGTGGTACACACTGCATTGCACCGCGCATGATGTAGATAAAAGCACAGAAAAATAAGCACACATCAAGGCTTCAACCGGTGTCATTTTCAAGGCGTTTGGAGAGACCGAAACGCTCTTTCAAATCTTTCCACCAGCCTGCCAAAATACAGTGGAAACTCGCTTTACGACCACTACCAAATTATACTAAAACCATCGCTTCACGACCACCTTGATATTTGGATAAAATAGTTGCGGTCACCAAAGTCAAACCTTATAAATACTTGTTGCACCGACGGGAATTTTAGTTCATGCTGATGAAGAAATTGCCTCAGTCCTGTGAGCGTCACCTTTCTCGAAGGTGGCGAAGCAAAATATCGCGCCCAATATTCAAGAATGTATAGTCCCAGCCGCGTTTGATAAATTCCCCATAACGTTGTTTAACGCCTTCATCAGTCCTTCCACCGGGTAAAGCTTCAGCATCAAACATACGAACAAACTTCGAACCGAAAACACCGATCCCCGTTGACAACATTTCAATCCGTTGACAGCAACAACCAACAAACCAGTGATTTCTGTTTCGAAGCTTGCTTCTCGTCTCTGCCCTGCTTCGCTTTCAATCTCTCCTCCGCCAGCAAAACCATTCCCGCCGCAGCATGGGCTTCGAACTCGTCCTCTTCTTTGCGCTGCCGTTTCTGTTTCAACCGCTCCCTCATCTGTGCTCTCTGCCGCTCGATGTCGGCAGAGAGCGCCTGGCAACCGAAGCAAGCGTGCGTGAAGATCCGTTGAAATGACGTGCAGGTTAAAGATTCGAATACAAAAAAGAATAAACAAGATTAAGCAGAGAATAAACAACAGCATTGTTTTTTCAAACATTCACTGAAATGGAACAAATACTAAACGTTTAAATTAAAGCCGAAATATTTAGACAGTAAAGCTTTGAAAATCTTAATGTAAATGCTTGAAAACCACAAATATCGATTTTGAAAGCACATTCTGTTTAAACATTGCTTTGGAAAATGTTCAAGACCACAAACCTGTCGTCTCGCGGCCATCTGTTTTTCTAGCGCAGTCAGAGCGGCATCAGCATCGATTTCCTCCCCTGCCGCTCCTGAAATACGAAGAATGTCAAATTCTTAAATTTGAATTGGATGTTAGTTGAATGCTAAATACAAACGCAATGCAACAGTCAGCTAGATGAGACTCAACTGGCAGAACGTACAATAACAAGGTTGTAACGGAGTGAAACTAAGAAATTTTACAGTGTCGCAGTAAAGCGATGCAAACGCCAACGAACATCATTTAAAAACAAGCTCATTTTTAAACCACATTCAACTGTTGGAAGCCCAAAAACAAAATTATTTGGAGTCTCACATGTTCCCGCTTGCATCGTTTATGTTACAGTTTGCAGTGCAAGGATGGTTTCTAAAACAATGTTAATGCAACATTTTGTGTATAGAAAAGCGCTATTTGTAAACGTAAATCGAAATATTGTCAAAAATTGTCGAACAGCGATTGTTNCAAAGTTCCCCCAGTGCTTTGTCCCAGCTGTTATTAATTGCGTTTAAACCCAACCAACGTTTTCTTTCGATTTTAGCTTTTTCTTCATGNAGTTCAGCATCGACTTCATTCATTTTCTGCTGCATTTCCTTCTCCAGCTCCTTCTCCTCCTGCTCCAGACTGCCAACCGAAGACGCAGATGACGTGGGACGACGGACGTCTGAACAAAGTCACACGGACAAAACGTCATAATTTCACATTATGACGACAGCTTTGCTTTGAATCTCGTGAAACTTTGACTTCAGGTTTTGGTTATCGTTTCAATATTGTACACCCGGAAAAAGCCAGATTTCTTTCAAAATCCGCCCACTATATAGTTTTAACTTTAAAACATGAACGAGGATCTGGAAAGACGATATTTTTTTAGAAAGTCCTTATTTTGCATTTTGAATTTTTTCGGATTTTTACAACAATTTCTAGTGTCTTTAATCATATCCTGTAAAGCAGGGACGCCAAACTTTAAGCCCGCTGACTCCTTTATGAAAAAGGTTAATTTCTCGTTGACCCCAATGCAAAAGGGCGCGGGCAGAAAACCCCGTGTTGGGGAAAGGGAAAATTTGAAAACCATTACGATCTACGACTACTTAGAATCAAAATCGAACGTATCACATGTTAACACAACATTACAATAAAACAACGTAATGCTGACCAGCTTTCCTTAACAGAAAGTTGTGGGGGAATATTTCAGTAGACAAAAATTTGAACAAAGAAATATATAAGCAAAAGTTATTTTTCATGAATTTTTATTTCTTGCAAGAATGGCAGCATTCGGCTACAAACTACCTGAATGTTGATCCAGCCCCTTTTCTAACCTAGGCCTCTGAATAGGCCCTCTTTGCCTAAAACGCGCTTAAAAATTACGAACACCAAATTTGGCTTCTCTCACCTTGCCAGGGAAGCGTGACATTGAACACGACCTTGCCGATGTTGTCGTTCCAACCTTCCCTTCTCGCTCGGCGTTGATTCTCGGTCAGGATGGCCAGGTAATCATTGTCCTGCAAGTGAAACATGAGCGATGGAAGTAGCAGGATGCAATAACTGCATCTTTCTTATATTCAACCGGCATTTCCATATTTTCGTGTCTGCAACATTTTTATTGCAAGTGATTGAGTAAAAAATAACACATGGTTCAACATCAAGTATAAAGAGATGATGGAAATAAAGTAAAAGTCATGACGTAGACTTTTCGTTAACTAGTGTCACCATCATAGATGACGTGAGATCAGAGGTGCGTATTTGGGGAGACGAACGAGACGGTCGCCTCGGGTCCCCCGATTTTTCAGAGATGCCGTGGCCCCTTTCCCCCCTTGACAACCGCACTTTTCAGTTCATAAATTGAAATGTGAAACAAATTTATTTCTTTCATCCACCTACTCCCACACCTACCTTCCGCAGTGGAGATATTTTGGGACCGCTCTCTGAGAGTTTGCTTCGGGCCCCTGATGTTAACAACCACACTTGGTTGCGATATGAACGGCAGAAATTTTGCTACAAACTGTTAGCTGGAATTGCACGGCAAAAATATGAACGAGAAATTCGAAGAGTGCAGTGGCAGTGGCGCGGGGCGCGAAGCGATAGCAAATCACGTGACTCAGCGACAGACGTGCCCATGCTGATGTCATGCAACGTCCTGCTGACACACGAGGCTATGCTGCAGGTCAACAATGCACGGAGGCAAAGACGCCGTTTTGAGTAAAGGCCCGTAACTGCTGATCTTGTTTCTTCCCGTTGAACAAGAAACGAAATCTTATTATTAACAAAGAAACCTTATTTTTAACACATAAACGTTATTGTTAACACTTTCATCCGTGCACATGACATCACCATCAACTGCTGCACGCGGAGTTTATGAATGTTGAGCGAATGCTGTCCTGGGACCTCCAACAAACTGTTTGGCGTTACATTAATCAATTTTCGAACAGAAAACACGGTGCTACACAATAGTCTCTGCCACTACCGAGCCCTGCAGTAACTCATCGTGTAGAGAAAGTTAATTTTTTCAGAACACCTGAACGGTTCGAAACTGGTTTGGGATCAAAGGCCAGCAAGGTTTACTCAGCCGTTACAGACGTTGTCTACAGGCTTATGTGCTTTTGCAGTGCTTCCGTGATCTGACAAACTCTACGCAAAAACCTCTAGTTACCATGCAGAGATAGATAAGTATTGGACTGGATCCGGATTATGACGAATTTTGTTGGATTAGGATCCAGGTTGTGACTCGTTTCAGAAATTTAGGATCAGGACCAGATTTGGGCTGAATCAATGGAAAAGAAAGAATTGCTGAAATGTTTTGTTTTTTGCTAAAAAGCTGTGTTTTGCTAATTATTTGGACTTTATTTGGACCTGGATTGAGTTTCAAAAACGCAGGACTTGATCTGGATCGTAAAATATCACAGTCC
>JGI24158J21664_10008630_pt1 | contig 13576 bp, 10 predicted proteins | sample Ectturendosymbi3_FD_21664 | JGI IMG/M metagenome (IMG submission 21664) | reverse complement strand
TTTTTTTGCATTTCTTGATTTTTCCTGACTGCACCGCTTTTTCCAAAGTAGGCCTGTAGGCTTATGTCGATACCTTCACTAAATCATCTTTCAGCCATCCAGTGCAGTCACGTTAGAAAACGGTACCGAAACAACAGCGTTATTGATGTTATTAGCCTATTTAACCAGTCAAATTTGTATTATGCATTATGAGACGCACCGTCTCAATTTATTTAACCAAACAGATTGCAGCTGGGGCGTTCACGAACGTCAGAGGTTTGTTCTGTATGTGGACCTTCGTCGGTTTTTACGACACCAGATTAACAATGAGCCGGCGACTGCGAGTAGGCTATCAGACGCTTCTGCAGTTGAATCATCGCAAAAACTGTAGCATGGTATGGAGGCAGGCGGGTGCTGCAAGATGGTTGGAATTTTTTGTTTTCAGTGACGTTCATTTTAGCCACAAATAAAAAAATGGAAACTTATTTTGACTATAACGCAGAGCCAATTGGCACCATAGAGCAGAAGTTCTCAAACCTTTAGCTGCTGCGGACTTCTTTCACTGCACCCAAAACCGCTGCGAACCCCTTCGTTTTGTCAAAGTTTTTTTGATTATTGGTAAATTAGATTTGGCCGTTCCTTGGCATGAGCACCTCAATCGCCCTGGCAAGATGCAAATTTCAGGCCTCGACCTGCCGCCAATTGTCGTCACCAAAATCAAATAAAAAGGTCAGTCGACTTGCAAGATGAACATGTCAGACTACAGTTGTGGTGCGATTAAGCTAATGACCCAATTGAGCGAACTGACGGATTTTCTTGATTGGATTTCAGTTTTAAGAACCCCGTAAGACTGTAAAGCTCTAGCAGTGCGAATCTCCGTGTCGCTAGAACGTCTGTGGGGTCGCAGGCATATTTTTATGTAATCTAAATCTTCAAGTAACGTTACTAGTGAAAAAGGTGTCGTAACGCGTTCCCACCCCACCACGCCCATGATAAACATAATTGACGCAGACAGAGGAACTCTGTATGTAGTTTCTTCGAAGAGATCCTCTGGAAATTTGCATTTTCTTCACAGACACAGTCTGACAAAACGTTTCCCAAACATATCAGCAGACTTCCGAATTGCGCTATCCCTCCTTGTGTCCGTAGTCGTATGTTGCAAAGGAGATTGGTCGATCTAGCCACATATCTGTTGAGTCAGAGACTTCCTCTATGAAGGATATTGTCAGTCAGTTTGCCAAAAAAGACCAGGAAGGTAAAATTAAGGTTCAAGGGTTTTAAGGTCTATGCTGGATGTTACTTATGTGAACTGTGAATAATACAGTAAACCTCGGTTATCCGGATTCGATTTGACCGACGATTTTATCCGGTTTAGGCGAAGATCTGGATTAACCGAAGATGGTTGTTTCTATAGCCTGACGTCATTTCGGTACTGAGATATCGAGAATCGTTTAAATTGAGCACATTTACGACGCAACGGCAGATTTTAAGCCTCGACTACATTCGAAGTTTAAGCCTCGACTACATCTCTGCTTTGCATGTATGTTTTCAATTAACGCTGTACCAACTGCATTTTTCAGAATTTGGAGGTGTCAGTAACGGAACCAGTGTTGCCATTTAAGCTGATTGCTGCTAACTCTAGCAGGCTTTTCTCACTGTTAGCTGTAAAATTTGCAATCTAGCAGTTAGCTGATTTTCTAGCAAGATTTTAAAAACCGTTTGGCAGGTTTAGCAGGAAACAAATTATATTTGTTCCAACGATTTTTAAAGATGAAAAGCTTTACAACTTCAACAAAAAATTATTTACCTTTTTTGTGACGCTTTATATTGCGCAACACAAGGACCACCAGGCACAACTAGCTGCCTTTAATCATTTTGATGCACGAATTAACCATTGCTTTTACCATTGGAGTTTCTATTGTGACGCAGCGAAGCTGCTTCAATAACATAATTGCATATCATAGTAACAAGCAATTATCTGGCTAGGGGAAGTCTAAAATGATTTGTCTGTTTTTAGTGAGCGCATTGGGTCTAAAAGACTACATTGGCAGAATATGTTTTTATCCCACGACACTATGACTTTTCCACATGGTTCAGTTACGTCAGGAAGTCGTAGGCCTAATGCCTGGTCCATTGATAGTAAGTGCAAGATCAAAAATTGACACATATCTTAACAAGTTTATTTTAAACGCTTCAAAAATAGCAGTTTTCTTTTAGCAAAATTTCATAATTTTAGAAGACTTTAGCTGAAAATTTTTGACAAGGTTTTTAGCAGGATCTAGCAGTTTTAGGTGACAACCACCTGGCAACACTGAAGGGAGCTGCGGATCGATACTGCTTCTGCAGGATAAACACAACGAATTCGCCATCTTTCTACTGGAAACTGACACCGAAGCCGGTGAATAAGAAAATTTACAGGCAATTGAAATTTTTTTCAAAGCGATAACTAAGCCAGACGCCATGAAGTAATTGACTTATGGTTGTTTTGAGTGGGAAATTCAAAATTCAACAATTTTGGCCACCCACTGGAAAAAATCCTTCCGACGCCCATTGGCATACAATGTGAATCCAAGAAGTATTTTAGATAATATGCGTGTTGCTACACGATTACTCACTATTCACTTCAAATTTACTATTTACGACGTTTAAGTCAGCAATGTTGACCACTTCACAAAATGCAGGCTGAAACGCATACATTATTGGAGGTTCACAACAGTAAAACAATTCGCTGCACTTTCTCCGAAACCAATCTTTTGTGCAATGGTTCTCAACCTTTTTTTGTGATGTACCCTTCGTGATTCTACCACTACAGTCACCTACGGCAACTGGGTAGCACAATTAGATTTGCACCTATTGTACTTTTACGTTAAAAAATCATTATGAAGACACTTAAAATTCGTGCACCCAATGGAGCACCATTGCATATCCCCATTTGAGAACCACTGCTTTAGTGCACAACACAAGGCTTTCCTTCATGTTTAACTTTCTAGACCAAGAGATATAATGCATCTCTTAGTTTGTCCCCACCTGTTGGCAAACCTCAACGAAAATACCACAGATAATACAAAGCGTAGAGTATTCCACCAGACGTGAATTTCGACGTACGAAGTCCAATCGCAAAAACTGATGCAACGCCTCCAACAAGTGCATGCCTTTCTCGAGTGAACACACAACGCCGGAATAACAGCGTTGCCACTAACCCCTACTGCCACACTTGCGAAGGTTCCTCACAAGCAACAATACTGCAAAGGTACATGGGATAGCCCATAAGTATACCGCACTATTTTGACAAAAAACTCTTTTTTTAAATAGTTACTTTGCGAACCATCCTTCATTAAAAGCATAGCGCGGTAGATATTGCAAAAAGTTTTATTGAAACTATGCGTTGAACTTACTTCACCTACGTACCGCAAAAGCATACACAGCTTGCTAAATTTAGATTGAAAAAATGACCAACTGAACATCATTTGAGATTGAGCCAGTCTGTCTCACTTTTCATCATTTCAGCTTGAACCAGTTTGTCTGAATTAAGTTAGTCTGTCTTCCAATAACACGTAGACGGTTGGCGAGATTTCATGCATGAAAAGCTTGAAAACAGATCACCAAGAAAATGGCACATGAACACCAAAACCTCTCTTACTGGTAAAACAACAGCAGTAACAACGATTCCAATGCTTCTAATGCAAGCAAATAACAGCGTAGATTTACCTTATCAAGGCTGAAAGGCCATTCCACGCCAGCAGTGACATTTTGCGACAAGGCAGTAAAGCAGCAGTTGTTATAAGCACGGATAACCCACCAAACTACGGTGTATGATGAATGTGCAAGCAATTGCGACTTTCCCATGGACAAGAACACAAACAGGTGTATCTAAAATACGACAAACTTTTGAGCTCCGTCTTGCCCACAAAGCGATCTTGCAGTGATCTGCATAAACTTTAAGCTTACGTTTTATGGTAACACGAAAGAGTATTAGAATGCCTCGTTTTGCCATAATTTACCGCATACAAGTAAACAAAGCCGAACTAGGTCTTGAATTATTTTAAAAATTTTAAACTTTTACACGTGGAAATAACAAGAAGCAACATTGTAATTGTAACTGATTTACAATAACCACATAAGCTTCTTTTCAAGTGTTGATGCAAGATCGATGTTTTCTTTTAATGTGTCCTGATCTCGATTTCGCTTTGAAACTTATAAGTTGAAATTCGCCAACTGCTAACAATAGGTACCTCGAAAGGAAATTTACAAAGCTGTTAACACACGTCACTAGCTGACACGCATCACAGGCAACACTACGGCATCATGAAGTCAAACACGTCTACGTCACCGCAGGGGTCGAAGAGGGATGTTCAAGTAAAGTATTTCAAGTGGAGTGAAACCAACCAATCTAAAATGGGAATATGCTTCCTTACACTGGATATGGTAAAGGGAATGTAGGAAGAGTGACCACCTTTAAACAAGACTATCTTGTTTTTATGAAGCTTATTTGGGGCTTTTGTAACCATATTAGTTGCCCAATTAGCAATGCTTATTTTGTGTAACATTTTCAATTTAATGTCAAAATATCCTGCACAAAACTGCAAAATTTAGTTCTTTGTAAGCGTTCCCACAATCATTTCGCCAAGTTTTGTGGCAATATATATTTAAATATTTCGGGATACAAATTTGCACAAAAATTGAAAGGCCACCCGTGATGATAAATTTCAAGACTTCCTACCAAAACTACTGATCACCAGCTAATCTCGATTCGCCTATACACCCACCGACCAAGTTCTTTGGAAAATCGCAGTGAAAATGCAAACCTACAAGAAAATGTGCGGAAACACCAGCGATGACAGGGAACTCGTCAACCTGGTTGTAACAAAACAGCGCTTGAACCTGATGAAAAGAAAAAAAAACGCACAACACCAATCGCAGTTGCAAACGCACGTACGATTGGTGACGTCCAATCAAAGTCGCATGGCTTCCGACAAATGAAAGAGAACGCTTCAACAAACCTGCACAATTTGCAAATATGGCACTGCTCCTGCAGGAACCAAGCAACGAAATTCGCATTACTACGCACACGCACTGTTACTGGTCAAAGGTTTGCAACCCTCGCAAAAAGTCTCACATTTGCTACTATAGAAATAACGCGGGTTTTAACACGAAAGAAACAGGCAGGAAACTTTTTGCACCAAGAAGTAATCAAAGTGTAGTAGCGGAGAAAACATTTGCGATGACCAGAGAATAACATTTTGGAAGAGCCGTCAAATACGACGCAAAACTCAAATGCAAGAAACAACCTTCTTTAACGTTGTCAAATACGAAATCTCTGCAATTTTTTTGTAACATGAAATGAAACGAACCCAAACAATAACCAATTTGCATGGCCAGTTTTTCAACTTTCGGAGGGCTAAAATAAACGTTTATTTTAGATCCACGAAGTAAAACAATTTCTGTTGGTAGCTTTGAGATAGGGGTGTTTGTTCACCACTGTTAAAACCACCAATGACGCTCAGGTGATCTTCGAAATCGGTTTTTGAGCATACCACAGAGACTCGAAACACAAGATGATTGCAGCTGGTCGACATTCGACTGCTTACTTCCACAAAGAGCACAAAAACCTACTCTGAAATGAATTCAGACGCAAAAACTAACTCCCAAAAAATAGTCGAATTACTCAGTGCCCAAGGCTTTTACGGCGAAGTCACGAGCAACTGCCATCGCTTCGTTAAGCGCATTCACATTTTTCCCAGAGCCCTGTGCGCTGGTTTTCTTTCCGCCGCCCTTTCCTTCAATAACATTCGTGACAGAGCGAATCCATTCTTCGGCAAAGAATCCTCTGCTTGCCAACTGTTCGGAAACTTGCGCCAGACATATTATCTTCGACGCTTCTTTGCTGCAACTGAAAAGCATGACTGCAGTTTCGGGGGACTTCGCTTTGTATATCTTCAAAACTTCGTTGATAGCTTTCGCATTGGCGTTGGTGTCCAGCGACGCCACGACATAGGGCGCGTTGGGATTGCTTTTGATTTGCTCTTCTGTTTCAAGCAGAGCAGCTTTAGTGGCATCGGCCTTAGCAGCGCGTTCGAGGCCGTCAAGTTTCTTTTTCAACGCCTTCGCTTCAGCGCGCAGTTCGTCTTTCTTCCACTGAGCAATGGATGATTGGCCCAGTTCTTCCAGAAAATCCGTTATCAGTTTATTAATATCCTTCGATCCATTTTTGCCTTTTGCAGTGTCCGCACCCTCGGCTGAGATCTTCTTCATAGATTCTTCGAGAAGCTTCGCCTTGCGCACGCACTTTTGCGCTTCACCACCAGTGACAGCAATGATTCTCCTGATTCCTTTGGCAATGGCCTCTTCTGAAGTGATCACCATTCTGTTGATGTGGCCGCTGTTCAACAAATGAGTGCCGCCACAGAACTCAACCGACGAGTTCAAGCCCGCGTCCGACTTTGGATCTGCCAGTAAAGTTTCAACAGGCACGCCGACCGACACGACTCGGACTGGATCCGGGTAAGTCTCGTCGAAGATTGCACGAAGACCCTGGACTGCTTTCGCCTGAGCCAGGGGAACGACTTTGCTGTAAACAGTCTTGCTTGCTGCGATCACGTCGTTGACGATCTTCTCGGTCTGTTTAATCGCTTCCGTCGGCATCGCTTTGTTTGCAGTGAAATCGAACCGGAGCCGATCGGGCGCCACGAGCGAACCGCGTTGATCCGCGTCACCGAGCACGCACCGAAGCGCGAAGTTCAGCACGTGCGTACCGGTGTGGTTCTTCATCACGCTCTCTCTGCGCCTCTCGTCGACGAACAGCTTTACTGTGTCGCCGACCGACAAGCGTCCGACACAAGTCCCCACATGCAAAACATATCCGCCTTGAACCTGACAGTTTTTCACAGTGAACTCAGTCTGGTCATCGTCAGCTTTTGCCATGTATCCAGTGTCATAAATCTGGCCTCCTTGCTCAGCATAAAACGACGTTTGGTCAAGAATCAGTCCACATTCTTCACCGGTGGCCACCTCGTTTACAAAAACTTTGCCACACCTGATTGCTTTGACAATGCCACTGGCAGGCTGTAACAAGTAATTTCCTTTAGCATCACTGGTGTACATGTACTTGGGCGTGTCATTTGTAGGAAGAAACTGCTTCTCCTTCAGTTCTGTTAGAGCGTGAACGTCCAACGTAACCGTACTCACATTCGCGCTACTCAGGTTTTGAGATTTGAGCTTTGCTTGCATTTTCGCTTCTTCAAACGCCATCAAGTCCACTTGCAGACCTTGTTCCTCAGCCATGAGCTCCGTCAAGTCCAAAGGAAACCCGTATGTGTCATACAAAAGCCACGCAGTGTCACCGGGAAACTGTTTGGTGCCTTCCGGCAAGAGTTTTACGTTCCGGTTCATTAATCTCCGCCCACGATTAAGCGTTTTCAAGAACTGCGCTTCCTCGTCGTTGATGATGTCGATTACTTGCTGGGGATCCCGGGTTATTTCCGGAAACGCTTCTCCCAGCGTGTCCACCACGATGTGCACCAACGACGCAAAGAACGTCGGTTTGGCATTGAGCTTCTCGGACGCGAACCGCACAGCCCTACGCAGAATTCTCCTTAACACATAGCCGCGACCGGTGTTGTCGGGACGACCTCCGTCTGAAAGCGCGATGGTCAATGTCCGGGCATGATCCGCTAAGACTCGGTACGCCATGTCTACGCCATCAACATCATCTTTCCCAACCAGGCCTGTGTACGGTCGCATGCCTGTACCTTTCTGTATGGCATGAAAAAATGGCATGAACATGTCCGTGTCATAGTTGGACCGCTTGTTCTGCACGACAGACACGATTCTTTCTAAACCCATACCAGTGTCAACATGCTGCTTGGCAAGCAGCTTCAAATTACCACCTTCTTCACGATTAAATTGAATAAACACCAAGTTCCACACTTCCAAAACATCTGGGTCATCCATGTTAACCAAATGAGCTGCATCTCTACCACCAATTCTGTCATAATGTATTTCAGAGCAAGGGCCACATGGACCTACGTCACCCATTTCCCAGAAGTTGTCTTTCATGTTTCCTGGTAAGACTCTTCCTGGGGGAAGAAACTTCAACCATGCCTCTTTAGCTTCTAAGTCTGGTTCCAAATTAACTGACTCCTTGCCTTCAAAATAGGTAGCATACAACCGGTCTTTAGGGACTTTAAGCACATCCGTCAAGAACTCCCATGCCCAAGCTATGGTTTCCTGCTTGAAGTAATCACCAAATGACCAACACCCAAGCATTTCAAAGAACGTGTGGTGATACGTGTCCTTGCCCACATCATCCAAGTCGTTGTGTTTGCCTCCAGCACGAATACACTTCTGGGAGTTGGCAGCGCGCTTGCAATTTGCCAACGGGTGAGTCGGGGCAATGGTTCCTAGAAAAATAGACTTGAACTGGTTCATCCCCGCATTTGAAAACAACAATGTGGGATCGTCAAGTGGTATGACGCTGGAAGAATGAACATACTGATGGTTGTATTTATCCTTGAAAAAGTTAACAAACATATTTCTTAAATCTTTAGATTTCAATGAGGAATCCATTGTCATGATATATTTGTGCCTGAAAGAAAATATTGTGCAATTGTGTAATATCTGATTTATACACAAACAGCATGTTTTGTTGTCCATGCTCTTGAAAAGACAACGCATGTGTAATACATGGTGCTATTTCTATCCACATCACAAATGCTTAGCATAACTACACTGTAACATCTCAAGCCATGTAAGTTCTCAATGACAATGCATAAAGTTCAGGGCATGTCAGTTTTAAAATATTTTTGAAAATCATGCGCATTACAGGATCGTCAAATGATGCATTTAACAAAAGCAGTCCTACACAATGTTGCAAAAAACAAAGTACCTTAGCTTTCGGAAGTAACGGATAGTGCTACTAAAATATTGACAACAACATTTTACATAAGTTAACACCTTCAATTCCAGGTGACCTAATTTCACACCATTTGCTTATATATGTAGGGAGTTAAGTGACATGATTTAACATTGTTTACAAAATGCCCAGCCATTTGGTGCTAACAGTAGTCCTTTTCACCTCTTCATAAAATGTTATTAATGAGATCAAGTCTTTTGACTTCATGGCAAAGCCCAAAAAATTACTTAATTTTTTTCAACCTGGCATTCAAACAAAATTAACCCACTAATGAAATAATTATTTATTTTGACTGGCTGGGGTTTCGGGTTGAAAAGATATAAGTAATCATTTAATCTAATTAAATAATTATTTGTATCTTTTCAACGTGAAACCCCAGCAAGTCATCCAAAGCATCAAAAGACTCAGATTTTCAGCCTAGTTTCCAATGAAAACCTCAGTGAAAATAATTCCATCTAGCAGTTGGGCCCTAGGCTGCGTAACATGAGCCAAAAATCTACCTCACTTATGACATTATTCACAAAAAAAACGAAACCCAAAAACAATGATTTTTTTCATTGCTGACTAGAAGACTTGTCAAGCCAAGGGTTTAAACAGCTCTCTAGCACAAACGGCTGAGGAGTTATGTTGCTGCTAAGACACAAGAAATATGCTTGATTTTAGGCTGATTTCCAAGTACGATATATTAGTACGCGGGCAGTAAACGTGTCAACTATGAAGAACAGTCATGTTTGTGGGCAGCCTATACATACACCATTGAATTTATTTATGTATACACAAGACAATCAGGGAAACAACATACATGATTTTTACAGACGTTAAATCTGCAGTCTGCTCCAAACATTTCTACCTAAATTCCTTAAATCAGGTGTGGACAATTAGTGGCCAGCAGACCACATGTGGCCCGCCAAAGTGTTTTCAGGTGCCTGCAGAAGCATTCAGAAAAATCTTCAAATCTGAATTTTTTTGAAAATTGTGTAAGGTTACATTTGTCTCATTAAATTGCTTGGGCTGGATGAAGCGTATTTGCACAAGAGTAATCAGGCTATAATAAAAGCCTTTTCTATGTACCATTAATTTTTTGTTTTGACTATTTATATTGTGATCAAAAGAGAAGGTACGTCCCTCTGCTAAACACAGTCTTCTTGAAGTGGCCCCCATGCTAAATTAATTGCCCATCCCTGCCTTAAATAGTACTGCATCTGGGCTTTGAAATGTAAATTCGAAGTGGACAGTGCAACTACGAAATATCACAAAATTAAAAATTAAAGATCTATCATTTTAAATGTATGTCAAAAATGTCATTATACACATGCAAAAAAACTTGCACATAGAAAATGCATCATAAACTTTTTATAACAGTATCAAGATAATGCATTAACAACAGTAAAAGTTATGTTACATATTTAGCATACACATAATGAAACCAACAATCCTTGAAATAATTGACAAAATGCTAACATGATAGCTCAGTTTTAACAATGAAGTGAGGAAAATGTTTGATAAACACCTCCCACGGTTGAAACTTAAAATACTAAACCCACTGTTTTTTTCTGTACAATTGTCTGTTGAAAATGTTGTAGGACAGCTGAAAAAAACAAAGCACTTCTACAATGAGCATTTCAATGGTAAGCCTAGTTTTAACTGTTTACAAGTTTTGTCAAGTCTCAACACCATTGGAGCCAGCCAAGCTCACTAAAAGGTATAATTTGCCCATATTGGGCAAGTCGTTGCAATTCCATAACTAGAATCCGAGTCTTTTGAGCCTTTGATCAGGTTTTTAGTATTTCTGATTCAAAAGTAATGGCCAAAAAACATAAAATTGGTAATTTTACCCTAACTCTTGAACCAGAAATGCTAGAAAGGCGATCAAAGGCTCAAAAGACTTGGATTCTAGCCTAGTTTCCAATAAAAACTTGAGTCTTTTGAGGTTTGTGTAGCTCTCTAGCACAATCGACTAGCGAGTTATGGAGTTGGAAAGAGGCCTGAAATTAGTGTTCTATGCATGATTTCAAAGTACGATACATTTGTACACCGGCTCTAAACATGTTAAGTTAAATATGTTTTTGGGCTCTTAGGAAATTACACACTTCTGCATGCTGTGTATAGACTACAAAGGCTTTCATTAGTTCTAAATTGAGTTGGGCTATGCTTTACAACATGCATAATTATACCTCAAGATGTTTTTTTGAACATTAGATACTTCAGCTTAACACCACAACATAAACAGGCATAGACTGCTACAACAAACAAATGTAGGATTTCAGAACACCCACCAAACCACCGGTTTTCAACCTGGGGGTTGCGACCGCTGTGGGGGTTGTTTGCCAATGGGTCACGAGAGCTTATGATAAAAATATGCATAATTATTCTGTATTTATATTTCATGTATGGAACCACTCTTTGTTGTAGCCAAAATAACAGGCTTACCTGGCAAAAATCATAGTCTACTTTTCCATTAAAAATTGTTTTAAGTGTGATTATGACTATTACAAAGTTTTGAATGCGATTATGACCAGTACAGTATTGTTGTTTGGCAACGCATGAATAACTTTGTCACATAAGAATGTGCTTTGTTTTAAAGTAGGTATCTGAAATTTGAATGTGGTAATTAACTTGGGGATTATTATAGTTTTCAATGAGTTGTGTTGTGGAGTGATTTGCATATGGCATGGGTCTCTTTGACTATCCTGCCAGATGCATGAATTTTATAAATGAGTCTTTGTTCAACATAGTGATATCATAAGCTATTTTTTAGTCATTGTGATATTCTATTGTGCAGACAAAACTTGGGCTGCAAGTTTTCAGAAGGGGGTCGGTAGGTTAAATTGGTTTGAAAAATGGGTCACTGCATGAAAAAGGTTGAAACCCACTGCACTAAACCTACATTGTTCAGCTACCTTCCCTATGCTAAGTCTGGTTTGTTAGACCAAATTTGTAGATCACATATATGAATTAAAATTGATTTGCATGGCATTTTAACACTTTGAGATCCGGTCTACGATATATTTGTACTTCGATTTCGGCCTAAATGAGAGCTTTCAGCACATGCCAATAGCATGTGTGCTCATCAAGTTATCACCATTCAAAATTTATGTCATGCATGAGTGATTTTGATGACTACCTTTTTTCTTTACCAAGCGCATGGATTTTTTGAAATTTTTCTTCACAAGTAAAGATAAGATACTTGAGAAAAATTTTTGTCACGTTCTTACAACAATTAAATGATTACAGTTAGAATGACTTAGTTTTAAAGTCAGTTGATGATTTTCTTACAAGTCGTTACACATCGTTGACCACAAAAAATAGTCATTTTGCATGACCCGTAACTTTGCAAAACCTTAAGTTAACCAATTAAAAAAAAAATTAGTTTTTTGGAATCAGCATGAAACGTTCTATCTGCTTATTAAATTAGAAGAAAATCTGAGATGGTGGGTTGACTTTTCCATTTTTTTTGGTTCATTTGACATGGAATGACCCCCATGAAGATGGTTGGCAATCGCTGATTCATTCTAACAATGAGAAATGGCAAAAGGAGCAGGTTACGAATCTTACGATGCCTTAAGAACAGCATCCCACATGGATGTCCTGGCAACCCTTCTCTTTAACATCTACATCTCTGACCTGCCAACCACCGTCTCCAGAGAGCATGCACATGATGTTGATGATCAAGCAATCACGCATGCTGATGGAGATTGGCAGGCAGTGGATGGGGTACTGAGCAAGGAAACAGCAACCATAGGTGAACACCTCCAGACTTGGAAGTTAAAGCTCAGCACTACAAAGACAATGTTGTCAGCTTTCCATCTTTACAACAAGGAAGCTAAACGTGAGCTAAAAGTCAACTACAACAATGAAATTCTGAGTGCTCCAAGCCCAAATACCTCAGAGTAACGTTGGACAGGTCGCTCACATATTGCCAACACCTTGAGCCACTTCGCTAAAAGCTGATATCTCACATTGCACTCTTGACTTGGGGCAGCTTGCTCTGCTGGAACAACAACGTTGCAAACAGCCACCTAAGCCCTGGTTCATTCACGAGTACTGTACTCCTCTCTGGTGTCGCAGTGCTCACACCTGTCTTACTGAACCCACCATCAACTATGCTTTGTAAATTGTGACTGGATGTCTGTGTCCTACATCACCGGACAACCTCACCATCCTCACAGGCATCCAACCTGCCGAGCTTTGTCGCAATGGAGCCACACCATGGAGAGCGAGTATAGGTAGTCACCAGGTTCAATGTAACATTCCTATATTTGCAGCATTACTAAGAAAGAAAAAGTACTTGTTTCTTGAAAGATGCAGTAAGCCTAACAACGTATGGTTGCATGCTTTGATGCAGACCAATTGTTTATATTTGTTCTTATTTTTTGAACACTATAACCGCATTTTACTTGTGACTGAGTGCTTAGACATTGCTGTGTTTGTTCGTTTAAGTTTGTCATGACACGCTGCATTCATACTTTACCTGGCCTCAACCAGTTTAGCAATTAACATCCTACTCTGCAATAGTGTTGTACTAAGTTTTACAGGTGTTTTGTTTTTCATATACCTAATACTTATATAAATCAATAATGATAATATACTGTAACCTGCTCACATCCTTTACTCTTCAACTTCATTCGGTGACACCATGCATCTGGTTGGGAACAACTCATCCATGCAACCCACCCAATTATGGTC
>JGI24158J21664_10008629_pt1 | contig 13578 bp, 7 predicted proteins | sample Ectturendosymbi3_FD_21664 | JGI IMG/M metagenome (IMG submission 21664) | reverse complement strand
GTCAAGCTGCTTAAATTGCCAAGTGTGACGCTTACGCATGTTTGTGGCACAAACAGTCACAATTGGTGAGCAAAAGGTCTGCCCGGAGTCGGAGTCGGAGTCGTTAAAATTTTCTGCGACTCAGACTCCGACTCCTCAGGTTGAAAATCCTTCCGACTCCGACTCCTCGACTCCGACTCCACAGCCCTGGTTTTCACCTTTTGTACATGTGGTTTCCAGCTTAACTGATTGTTAAGAAGGACATCTGGGTATTTCAGGTTATCCTCAGGGGAAATACTGTGGTAATTTATAATAACTTTAAATAAAGTAGGATGGTGTTTTTGAGAATTTAGTTGCATAAAATTAGTCTTATTGTAGTTAAGAGAAAGTTTGTTGTGTAATGGTACGCGTACCATAACATGGCTGTTGCCTCAGTAGAATGGCAGATGACGCACGTGGTAGCCAGGGAGATAAAGATAGAAGTGCGCCAGATGCCGCAAACAAATAACAGAATAGCTTGAGAACTATAAAATCCCCTAGAGTCCCAGCAGTAGTAGAGTGATCATGGCATTTGATCTCTATTGCTGCTTGCCTCGATAACGCTTTTCCCGTGTAGCACAAAGCGCTACGCAAAAGTTGGCTCTTAGCCAGTGGTCCGTTTTGCACAGTTCAAGGTAAAGAGTTGTCTGAAGAACCATGGTTGCCAGACACCGTTTGAGAAAAACTAGCCAAACCATGTCCAAAAAAAAACAAACCGCGCAAAAAAAGCCAAATTCTTAAAAATCATGAAATTGCTGCTTTTTCCATGTGTTACCATGATTTCGCCAAGGTGGCCAACAGAGCGATTAGCACTGTGACAGGCTATGCTTACGACAATCTGAAATTCAGCCACTTTCAGTGCATCACTTTTGCTGCTGGAAGTCTTAAGAACTTCGTTTGCAGTTTGTCCTGATGGTGGAACTCTCTTCTCATGTTTTTCGTTTTCTCATGATTCAAGTTATTGTGCCTTGGTAGTTAGCAGAATTTACCATTATTATATGTGCAGCCCAATCCTAATGAGTCGTTTGTGTTGCATACTTGTCGATCTTCTGGTTTGATGTCTTACACGCTATTGCTAAACTTAATAGAGCTTCTCACTGGATTGCTGCTAACAGTGAATGTTTTGAAATCTCGATGGTGTCAGTTGTTATGATGTTGTCAGCCAATGGCAGAGCATAAGTTAACTTGATTTAGCCTACTTTCTAAACTATTTATTTGTCTTTGAATCTTTGAATTGGATTACATATGCGTGTCGCAGCCACAAGTATGCATTGCCATGAGCCAACCAAAGAGAGAGTCAAACGGACGGCCCTCGGCATAACAGCAATGGAGATTCCCCATTCGACTAGGTTCACTCATCTATAGCTGCTGCGAATTCATCTTTAGGCCTATATGTGGCGTAATCATGTCACCACATTACTTCCCCCATTTCACAAGCTCAAGACAACCTTCAACAGTGGATTGCAGCCACCGAAAAGTTGGGAGGCATTGGTTGCAGCCACAATGCTACGTTCCCCTGAGCCAACCAAAAAAAGAGTGGAACCGACGATCCTTAGCATAAATAACAATTGAGATCATTCATTTGACTAGGTTCACTCTTCTACTGTTGCTACCAACTCAACTTTATATGTGGCGTAATCACGTCACCACATGGATTTATGCTAATAACAGTGGCAGGAATTTGGATTCAAACAAGATTCGGTTTTCGTGTTTGCATTATATTTTGCAATATAATTTTTGGATAGGATTTGTATCTGAAAAACTAAAATGACTTTACTGGTATCTGGAAAAGACCCAAAGTAACAGAATGAGGCCTATTTCCACGATCATGATACGCAAATACTACATTAAACCACGATAAGGTATCAACATATTGCGCCCTGCTGACCCCTCAGTGAAAGCAAAATCTCAGGTTTGCTTCTGTGCGAGGTGAGGAGACTTGATCTTTAAAATGTAGCATAGCACGACTAGACAGTCAACATAGAAAATTTTCACCAAGCTTCATCATCAGTGAAGAAAAAATGCTCATTTCTTTGTGTACAAACGAAATAGGTTTGCCCACCCGAGGCTCAGAGGTTTTGTAAAAATGACTCTGACTCGAGTCATTGATAGTGACTTAAATCACCTCCGCACCGGTGTCGGGCGTTTCCGCTCATGTTTGTACAAGTAGGGTATGGCCTGTTGCGGCAGCTAGCCTTTTAATCGCGAGCCGTGGGGGAGCTAGTCCGCAGAACTTTGAGAAACGCGCCTTGACAATCTTTCGTTTAGAACCTGACCTTCCGAATCCGCGCATCAACTGAACTGTAGTCTCTTGTTCCCTATAGCAATGGCAAACGGAATCGAAAGTAGTCAGCGAATTCCTTGTTATCAAAATCCAACAAACAACAAACTTCAGCAGCGATTGATCGTCAACATGGTTTCTGAAATACAACAGAAACAAACTAAAAGCATTCTGCCAGCGCAGCTAACTGAGCAAGCAAACTTCGCACCGATAGCTGAGCGCGCTACAGACAATTAACGGTTAGACAAGCGCACAACGCGGCTATTTACAGTACTAACATGCATCTCAAACGCCTGATTGCGATCAAGGTATTACTTCAGTGCCGATTGGCAAGCTGCAATTGCTCGATAAATTCTTCAAAGGAGACATATAACAAAACTTACGCACCAAAAAACGGTGTACGTTCCACAGCTCAGATCTCTGGTCTTTTCGGTCAACAGAAACACGCTGACTTGGTTGACCGAATTTGGTTACACGAGAGCCGAAACGTTACTAAAGTTCTAGTTAACCGAGCTGTACTTTTATCGTGCTAAACGCGGCAAAACAGAAAAACGACTTCTTTTGTCACAGCTGTTCGAGACTACGAAACAGACACAAGTTGTTGTTACATCCTGTTAAGCAGACACAAGACGGCGACAGAAATTAAATTGTTACTCAACTCAGCGTGTGATTAGGCATAAGTCGGCAAAAGGGCGGGTGATGACCCGGTCTTGACCTTCGCATGGGAGTTCGTCAAAGCGTTGGCTACTTTAAAATATTGGTCACCGGATGAACAGCTAGCGCAGTTAAATAAGGCGAAGGAAGAGTCGTCGGGCCATGGCCTGCCTCCTCTGCAGCCTGTGAGTGTGGCGCAGAAGTGCAAACCGTCGACCATGTTGTCCTTCGTTGTCCAATCCATCGACCTCCCATGGACTGCACGGCCTGACTGTTCTGGACGATGAGACAATCAAATGGCTGCACAATACCTGCCTCGAGATTTAGTGCGGCCAAGCAGTGGTAAGAACAACTGGCTCAAAAGAAGAAGATAGTGACTCGAGTCATTCTGTAAAAAACGTAACTCGCTTCGAGTCGTATCACCTTTTTTCTCAACGTGAGTCATTTCGAGTGAAAAGGTGATTCGACTCGAGTCACGCTATCACTATTCGTGTGAGACCACTTCATTTGAGACCACGATCATTTGATACCACGTTCTTTTGAGACTTGCTCATTTGAGACCTGTTCATTTGAGACCACATTAATTTGAGACGTTATTCATTTGAGACTTTTTCAATTGAGACCACATTTATTTTACGCCACGTTCAAGTGAAGCTGTTTTGATTTACTATGTATCAGATTTTTATGATGTACCTTCCACTTTTTGTGGGAGACCTGAAGTTTTGCAAGGTGACTATTCATTTGACGTTTTGCAAGGTTACGCCCTTCTGTGATCAGGGATGACTCAGGCAGGGTTGTAAATGTATGCACTTGCGCTTTAAAACACCGCGGAGGCCAGAAAGCTCTTCATACCTCGAGTTTGGAAGGGAGCGTTGCATTAGAGAACCATCTGGGCAATGTCGATTGAGCAATGACGCATAAAGCGGTTGTAATTACGGGTAACTGTGTAACAGGGGAGTATCTAGCCAGTAAGTTCAGGGGGGGGAGGTTTCAGTGATATTTGGCACTCAAGTCTCATTACGAGTTCACTACTTTAAGAAAGATGTTAAGTATACCACACAACACTGCTGTGACAAAACAGTTTACGGTACAATGGCCATATATCTCGAAAGGTGTTTTCGGAATTGCTCAAAATCATGGTAAAAAAGGCAATTTTCGTAGGTTTTAGGGGGACGACCGCCCCAAACGTCCCCCCCTGGATACGCCCCTATTGTGTAAACCCTAAGCAGCATGAAGTGTTCCTTAAAAGCAACCATTCTTCCTATGATGCTGGGTCTTTAAGCTGAAGCTAACTAATTTTGTAGCAACTAACAATCAATAGAAATTGCGGTGCACAGCAAGAATTTTCTGTTTCAATAAAAGTTTGCAAAGAAATCGCACCATTTTAACAGGAATTCCCGACTAAGAAGTGAGATGTAAAAATGATTCAATTAGACTTCCGGAGTCGAATAAAAAAACCGACTCCGACTTCACCCAAAAACCTCCCACTCATTGCGACTCCGCAACTCTGATGTGCACATTCACAAACACGTTCCCTTCCTGACTGTTGAAATCAGTGTTGCCACTGAGGTCATTTCCGTCAACATCAGATTGTTGCCTTTTTCAACATCAGAAAACATCACATTTATGCAGGTTTTTAAAGGAAAATGTTAGGTACGCGATATGAACCTGTAAGGATCCGATTTCTCTGATTCTGGGGACCCGATTTTCTGTGATTCTAGGGACCCAATTTTTAATTCAAGGGACCCGAATCGGGTCCCTAAACCACCTTAAAAAACCTGCATCTATGCGATGATCAGTAAAACAACCCTGCTCGTTTATGTAGGTTATCATGTCATCAAAGTTACAGAATTATAATAATAATAATAGTTTTTTTGCAGACTCGTGGTCCATATCACAGACGCAATCGCACAACACAAGAGCACACAAAATAGTTAGCCATACTGTAGCGCGTTACAGAATCGGTGTTTGCACACGACCACATTGAGAGGAGCAAAACATTGGTCTGACTTTCATTGATACAGTCCCTTTTCTGATTCATCACTGCTGTTCACAGGCCCGTAACAAGAGGGGCGAAGCCCCCCTAGAAAATTTACTCCCCCCTGGAAAAATGTGTTGGACATAGTTTAAAACTACTGGACATAGTTCAAAATATTTGGGCCCCTCTCGGAAAACTCTTCGCCCTTCCTGGTGTCCCAATCTGGTTATGGCCTGTTTTACATACCGTAATACCTGTATCTCATAGCATTTAGCACATTTCATCTTTGTTTATATGTGTATCTCAGTTCTAATGAGTCGTTTGTGTTGTATACCTGTTAATCTTCTATTGTGATATCTTTCACTCTAATGCTGAGCTTAACAGAGCTTCTCATTGCATTGCTGCTAACAGCGATTACTTTGAAACCTTTGCAGTGTCAGTTGTTATGGTGTTGTTTTTGTCAATCAGATGTTCGAGATTTTGTAAAAATAACTGTGAATCGAGTCTCGAATCATTAATTGTGACTCGAATCGAGTCATTCAGTAAAAAACGTAACTCAAGTCGAGTCACCATCACTTCTCAACGTGACTTGAATCACCAGAAATCGTAACTCGAGTCGAGTTATTGACGCAAGTCACACTATCATTGAGTACCAGAAGGCCAAATTGCAAACTAATTGTAAACCACTGCAACTTGGTCTTTTCTAATGCATAAGCATTCCTTCCTTTGCACTTCGCAAATAGCACTTCCTGGCTCTAACTAACAGGCCTATGTGTTAACAGCTGAGCTAATCAAGGCAAACAACCAGGGAGTCGAATTTTTTTGGGGGGTGTGAAGATATTTTTTTCGGTCAAAGTGCAGCGTTGCCTCCTACGCTTATGAGTCTTTAACTTAGATGTTGAAATGATCAACTGAATTAAAAAAATTGCGTGTCTGACTGCCAGTGAAGCAAATTTTTATTCGCTCAAAAGTTTCATGTTTTTTATCCATTGCTTGTGCTTTACCTCATGGAATATCAATGTTTTACTTCACAAAGAAAAAAAGTTTATGAAGTGCTTCCTCCAATCAAAGATCAAATTTAGAGTAGGCTGGTACAGTCTCACTTTTCGTGACTAAACTCGCGGAAAATCAATAAATTTCTTGCTTTTGGGCTCCATTTCTACTTCTGATTCTCACCACGTTAAGTTAGTAGCTACATACTCACAACGTCACTCATCTGTGAATTTTTTTGTGCGACGCCACTACGTCGTTCTAGTCCCTCGCCCCACACGTGATTGAACGCGTCACAATGCTTCAACATTTTCCGAAACTGCTGTAGTCATTGAGAGCAGATAGAAGACTGCTGGGAAGGTCTCCCTGAGTTCCCCGCGCTTATCATCTAGGCAGCACCTGCCCTGGAATTCGCTATGTCCAAGCACTGTTGTGTTATTCGAGCACTTGTGATATGGACCATGAGTCTGATGCAAAATAAATACGGTATTATTGAATTCAGCCGACATCCACAATGTTTTTATTTTCACCATGACATAAATGCAACGATGTAATTCTCCCACGACGAAAACATGTCTATAGTTCGCAAAGACACTGCGCATGCGCGATTCCATCGTTATTTGAGAGATGCAACAAGAAATCCAGTTTTCTTGTAAAACCTACTAGTCCTCAGTTTCACCATCGACGGAGCTAGGGAGCGATTTTTTCTTTATTGTTTTATACGTGGCTGGTCAAAAGCTGCCGCCAACAATATTCACATCTGCAAAAATGATTGACGAAAATGGGGGACGGCTTGACAATGTGTTGAAACGGCAGCAATGGATGGTTTGGCACTGACAAAACAACACTCAACGCTGAGGAGTGAACGCCTGAACATTCCGCGCAACAAAATTTCATGAAGAACAATCAACTTAAGACAGACCCAAACTTGGGTCGTACAAGCCGATACCTCTGCGAATTAGCACAACGTAACATTTCAGCATTGAGGTAATGCGAAGATACGGAGGAGTAAAGGGGGAGTTCGAGTGATTGAAACGCACGTCAGCTCATGTTCCCGAACCCAATGGCACAGGCATGGGCGTCGGGAGGTTTTTTCCAGAGGGGGAGCCATTAGGGTATTTTTCCAAAGATTTTCGTTGGGGGCCCAAAAGTGGCGAACTTTGGTTTTTCCAACTCGAAACTAAGAAAACAACCTTCTGTTGCTGAAAATTTCAAAATCTAGGGTGGGGCCCCTTTCGACACCCACGGACACAGGCCTATTAGAAACACAAGTTGCAAGGGTCTGATGTTTGAGTTGAAAAAGACGCGACCGGACGGAAATGGCACGGGTAGAAAAGAGATGAAGCTGATAGTGACGTGGAAATCGGGGATTTGCAATACGTAACAGAAGGTACTGTGATGTCATGAAAGCTGACGAGGAAGTACCGCTACACGTAATGGCCCCGGTTGTTTCAACATTTTCGCAGCAAACTTTCAGAAGCAACAGCTTCTCATACGACGGAGGTAGGGAACCTGTTCACTATCACGGGCCACAAAAGCAATTAATTTTATCATAAAATTTCACCCTTGTCGTCCTGAAGAAAACAAGGAGAGAAAACCGTGAGGAGCGAGAGGGAGATTTCTTGACTTACTGTCGCAGTATCTGCTGATCATGCAATTTCGTTTTTGGCGCAATGTTGCGTTCTAACTTGGGTAACGAAAATTCTCATGCGGGGCCCATATTAAATAATCACACGGGCCGCACCCCTGCACCTCACCCCTGCTATACGGGGTGAAAATCCTTCCATTCGGTGGTATCGCAAGAAAATGGTACGAACAGTTTGAAATCCGCACAGGAGCAACGAAGAGTTGCAAAAACGAGAACGCGGGTTCGTTCACCGTTCACTTTGCGATTTTTGTTCTTTCATTAATAGTTTATTGCAATGTAACAGCGGTTACAGTTGAACCGTGGCGTTTGCGCTAGTAACATATTGCCAGCTCGTACCTTTCAACGCCAGCAACAGAGAAGAGCACGAGGCCCATGCGTTCAAGGTCGTTTGCTCAACACTTAAAGATTGCTGCCAAAAACACGAACAAGCTGATACACAAACATCAACATTCAAGTGAGTTGCTGGCTTCCACAGCATCCTAGTTCGAAAACAGTGTGAGAACAGTGCTAATCCTTGTACAGCATCGTTCAAATGATGCACAAGACGAAGTCTCAAGCGCAGATTCCACATTTTAATTGTAAAACCTTAGGAGCGAATTTCTTAAAATCGCAAGCATCCGACTCTGTCTTTCTAAAACCAAGTGACACGACTTCGAGCCAGTGCGCGTCACGCTTACTGCGTCAGAAGCATCCAAGGCGCGATGAAACAACACAGGACCGCGATGTGCAACACACAACATACTAATCCTTTCAGGCACGACCGCCACCAATCACTGCAACTGCGGCAGCTCGAACACTTTCGTCTTGACTGCAGGAAACACACAAGGCAGTTGCTAAGCGACAAATCCAAAAGCAAACCTATTGCTGTTAGAAACCACAAACAACTCACGAACGAAAGACGTCGTTCGCTCTGACGACCGACGCCACGCGGATGAAAGGGGTCCGGTCGTCAAAGCGGATCAAGTCCGACAGCGGCAAAGACCAGGGGGGACGCCGCAGATCCGCTCGACGACGTCACAAGTCTCGCTTCCGTAGCCAGCGCGCGACATTCCGTTTCAGAACAGGGCAGATGGTAACAATTAACATTGAGTTCAAATGAAGCTTGCACAATGTGTACTGAGGACGCAGACCGTGGGACGAGAGTTCACATCGCCTTGACTTTGAATTGTCGGCCTTTCATCATCTTCTTGTTTTTCTTGTTGGCTTCGCGTTTCTTGATTTGCTCCTGGAAAGCACCACGATCGAAATTAACACAAACACTTACAATTACAAATATTAAATTTTGCAAACGAGGGAATCTAGGACGTAAGAAGCATAAAAAAGGATATGAAAGCAATTACAACAAAATAATAGTAAATTACAAACAATAAGAGGAAAATATGAAACCTGTTAAAGTAACAATTAACAAAATAATAAAACAAGACAAATAATAGCAACACAAAACTTTTTTTCGCTGCGATATTTCCGTCATTTGTCTTACAGTTGTATTACAATTCGCCGTAACAGTGTTTTTTAGCCTATACTTTAAGAGATTCTGACCGAAATGACTAAATTTTTTTCGGCCATTTCAAAATCATTTCGGTCTATGGCCGAATAAAAAACAGATACAAAACGAAGGGAAGGTGTAAAATTAAGAACGCTAAAAAAGCAAATTCGAACGAATGACCAAGAAAGAAAGAACACGCGCAAGATCCGAGGCTCACATCAAGCTTCCTTTGCTTTTCCGGATCCGTCTCACTCATCATCTTCTCCTTGAGCGCTTTGGCTTTCTCTTCCTTTTTCAACTGAGCAGCCTCTTGCCGTTGAGCGTGAGTCTGCTTCAGATACTTGGCAGTCACGTCCTGGCGGTGCTTGTCAGCGCGGGCCTTGTTCTGAACGAATTTGCGCGATTTTCAGTCGACATTTACTCGCGTGAAAAAACGATAAGCGCTATTTTCGAAGAAAGCTCGCATAACTAAAATATCAGAAGAAAAACACACGTGAAGTTGAAATTTCACTAGACTAGAATTATTTCGCTTCCGTTTCAAGCGAACAAACAAAAAATAACTGCAGTTTCATAGCTGCAAGCTCGGTGCGATCGTCCTAGCTCTGTCAGAAAAGCGACGAATTGTTCTTAACACCCCGAGTACTCCGAGCATCTTTCGATTCGTCGCAAGACGCGCGTCAAGAATCCGCTTCTTTGAGCGGATTTCCCGCTCCGCGGGAAAATCAAGTTGTAAACGCTTCACGGCAGTTTCGAATTTAACATTGCAAAGAATATGTAGAAAGCAAACTATCCTCTGTAGTCTGTTCGAACTGCTAACCGCGTTTCAAATGGTTTGTGCTGATCTTTGTGAAGTCACTTGTCTCTCTCGGAAATGCACCGTACTAGGGACAGTGGTGCCAAAAGTTTTGATTTGTCGAAAATTTGGGCACAGAAGTTTACACAGTTTTTATAATGAAATTATAGTTTTTTGTCTATGCGTGTATGAACGAAAGTTCACAATGCCGCAGAAAACACATGAAACTATGCAGTATATAAAATAAAAAAAAACTGTCTCTAGTAACTTCGTGTTTTAGTTTGTGAGAGTTGATGAGTAATCATAGCTAATAGAAAATTTGTAGGGGAAAGTTTTTCGCAAAAAGTTTTTTGGGGAAATTTGGGCAAATTGATTCTTTGCACCCCCCAACTAATCGCCTGCTCCCAAACTTATGTTAGAGAGGTAGTAAAAGATTAAATTCTTCAGATCTCGGTTCCCACATCAACAAGCGGCTTTAGATCCTCGGCTCACCTCCTTGCTCAACCTGTATCTCCTCACTTTGTCGATCAAATAGACGGCCATCTTGAGCATGGGCAGCATGTCAGCGATATGGGCTGTGGGCTGGCTGCTCTTTGGCACTACGATCAAAAGAAAAAAGTTAACAAAGTTTTTTTTCGCCGTGTGTGAGCGGAGCTCATCATGAGCACGTATAAGCGGGAAAGTCATGACTTGAATAATCATATGGTTAAATTTACCTACTTGTATAGTTAAGGTGGGTCGACATACAACAACGCCTCATACCTGCCAATGTCAGGATGATGACTTTTTCAGTTTCGGGAATTTTTGCAGGCTGCTCATCTCTGCAGACAATAAAGGTAGGCTTTTTTCGCTGAGACGTTTCGGTCGTTTGTCGGAAAAAAGCTTAGAAACTTTCTGGCATTTTTGTATATGACTGTAAAAGGCATTATGACCGAATTGACTTAATTTTTTTCGGTTATTAAAAGAAAACTTCGGTCTATGAGCGAAAAAACAACAACAACAAGCAACACGCGAGCCATTCAACAACAGACTCCATTCATGATCCAGGACTACAATACTGAGTACGAAGATGAGCAGAACGTTCGCATTCAAAACCTTTATTTTGAAAAACAGTCTTACTGATCGCTTGGCTTGGGCCCAGAGAACTGGTCTGATATGTGGAGCGAATCGAAAACGTGCAGATTCTCTGATAACACTTTGATCACCTGCAAACGGGATATACATTGCGAAAAGGCTCACAAGAGCAAGATTCTAATACCATCGCAAACACACGCGCGATTCGATAGGATTGTGTGAAGCAGGGGTAAAGTTTTCGGCGAATGCTATTTGGTCCGGAAACTTAATGAGCTTTGTGCATCTTTGTGAAACAGGTCGAAACCTTTTACAAAATGATAATCCACATCTACACCGCGACCAGTTAACTATTTCCGAAACATTACATTTACTGACCTTATGTGTCACAGTTACGAACTAAATACCTACATTACATAAAACAACCGAATAATATAAAGTCTCTAGCTCAATGGCTTTTAACCGGGGGCGGGGGAGAGTCAAGAAATTTCCTGGGGGGTTCGAGCCATTACGAGCCCTACAACATGGGAAGTTTGATCCATAATTTTACCAATAAATAGATATGTTGATCAATAAATTTATTAACAATACATTTGTTTTTACAGCTTATTTAAAGTCTGGGGGCTTGAAACAAAGGACAATTACTTCAGGGAGGCGTGGTAGAAAAAAGGTTACGAACCACTGATCCAGCTTAAGTGGTTTAGAAACACTGCTTCAAACGTGTGAGGATTTGTTACGTTGCACTAAACGTGCACCTGTTTATCATATTTGTTTGTGAATCCCATCACTTTAGTTGTTGGTGATTTTCTTTCACTTTATTCCAGTATGCTGCGACACATTCACGCGTTGAGAAAGATCGACTGAAACGGCAACTTCAGACTGTCCACGGTGCCCGAGATAAAGTTTTTTTTTCAAATCGCGAGCGACTACACAGCGCGTCGACGCTAAATGCAACAATCACAACAACAACGATAAATGCAAACAATCATAACAACAATCAATATTTCCAGGCAAACGAAGAAGGAAACGTCGTCGCGAGCAAACCTTGCTGTCGAAAATCGCATTTGGAACTTCGCCGTAGAGCTCTGCTAAAACGCAGTAATCCGATGGCAAGTTGAACTTGTCGGCGGGTCGGTACTTCTCGACGCAGTACAAGCTCTGCGGAAAAAATACAAACGACTGCAGTGAACAAGTACGAGCGCGATTTGCAATGACTGTTAAAACAAAACACATTCGCAACTGCCATTGCAAGTGATCACTGATTTTACGATTTTACCATTATGATCACTGATTTTACGATTAGCGGTTTACCTGAAGCAGCTCAAAACCTTCAAATGTGCAAAATGATGGTCGACACATTTTTTGTAGCATGGCAATCGAATCACTCTTTTTGTCAGAAATCCATTTTGCAGATATCTTTCACGCACAAACTCCATAATGCCAGTTAAGTTCAGTGCATTGGAACCAGGGACGCCGGAGAGAGGGGGCATTTTACCCCCTGCCCCTTCACAAGGGAGCAACAGAAGCGGAGGTGCTTTTTACATTAAGAGCATCATCGGTAATTTCATGGCTGATCAAGATCGACTTGAAACAAATTCATTGCAACTTTTCGCGCACTCAGAAAAGTCAGAATAGTTTTGTATAATTTCTGTTCTTATTTTTGAGGTCAAAATTGTTGCGCAGCATCCGAATTTGACGATCATTTCAATTATGCTTGCGTTTTTCGCTGAACTAAAGTAAACAGTTTTGGGCGTGTGATACGTAGAAGTGCAACAATGGCTAATGCATAAAAATGCGCATTACGTGTACAACAAATGACTTACAATCAGGGAAGTTTTGTGCTGCTTAATTTTAGCGACTGTTTATTACTCTAATATAATAAACACCACATGCCGGGTTTGGTGTACCGGTTTGTTTTGCTTGTCCTTCCAACAACAAAACGTGTTTGTTTTTGTTTTTTGCTAGTTTCATAGAATTTTCATAAACCGTCAAGTGTGAAAATCACGAGTTTTGTGAAAATAAGTAGTATGTCGGAAAGAAACAAGCGTTTTGGTGTTTTATAAGTTTCAAATGCCGCAAAATTTTTAACCCCCTGCCTGCCCCGGCGTCGCTGGTAAAAAGCTTACGTTGTCGATGACAACCTCTAAACCTGGTCGCTTGTTCGGAATGACAAAGTTCAGTCCCATCGATGCCGATACGTAGGTTACTTGGGAGAAATGAAAATTTGCAGCGGCAGCAGTAGTTTTTCACCAGGAAAAATCATGTAAAAATCTAACTGCGTTCGACTAATGTTAACGAATCCTTGAATTTCTAAAGTTGCAAACACAAGAGCGGCTTATGCACAGCTGCCGAACAGTTAAGAAGGGTATCTTAGACAGGATTGAGTGTTGACTACGTCCCGTGATATCCCGGTATCTAGCACGGCAGATCCGAAACAATTCAACGTATACGCGGTATATCCCCAGGTAGGCGGTATGCACTGGGACCCGTCGCGCAGGGGGCGTAACGAAGTTAGATGGCGCCCACATGTTCGAACCTGAGGTCTTTTGGGAGCAAATGAGTTGTTGAAGAAAGTACTTGTGACATTGTTGGGACTTTTCGGCGCCATCCGCAGCGATTCGGCGCCCGGGGAATTGCGCCCCCTTGCCCCCCCCCCCCC
>JGI24158J21664_10008626_pt1 | contig 13579 bp, 11 predicted proteins | sample Ectturendosymbi3_FD_21664 | JGI IMG/M metagenome (IMG submission 21664) | reverse complement strand
TTTTTCGTGCAATGATTGGCGCGTGCAGTAGACTAAGGTAGACTCTGATGGGCATGGTGCTGCGCACAGCTGCATCCCCTCTCGTGGGGCCTGCTTCTGCACCCCTTTGGATTCGAACATTAAAAATTGAATGAAACAAGTCGACCGAAACAATGCAGAAGTGGGGATATCTGCAACTTGATAGGGAACCCCAATAAAGGTATACAAACGAAAGGCTACTGAAATATCAACTGTCGGCCGATCTCCACCTTGTGGTCTGCATCTTGCGTCTTGTAAAACTAAGAGGGCTCACAAATGTGCAGCAGCAGGAGGTCCTACCGAATAAAGTGCTTCATCTGCTGCTGCTCGGGTATGTGGACGGAAAAGACTCGGTGTGGTAAATATAGGCAGAAAAGTAACACCGTGGTTGTGCCAAGAGGTGAAAGGTGCTATTCAAGGAAAGAAGGTAGTATACAAGACGTGGCTTAAGAATAGAGTAAAATTCTCCAAGCATCCACAGTTCTCTGAGGCCCGAAAGTCCGCAGCACTCACGGTGAAAAAGTCTAAGATCTAATATTGGGAGCATTTCGGGTATAAACTGAACTCAGATGATGGCAACCCACCAAATAAATCTGGCGAAATATTCGACGTCTCCGCAGCTAAAAATCTCATACTGTTAGATCCATCATAAGACCACAATAGTGTCTTACTCAGGAATGAGGAGGGTATTCGTGGCATATGGAGAGACTATTTCAAAGATCTTTTAAACTCACTCAATATCATACCATCGGACACACAGGAGGTACATTTATGGGAGGAAAACACCAACACTTCACCCGACATTTTCCTAAGGCTGGGATGAATTCCGACCTCAATTGCTCTAACCCTTGAATAGAGTTCTTTGCCTGACTCGGTTATGTCAAGTGGCCTACATGTTCTGGAGCGGGAGAGTGCCGAAAATTAGCAAACTGGGGTGAATATCCCATACACAAGAAAGGAGGTAGAAGAGAACGCATTACCTACAAGGGCATCTCTCTCTTTACCCTTCCTGGAAAAGTGTATTCCAAGTGCCTTGAAACAGACCCGGCGAAATAATTGAACCAAAGCTGGATGATATCCAGTGCAGTTTTCGTCCCGGCCGTAGCACTAAAGGTTAAATTTTCACACTCAAGTGATTTTGAGAAATCTTGGAAGCATGCCATGTTTTGTGGACCTCGAGAAAGCATACCACAGGGCTCCTCGTTAAAAACTTTGGGGAGTGTTGCGGAAATAACGTTAAGACGGCGGCCTGTTTGTCGTGGTCAGGTCATCGTTCCTCCTCAGGCATTTATGTCCGTGTCGGCGGAGTTAAATCACAACCGCTCACAGCGGGTATTGAACTAGGACAAGTATGTGTGCAGACACGACAACCCAGTCTCTTCGTAATCTATATATAAATATAGATTTTTACAGGAACTGGATAGACAATAACAGCCCAGTCAACAAGGATGTCACTGTTGCCACTGTTGGAGGCTGCACGGTCAACCGTTTGCTCTGTGCGGACGGATTGGTACTGCTAGCATCTTCTCAACAGAGGAGTCAACATGAACTTGATCGTTTTTCTGCTGCTTACGACCAAGCTGGAATGAAAATCAGCACAGGGTGTACTGGGGGGGAGCTCGGGGGAACGGCATTCCCACACCTTTTTCACATTTTGCTTTAAAATGAGTGGGAAGCTGTTAAAAAATGATTATGTTTTCGGATGCGTTCCCCACCTTTTTTGTTGGCACTACATCCCTGCTTAAACCAGTGCCCGCTGCAAGCAATACATTGCAAAAGGTCGAGAATTTTAAATAACTTGGGGTTGAGTTTATTGGCGCAAGCAATAAACAACTGCATGCAAATTAAAGTTTAAGGCGCTGGGTCACCGTAAACAAGCTATTGAACAGGTTGTCTCGTCGGGCAACCCTCAACAGTTTCACAAATTTTTATCATGGTTTAAAGTTAGCGGTTGAATCACTGGGAATTTTAATGAGGTTTTAATTTCTGAAAGTTTTGCGGTCTGCTGGCTTATCAACACAGGTGCGCAGGGGTAATGGGCTGCAACAGGTATTTATCGTCATTTACCCAGTCCTGCAGGATGCTGAGCATGGCAGGGAACGTGTAAACCCAGCTAAAATGAAACTCTGCCCGTGCTTCCATAACCTTTTCGCATCCAAGCAGACAACTTTTTGCTCTGCAGCAGTTCGTATATTAACTGGGGCTGGTTTTCAATAATAGTATTGTGCAGCGTCTTCACTAAGACATGCAACGCGCTAGACTTATGAGCATTATCGCAGTAACAAGAAACACAAGTACATGAGAAGAACACGAGGAAATGTAAGGCGGTAGTAGAAAAGTATACACTTGATGGCGCTAATACGTTTACTTTGATGAAACACGAACATAAACGGGATACGAATGAATGACGTCATAATGTTTATTATAATTTAGTGCTGCGATGACGTCCAAATAAACCGATTTATAAAATTCATGGGGAAAGTGGGAGGCTGCGAGGCGCCAGGGGTCATTTAGACTGCAGACTTCCCGAGGACGAAGCTACTGGTTGTGTAAAGGGAAAATGTTTATAGCAGTAAGTAAGTCTTTTGGTCTGGGTATAAAGTTTAATATGCGCAATGCGGTTATATGGTTTATTGAAGCAAAATGCGTTGCAGGCAAGATCAAGCCACCAGAAGAGAATGGCTTAACGCTGTTACATTGAACATTCGCTCTTTCCACATATTTAAAAATATTCGTGAAAGCTAAGCAGGAAACGCGTCAAAAGTTAAAACTGGTGCAGCACTGCAATGGTATCACGGAATTTAAACAGGTTGACAACAAGGCGTCCAAATATGCATTACGGAAAAGAATTCTCAGTCGATGTCATGAGTCATGCGTGGGAACGGAAATTTATTCGCAGTTCGGTAGGCACATTGTTCGCTTAGTGATGGTAGGCGGAACAAGAGGTTGATATGCGGATTGGTAATGCAAACGCAGTTTTACATGAGCATTATCGCTCTTTGATGACAAAGCAAGAGGTTTCAAACTTCGCAAAGCTGACAGTCGTTTAATCTTTCTTTGTTCCGATCCTCACATATGGTCATGAATCTTCCTTTAATGACTGAAAGAGTGCTGAGATCTTCCTATGACTGAAAGAGTGCTGAGCAAAGCGCAAGCGGCAGAGATTTGTGCCCACTGTGCGACACTCTGCGACAAAGTTCGCAGCTTTGAGTTTCGCAAAGCTCTGAATATCGAACCACCTCGCCTGCGAATCGAGAGATTCCAGCTACAATGGTTCGGCCACGTGTCCAGAATGTGCCATGGAAAACTGGCGAGCCACGTCCTGCAAGCTACACCCACGGAAAAGCGGCCCAGGATTCTTCCAATAACCAGGGTCGTGATTACATCTCCGACCTTGCTTGGCCTTGTCTTGATACCGAGTCAGCACAGCCATCTGAGATACTGTTGAACGTATGTCGTTGTTATTGACTTATTGTTGCTCCCGCAACACTCCCCACAGGGCCAGGCCAGTTTTTTAAAAAATGGAATGAATGTTTTTTCTTGAATACTTGTGTAGGCCTTCTCGAGCATCAGGTGAAGCTCTGAAGGCTTTCTCAAACGGCGTTAGCGGGATGGAGTTTTCAACCTCTGGAAGCGGGATTGAAGAGCATTAACAACCTGCGGTAGCGACATTGTCAAGACTGAATGTTGGTATGAATTTTGGAGGCTGAGGTTGGTTTTATGACATGTTTGTAATTGGTCTTACATCGGGCAGCTGACATTACATTATCCTGTCGCAGTTATAACTGAACGGAAATTTTGTGGAAAAATTCCACCCGAGCTCTTTCCGTGCCAACCTACACTCTCGGTGCACTTCTGCACTTTCGATGCAATTCGTCGGCAACTTCTGCACGAAATGTGCGGAGGTAAAATACCACGGTGTGACCCTAGTTAAAGTGACTCTGATAAATTTCTAAAGGAAGAAAACGTAAGTTGAAAGCATATGATACGAAACTAAGGAGTGGTTCGTTAATACATTTACGTTACTATGTTTCAAACACATGTAGGCTACTTAAATTGAATCTATGAGTGTACAGCCTAATAGCAAATAATTTGCACTGACATTCAGTTAGTAATCATTTCGAGCACTGCTTTTTAACACGGGAAGCTCTAAGTTCCAAAACTACAGAATACATTCTTATGGGAATCACGGGAAAACGCTGATACAATCATTTTTGTGTAAGAGAAGCTTGGCAGGATTTCTACTAACGCACTTGCAGAAAATCGCGACATTAGATTTTTTGGCGCATAGGGCATAGCATTTTCCTGTGCAAAATAATTTAGCGGCTGTAGGTTTGAGAAAACAAAGTTGACGGTCTTGGTGGTTCTTCAACCGGATATGGTTGAGAACCACTGTTGTATGCTTCACAAGCACACAATATAGGCATTCATTTAACGTGAGACAGTAACTAACGTAATGAAGCACAACGTAGCTCTTGTCTTCGTACACGAAGTACAGTAGCTGATGAAAATTTGATGCTTCTCTATGTTTAGATGAATATTTGATGCTCAAGGTCATAGGCGTAGAAAGGGGGGCCCAGGGGGGCCATGTCCCCAAATTTTTAGAATATCTAGTCATTTTGTGCTTTGAGAGGCGGTATCCCAAGCGAAATACTGTTGCTAGCCTAAAATCAAAAATTTTGGTCCCCCGCAATTTCGGGCTGGCTACGTCACTGGTCAGGATTAGTCATAGTTTTGAGAGACCTATTACGCCTAATGTTTATTGCAGTTGAATACCTTTTACTTTTTCTCAGGGTATGCCCAGATATTGCGAAAGGCAACGTTAGTGTGAGGGCTGAGAACACAAGCGTTTTTAGACAAACGCGGATTATTCTCAAACAATTTTTAACAGAATTCTCCGAAATACTGTACTTGCGTTTACTTAATCTGAGAGGTTACGAAAATGGTCAACAAAGCTGCATGAATTAAAAATCTTTATTTCACTTGTCACTGGGAGAAATTACAGTATTAATGCACTGTTTTAGAAATACATCTATGTCTGTGGAGTCAGCAGAACTATCTGATGATTTCAGTGATGTAAAGAACGTTTCATTGTTCACTTCACGTTTCAGTAGTGGTTTCATCCTCTTGTAATATATAGAAGGCTTCAGACGTTAACTCTATGAGCACTTGCGCGGAGCCCTCTATAGGTGCAGGGACCCATTTTGAAAAAATATTTTAAACAGGTTTAAAACAGGCTATGGTTGAGAAGCGCTTCCTTGCAGTCTTCATCGTGACCTGCGCACTTGGTCTAGCTGTTGTCTTGGACCTCTTCAAATTACACGTGCATAGTGTTATTCCTTGCCTTTGTTCGTTACCAACAGAATCATCACCAGAAGGTCTTCACACGGGAGACTACGTTCGTGCAGTGGGACTGACATTCTAAAATTTGACCAAAAATCCCCTGATTTATAGTGTTTCATATTTCAATTTTGGGGGATTTGTAGCTTTTGGGGGAGTCTAAGCCCATCAATGCCACCGTGGCGACGGGACTGGTCACCAACAGACGTCTGTTTCGGAAACTGTATTACCAAACCATGCCAGTTGTGACATATAGGCTTTTGGATACTCAGCAGTGATTGCAACGTCTTACGTTCGACGGTTATTGCGATGAACAATTATATTCAGTGCAGCTATTGCCAAGCTGCAGTGGCGTGGCCAGCCCAAAAATTTGGGGGGGCCAAATGTTTGATTTTAGGCGAATAACACTACTTTGTTTAGAAAAACCCCTCTCAAAGCACAAAATGACTATATTTTATAAAAATTTGGGGGGCCATGTACCGTTTGTACCCCCTGGCTACGCCTATGCCAAGTTGTGCAACCATTTCCATTAACGCTCTTTTTAATAAAAGCGTTAACCACAATCATATCTGAACATATCGTTTACCCTTGCGTTAAGTTTTCAGACTAAGATTCTTGCCTCAAATTCATCAAAATGAAAGCAGCACTTTTTTTAAGCTGTTCTTGTTCAAATAACTTTTTCTATGACTGCCAATATTTAAAGTGCACCGTTGAACAAAGGTGACTTCACGAAAACCACGTTGCTTATCGTCTGGCTCTTATTCACTCTACTTTCAGTTCTAACCTACAATCTGAGCTCAAAGTTACCCGCGAAAATGCACCAACTGCACTACCCCGCTTCAAGAACGTCATTTTCCGGCACCATTACGTCATGCAGAAAAACAGCAGTTAAATTTGAAACTGAGAAAAGTTATCTTTGCAAAGTTCTTCACTTCAACCGCCAAAACTTGTTGATAGGCCCACCTAATGACTGGGCTACAGCTTATGACAGTTAATGAAAATATCCCACCGAACATTAAAAAATAGCGTGAGATGTGCCAAGAGATGTTTTGTTTATAATGTTGGCGACGGCAATTAGCGGCATGCCAGCGCCTGAAATATGCTTCTTACCGGGGCAGTCTAGGCTAACGATCTTTCCCAAGGAGTACCACGGCGAGTCACTCAGTGTCTGTGAATTGGACACACAACCTTCCAATTGAGAGGCGGACACTATCACTGGGCTATCGGCGTCCCAGCGAAATCTTTATGCCTAGGTGTCAGGAGAATGTTATGTGCAGTTGGGGCGTGACTGAGAAACCAAAGATACAAGAAAAACGATTAAGATAGCATTGACTATTTACCGTGATTTCATGCAAAAGTTTTTTATCAGATTTTGAGAGGAGGTATTGCAGGCACGTGAGTGTCTGCATTTCAGAATAGTCCCCCAAGAAAACTGGTTAATAAACGAAGACTATTCAAGGCGCTCCCGAAATTACAATGAAGAAAATCAGACCCACCCGTTTCGCTCGACCCGCTCAGTTTAAATATACAAAAGTATTATATTCACTCATAGTTTTATTAGTATAGCTTTAAGCAATGCGCAGTTACGTTCACATGCATCATAAATGCACAGCATAATCATAAACTGGGGTTATAACACGAGTTCAGGGGTTTTAGTAATGAGTTTCAATGGAGGAGAGAGTGACCCGGATTACCATGGAACATCAGGGATAAAACAAGCTACTAGGCTATAATTCCCTGGTTAAGGTGTAGTCCATCAGTATACCCATGGCTATAGTTTTTCCAGTAGTCCCGGTATGCCCGTAGTCCTACTAGTCGTTGTCCAGGTATGCCCGTGTTCCAACTTGCTGCTTATCTGACCAAGGTCGGAAGCAGACTGATTCAAGTGAAATGTTCCTGGCCTGAGGAAAACACAATGTATCGAACTCTATCACGTGACTGGTAAGGAATTCCCCACTTAATACAATCTAAATTTAGTAGGGGCTTCCCCATTTAAGACAATCGAAATATGATAGGGATTTCCCCGTTTAAGACCATCTAAATTTGAATGTCTTAAGTCACATGGTTATTAGGGAAATTCATTGGAATCATATTCGAGTGGTATTCATCCGCGCATTCTTCCGCGTTTATTTTTATCGGTTTAAATCGCGAATATTTTTAGCTAATCTTGGTGGGTTACCAGTACGAATCATTTCTACTTTACTAGTGGTCACTCTCATCCTAAAAACGGTTCACAAATCAATTGCAAAATACTACATTCTAAGGTAAACAATTCACTATTTCTGTTCTAGTTGAACTGAGTGTCTTAATCTTTATTTCGTTCCAACTCTATGCATTTCAATGAAATTCTATTACTCTGTAAAAATTTGGTTTCCTCATTGTTCCTCCAATCCACACTTGTCCACAATGAATGACACTAAACCTCAGGGTCTTCTTCTTGACTCATTTTCTCAGTCATTGAAGTCACTTCTTGGCTGTATTCCGAAGTAGGAATATCTTTAATGTTGAGATTGCAACGCGAACTCAACAGAGAGGCAAAATAAACCGAAAACAACTGGAGCCTTAACGTTTGCGGTCAAATGTCATCTCTTTCCTTTGTGCAAAAGACTTTTGACTGAGATGACTGAAATGGCTTTGTCTGTCGAGGAAGGTGTAGGGACTGGGGCGCAATTGGCCCTCAAGTAAGCATGCTCTCTTTTTTGCGTCTTTATTTACCGATTTATTAATGTATCTTTTTTCGCCTCTATATGTTGACTTTTTACTATCATATCGTCACAACTGGTCCCGGCAGATGGCACTCCAGGCTCTGGCCTGCCGTCGTTTGCCGTTAAATAAAATAAATATAAGTTATAAAAGGCATACCCGTAAATAGGGGGCGCAAGAAATTTTTTCGTTCCCCTTGGAAAATGTTTTGGATGTAGTTTAAAGCTATTGGACGTAGTTTAAAAATTTGGGCCCCTCTCAGGAAACTCTTCGCCCCTCAAACATTTTATCAATTCACTCACTCCAAAGCCACATGTCGTGTTCTTCTAGGCTAGCCTACCAGTCTAGAGCTTCTAAACATGAAAATTGAAAAGAAGTAGAAAATGTATTTAAAATACTAACGAAAAACTAGAACTTTTAAACTCCTTTCAAAAATTAATTTTTATTCAGCGAAATGCCGCCTCTCTGAAAGTGCCGCCCGGGGCTCGCAGCCCCCAGACCCCTCTTGCTACGCCACTGCCTGTACTGTACTTTTTACTGTGTGGACAGAAGGCTACAGCAGCCTGTGCATATCTAAACACCTAAACCACACGTAGTAACCTATAGTAATTTACAAGCGCGGCCAGAAACGTGGCATAAACAATTATTTACCGATTATCGCAATATAAATGCCCATTTTCATGTAATTACAGTGGCATGTTAGAGAAATAGCCTAGTTGTGTCAGCTACTACTAGCATAGTTACAATAGTAGGCTAATTATGCTAGAATTTCAAGGTATACATCACGAAGCGCGAGGTATTTTACTGAAAAATAGAGTACTCTTTAAATTCAAACGTTTCCTGCATTGCTTGCCTCATAAATAACTATTCAATGCCGTTCCGCTAAGTTTATGACTTCCCTCAACGGTCAGCATGATAACAGTGTACCTGCTGATAACAGTGTACCTGCTGGTGTACCTGCTGACAGAACATTTGGAACTCGCGCACCGGTCGCAGCAGGCGTAATTGACGCGAGAAACGCTACGAGGCGTAACTTTTTTTAACTCTGGCAGAAGTTGCCGTGCCGAGATGAGCACGGTGCAGATTTACCGGACTCAATGAAACAAGCAAAGAATCGTGCGCGGCTACTCCTGGCAACTCCTCAGTGTAGATTGGCCTTTAGTCTCGCACAAAATTCATTAACAAGTAAGTAGCCTACAAAAATATATCATGCACAAAGTTAAGGGAGCGTCTATGGGTGAGATGGGCTTTCAAAATGATGACACGGTAACGAAAATATATGAAGAGTCACAAGGCCCACATTAAAACGAGAACGAGTTAACAACTTAGTGAAGTGGGACCGTGGATGGCGGCACAAATATATAGGCTACTGTGACGCAAGCTCGCTTTTTCCAATGTAAATCATAAACGAAAACTCGGGATATGCCCGAGGAGTCCGTGTGCCGGAGTCGGCACTAGGCTGTTAAAAACACCAAGAACACAGCTTAAAAACAGGCAAAAATAACACAGTATTGATACCTGTCTTAACACATTCAAAATCACAACATTTCCACCTCTAGAACACAGAAGCAACATGACTGAATATTCATTCTACACAGGGCCGTCGCCAGAGGGGGGCCCGTGGTGCCCGACACCCCATTTAAAATCTGTGCTCCCCATTTCATGTTTAGCCCCCCGGTTGCTGCATACATCCAATTTTGTATTGAAAAAATATCCCCCCCTTGTGGTTTTTGGCCCCCCTCCTGCGAAATCCTGGCGACGGGCTTGATTCTACAATTGCATTACATACCGGAATGCAAAGACAAGACAAAGCATATGTAGCAAGTTGTTTGTAAGGATACCAATTGTGTTGCCAGTGCAAAAATATAACCGGAACAGGACTTTTCGGTCTGACCGATTCGGTCTGGCCGTTTCTGTTTGGCCGATTCGTTCTGGCCGTTTCGGTCTGAGCCGTTTCGGTCTGAGCCGTTTCGGTCTGGGCCGTTTCTGTCACGGGACATTTCGGTCTGGCCGTTTCGGTCTGGGGCATTTCGATCACGACATTTCTGTACATAAACAATTTATTACATGCGTTTATTTAAATTATTATAGGCAGGCAAAATGTCGCTCTATCTAGCTGGTGTTATACCAACTCCCTCTGAGGAGTCATGATTGCGATTAAATCTGAATTGTAATTATGACTTTGAAGAATTGTATTTAATTACAAAATGTCGATAATGATCTAATTTGCTTGCTGATGATAATGAAAATCATATGTTGACAGCGCCGGATTTACGGGGGGCCCAAGGGACCCGCTTGTAATGGTTGCATTTCGTGATGTCTTGTACTGGGCACGGTCAACCCGAAACGGCTCAGACCGAATCGGCCAGACTGAAAAATCGTGTACACATCCCGGAGTTGTTGATATCCCCACGTCTGCATTGTTTCGGTCGACTAGTTCCATTCAGTTTTGAACGTTCGTATCCAATGAGCTGCAGAAGCAGGCCCCACGAGAGGGGATGCAGCTGTGCGCAGCACCATGCCCATCAGAGTCTACCTTAGTCTACTGCACGCGCCAATCATTGCACGAAAAAGAGAGGCTATTACACTATCACTTTTCTTTACGAGACAGGGTGGGCGTTGTTTTTGGTCCTTTTTCAGCCATACACCGCCTTATGCATTCTGCGTCTGCTTAGCACAGTGCGATCAGACATGTTCTTCCTATTTTATGATGTATTTCATTCCCTAAAACGGATTGAGGATCACCTCCATCTCCGCATTTTTCACTACACCCGTTTTTTATTTTAGTGCGCAACAACCAAAAACCTACTCGTTAAAGTAACCGTGTCTAGACATAGACGTTCTTGCTTTCACACAAAGCTGTTTCGAGTTTTATTGCAAAGCACACACAGAGCACAGAATGAAACGACCACGATTGTTAGTGCTGCGCTTTCACAACTAACTCGAACTGGGGATATATGCAACGTTGGCACTAAACTTCGATCAATGTGAATGTCACCGTACTTTCATAGCAGAAAGGAAATAAAGCTGGTTTGGCTTCATCAAAAATATGTCAAGAGCACGTGGGGTTTAATTGGGAACAACAGCCCCAGAGGTTTCTTTCCTTGTGAAGATGAGAATGCTCGAGCGTTGGTCTTGCAGAGAGTGGGCCATACCAGCTGGCTTGGTTTTGGTTGGCTGGTCACTTGGTTGTCCTCCCCAACCTGTAATAACAGTGTTTACTGAAAAAACTACGGTGTGTTTATAATATTGTTTTATAAACATCCAACTAAATCTTGCAGTCTTGAAAAACTGCAAATCGTGCGCAAACGTTCTAAAAGCCTCACGCATTGGTAGTTTTGAAATCTACAGTTGGCAAAATGATCTACTGAAATAAAAGATTCCTTTTGACACTTTAATAACTTTTGTTTTTAGGTCTTCAACAAAGTGCCAGAGTTTTTACTACAACATGGAATCCGCCGTATTGACTTTCTCTTTGAAAAGCTAAGCGACCAGAGGAAAAGAAGCCTCGCGTGACTTCAACCCTAAACACAACGCACACAAAAATAGATATGAAAGCTTTTCTGTCGTTGCTTTCTTCTTACCTGCGAAATCTCCGCATGACCTGCGATTTTCGTTGTAAACGTTGATGCCTCCCACGCAGACTGTTTCCGGTTTACATGCTTCTGCTCTGCACGCACGAGATAAACAGATAAAAAGATTGAACGTAGCTTGTGTGGAAAGCAGTCCAACACTTGTTGTAGATCTACTTCAATCGTTTTGGACAAAAGCTGAAGGCGTGTTTTTATAGGCTTGTTCTGAGTTTGATATTACTGGGCGTAAACTAGGTTACGTTACTGGCGTAAACAATTATTATTGCGACCGTTAAACGCGATATGCCGGGACAAAAAAGCATATTGGTGGCCCAGACAAGCGCCCCTGGCACTTTGCTGACTTTCTTTCAAGTTTTGGATGAGTTCGCCACATTTGAATTTCTTTTTTTTGGCGCGATGAGGTTTCCTTTGATGAAAGGTTTTAATTTTTGGGATGGTTTGATTTAATAAAGGACAAAGTTAAGGTTTCACTGCATTTACGAGAAAATATTAAGATAATTTTTGTTCTGTCTTTACGTTTCAGTTAATTTTTACATAAATCGAAGCATTGTCTGTGCAACCCAGCGGCTTCCTGTGCTCTCGCACAAATGCACAGGTAATTTAATCTACTGCCGGCCACAGGCTTTTATTACTCGGCGCAAACGGCACTTCATATATACAGCATGGGCGTCAGAAGGACTTTTTCCAGGGAGGGGTACTAGGGTTTTTTTACAAAATTATGACGTTATGACGTGACCCCCTTATGACGCCCATGGTATACAGTAGAGCGCATAACGCATTTGCTCTTGCGTAACGTTGGTGGATGATTGAAAATGAAATGTGCTGTACTTTCAAACACGGCATGAGTAGCTTGCTTATGTGCTGCAGACGGCAACTCTTGAAAGGAGAAGCATCCTCATCTTTTCTCGTTTTCGAGTAAAAGAAAAACAAAGGATTACCAACCACAATCCCCGTGGGGTTACCTGTCTTACCTATACCCCCTGAGGTTACCTATCTAAGGTTACCTATATTAATCCATTTTTATCCACAGTACAGCAAAAAACACAATTTTTTAAACCCAGTGTTACAAACATGCCTTCATCTACAATTTTGCCGTACAAAACTTTACTCACTTTGTAAACATATACACAGCATCCTACTACGCTTTAACTACTAAAACAGGTTTCAACATGAATAACCTGGTCCTGAAAGCATTGCACTTCCGCAAACTGTAACCTGTTAACAGAGCCACAATTAGCTGACATTTTGGAGGGGGACAAAATGATTGTAGCTACATGTTGTACCTAACAACTAAACGTGTTTTTGATAATTTTGGGGGGAGCATCTTCCCGGTTGCCCCCCGTGTTACGATCCTGCCTGTTTTAATATCACCTACTTTTGCCTCTACTTTTGATTTACAGGCTTTTCCGTTATTTTGGATTTTGAACGTTTTTCGTTGCCATATTGCCAGTTTTAAACAAGCTTAAAAAGTTGTGGTGTATCCTTGCATTTGCACTTTCAAGCGTTTGTGAGGCATTGTTGCCAGTGGTTGTTTTTAACAGACGCGTCTTAAGCTAATAAATGGTTTTTGATCACAAAAAAACATTCTCGTTTTCAGCAGACAGCATACTTTTACGAGATGCAAGCAATTTCGTAAACAATATGGCTGTCTGAAAATTAATTTACAAAATTGATGAACGATGTAAACCAATACTATATTACACTGTTGCTTAAAGAACCATTTCTTTCTCTAATAGTATATCCATCACGCTCTATAAAATTTCCACTGTAGTTTCTTTAAAACGCTACGACAAACCTCGCTCATAGTAATCTTCTGATAATGTCGCAGGTTTTCAGTTACGTCACTTACTTCACACCAGGACAGAAAGCGTTAGGGACCCCAGATGGGCTGAAAGCTCTGAAATGGACATAACCCGGAGTGACTT
>JGI24158J21664_10008625_pt1 | contig 13579 bp, 8 predicted proteins | sample Ectturendosymbi3_FD_21664 | JGI IMG/M metagenome (IMG submission 21664) | reverse complement strand
CCTAGGTCAGGTAACATGAGCCAAAATGGCCCAAAAACTACTTCACTTATGACGTCACTCACAAAAAATCCGCAACCCCCAACCAAAAAATGTTTTTTGAGTGCGGACTAGATGACTGGCCAATCCGTTTGAGCCCTTGAACAGCTCTCTAGCACAATCGGCGGAGGAGCTATGGCGTTGGTAAGGCAACTGACAACTGTTGGTTTTAGGCTGATTTCAAAGTACGAATATATTGCACCCCGGCTCTCAAAGTGTTAATAATCGTAAAGCTCTAATATTTAATGAATGCATTAGAAGCTGAATTTTGAGAAGCCATTTCAGGAAAGTGCTCAGTAATTTTACTACACTCATGTAGTAGTTGACGTCAGTCAGTCATGTGGGAAATTCACATATCCAAGCATGTATGTCAGGTTTGATACTTGCTTTGTTGAAATAAAATACCTCAATTTCATTGTGATCAGGTGAAGACAAATGCCCCCTGAGCTTATAATTTACAGTATGTGAACATGCTTTTGGTTTGGTGGTTACATTTGTTCACATAAATGATAAAACCTAGCTTTGTGAAAGTCACACAGTTGGCCTTGTCTTGCTGGTAGAAAGTTCAGGGTCAAATGCTGTTTTGTTGTGGTACAAATTCAATTTGATTTCTGCATTAAGTCTTGTTTATTTCCTGGCAACTTTATATTTGATGTGTATAATTGTATCGCTTTTGCTCCCAATGGAGTGAGCAAATTAGTCTGAAGTGCTGCATATTCTTTAAACATTCTAAACATGTTTACATTATCTTCTTGCCCAGTGTGCCATTTTTGTGGGATATCAAAAGTTTTATTAATGAATTTAATGATTGCAGTCATAACCTCAGCTTTGTTATGTGTTTTTGTAGCATTTATCAAATTGTTTGAAAACTGAATATTGTATTCTGATCCACTTAGGTTGTACCTTCTCTTGTGCAAGTAGTAGTTGTGTTTCAATTGCAGATGGTGGACTTGAGGAACTCGAAGACGAATTCAACAGTGGCAAAATGATGTACGCATTTGTACGTGTAAACGATCCAAACACAAATTTAAAGAAGTTTATTGTAATTGTTTGGGTAAGTAATAAGTATTGCTTTCCTCAGTAAGCTGCAGAACTTAATCATTCTCACATCTACTATTCGATCTCTTAGCAAGGTGAGGGTGTACCTGCCACTAGAAAAGGTTCCTGTGCAAACCATGTGAAAGACATAACAAGATTTTTTAAGGTACTTGTGTTTGCTTACTTTTGGTCAAGGTAGCATGAATATGATTAAACTTGAGTGTGCCATGAGAAATTACATTCTTCTTAGGGTAGTCATATGACCATATATGGTCGCAATGATGATGATGTTACACCTGAAGAGATCATGCGACAAGTCACAAAATCCACGTCAAACTTCACATATGTTGCACCTAAGGAAATGGACAGCGCGCCAGCTCCGGTGGTGAGTGGCTAAGGTTGTTGATGCATGATGCAAGTTGATAGATAAATATTTCTTCGAAACAGATAGGTTTCTAAAAACTTTTTTGAACTGTTTGTCATTTGAAACAAAGCCTTAGTTGATGCTTTTCTGTGCTGATGCTTAATATGGGCTAGACATTTCACATTTCTTTATTAGTGTACAAGCATAATGATTAGTTTTGTTGGAAAGTGCGTATCAGTAAAAGTAACTGTGCGTTCAGTAGAGTTTAAAGGGTAAGAATTTTTTAGGATGATACAGATTTTTTTAGCTTTCACTGCTGGTAACCAATGTTCATAGATATATTTTTGCATTGCTCAAACCAGTATTAAAAGACATTACAATGCATATTAATCAACTCGCAAGAAAATGGGAGTAAATCACACCGGACGAAACACACGGAAATCTAGGCATCTTTACATTTTTCCAAAAGAATGGTTTGACAATCAACATCTTGCAATTGCAAGCTGTAATTCAGGAAGCACTGTTTGTGAGCAATGTGTTCTTGCAATGAACATCATTTGTCGTCATAAACAAACCCAGCAGTGCTGAAAATTCGTTCAGTGGGTGCTGAGGTTGGAGGTGATAATAGTGCGAAATGTTGCCGATACGATTCAGCGGCGTCAGTATCTTATCGGTCTATATACATCGGCATAACGATATATCTGCCGAGCTCATCATTAAGCGTCACGTTGTTTGGAGCTGTGCTCAAAATATTGTTCAACTGGAAACTACTTATCTAGAAGTAAAGCAGGTTTAGATGAGATAGTCAAAACTGCTGCCATTTTTCATCTCTACAAATGTTTGTTTTTAGTTGATGTAATTCTGATATCTTCTGCACTTATAGCCAATCTAGGTAGTGTGGTTTTACTTCTTCAAGAATAAGCGTGTGATGTCGAATAACCAACAAACTCTGTTTTAGGAATTTAGAATACATTTACTAGGGAAGTGTGTGGGCAAGGTATGGTGGTTTTGCTGTAAGAGATTACAACAATAAATCTGTTTCGATTCTGATTGAAAGTTCGTTTCCGTTTAGAAGTCAATTTGTTCTAAACCATGTGTTTTGTGTGATACGATCTTACTACATTCTACTCCATCAGCTGTGTACCAGTGACAGTGTTATCCTAACTGATATTTTTTGCCAAGGGTGATATTCATACACGGTTCTGGAAAGGGTAGCTATAAAATGCATGCTCTTCATTCGAAGCAATGATCTTTTGCAAACGGTTCTTTTGATTTGCCATTCAAAATTTCGTATTGTAATAAATCAGTGATCATTCAAAATGCTACATATCGATAGGGAGCAATCAATTCTATCTGTTCATCAAATGCTGATGTAATATGAATAGACTGGTATGTAGGCGTAAATGAATAAACATGCGTTGCCACCTAAAGTCCTGAACTTGTCACGAGTGTTTTTGTTTTGCTTCTCTTTTCACCTTTTTGTTTATGATTTCATGGAAATGTCAAGTGTATGATTTTTTAAAACTAATTGCATTCAAATCATAATTTTTGTTGAACTTCGACAGCGAAATATCGGCACATTTCGACGATTAATAGGTGTTGTTAAGCAGTGTTTGCGTGGATACATCTTGAACATGGACGGATTAATGTTTTGATTGCATGATATTGTTTACACCGATGGTTTGTTTCTTCTTTAGAACAGTAAACGAGAGATCGTCTTTTCAAAGTTTTATTATGCGTGCTTGCTTACGTTTTTGTTCAGTTACAATCTTAAAATTGTGAACTGCTTGTTTTTTAAGTTGTTTTTCTTTTTTATTTATTTACGTTGCAACAATCAATCTTTCTCTGACAAGTAAAAAACTTGCATGCATGCAGGGTTCTGTTTATAAGCGCGTCAATCCAGAACGGGAGATTAAGTCTGTTCGCAGCGACGAGTTTTGGGTAAAACTGCAGGTAATTTCTAACCGATTGTATGTTTTATAATGTTGTGGTTGTTTGGGGCTGCAAAATGCAAGTCGGTTTGGAGGAGGACGTACATCAAGTTTGTCGCACTGGCAATGGACTTGCTGAGTTAATTCTGCTTAGCGTGGTTGGGAATCGTTCAGTCACTCGACTGTTGCTGCCGCCCTTTGTCTTTTCACTGACAGCTTGATGAAAGACGTGGCTGCTGCCACACTAAATACTTGAAAGAAACAATCGTTGGCTGATTTGGTCAAGATCCTGCTGAACAGCTTGCCCAAATTTTTCAAAACTTGTTTGATCTTAAAGTTTGTACGGTTCCGAAAAATGTATGTTAGTGCTTGGCTATACCAGTCGCTGTCTGAGTGTCATCGAATAATTATTAAAAACATCATGAAATCTCTAAAGTTGTTGCTCCTTTTCCATGTCGATCGCTTTTGCCCGGTCTATTTGCGACGGCCATGTGTCACTGGGGTAGTATTTCTGAAACCCCGAAAATGTATTGATGCAAATGTGAAAGAGGCTGAAGGTTACCTTTAAACCTGCTTATGGATAAAAAAATGGGTAGGTAGTGTTTCTATAAAGCTTTCTTGAATTTCTGTTTTACGATAAAATATTAAAACTGCGCTCAGAGTGCCGACAGTACCTTGTTTGTATTTCGATTTTGTGTACTTTTTTTTATGAAATGTCCTGTGTGATTTCGAATGACTTAAAACGAATGCAGTTTTCCAATGTTTCATTGCAAAATGAATTTTGAATTTTTTTCTTTTTACCTGATTTGTCGGTATTTTTTTAATCGGTTGTTGATAGACAAATTTTTTCGTTTGAAATTGCACGGCTGTTGCGATGCTTGCTGTCTGTGTTAGAAGTAGTGAAATTTAAGCAAAGCGCGTTACTGTCCAGTGCCAGCGCAAGTTTTATGCAAACGTTACCTCGCTTTGCGTTTTGGTTACGCTGACAGAAAGAAGAAGAGCAACGAAAGGCAGAGGATAAAAGGAAACGAATGGAAATAAAGAAGCAAGAAGCTCTTGACGTTAAGGAGCGTGAGAAAAAGTGAGTGTGACGTAGTTGCTCCACGTTGTGGATTGGTCGGCTAACTGCTGTGTGTGGAAATGTTCGTGGGTGGTGACAGCAGCAGTGCTACATCCTATTATTATCTCAGACTGGAATGAAGGAACCACTTCAGTGCAGTAATTTTCTACAACTGTCACAACTTTGCCATGGTATTTCTTCTCTGTACGCTCTGATTTTAGCACGGATGTTGAAAGATGTTTTGTTAAAAAAGAAAAAAATGTTCATTTTTCGAAGTAGGGCACAGCGTCCATGGCTGCATTGTGATAGTTTTGCGTGTGGCCTTGCACGAATGTATCTTTGTTGTTACAGGGCCTAAAAGCTATGAAAGTTTGCAGTAATTGTTAACAAGGTGTTTTTTTACATGAAACCATATGAGTTTGCCTTTGCGCTGTTGTTGCGTTTGCTGTCGGCCGCTCTTTACTGTTTGTTTTACCAGTCGGCATACCGTATTACCTGGTTCCGGATGCGAAACATTGATCAAAGAATGTGCAAAAAAAGAAGAAACTAGAGTGCGTAAAGTACAAACTGTTGACCCCAAAATTGAAACCAGTACGTTTTAACATGCGAAATCAGTTACACAGAAATAGGGTTTGCTGAGCGATTCGATCACTTACCCACGCAACTGGTGATTTGCAGCTTGTTTTGCGTAACCTCGGCCGTTTACCGTTCGGGGTTTCAGTCGATTTAACTCATGCAAAGATCAGTGGTGTTTGTTGGTACCTGGAGTGTCTGTTGCGCCGGTCTAGTTTTTTGAATACCGGGATATTCTCGCATATAAGCCGACTTTAAAACTCAACAAAAATTTATCAAATTAGGGGTCGGCTCATACGTGCATACATCTGATCTCACACAAACCAATTGACATTACGCCACTTCTCTGATCACCGATATTACCATTCAGTCATACTTACAGCCGGAAAACTTAAGAAGGCACTAAATAACGTTAATTCCGACGAACACAGCTCAATTTTAATATTAATTTTTGCTGTTCAAACAAAATGCAACATAATCACGTCTGATTAAGCACATTGTGTTTACTCTGGGCGCCGCCATTTTGTTTTTTTGTTATTAGCCCAAACAACACGCCATGGTATTTTGGGGGTCGGCTTATATGCGAGTATTTCCAAAATTCTTCATTTTGTGGCAGTTATTTAAGGGTCGGCTTATATGCGAGTATACGGTACTTGATTAGTTTAACAACTTGCCGCCGTGGAACTTACCAGCGTTAAGAAAAGTGTATGTGTAATCAGGGTTTTTGAAGGAAAATGTGAGGTACCCGGTATGGATCTGTAGGGACCCAATTTTCTCTGATTCTAGGCACCCAATGATAATTTCCTCTGATTCTAGGCACCCAATGATAATTTCCTCTGATTCTAGGGACCCGATTTTCAATATTAGGGATCCGAACCGGGTTCCTAAAACACCTTAAAAAAAACTTGGTGTAATGTATGCTTCCATTGGCGTACAGCATTGGGGGCAAAATTTTCGATTAGCCCGAATTTTTACGCCACAAAAATACAACCTTCAGTAGGAAAATTTTGCAGGGCGATGCTTCTGCTTAAGCAAATTGCCCAAATATATCGGATATAGTTTTACCCGATTTTTTAAAAATTTTGCCCGAATCCAGGGAGACATCCCCTGCCCCGCCTCGCACGCCTATGTTCTCGTTGTTTTTAGCGTAACCTGTTCGTCAGCATGCAATGCGCCGCTGAATTACTCTAACGGTGGCCAATTGAGTTCCACGTGCCTGCAGGTCAGAAGAAACACGCAATAAGCTTGTGAAGCAGAGAGAGGAGGAGATCCGTCAAAAAATGCAAGCTCAAAAACTGGCTGACGACAACAGGGAAACCAGGGAGAAGGAGAAAAAGGCTTGGGTGATTATGAGACCGCTGAAAAGCTATTCAGTTTTTTGCCTTGCAGCTCGTGTGTGATTTGCAGTGTCATGACTGATCGGTCAATGTGATTGTTTTGCATCGGAGTTTGTTTTCATTTTCAAAGTAATGCACTCGTAATCGTTGCCAACAGATAATAATGATTTCCTGGTGCGTTGGTTGCTTCCAATCGAGATTCTCGTGGGTGGATGCTCCGGAAGCATCAAGCTTCTGAAGACAACCTTTGTTAAGACAACCCGAACATCTATGTGAGCTTGTCCTGACTGACTGCGTTGATTGCAGCAGTACAGGACCTCATTCATATTTGCTGACATTTTGGCGCCGTTTTCCCGCTGGCAGTTAAATCCCACTGTCTAAAACCACGTTCTGTAACCGTCAGCAGTTCCAATGTAGACACACTTTTTGTATGTTCAAAACGTCCGTCCTTAGCACGATCAGTTTCGGTCGTGTTGTTGTGTTGTCGGCTTACTGTCCGCAGTGATGCGTTGAGAGTTTTCCCGCAAACTTTACAGACGCTGCCCGCAGTCTTTAATTGTTTCCCTTTCCCACTTCGGTTGCAAAGCGTCTGAATGTACCTTCGCATAATGAGGGTTGTTTTATGCTCTGCGTGTGGCGCCCAACGCGTCTTCCGATTCCGAATCACGAAATACCCTCCAAAGAATTTAATTTTCTATGCAACCGCTGAATCGGCAAAAACCACTTGTCATCCCAGTCATATCAGAGTAAATTATAAGTGCTATTAAACACATCGCGCGACTTTTCATCCCGAGATTCGCCCCATTCAGGAAGCAGCGGAGAGGGACCGCGAAGCTGACCTGCAGCAACTGCGACGGGTGAGGCGATCGCAGTCAATCGAGCACGCCCAGGTTCGCTCTGTGGTTTTGCAATTATTTGCAGTGTTGTTTGTTTGACATGCGTCGAATTCGAACCATGTGCAATTGCACACTGTCGGTCACCTGGAACTCTTTTGTGTTTACATTCAAGCAACGCCGTGATTATGCATCGTAGTCTTGATTGTTTCTTATGATGCAAAAAATCATTTGATTGTGTTTGAGCGTGTGAAGCGAATCCGATGATCATGTGATTGAATCATATGAACCAAGCAATCAGAATCGCGTTTTCACACACGTTCTCTAATGACTTCAGTGCGATAAATTTCAGTGTATTTGGTTCCAGTGCATGAACCCTTTTTAAAAATTCATTATTCATCCAAATCAACGTTCATTTTTCTACTCGATGATTTTCGTGAAAAAGGTTCTTTTTTTGTGATTTTATCACTGTATGCTGAAAGAATTCCTTTCCTGTTATATCGCAGTATTTATTCTTTTATTGGATGCGTTTCAACGATCGAGCTCGGTTCGCAAGATCCAACATCGGCATCTGTGACTCGTAGCTTGTTTGCATTCGTTCTGCTTTCTTCGCAGCTTATTTACTTTTTTCATATGCTGCGCGAACTGCGCGCATGTCTAGGAGGCGCAACACATGATCAGTCAACGGTCGACGAATCCGAAAGCGATGTGGGCGCAACGTGAACGCGAGGCCAACGCACCACCGCCAGTGAGGTAAACGTTAGTTAGTTGGCTGTTCAGGGCAAAGCTTACAAATGCAAAGGAGCGGTAAATGAAGCGCTGTGTGCAGAAAAACGACCAAAATAATTTGCGTGTTTTTTTGATATTTCATAGAAATTGAGGAATTGTGCAAAAAGTATAATTTTTAAGTTTGCCAATTGTCTTAGTCCCCTTGAAGTCAGCACGTGTCGTCATTGCGTGCTTCATTTTTGCCTTGCTTTCAATCGAATACTGAAAAAGTTATAATAACTGTGACACCCAAGTACTTCCATTTCACTGAGACTTTACTTCATAATCCGTTGCCGGTTCGTGAAGTCGCTGTAGGGGTTTTTATTAAAAAATGATGTCAAGTGACCTCAATATATAAAGTCGCCGCAAAGCTTTTGCTCAGCTTGGTGCACAAAAAACAGAAGTGTTGAACAACCTCATGACAAAAACAACAGCAAAGAAAATGAAAGCAACACCGTGGACGTTTCAGCAAACGCTTCTACCATCATCAGTACGGAGAAATACAAACTGAAGTTAGCCCGCGTTTGCTCAACGATCGTGATCTCGTGTCTGCGACGGCATTGCTTTCGCTTTTTAATACGATTTTATTGTGTTTTTAAGTTACGCTTACTGCAATGCGTGCCAGAGCACACCTCTTAACGTTCTTTTCAGTGTAAATGCTCGCCAATGGCTGCCGTACCAAACAACTTACCAAGCTGTCTTGATCACGTGATACATGCGTTGGACTTGTCGCGCTTGAGCGATCACCACCGCTGGTGAATCACACATCACACTGGCGAACCTGCGCAGATTGCCATCGCATGCAAAATTATGCTGTCGCTCCGCTAGCCGTTTGATGGATTCATGATTTTCTCCGCGTACGAAAGATGATCTTTGTATAAAAGCGATTTGTGCGTAGCAGTCAGAAATATCACCGGGCCAGTGTTAAACGTTGCGTGAGCTAGCGGCGATAATGACCTGAACTTGTTTTTTTTTCGCTGAAACATTTCGGTCATTTGTCCGAAATTGCTGAAAAACTATCTGTCATCCTTCGTTTTTGGACATTTTTTGACCGAATTGACTTTGGTCATTTCAAAACAAATTTGGTCAATAACCGACAAATTACCGATAAAAAAACAGGGAATTTTGAATCCACTTTGCATCAATTTCAACAGATCGTACAGTTCGAGCGGTTCGCGCACGTCGAGCATCAGTGAGCAACCCGAGCCGGTCGGTCGTCATGACTACGACCAGCGGCCGCCGGCGAGAACCGAACCGGAACGTCCTCCGGAGCGCCCGTCTGCCTATGAAAGCAAACCGGCTTATCAACCTGAGCCCACGTACGAGCCCGAACCCGTTTATCAACCTGAACCTGAACCTGAACCCGAACCCACTTATCAACCTGAGCCCACGTACGAGCCCGAACCCGTTTATCAACCCGAACCTGAACCAACATATCCGGCGGAACCAGAATACCAGCAAGAGCCAGCGTACCATCAAGCTGATGAGCCCGCTCCTGGTAGCTACCAATACGATGCCAACGCCTACGAAGGTCTGAGAGTAATGAGTCATACCATTGAGTCCTGTGGGTTGGTGTTAGACTGATGTAAGGTTCTGGCAAGCGAAACTTTGCTGCGAATGTTTGGCCCTCATTTATTAACTAATTACCATTTTGCCTGCTTACCCGCTCCAACGTGCTGGAACTAGGTTGCTACTGCTGCAATCGTGACCGGATGTTTCTGACCTTGTTCCTTTTATTAATCCTTTCAGATCATCAAGACAACCAGTACCAGACTGACGAACGTGAGTGCGCTGTGTGAACTGTTTCGTCACAACTGTGAAAACGGCAGTTTGGAACGCGCATAGCTTCTGAAGAAGAAAATACAAAAACGATTGTACCGACAAACCTCAGCTACTGACCGTTTGGGTTTATTGCTTCGTCAATTTATGATAACCTTGGCTTCGCGTCAGTTTCTGAGGTTGTGTTAGAGCTGAAGTCCTGATTGCTTGCATGTGCCAAACTGAGTTACAAACCTAGCATTGACACGAGCCTTGCGGTCAGTATTAACTACTTGGTGCTGATTTTGCAGATGCATACGCGACCACCGGCGAAAATCAGAGCGTGTGCGCAAGAGCGCTATACGATTACCAAGCAGGTGGGTTTTGCTCTGTGGCTCGTTCACGCGACAGTAGACAGTACCGTTCAGAGAGGCTTTCTTGGGCTTGGTAATTCCCTGAACGTCATCGTGAGTTTCGTTCAGAAACGAAGCAGGAACTCGGCGAGGATCGCAGTTGGACTGGCCTCGCACACAGCATTGCGTCATCGTGGAACGTGATTTGTCAATCCGGTCGTGGTTGCTTTTGGTCCGCTTCGGTCGGTGGAAGCTTTGATTCGCAATTTATTTGCTCAGCAAACATTAGAGCATGTCCCGATCGCGGTAGAGAAGTTGTTCATATCGAAAGTAATTCGAAGTTGCCCGACGCAACGTGACCGCCCAGCACCGCCAGGCGAAGTGACAGTGCACCAGGGCTCCCGTTGTTTTGGTTCGAAACGTGTTGAGCTGCATTTGCGGCACTTGTGACCTGAACCGGTGTTCGATTGCGGATATCGTGTGCCGGATCTTCCGGTGACCCTTGCTGTCTCAAATGACTCTACTTCTCATTGCGCGATTGTGTGATGCAGACCGTTTTCTAGCAAACAAATCTCCGCGCCGTTACCGTTTTCTTGCACTGTGTGGTTTCTTGATGAGCATATGACCTCTTCTGTCTCAGCAATGACCCTGCAAGAATTGGTCACCTTAGAAACGGTGTAATTGTTTCTGGGCCAATTTACAACTTCTTCGCCTCCGTGGGGGGTTTCAAATCGCGACCTTTGCACCCCACGCTCGAAACTGATCAAATGAAGCGCTTACAATCATTGCACCACACTATTCATTCAGTAATTTCCCCTTTTTTGTGAAAGGACCCTTATTTTCTGCCCATCTGTTTGCAGAGGAAGAGGGCGAGTTAACTTTTGACCCCGATGACATCATCGTCGACATTGAGCAGATCGACGAGGGCTGGTGGCGCGGCGTTCTGCAAAAAGACGGGAGCTACGGTCTCTTTCCAGCCAATTACGTCGAACTACTGTGAGCGAGCGAGCGGGCGGGCGATGCGCATGTTTGCAGTCAACGTCAATCTATACAAGCATCATGTACATCGACGGTCGTTTTTCTGCATCTGTAACCCACCTCTGTATTATCCAAACGCGACTACCTGCTTCTCTGCCACTCCTCCCGAGAACGGCGGTTCTGCCGCGCGATTCTCCGCAGAACAAGTCAAATCAGCTTTTCGAGCAACTTTGACACTCTCAAGTGAAACGTAACCATTCCGCGCTTATATGCATGTCGCGTCCGTGTTTTGCGGCTTTTGCTGCGTGTCGTTATTGTTTTATGGTCTATTTTATTGTTTTTAAGAGCTGATGAGATGAAGTTATTATTTTCTCACGTCCTGCATGTGTTCGCTCCGTACCTTCAAATTTTTAAATCAAAATCTTGTCTGAGCGTCGCTCTCAAGTGACATGGACCTATTTCGATTCGGCTAAACATGTTTTACTGTCGTTGCCCAACTCACTGCCGATCTCACATTTAAATCGCTTTTCTCCTCCCCAGGACCGACCAAAGTTCTATTCTCTGGCAGATGATATTCCAGTGTTGTCACACACTCGTGCTTCAGCGAAGGTGTTCGCTTTTCAGCAAAACTTTTCGAACGCTTTTCTCGCCTGTAAATAACACGCACGAGGTCCTGACGCGAAACCACAAGCAAGTGCATCGTTCTTTTGCGCGTCTTGTCAGCGTAGCGCTCTGTTCCTGCGCGGGCGCCGCTATTGTCAACCGGGTCGGTCGTCGCCGTTATTGCACTTCGTCGCCACCGCTGTCATATTGTTTGCAGTTGATGAATGATTTCGAACGCTGCCTTGTTCAAGAGAAGCAACAGTCGCTTTTGTCACCGGAGCTTTTAAATTAGATGGCTAGTTGAAGAGCGCGTAGAAATAAGGCGGAAGTACAGNCGATGAGGTTAAAGTGAAGCAAAGATGAAGAAAATCGGCAACTTGCTGTGGATGCTTTTAGACTTTTTATTTTCACCTTCACGGACCTGTGGCTTGACCTGTGCTTTGGAAAAAGGCAACGTGGTATGCAAAAAAGAATTTTAAGAAAAATGTGATGTTCAGTCGCAGCGGTAGCGGAACGAATGTTGTGGCCAGTGGGGGTCCGATCTCAGTGTACCACTTGCATCATCACAGACTGTGTGACGTCATCGGCAATAAGTCACCCTCGGTCCTCTGGACGATGAAATAATCGAATGACTGCTCAACATCTGCCCCGAGATCTAGTGCAGACTAGCAGTGAATAAGAACTCGCTCAAACGATCAAGTCAACCTTGGAATGATATTTTTGCACAATTTCCAGAAAGATTGAAATGCGAAGAAAACCGCACCTGTACTCGTGATTTTATCGTAGATATCTTCATATATTTTGTCCGTAGGCAACCACCATCTAAAGATACATGGTTGCCATGGTTACATCCATTCGTATGATTTTGTATCTTTAAGACTCCGGGTGCCAACCCTTACTGCGTACACGAATGTCTGGAGCAGAGCTTCCAAATTTTTTTGTTAGAGGGCCACAAAAGGTATAAGAGGGCCAAGGGCCGGACAATGTGATTGTTTAGGGATATTATACATTTTACGAAATCAACAAATCTTTTGTTAAGTATGTTTTTTTCATTCTTGACAAATGTGTTTGCAACCGGATGAGATGGCTTCACGGGCCGTAGTTTGGAGATCCTCTTCTAGGGCAGTGGCGCAGCCAACCCAAAAAGTTGGGTGGGCCAAATCGTTCCACTTTAAATGAGCAACAGTATTTTGTTTGAGACACCGCCTCTCAAAGCACAGAATGTCAAGATTTGCTAAAAATTTAGGGGCTTGGCCACCCATGGTTGGGCCAATGTTCTAGGGCAGTGTTTATGAATTTTTTTGACCCCAGGATCCCTGTTGCATGAGCGCTGAAAGAAAACACTGCCAATCATTGAGGTCTCAAGAGTATCACTGTGGACTCAGTCCCGTCGCCACGGGGGGCTTTGGTGGGATTAGTCCCCCCAAACGGAAATATGAAACACTGCAAACCATTGGAGTTTTAATCAAATTTTCAATATCAAGCCCCCCTAGTGAAGACTTCCTGGCGAAGGTTCTGTGTGTACCCCGTTAAGAACCATTGATCTTAAGCTTCCATTTTTGCGAGCAGACAGTTCATTAATTTGTCACAGAATTTTTCAGCTATGTGCGGTATAACCTCGCAGGTTGAGATGAAAATGTCTTGCCTTATCGACAACATCACGCACTGAGAAAGTGTTGAATATGATGTACAGTAGAACTCGTCTATTTCGTCGGTCCCGGCAGAATCCCTCACTTTTGTGTACATTTATGTTCGTCAATTTGCTCAATTCGTCACCTCTTGCTGTCCCTAGAAGCGTTTTGTTCGTCATTTGCAGTTTCGCTGTAGATGTCTAAGCAGCTGGTACTGTACGTGTGGGAATTCAAACAAATTAAGGATCTTTATCTGAGAATTGTTGCACCTCGCAATTTGTTTATCGAATTTATACACGAGGTGCGAAGCGCGACC
>JGI24158J21664_10008621_pt1 | contig 13581 bp, 8 predicted proteins | sample Ectturendosymbi3_FD_21664 | JGI IMG/M metagenome (IMG submission 21664) | reverse complement strand
TTGAAATGCATTACTGCTGCAAACAGCATCCGTTACCATTGGAATCACCTTCTTAATTGTAGTAAGCGTTCATCCTTATAGTATGTTTGCAACAAAAATACACTGTTTTAAAAAAATGTTAAAGAAGGTGTTTGTGAAAAATGTTTAGTGAACGTCACTAAACTTTGCCTATTCTCTTCCATTTGCTTTTCCGTAAAAACACCTGACCATAAATGTTTGTTATACCCCTTCTTTAATGAAAATTGTTTTCTTTAGTGCCTTGCCTTACAAATAATGGCCTATGCTCTATGCACCACGGACATGTTGCCAAAGATTTTTTGCAAGGAGGCTGTGTAGTTACCGTTTGTACCAAATTGCTATTATATTAAACTTAAAAATATTTCGTTAGGCTTCTGAAACATTTAATAACTCTTTGTTGTTTAAAGATAAAAATGCAAATAATTTCAGTATGCTTCTTGGTGTTATTATGAACGTTTAAGCATAACAACCTGTTACAACTTTACAATAACATCTTTTCATCTACTATCAATGTTGGTCACAATCAGATGATTTTTTTTGGCTACGCAACAGTAGAGCTTTCAAAACCTTCTCTTCGTCCATTTTTCGATGAGTGGTAACCTACAAATCAAATATATTCGTTGTTTTTCAGGTTAACCATTGGATATCTAACAGTTAAAAAATATAAGAATTTGAACCTTATTTATGTATGATAGGACGTACAAAAGACCCACCACAATTGGAGAAAAAATAACCAATTACAAGCACCTTGCTTTAAATAAGGCAAAAAAACATACCGAAGTTTAGTCAGGGCCTTACAAATACTGTACACTCTGTGATTGCCATGAAAAACATAACAAATCCATGGCACGAACTGTTTCACAATTCCTGATAAAAAATAAAACTTTCCCGCTGAATCAAAAACTTACATGTGCAAACTATGGTATTTATGTTGCGGCTTGTGCGATATGCCATGAACAGTATGTTGGCCAAACAGCAAACAAATTTTCTACGAGATGGTCAGCGCACCGAGGTACTCGAAACAAACCAGATGCGAGGGATGACAGCGACCAAAGCAGATGAAGCTGCAGCTGCTTTGAACTGCCGCTCCATCTCGACGTTTTGCTGAGCATTCTGGGAGTTCACGGAACAAAGACCATATGCTGTTTACAAAGGTATTTCATACATCCTTGTTCGCCAGGGCTTTCCATTTTATTCAATCGGTCGTCCTAGCCCTGCGCATTTCTGCAGGCCCTGTTGATTTTTCAAGACGCAAGTTGCAGACCACCAGGTGGTGTTCGGTCGAAGTTCTACACCCCTTCTATAAGGAATGTCCAACACTGATTGGAACAAGTCAAGTTGAAACTATGCAGATATCAATGACTGACCGTTAACCCAATGAATCTCTGCACCAGGTGCACTTGTGCAAATCTCCGTGTTCGAAGTGTTCATAATGCACAGTACGTTGTTACAGCACAGTTGTAGCAGGAGCCTTCGGTTACCGTTTGCACCTGTACTACCATATTGGATAATCACATCCTTAATACCCCAGCATCGTTCCCAACGTGTGCATTGAAATCTCCCATAATGATCGTGGATTCATTAGCTTTAACCCTCCGCACTGCATCAATAGTTTCTTCCGCGACGTTCGGGAATAGTGCACTTGATTTTTCCGTATTTGTATCAAACACAGGGAGTGGTCTAACAATTCAACCTCAGCATGCCCAACATTCATCCTAGTGGGATCTATTCGTCAACACGACTTGCCAGCTGAGGGCTTACAAACATCCCCACACCAGCTTGGGAAACTTTGCTGGCTCAAATCTGGAGTAGAAGAGTTTCTATCCATCGTCCAGCTATACATCATTGCAGCCAGGGCGATTTGTCGAAGAAATTCCAAAATTTAAATTCCAGAGAATGTCATACGGCTTCCTCGACTATTTCGTACTCTTTTACTGAGAGTGAAGTGATATTCTAGTTTCAGAATACTAGCTTATGGCATGACTGCTGATTAAGCGTGACTTTCAAGTCTTCCAGAGTAAATCACTCTGCGCTATCCCCATTCGCCTCCCAAGATTCGTAGCGGGCGCAACGTGGGGCCTTCTCTTGTGGATGGTGTGGGAGACTGTCACGAGTTGTTCGAACGGGCCCTGTGCCAAAGGCCTGAGCGCGGTCGTTGATGACCACGCAACAACCGATGCGCGTTGGATTTGATGAATTGCGCGCATTTCGTGGTTGCAACTTCCCAAATTATACCGTTGGACAAACCGTTCGCGCCAATTACAAAGCAACTTTTGCGAAATCAGGGGATACCGCGGGAAGACGTTGTTGTGGTACATTTGTGTGCGAGAGGCTTTGCATCGAGTCAGCTGCAAGCGCAGACATGCGACAATCACTACACTTGAAAAAGAGATTGTGTGATAAATTTCTTCAAAAGTTGAATGCAAATTGAGATTTCAACTGCCAGGCATTTGCGGTAAATTGTCCATTATCCTTTACCGAATAACGTTGAGGTTGAGTAAAAAATAAATCGAATTAAGCTGAATTCCAGCGTGCACCATCGTCTGACCATGCACGTAGCGACACAAAGAATTTGAAGGAAGCACATCAAAATGCAAGTCCTACTCTTGAAAATTTGTTCATGGCTGTAAGTTTCTTAGATATCCAAACACAGGGTCGGTCTTAGCAAGTGCGGGGCCCGATTGGAAACACATGCGAAGCCCCACTCGATGGCGTGTGCAGACATTTTTGAGGGGAGGCATCAAGTCATAATGATAGAAATGGCGATGTGAATGAACGAGGCCAGAAAAGGCCACGTCAGGCTAGGATGGGTCTGGGCTCTTGGGACATCCCACAGTTCCACATCTCCATCAAGAACTGCAATGGACAAAGCCGTAACACTCAATAAATCTAAGAATTACTTGTTTCTGTTTTTTTAGTACCTAGTACCTCAAGGGAGGAGGTATTGGATGTAGTACGAGTGCACGTCCAGAGCTAAAAAGTTTGCAGTAGCAGCAAAAGATTCTATTTTCCATGCTAAGTGTATTAGCCATGGATGACCTACCGTTTCACCGTTTGGTAGTACTCTTTTGCGGCGAAACTTAGAAAACTGTGTCCCATCACTCTTGTTTCTGGGGAAAACTGCTGTTGTGATTGTAGGTAGTCTTCTGTGGGCTAAATAGCCACTAACATTCCGACTCGTGACACCTGAACATGTAGCAGGATCGTTTGTTAATCCAATGTTTCCGAAAAGTTTTGAATTTTCGTACTTGCAAGCCTCATCAGATGCACCAACCAACGAGCTTCCTTCTTTGTCAAACATGAGTTATCTCACATCCCATACGTAAACTTCCACTTTGACTATCTGACATAAAATCATCAAGCTGCCATGGCTGCCTACGTTTTCGCCATCTTCACTGTGGTGTGGCTCTTCTATAGAGTCTTTTCTGCATTTTCCGAGGTAGTTCCGTTAAAGCACTTGTCCAACGCACCGTTCTCTTTTTGTGCTTAAACTTTTTTGCCTTATCTTTATCCCCTTTTGGACTGTCAATTGATATTTCCGGCCTATGTCTCTTGGTCTTTGACATACGTATTTAGTTTAGTCACAGAAACAACATATTCTTTAAATAAATAGGCCTAGCTCAAAACTGACTGTTACAACCAGTCAACAAAACACCAGAATAACGCCTGCCTATCGCTGCATACAGTTTGAAGAATGGTTACAGTGAAACACCCTTTAAGAGCACCGGTTAAAAGAGGGCAAACCGCTTATTAGAGCAGCTTTTGAATGTCCCAGAAAGTTAAATAATTCTTTTCTGTTCTTACACGAAATAAATATATAATGCAACTGCAGATTTATCGATAACTATAAACCTACATTTTAGAAATTTCTCAAAACAGCCAAGCACTATAGTAGCCGTCAAAACTACCACGAAAGTCATCCCACCTTTGCTCCTTTTCAGACTTTTTGCAACTTTCGATTTGTTAGGCTATATCTCAGAAACTACGATGTCAATCTGTATGAGATTGATGCTATAATCCTTATTTCGCTAATACTGCATGATGCAACTTATACCGCAAGAACATTATGTGGCTTACAGGTACTTTGTTAACTGTCACTTCCGTTACTTTGCAAATGGCTTACTGTTAATAGTTCAAAAATAAATTTTGTGTTACTTTTCAAATAATCGTTGTTTTTTGCATACCTGTAATAGTTATTCATTTGGCTCAGTTAAAACTAGCTTTACTTCAAACGTTTTCGCCAATCTAAGAAATTGCCTCACCAGACCTCTACGAGAGGGATGTTGAACAAGACTGACTAAGCAGCACACATTTGGAATTGCGATNAAACTTTAGAAGAAAAGTACCAGTAACTGTTGAAAAAGCAACAACGTATTGGACCGTATCTTGCAGCATTATTAAAACTTGACCTCCCAGATACGAAACACATAACTGAAATAGAAAACAGCTTCAGAACTTCATCTCTTTCTGCTTAACTGCTATTGAAAAAACTAGGCTACACTTTACCCAAAAACAACGACCATTGTTATATTAAAGAACGCATTATGATGACTAGGGCGTTGAAAATCGTGCCGTTCACTTTGGCTTTCGGTAGCAAAGGCCAAAAACGAAACAAGCACTCGCCACCTTAAAAACACTGTGGGCTCCGCGCCGGCACGAAACAAGCCGCTTCGACAGAAAGCGTAAGTTGCGCGGGGCGCTCTTTGGCGCGGGGCCCGATTGGAAGCAATCTGTCCAATCGGCTGAAGGCCGGCCCTGTCCAAACAATTTGTTCATGCAGTACAAAAATCAATTTTTTGTCTTTTGTGATTTGAAATCTAAAAACACCATAAAACAACCCTAGTTTTAGCAGGCAATTTGTTACTATGGTATTGTGGCGCAACCCTGTTGTAGAAGAACCGGTTTTTTGTTATATGAATCATTTACGAACTGTTGATCTAGCTACTGTTGGTAAACGATCACGTAAACACTAGAAGTAGTTTTGCGATTTCTGTCGGGCCATTTACGAGACTCCGTACTTCCATCACCGACATGAACACTTACCCTCGTAGAATGGCCCTGCCAAGAACAACGTGCATGGGTCCGGCTCAACAGCCTCCGCACCGGTGTCTGAAGTTTCCGCTCCTACTTGCACAAACAGGGTGTGGCCCCTTCTGCAGCTTGTGAGTGTGGAGCAGAAGAACAGACTGTCGACCATGTTGTCCTCCAATGCCCAATACTGTACATCGAACTCCCCAGACTCCACGGTCTGCACGGTCTGACGGTTCTGAATGATGAGACAATCGAAAGGCTGCTCAACGCACCTGCCGCGATATCTAGTGCAGCCTAGAAATGGGTTGAAAGAACTGGCTCATACAATGAAGAAAATTGCTTGCGTGTTTTGTTTTCTTAGCATGGCCAAAACCAGTGTTACGTCTGCAAAAGCATCAATAAATATTAAAATTTGATAAAAAGCATAAATTACACCTGCAACTGGAATAGTGGTGCCTAATTTTGTAAAACACAAATTGTTCCGTTACATTTATTTTGCATTGTCCTACTATTCCAACTAAAACATGTTGACGGTCCCTTTTAATCTATTGACAAAAACGTGAACTGTGAATATTGCCTCTGCAACACGCAAGGATCACTTAAAAACAGGCAGCAAATAATGTGCACTGTCACGTAGTTGTAGGTTTTGACATTTACGATTTACGACCGGTTGGCATTGGTAACCAGGCTGACAAAACACTACTTATTCACGCAGGGGCGGATGCAGGGGGGCGACTGAGCCGATCACCCACCCCCAAAACCTACGAAAGCAACTTCATCCACCGTGATTTTGTACAGTTCGGAAAACAGATTTCGCGATATAAAATCATTTTGCCGTGTATTGTTTTGTCACAGCAGTGTTGTGAAGTTATCTTTATCTCTCTTATGGCAGTGAACTCGTAAGAGACTTGACCACCAAATATTACTTGAAATCACCCCCCTTACTCTTACTGGCTGGATCCGACCCTGCAACCCTGTAGCACACTTGGCTGATCGTTGCATTGGCGAACAATATTTTGGCTTACTTCCAACAACACATTTGTTGTCTTTCAATGCCTAGCACTGCTCCAATTTACGATCGGATGCCGCGTAATAAAAAGCGATAACCGGATTTTTGTATCACGTTATTGAAATTGTGCTTGGCCGTTCGTCTTCTTTCTGCTTTGCGAGCAATGGTGGACATAGGATTGGGGGGCCCGAGGCAAGGCTGGAATGGGGGCCATCTGATGACGCCATAATACTCCGTCAATCGTGATAATACCTTTGATCAAGCCTAGGAGAAGGGACATGCGGACCACCCAAGGATGCGTTCCTGACATGACTGACATAAGAGAAAATGCAAAAGGGTCTTCATGATTGTGGTACACAACTTTAAAAACACTGAAAGTTGGGAAGACAAAGCTAGGAACACATACAGCCATACACTTTAGCGATAGCAAGCTGGTATCGCCCCAACTTCTCTAGTTTCACAGTTACTGTTGAGGGTCCCTTTAAAAGTAAGGCATTTGCACATTACTGTTGCTATTGTGGGCGCCTGTGAAAGTGAAGTACTTACTCATTACAACTGCTTTTGGGGAACCCTTTGAAAGTAAAGTAGGCCTGCTTGGACATTGCAGTTGCCGTTGACGGCCACTTTGAAAGCAGAGTGCTATCACATTCCAGTTGCTGTTGGGGGCCCCTTCAAAAGCAGAGTACTTGCGCAATGCAATGGCTCTTGGCCCCTTTAAAAGTAGAGTACCTGCACATTACAGTTGCTGTTGGTGGACCCCTTGGATCTGTTTTGGAGTATGTTATATGAGTGGATAACACGTTTTTCACCAAAAATGAGAAGAATTTACACGCGAAACTCTTCGACGGGGGAGCCTGAAAAGGGTGGGCCCGAGGCAAGTGCCTCGCTCGCCTCCCCCTTAGCACACCTCTACTTGCGAGGAATCAGTTTTGTTGCTTTTAGTTAAAGAGGGCTCTGGAAAATCTAGTTACATCAGTTCTATACAAAAAAACAGAAACGTGCGATTTTAGACATGTGAGAAGCATTGCCTTTCGCAGACGTGTCAATCATACAGAATTCATAGACTTACTCGTCTTGTACATGCGCTTTATATATGTTTGTAGTACTAAAGTGGGTCTTTCTTTTTTGGCGTTCTGTAGTAAGAGTTTATGCTTGTTTTCTTCGGAAGATATGCTTTCTGAAGATAGCTTTGGATATTTAGCTTTTTTAGATCAACGTTGCACTGTCTGTGCATTCAAAGACCGACAACATCAGTTTTCGAGATCATTGTTTGCAAATAATTTTTGATGATACCAAAACTTTTTCAAGGATCTGCGCCACTTATTTGAAATAAAGCTAGAGAATCGAAACATGTGAATTAAGGTGAGAGGGCACAAACATTTGAAACCAAGCGTGAGAAGCCAAGGAAATCAGTTGAGAAAAACAAAGTTGTGAAATAAGGTCAGAGCGGTCACACAAGTGAAATCAAGCGAGAGAAACTTCATTTGAAAGCAAGCGAGAGAAATTAATTTAAAATCATGCGAGAGAAGCTGAAGAAATCAGGCGAGAGACAAAAAAGTTGTGAAATAAGGTGAGAGCAATCACACAATTGAAATCAAGCGATGGAAACTTTATTTGACATCAGGCGAGAGAAACCAAAGTAATAAGGCGAGAGAAGCGAAATTTTAATCACTGAATCCACATCAAAAATATGTTTCGGTGTTGTTTGGCCTCATGAAATTTCAGGGACTGTCAATCTGGCTGCAAAACTTGTCGACAGAGCGAATCATCTGAAGAGATACTTACATCTTCTTCGTTACTGAATCAAGCAGAGCTGCGAAGCCGTCGTAAAATTTACACAGCTTCGGCTCCTGAGCTCTTCTTTTCATGAACATGGCTCCAGCACCGGAGATCTTGGTTTTCATGAGTGTGGCTTCGGATCCGGAGCTCTCTCTTTTCGTAGCATGGCTTCGGCTCCAGCTCCGGCTTCTGTTCGTTTTTACATATTAATATTTTCAATTATCTTGGTGTGCCTCAAGTTGAACGGAAAATGAATTATATTAAGTACACAAAACTAAGAGAATACATCAAATTTTTAGAAGTAATTTAATGTGGTAGCTTTTTACCAGTAGCGCTCTTACCATGAGGAAATCAGCGAAAAAACAACAATTACAGAATCACATGATTCAGAGAACGCTTACTAGCAGAAATGTAATGTAACTCAAGATAACGGTTTATATAGACGAATTCCGGAAAGGCAGTCGCTGGTTTTGCCGTCAATGCCCGATGACCTTTTGTTATTTCTTACGACCAGAACCAAGAAAATGGCTGTTCGGAAAACTACGTTTGTGTCCTCTCATTTAATATTGTTTCTTTTAGTTCGTCTGTTTCAGTATTTGTGACAATTCGCCCATTTATTACAGCAATGAACGTTTCTATTCTCTATAGGCTTTCATTTGTTTGAACTATTAACGAATTAACAGCCTCGTCCAAAACTTTCTTGTTTACACCATCAGTAGGCGTGACTGCGTCGGCCAGACCGACAAGTTTGTGATCGTTCATTTGAAGATTTGAAACCAGTCCCTATTGACCAAGCGTTTCACATTAGTTGCATGCTTTACCTATTGTAGTCTTGGCGATTCTAGCTAACAGCGCTACCCGGGAAAACCATGCAAAGAGCGCAAAACACAGTCGATTACCACTTTAATGTGTTCTTTCTAACATGCACACATTTGCATAAACACAAATGCGACGATTTGTAAAAAGCCCTTTGTTCAACGAAATACTGTAGTATGACCTCTAGCAAGAAATTCACCTTTGACTTTTTTAAAATAGTGGAAAACTTCTGATATTTTATAATTAGCACTCATAATTATTCAAAGTGAAGAACAACTTAATCTATTTAACCTGCAAAACTTAGGAGAAAATCATTGTGCTAAAAACATAAGATTTGTTTCAACAGATGAAAACCTCAAGAAAAGACCACATTTGTTTTCACATTGCTTTATATACCCTCCTGAAAATATACCGCTATGCAAGGCAATGCTAATTCGCTACGAATTAGTTATAACTTTCATGTTATGCTGCTGCTAGTAAACGTTCTGTTTCCTAGTGAACTTTGCCAGAAATCCAATGAACCTTGCTAGTAAGGCTAATGATTTCTAACAAAAAATCCTAATTTACAATGGCGTGCCGTGCATTTCACGCTTAAATCTGCATTGGTATCGTATTGTAATCATACTCCCTGCTAACAACGTGATTACTAGGACCATTTTTATGACCTCAAGAACTTGATAATATGACTGTATTTTTCAAAAAACATGACTTTTTATGACCAAGCAAAAATATTTCCTTTTTCAATACCTTACTGGTGCTACCCTGTTGCTACATGCTGTTTAACAATAGAATTCGTCATTAGGTGTAGCTGTAAACTCCTCAATCTTTTCTAATCGCATTGATCTTTGTAGCACCGGACAATTTCACTTTTGATATTGTGACTTCCTGTGGCGAATTTCACCTGATATTTTGAGATTGTTTTAATGGTTTCCTGATTGAATTAGTTTGAAAATATGCAAAATATGACTTTATGACCAAACATGGATAATATGACTTTTTATGGCTCATAAATTTTGTTATAGACTTCATAATGGCGCGATTTATGTTTTAAAATTCGTTTCATAGCTTCCTGAAGCACAGAAAAAATACAACTTTTATGATTTTAAATGCCTTAATGATTACACAGCTACAAAAGCTATGGAAATTTTACACCTACTCATTACAGCTCAGGTCTTTTTAGATCGCTACACCACTACAGACGCGGTTTGATCATTCTGAAGAGGAAGTAAGATGCTGTGGTAGTTAACATTTTTCTTACTTCTACGACAGTGGTTCTCAACCATTTCGCTGAAGGCAGCCAAATCCAGACCTACGATTTTGCAAGAGAGCCGCACTAAAATTTTTTAACACACGTCAGTTGACACGTTTTGTTTTATTGAACTAACGAAGTTTGTTACACAAAATATTAGAGGTTCTTCTTCATCTTTTGAGCGAGTTCTTCAAACCACTGCTTTGCCGCACGAGATCTCGGGGCAGGTGTTGAGCAGCCATTCGATTGTCTCATCGTCCAGAACCGTCAGGCCGTGCAGTCCATGAGGTGATCGATGGATTGGACATTGGAAGACAACATGGTCGACGGTTTGTTTTTCTGCGCCACACTCACAGACGGCAGAGGAGGCCATACCCCATGTGTACAAGTAGGAGTGGAAACGTCCGACACCAATGCGGAGGCGGTTAAGCCGGACCCAGGCTCTTCTTGGGAGGGTCATTCCGTGGGGTGCGTGACGGTGTCGGGGATAAAAATGCGAGTGTTGTGGGGTTGTCCGCCCACTGCGCATTCGGTTGGTGATCCGCCCAGTGCGCCGCACGTATGTTGTTGTTGTCAGAAAAACTGACGTGTTGTTATGCGGAGTGTACAAACGGTGTCTCGATTTGAGCCGGCGTGCATTTGCACTCGATGGACAAGTGAGCGCTGAGTAGAGCAGATGTCCAGGTTCAGAGGATGGGACGGTTGTTCGCTGGTGTAGGACGCAGGCATCCAGTCACAATTCGCAAGGCGTTGTTGATGGCGGGTTCGATAAGGCGGGTATGAGCACTGCGGCACCAGGGAGTAGCGCAGTACTCTGCGGCTGAATGCACCAGGGCTAGGGTGGCTGTTCGCAAAGTTGTTGCTCCAGCACCCAAACCGGAGCCGGCAAGCCGCCCTTAAGAGCGCGACGCGTGATGTCAGCTACTTGCGAAGTGTCTCAAGATGTCGGCGACACGTGAGCGACCTGTCCAACGTTACTCCGAGGTATTTAGGCTCGGGGCAGAGGGGCAGGAGTTCGTTGTTGCAGTTGACTTTTAGCTCACGTTTAGCTTCCTTGTTGTTGTGATGGAAAATTGCCGGCGCCGTTTTTGTAGTGCTGAGCTTTAGCTTCCAGGTCATGGTGTATTCACTTACGGTAGCCATGTCCTTGGTCAGCACCCATTCAACTGCCTGCCAATCTCCATCAGCATGCATGATTGCTAGATCGTCAGCATATGTATACTTTCTGGATATGCATACTTTTGTGGTGAGGCCGCGAAGCCATACAGTGTCATAGGCTGCCGTGAGGTCGACAAACACAGCTCCAACCTTCTTTTTAACCGAAAAGCTATCCTCGATGTCCTGTTTCAGCAGGATGACCTGTTCTTCTGTCGACCCCCCGTGTCGAAAGCTTATTAGAGGTGTTACTGAAATATTAGAGGTGTTACTGAAATATTAGAGGTGTTACTGAAAGACTGCTAAGAGCCGCACAAAGGGTGCTTGGGAGCCGTATGTGGCTCTTAGAATAGTGTTTGAGAACCAGTTCTACAAGTAACACCGCGCCTGCCAGCTGCGATGCCACAGCTTCAGCGATGATTTCCAAGGAAACATCAAAGGCTTGCAGATCCATTGTTGCACTCTGGTGTCGTAACTCGTAACAATCGCTTTTAGTGTGCTATAAAGAGCACTGTTTCAAGTAAAGTAATTCTATTTGGCCAAACCGACAGCATCTAGGAAAGGAGCCGGAGCTACCTCTCCAATATGTTCAAAGCTCCAGCTCCGGTCCTAAATTTTAAACTGCGCTCCGGTTCCTTCTGACTTTTAATTTGAGCTTTGGCTCCGGCTCCAGGCAAAATGCCCAGCTGCGGCTCCGAGCTCCGGCTCCGCAGCATTCGAACCAAGCCCCTGATGATGCTTCAAATTGTCATTTAATCGAAACCCTGCACAGGTAAATAAAAACTTTTTTATGAATTTCAGGTGAAGAACCAAAAGATCCAAAACCAGTATTCAGCAACAATGAGCGTGTGAAGTGCACTTTGCCTGTTGATTTGTTGGAACCCTTGATGGAGAGCAGTGGAGAATGGGATGATGGCATACGTGAGGTAACCAAAAGCTTGTGTTATTGAAAAAGTTAAAGAAGAAAGTTCGTTTATCAAAGCATCGCAGGTAATTTTGAAAAAAGTTTTTGGCCTATAGATTTCTTCGTAGTCAGCGGCAATGACGTATGCGCAAGCGAAAATTTATCAATTTTCAAAACAGACTAGACATTCATTTTTCACAAACGCAAGTACATATTGAAGAAGAATTGTGATCTTGAATTTCAAAAAAAAGAACAAAACAACGGTCGGCTATTGTAACTCGTGATAGTGATAAATAGCTCGCGCAAGAATTGAATCCTGCGCTGGTATGTCAGATTGTACTGGGTTCTTATATCAGGTTCTGCTTGGTAACTGTGAAAACGTTATTGGTTTTTCTGAAACAGCTAAGATGTTGTTGTGTTTTAGAGCTTCAAGTAAAAAGCCATTTTACTGTTAATTTTTTCTCGAAAAAGCCCCGATTTGGAAGAGCTTGGCAAAAAGTCCAATTTTACGAAACAACATCTCTTGAATGTTAGCAGGAATAGATTTTTGCCTGCTGTTAAAAAATAGCATTTTACTTTGGAGTAGCTGCTTACTTGCCTTTCAAATTTTCACATATTTCATGGAAACCATTTCAGTAGAGAGCATTTTAAATACTGCTGTCTGAAAGTTTGACTTTTTGAGTAGGCAGTCGATCATGCCAAAGCTCACATGGGTTAATACTTTGGGATGGCAAAAAAGTGCACGTTCGTGAAACACATGATGTTTTGACCAAATCACTAAATCGGATGATAAAAATCCATCAGAACCAAGTACATAACGGTATGCTTAAAGGATGTTAGGTTATAAAATTTTACAGATTTTGGTTAAACTTGTCCCCAATTCTTGCTGACAAGCAAGAGCAGATAGGAAGAAAAGCAAGGAGTAAAAAAATTGATGGAACAAAGGCAGTGTGGTTTTCTGCAGCCGTTGTAGTTTGATTGTGCGTGTAGTTTGTGTATGCTTTGAATCCAATCTAGAGAAAGCATTGCAAAATAGTTGAATATATTGACTTAGTAATGCCCAACATGCTAATTCGCTTGGTTACATTTTTGCGATTTATGTTTGTTTCATATAGCCCTATGCTAAAAATTCATTAGTTTCGTTGTTGCATTTACAACATTTTTGAAAACCTTTTAAGGTTTGGCTAAATAAATTTTTCCGAAACTATTCAAACAGTTGTGAGAGTTCTGTTAAAGTCATATAAAACATGAAAAATATTTGGCGAGTAAGGTGAACTGTTAACAATCATAAACAAAGCAGTTGCGGACCATGCAAGATAAACTGTTGCTAAAATAGAAATGATAAAAACCACTATAGTTTTTTAGTAAAAATATTTTGTTTTTTGGATGCTGCTTGAAAAACAGCAATTTTCATAGTTTTGGCATAAAAGGTTACCTCGCCTAAACTAAGGCACGTAAACCACTTTGTTTTTCAGTTCATAGGCAAAGATGGTTCTGTAAAAGGAGCCATGGCAGATGGTGGTGTGATTGTGGAATATCATCCTTCGGTTGCATCAACTGGAAGACGCTTGGTATGGATTTTTCATCCAGCTGCTCTTGAAAAAGCTGCAAGTAAATCAT